>Ga0105046_10006871_pt1 | contig 17991 bp, 13 predicted proteins | sample MAT03_FD_78385 | JGI IMG/M metagenome (GOLD analysis project Ga0105046, IMG submission 78385) | Freshwater microbial communities from Lake Fryxell liftoff mats and glacier meltwater in Antarctica - MAT-03 (megahit assembly) | ecosystem: Environmental > Aquatic > Freshwater > Ice > Liftoff...
GACCATCTTGACCACCTCGGCCTTGTATTCAGGTGTAAACTTCTGTCTCGCTCGTTTTCCCATGTGGACTCCTTTGGGCATATTCGCCTCTTCTCGGGTGTCCACCAAACCGGGGCAAGTTCAGTTCTCGATCCACGAAGCTTGAAATCGATCCGGCTTTCCGGGCAGGTTTGACGATTTCGCGCGAATGTTCTCGAACAGTGCTGGAACGGTTGCCCCACCCTTGCCATCGGGGGTAACCTTCCGCGCCGATTCGTTCTGGGCCATGTGGCGCCCAGGAAGCTGTGCCAGAGAAGGGCAACGTATGGATATTGCGTCGAGGGAACGTCAAAGCTTTTATAGTGTGGGACTGCTTGGGCTTCGGGCTCTTCAAGACCGGGGACTGGGCGCTATCCGATTCAGCCCGGACGCCGATGCAAGGTGGAAGGCGTTTCGAGGCGAGCTGAGCGACTCCGATCGTCTCGACCTCCTGCTCTGGGATGGTGCTGCCACCCAGCGCGCTGCGTTTTCCGCTGCCGCCGTGTTTGATCTCCCAGACTTGGCACTCGATGAGCCCTTTGGACCCGATTGGTCTTCCCTCCAGGTAAGCGACGCCGGCCCGTTGCTCCGCCGGTGCTCTGAACCAGGACCTGCTGCCAAGGATCAACGCCCTTCGACTATTCTGTCGATCGCTGCGGACGTGTGGGGCCTGGCCCCAGCGAAGCTTGATACCTCGGCTGTGGCACCGGCCTCGCGGGTTGTGGCGGCAGGCGCCGGTGCGGTATCTGCGCTGGCTGATCACATGGCTGGCCGCTCGGACACGGACTTCGCCGACCAGATCCTCTTCGTCACCGACCGGCCCGGTGAACGCCAGCTTTTCGGGCTGGCTTCCGCGTTGTGCGGCTCGCGTTCTCGCCCCAAGGTGGTGGGCCCCTCCGCGACCATCGACACGGCCAAAGCCCTTCGCTTCGATCGCTGCACGATCATTCTTGTTTCCGCTGATGCTGACGGCGGTGTGCGCGAAGTCGCCGAACGCCTGGGCCACGAGCTGGGGGCTTAGGTTTCGCCCATGGCTCTGTCACGAGATCGCATCGTCGCGCTTGGTACGTCGCCGCACCTGCACGAGCAGTCGGCGGTGAACTTCGTCATCGGCGAGTTGCCCGATCGCGATCCGTTTCGACTATGGGGTCTCATTGACTTGGTCGATCCAGGTGGTCGACGATACGATCTCGATCTTCTCGTCGTTGGGTATCACGCGCTTTATCTGATCGAGATCAAGAGCCATCCAGGGCGAATCGATGGTGATGTCGTGGATTGGACGGTGACCTTCCCTGACGGACGGCGCACGACCATCGAACATCCCGGACGTCTGGCGGACTACAAGGCGCGCGTTCTCGCCAGCCTCTTGCAGAAACAGATGGGTCCGAGCGGGCAGCCGGCCCCTTGGGTTCAACATCTGGTTTTCGCTTCTGCGGAGGGCGTCAAGATAGCTCTGCAGGGCGCCGCCAATAACGCGATTGTTACCCGTGAGACTCTGCTTCGTGCGCTGCAATTCGGCGAGTATCCCGGTGCCGGGGTCAGCGCGACTCGCCATAGCATCAACCGCCCGCAGGCCGTCGAGATCGTGAAAGCGTTGACCGCGCTGGGGTTGAAGCCCAGTCAGGCCAGCCGCAAGATCAACGACATGGTGCTGGGCAGGTTGCTTGCCGAGCACGAGACCTACCAGGATCACCTTGCGCAACACGAATCAATCCCGACCATCAAGGCCCGCGTCCGAACGTACTTGGTTTCACAAGGCGAAACGCTCGAACGCCGCAAGCAACTTGTGGGCGCTGCGGAGCGTGAAGCCCGCCATCTGACGGTTCTTTCAGATCACCCGAACATCCTCAAGCTGCGCAACTATCTCGCGCTCGGTCCCACGGGCGGCCCGTGTGTTGTTTTCGAGTACCTCGACGGCGAGCTTCCTCTTGATGCTTTCTTGCGTGCGAATCCCGACCTCACGCTTGATGACAAGGTCAGCATCGTCACGCGCGTCGGCGAGGCACTTGCGTATTGTCATCGCAAATCGGTGCTTCATCGGGGGCTGGCGCCATCGTCCGTGCTCGTTCGCCGCAACCTCGACGATCCCCGCAAACTTGATGTGCGTCTTTTTAATTTCCAGCTCGCGACGCAAACCGAATCCGCCAGCGGAACCGCTCACCACACTTCCCACCTCACCGTCTGGCGCCAGATCAACGAAGACGTCTATGTGGCGCCTGAGGTGTTGGAGAATCCCGAAAACGCGAGCCAGGCCAGTGATCTCTTCTCGCTGGGAGCGCTGGCCTATCTGGTTTTGGTGGGGCGCCCGCCGGGACAGAACCTGGTCGAGCGTGAAACGTTGTTTCGCCGGGGTTACCTATCGCCGGCCACCGCACGCGACGAACTTGCGATGGGCTTGAACGCGGCGGGGCTTGATCAATCAGCGGTAGAGCATTCTCCCGGTCCTCGTGATCTCGAAGATGTCATGCAGTTTGCAACCCTGAAGAACCCCGTGAATCGCGGGAACGACGTTGCGTTCTGGACTGATCTTTTCGCAGAAACTGTATCGACGCCTTCAACGTCGCAAGAGCCGGTGTTCGTCGATCCGCTGGAAGCCAAACGCAACGACGAAATCGCCCCTAACGTGCTGGTCGAGGCGGTGCTCGGAACTGGGTCAACGGCGCGCACGCTGCGCATTCATACCGAGGCTGGCACGTTTGCGTTGAAGGTGTCTTTGTCGCCCGATATGGATTCGCGGCTTCGTCGCGAGGCCGAGATCTTGCGCTCGTTGCGCAAAGACGGCAGCGGTAGCGAGCGCATCGTTCAATTGTTCGAGGCTTCGGACATCGGCGGCCGGACTTGTTTACGGCTCACCGACGCTGGGCAAACCCTGGGGCGCGTGTTGGCTGACGAGGGGGCGCAAAGTGTGGACTACGCCAAGCGTTGGGGCGACGATCTCTTGCTCGCCTTGGAGTATCTAGAAGAGCGGGGAATCCAGCACCGCGATATCAAGCCAGGCAACTTGGGGGTACTTTCTGCGGATCAAAAACGCAAGCGCCACCTGCTGCTGTTTGACTTTTCACTCTCGCCTGCGGACGCCACTGAGATTCGGCTTGGAACGCCCGCCTATCGTGACCCCTTCCTCGCTCAGCGGGGTCGCTGGGACGATGCCGCCGATCGCTGGTCTGTTGCGTTCACTCTGCACGAGCTGTTGACGGGCGAGCGTCCGCGTTGGGGCGCCGCCGATATTGCCAGTGCGACCGATGACGAGATCTCTTTGTCGGCCGAACGTTTCGACGCCACGGTTCGTGATCGGTTGGTGACGTTCTTCCGCCAGGCGTTGGCGCGTGACGTGGCCAAGCGATTTCACAGCGCCGAAACGATGCGTACCGAATGGGTGGCGTGCTACGCATCGGCGCCTGCGCCAGCCTTGGACGCTGCCGAGCCCGACGACGACGAGGCGTGGTGGTTAACGGCAGCGCTTCCGGCTGGACTTGGTCTGCAAACAGCGATCGAGTCTTTGCCGCTGCCGGCGCGGGCCAAAAATGGTCTTTACCGCGCGGGAGTGCTACGGGTCGCCGAGCTTCTTCGCCTACCGAACAATCAGCTTTCGGCGATGCGTGGGGTTAGCCGGGGCACCGCGCGAGACATTCTGAAATTCGTCCAGCGTGCCGAGTTTGTTGCGCTACGAGAGGCTCTTTCCAGCGAGCCGGCTGTCCCGGCTTCGGCTCCTTCGGTCGTGCAAGGGCCTGGTGTTGCAGAAGTCATTCCACGCTCACTCGACGGCTGGTTGCTTGCTGCCTTGCCTCCCGCCACCAAGAAGCACGGCGAAAAGCCGCTCGTCCACGTTCGATGTCTGTGGGGTCTGGATCCCATCAAGGGGCGCATCGTCGATGGAGTGATCGAGTTGGCCGCCGCGCTTGGGGTGACCCGGCCGCTGATCTACCAAGACATCGAGAAACTACGGCCTCGATGGCGCGCACTGCCTTTCCTTGGGGAGTTACAGGCGCTTGTTTCAACGGGCTTGCAATCGACAGGAGGCCAGACGCCGCTGGCGGCACTTGCAGATCACGTGGCGATGTCTCTCGATCGGGCGTCTATGGGCGATGGGGATCGTCGTGCGCAGGCTTTGGTGCGCGTGGTGATCGAGACGAGCGAAATGCTCCGGGTGGCACGGGTCAACGGAGAGCTGTGGGTTGTCCCTTCCGAAAGCGATATTCGCGTGCTCCAAGCGCTGGGCGCGAAGGCGGATGACTTGGCGTCTGCCGAGCCTCTGCTCTCCCCCGGCGGGGCACTTTTTCAACTGCGGGCAGTTGTTGCTGACGGCGGTTTTGCATCGCTGGGTGACGAGGTGTTGGTGGCGCTGGCGGTGGCGGCCTCGAAATCGGCCGCCAAAAGCGCGCGGTTGGAGATCTACCCGCGTGGGATGGCACACAATCGGGCGCTGGATCTTTGCTTATCCGCGCTTCCTCCCACGAAGCTAGATCCAAAAGATCTCGCGAATATTGTCGCTGCGGGATATCCAGAGGCGGAAGCTTTGCCGGAGGGGCAGCTTTTGCGTGACCTCCTGGTTGCGCGCAGCTACCTCTTTGATGCGGGTACGGGAAAATTCAATCGGCGGAGCGTGTCGCAACCGACGATGACGATGGGGCCGGTGACCCGGGCGGCCACCACTCACACGGGTCACCGGGAGAAGATCGATCCCGATGCACAGGAGTTTGCACGTGACATCGAGGTGCGCCAGAAACGCGGCAGTTTTTGCGTGCTCGAAGTTCAGCCCGCTTACGCTCGACAAGCGGCGGGGGAGCTGGCGCGGCGTTTCTCGGTGCGGCCGATCAGCATCGAGAACCGGCTGATTCTGGCGATGGAAGCTCTTGCGGGCGAAAACGAGATCGATGTTGCGACGGCGTTTGCTGCGGATCGGGCCGGACCTGCGGGGGCGGACTGGTCGTTGCTTCGCACGTTGATGGAGCAAGCGGCGGAGCGCGTTGCAACGGAGTTGAATGCGCAAACCAAGCCGATGGTCCTAACAGATCCGGGTCTGCTTGCGCGCTTCGGGCTTTCCAGATTTCTGAAGCAACTTGTCGAGCATGCCCGCCAGGATGATTCTCCCGCGATCTTTTTGGTGCTTCCTTCGGCTGAAGATGCGGGTGGCGGGGTTCGGGTTCCGCACCCGATTGGGGATCTTGCGATTCCGTTGACCTCACCGGCGCAGCATCTTCGGGTGCCGATGAGCTGGATTCAAAATTGGCACCAGGGGCGCAGCATCGCCGGCGCGGGGAGTGGGGCGTGAAGACGAAGAAGTTGGTCCGCGCGAAACGGCGGATCTCAAAAACAACCGGATTCGACGATGTGCTGGCCATGATCGAAGTGGCGCGGCATCGCGCGGCGGCTACCGTCAATACGGAGTTGGTTGGTCTTTACTGGCAGGTGGGTGAGTACATCTGCCAGAAGCTCGCGAGGGCGGAGTGGGGTGAGGGTGTGGTTGAAGAGCTGGCGGCGTACTTGGCGAAGCACCGTCCTGGGTTGCGCGGGTTCTCGCGCCAGAATTTGTTCAGAATGAGCCGTTTTTATGAGACTTACCGCGGTGCGCAAAAAGTCTCAGCACTGCTGAGACAATTGCCGTGGACCCACAACTTGATCATCATGGGGCAGTGCCGAAGCGCGGATGAGCGCGAGTTCTACTTGCGTCTGGCGATTCGTGAACGGTGGGGCTCACGCGAATTAGAACGGCAACTTCACGCGGGGCTATTCGAGCAGGCGGTGGTGAGCCCGCCAAAAGTCTCAGCAGTGCTGAGACAAATGCACCCCGAGGCCGCGGTGGTGTTCAAAGATGCCTATTTTTTAGAGTTTCTAGGGCTTGAGTCCGAGCACTCCGAGGCTGACCTGCATCGCGGACTGCTGCAGAACTTGCAACGTTTCATCTTGGAAATGGGCCGCGACTTCGCGTTTGTGGGCTCCGAGTACCCGCTGCAAGTGGGTGGCCGCGATTTCGCGCTTGATCTGCTGTTCTTCCACCGGGGATTGAACGCGTTGGTGGCGATCGAATTGAAGGCGGATCGTTTTGAGCCGGAGCATCTGGGCAAGCTTCAGTTCTATCTGGAAGCCTTGGATCGGGATGTGAAAAAGCCGCACGAGCGCCCTTCAATCGGGATGCTCTTGTGTGCGACCAAAGACAACGAGGTGGTTGAGTACGCTTTGGCGCGTGCGACGTCGCCGACGCTGATCGCGGAGTACCAGACGATGCTGCCGTCGAAGGCGCTAATGCGATCGAAGCTGCATGAGTTCTATATGTCGCTGTCAGGCGCTGCGCAACCAGCCAAGAAAACGAGGACGAGATAGATGGCGGGCAAGGGAAGCAAGAAGCAACTGACGCTGACCCAGGCGTTGGGGCAGTTTCTGGGCAAGACGTTGCTGCCGGATCTCAAGGAGCGGGCGCGGCAAACGGCTGTGCATGAGGCGTTGACGCGTCAGTGGCAGGCTGAAAAGGCGGCGAACCGTACGGCGGATGGTTTTCTGGCCTGGGAAGCGCGGACGCTGGAGCAGGTGGGGGCGGCGTGGGTGCTGTCGTGCGTGTTTGTTCGGACGCTGGAAGATCGGGATTTGCTGGCGCGACGGCGGTTGGCGGGGGCGGGTGCTACCGACAGCGAGCAGTTGTTCTTTGAGCTGGGGCCGTCGCTGACGGCGCGGGATTACCTGCTGACGGTGTTCAAAGAAGTGGCGAGCTTGCCTGGGGCGGAGGAGTTGCTGGGGCCCGCACACAATCCGTTGTGGCGATTGGCGCCGAGCGCCGAGGTGGCGCGTGGGCTGCTGGATTTCTTTCGGCAGACGGATGGGGCTGGCGCGCTGCTGTGGCGCTTTGATGGGGTTGATACGCGCTTCTTGGGTGATCTGTATCAGGATCTGAGTGAAGACGTGCGCAAGCGGTATGCGCTGTTGCAGACGCCGGATTTCGTTGAACGGTTCATTTTGGAACAGACGCTGGATCCGGCGATCGCGGAATTTGGGTTGGAGGTGGTGCGGGTGATCGATCCGACCTGCGGATCGGGGCACTTCTTGTTGGGGGCGTTTGATCGGTTGCTGAACCGTCGCTTACAGGCGGCGCCGGGCGTGGACGTGCGCGATCATGCGGTGGCGGCGTTGGCGCAGGTGTATGGCGTGGATGTGAATCCGTACGCGGTTGCCATTGCACGGTTCCGGTTGACGCTGGCGTATTAGCAGCGGACGGGGATCACAAAGCTGGCGCAGGTGCCACGGTTGCCGCTGAATTTGGTGGTGGCGGATTCGCTGTTGCATGGGGGCAGTGCGGGTACGGAATTGCTGCTGGTCGAGCAGGAGAATTCCGCAATTGATCGGGTGGCGTGGCATCAAACGATGTTTGCGCTGGAAGACGAAATCACGGGCAGAAAGATTTTGCGAGATCGCTACCACGCGGTGGTTGGTAATCCTCCGTACATCACCTGCAAAGACAGCGTGCTTCGCGAGGTGTATCGGGAGCGCTACACGAGCGCGGCGGGGAAGTATCGGGTGATTCAGATTGATGCCCCATCGACGGTGGCGTCGTTCCTTCAACGCATGGGACGCACCGGTCGAAGGGCCGAGACCTTTCCAAATTGCACCTTCCTCGCAACCAAGGACGAGATGCTCGTGCAGGCTGCCGCGCTGATCCACTTGCAACAGGAAGGCTTCGTTGAAAGCGTTCCCCTTCAAACGAAGGCCGCACACCTCTTGGCCCACCAAATCATGGCGCTAAGCCAGCAAGAGATCGGAATTCCCGCGAGCGATTGGTGGGCTTGGGTTTCGCAAGCGATCCCCTTTTCCGGCTTGACGCCCGCTGATCGCGAGACTGTGGTGGAGCACATGCTCAGCGAAGAGATTCTGATGCTCGCCGACGGACGCTACAGCCTTGGCGAAAAGGGAAGAAAGCTATTTGGCGCCAAGCACTTCGCTGAGCTTTACGCCGTATTCTCTTCTCCGACGACGTTGACCGTGATGCACGGCCCCGAGCCTGTGGGACAGATCGATGCGTTCTTTGCGCACACAGGCGATCTCGAAAAACTCACCTTCACACTTGGCGCGCGTACCTGGCGGGCGACGCACATTAATTGGGCGAGGGCGATCGTTCATGTGGAACCAACCGAGCAAGCCGGACTCCCTCGCTGGCACGGCCAACCCATGTTGCTCAGCCGTGATCTCTGCCAAGCCATGCGGGCCATACTTACAGGAAATGGCGAACATCCGTCATGGTCGCAGCGGGCTCGCAAGAAGATGCAAGAGCTGCGTGAACAGCACGCGTTTCTTCAAGCTGAGGGCGATACACTTGAACCAACTGTGACCGGTCACCGCCTTTGGACGTTCGCTGGGGGAAAGCGCAACAACTTACTCGCCAAGGTTTTGGAGGAACAGCTTGGTTCGAAGGTCACCAACAACAACCTCTATTTGTCGTTCACTGAAGAAGCGGGGAAAAGCGAGGCAGCCATTCGGGCCGCACTGGAAGCGCTCCAAGCAAGCAACCGGCCAAACCACGGGGACGCACTCAAGTTCGCCGCTTCATGTGCTCGCGGTATCCTGAGCAAGTTCGAGTCGTGCTTGCCGGACACGTTGCTGAACCAGTATCAGGCCGAAAGGCTGACGGCCGTAACTACGTAACCGTCCGAGCTACGGCGTCTTGAAGCCTGAATGGACTCAGGTAGCCGAGCTGGCGTGAGGCTCGTCGCGCGGGGCCGGGGGGCGGACGGGACGAGGGTGGTGGCGGGCGAGGATGTCGGGGTGGGTGGTGACGAGACGATCGGGCAAGAGGTCGCGAAGCTTGCTCTGGGGCCAGCGCTTGGCGGCGAGGTGCAGATAGGCGCGAGGATTCACGCCGTGTGCGACGCAGGTGCCGACGATGGTGAGAATGTCGGGCGTACGCTCGCCGCCGAGATCTTTCCAGGTAAAAAGCCAGTTACGACGACCAAGGACGAGCTTGCGTAGCTCGCGCTCGACGTTGTTGTTGGTGAGCTCGATATTGCCATCCTTGAGAAACAGAGAGAGCCTGGGCCACTGCCGATGCAGATAGCCGAGCGCTTGGCCGAGCGGAGTTTTGGGCGGGACGAGCGCACGTTGTTGATCGAGCCAGATGCGCAATTCGTCGATGACAGGCTGGCTTTTCGCGATTCGTCGCACAAGCCGAGCGGCGTCGTTTTCCCCGAGACTCGCGCTCTCACGCTCGATGGCAAACAGTCGTCCGATGATGCGAAGACCTTCGAGCGCAATCTTGTCCCGACCCGCGCAGAATCGGCAAACCTACGTCGGGCGTGGCTCCAGCAGCCTGGGCGCTGGCCGCCTTTTCTCTCAAAAAACGTCATCACGCTGGTTCCGTCACACTGCACGACGCGCGCGAGATCGTCGCCGAGAAACCGTCGCACGCTCTCGGAGTCGGCTTGCGGCGAGTAGAAAAACGTCACCCAGCGCGCGTTTGTCCAACACCACATCGTCCCATTGCGGATCCCGTCGGGCGTGTCGCTATTGAGGACCGGGATTCCAGTCGCATCGGTGGCAAGCAGTCCTGGTGCGCGTGTTTCAGCGACGATGGCTTTGGTGGAGGGGTTACACGGGATTAGCCCGATCTGACGCGTACAGTTATCACGAGAGACTGGCGACCCCGCTGTTTGCATGTCATATTATTTGACATGCAGACCAACGTCAGCGAGCTCCTTCGCAATTTTCCGAAGGTTCGCCAGGCGGCTCTGGCCGGTGAACGCGTGATTATTCGTACCCGTGAGGGCAACTTGGTTCTCACGGCAGAGAAACCGATGGGACGTTCGTTGTTTGGGTCATTGGCAGCAAATATCGACTCGAAGACCCTTCGAGCAATCGATTCGGGGGCGGACGATCCCGATTGGGAGCCGTCGGTTTGAATCCGAGCTACTTGCTCGATACCCACGCCGCAATCTGGCTGCTTGAGGGCAATGCCAATCTGGGTACCAACGCACGCACGTTGCTTGATGCCCAGGACCTGGTGGCGATATCCGATATCACGTTGCTAGAGATTGCGATGTTGGCCGCTCGGGGTGTGATCACGTTGAAACCTGACGTCAACATTGGATTGCAAACCTTCGCTGACAAGCTCGTGGTCCTGCCAATCACTGCACGCATTGCGAAGAACGCCACCACCATCGCGCTTCCCCATCGGGATCCCTTTGATCGCGTAATTGCAGCCACCGCCATCGCCCATGATCTTGTTCTTGTTACGAACGATCGGCAGATAGTGGACTCAAATGTGGTGAGCACCGTTTGGTAGCGTCGGGGCCCGCTTGCCCTGAGACCGAGCACCTAAACTAAGGCGCTGACATTTTCGCCATTCGGGTCTCCATCTCTTCTGGGCTAAGATCTTCCTTGTGGGTCATGATCGACCACCGTTGACCGAAAGGGTCTTTGATGGCACCTGCTCGGTCTCCATAAAACTTGTCAGACAGAGGCTCAATCTCCTGGGCGCCAGCCGCCAGAGCTCGGTGAAAGACGGCGTCACAATCGTCCACATAAAGACACGTGAGCGCGGACGTTTGCGGCCACTCTTCGTTGGAGGAGGCCACCATGACAATAGAGTCGCCGATCTTGAGCTCGGCGTGGCCCACGCTGCCATCAGGCATAGGCATCCGCATCACTTCTTCGGCGTCGAACGCTTGTTTGTAGAACTCGATCGCTTTGTCACATCTGGGGACAACGAGATAGGGTGTGAGGCTTCCATACTGGGGTGGTATCGCTTGAACTTTCGACATGTCTTTTCTCCTCAAGCGCGAGGATATCAGAGCACGGTTGCGTTGTGGGAGGCGACCCTCCGATGTCGTCCCATCAAAGGCTTCATCTACGAAAAAAGTTGGTTTTGAGTTTGGCCAATCGATATGGAATACATCGACCAATGAAACGAAAGCCAACCGGTAAAAGCAATCGAGCTGTTTGATGCGCGCAAGGCAATGCGGAGGTGGCCGCGGCCTCTGCTCAAAGCAAGCTGAGGTGGATGTTTTGTAGGCGGGACAGGGGTCGAACCTGCGACCAGAGCCTTGTAAGGGCCCCGCTCTGCCACTGAGCTACCCGCCTAGATGTGCGGTACTTTATCGTTCCGGACGCAAGAATCAAGCGTCGTCGGTGGCGGATTCTTCGGCCCGAAAGGGCGCCCGCTCAGGCAAACAGGTCGGGCAAGGGACCGGGAACCTCGCCCAACATATCTCCTTTGAATCCCGCACCTTTCATCGCCCCCAACAGGGCCTGCACCGGGTGTTTTCCCGTCGCTGCGATGTGGCGGCCCGGCTTCATGCCTCCTGCCCGACCGGCGACCAGGAGCTGCATGTTTTCGACCGAGTGGGTCTGGTTGAGCGACACGGCGTCGTTGAGCTGGCGGCCATGGCCGGCCTCGTTCATGAAGACAATCGCGCTCGAATCGAGAACGCTTTGCGCGCCTTCCTTGGACTGCTTCAAGCGGTCGACAAGGCGGGCGTAGGTTTTGATGTGCCATTGCAACATCAAGCTGACCGGCAACTGGCCTCGATTCATTTCATCGCCGTTGTGACCCACTTCGTGTAGATCGGCGCGGATCGGCGTACCCAGCGCAGTGGAAATAGGGAACACGTTCATATGCGACTGGAATACTGTGATCTGCAGCGTCGCCACGCGGGTGAGATCGCAGATGAACGCCATCGCGATGAGGTCGGACATGGCTTCTGCCCGTTTGGTTTCGTCGCTATAACCGGTGTTGGTCCCGATTTCGCTGCTGCCGGAGCCCGCGTTATCTGAACCCACCGGCCAGTTGCTTCCCGGATCCGTTGGTTTGTTGCAGGTTGCCGTCGAGTCGATCGAGATGGCGTTGATGCGATTTTCGAGATCGCGGATTTGATCAAAATGCTCCTGCAAACGAATGCGATCGGGTGCGCTCACCCGGGCAAGCAGTGCCTCTCGGCGATCGCGAATCAGGCTGAGAACACTCTGTTCCGAGCGTTTTTCAAAACCCTGTACCGCAATCGCATCACCGCCCTTGGGCGTAAAGTTAGAAAACAAAGCGTTGTAGGCGGTTTGCGGATTCGTTTGTGATTCGATTCCCTTTCCGGCGGCGGAATACGACAGATATTGTCGACCCGCGAAACTCGAGCCCGCCAGATACCAGGACGGTTGCGCGCGCAGCACAAGCGAGGGCGTGGGGGTCATGCCTTTGTTCTCGGCCAAGTTGGCTATCACCTGATCCGAGGTAATGCCTTCGGCGCGAAACGAGGACGACGTCGATCGCATGCCCGAAATGAGCGGCGAGCAGCCGCCGCCGTGGAAGTCGCGGAAGGCACCACCCACGGGGACTTCCGCCGGTGCGGCCGAGGTGGTGCTGAACGGGATGCGCATCCCCGTAATCACATTGAAGTCAGACTTGAGTGCTTCGAGAGGCTTCAGGGGCGTGGTGAGCGTGTAGTTCGTGCCGGTCGTCGTCGGTGCGATGAAGTGCCCGGCCTCTTGTTTGCGGACCCCGCCAATCATGTAGCGATCGTGTTCCCAGGCGTCGCCCCCAAGCGCCTGTCCCGCAAAAACGATGGCGTATCGTCGTGGCAGTGCGCCTCCTTGAGCCAGTGCCTCGCCATGCGAGTTGAGCATGCATTCGAGGGTTGGCAGGGCAACCACCGTGCCACCCATGCCACGCAAAACGGTGCGGCGGTTCATCGTGATACGTTTCATGGCTTCACCTCCGGTACGCGGCGCAACGCAAACGAGGCATCGGTCGTGAGCGTTCGCAAGAGAGACACGAAGCTGTCGCCATTCGATTTCATGGTTGTCCTCAGCTTGGTGGCCACCGGCTCCTCGTCATCGGAAAGCTCGCGCCCAAGCGCAAAGGTCAGAAGTTGTCTCACCATGCACGCCTGCAGCTGTCCGGATGCCACCAAACTTTCTGCGAGGGCCTTCGGTCCCGAGAAAGTACCGATGCCGACGACCTCGCCCTGACCCGGGATCTTGCATTGCGGCTTGCCGTTGTCGGTCTCTCGGTAGCGGCCGGCAATGTCGTAGTTTTCAAGGCCAAAGCCGATGGGATCCATTTGGCTGTGACACGATTTGCACCCCGACTGATCCATGTGTGCCATGTATCGCGCCGTCTTGCACTCGGCATCCGGATTTCCGGGCGGCTGGTCGGCATCCACGGTGGCGGGCGGCGGCAGAATCGTTTCGCACAATAGTCGCGTGCGCACGAAGATGCCGCGCTGGGTGGGACTGGTATCCGAAAATTTACTGAACGCGGCAAGGACTGCGCCGTGCGAAAGCAGACCAGCACGGCCCGAATTGCCGTAGTCCACCCATCCCTCGCCGCCCACGGGTTCCGGCAGGTTGTAGTGCCTTGCGCCTGCAGTCGTTAGAAACGTTCGCTTCGAGGTGAAGATATCAAAATAGGACGAGGGCTCGTCGAAGATGACCGTCTCGAGCAACTTCGAGGTTTCGGCCGCGAACCTGGATGTTACCTCAGGGGGATGGGGAATCGTACGGTAGCCAAGCCACATCGAGTGGAAGCGGGAAATCTGTGCGCGGCCTCGCGGCTGTTTCATCATGCGCTCAAACGCAGCACTGCGGCCCGATTCTGTGATGAGTTCGTCCTTGGCGGCGGACTGCAAGAGAGAAGCGTCGGGTGCGCTGCCCCACAGTAGATATGAAAGCCGCGACGCGATTTCGTAGCCATCGAGGGCAAAGACCCCCGGGGTCGACGTTGCGCGCCCGATTTCGACCCGATGGAGAAATTCAGGATCCTGGATGAACGCGCGCAGCAAAAGGTCAATGCTGGTCCAGAAATCCGTGGTCACGGACGGCACCTTCTCCGTCGCAAACGCGAGCAACTTCAGATACGGCGCCTGCTCGGCGGCCGACAGGGGGCGCCGCAGGAATCGCAGTCCAAGCGCCTGCACGGCGGCTTTGAAACAGGTCGAATCGTCGGGTCCGCTGGGCTGACACGGCATGAATTTATCCCGCGTGGCGGCCTCGGCAACCGCACGGCGCGCGACGTCGCGGGACAGTTCTCGCATCGCATCGGTGAAGGCCTGCGATCCTTTTTGGATCAGGTAATCGTTGTCGTACGGTTTGAACTCGTCTTCGTTGAGCAGGCGCGTCGCGGGCCGACGCGTGTCGCCTAGGATGTCCTCGAGGGTCGCGTCAATCTCTGCCTGAGACAGACGGCGCGCGAGGGAACTGGAAACGATCTGGTCGGCATCGGGATCGGGCGGCGTTGGCCGATTCGTACCACCCGTGCTGCCGCCCGGCGTGCCGCCCGAACCAGCGTTGTCTGTGGTATTGCCGGAACAAGCCGAAAACAGCAACGCGAAACCCGCAACTGTTGGAACCATCCGAATCACCGACATGTCGATGCGTTGCATTCCGACCTCCGTTCGGCACCTATCCTATCAGGCCTTGCGAGAGGCCAACGAAGAAACACTGGGCGATCGTCGGTTCGGTCGCACCGGGACGTACATGTGCGCTCTCTAAAAGGACAGCGACATGATCGAGCCGTGTCGGCCAAAACCAAGGGATAGGGACGAAGTTCTGGCAGCGCTGCCGTGGCGCAGGAAGCCATCGATCACGCCGACCACATACGCCGCCGCGAAAACGCCCACACTCCATTGGTTGACGGTTCTCATGGTCGTCGCGGTATCGGTCGCATCACCAAAGGTATGACCCTCTTGCTCCGACGACAACAACCATAGCTTGGTGACGATCGCTGTCGTCAAGCTCAGGCCGAGTGCGCCGGTCAACACCCATCCCCGACCGTGGTCGCCATTATTGAACTGTCCCGTGGGAGGCAAAAGGTTCCACACCGGGTTCGGCAGGTTGGCCCGATGTTCCGTCGCGAGACGTTGTTCGTTGTCGCGCTTGAGCATTCCGAAAAACGCGACGACTTCGGGTCGGGTGATGGTGGGATCAAGGTAGGCTTCTGGGCGCAATCGCAGCAGTTCCGTAAACGCAACACGGGATCCTTCGATGCGTCCGGTCAAATAGAGTCCAATGCCAAGAAAACGCAGGGCATCGCCCCGTTCGTCGGGCGTGCTTGAGCCGACACCGCCTTCGACGATGATGCGCGCGGATTCGACCACCAGATTCATATCGCCATATGCGTACGCAGCGGCGGCTTGATCGAGCACGGCTGTCGCTGTGTTGGGACGCGGTCTTGCAACCGGTTCAGAAGCGACGGGAACGGGCGCTGATTCTGCGACGGGGGCCGCTTGCAGTCCAAACAACAGGGCACATAGAAAGATTGCGTTCATGGTGATTGGCTGCTGCCGGGATCGGGCAACACGATGGCGAAGGTTCCTTGGAAATCGGTCAACGCTTCGCCCACGGGAAGCGCGTTATCAACTTTGGGTGACAGCAAGTTGACGCAGGTGGTGCTGCTTCCCACGCAGAAGATCTGAATGACGGTACCGGGCAGCAATTGCTGTTTCGGATCGTAGACCCGTCCCGAAAATACAAGACCCGTCGGCAGCGTCCACGGGTCAAGGGTGACGGGAGTCGACCCGATCAGCTGGTCGCCGAGATGGGTGCGTGGCAAGTCGAATTCTCTACCTGCAGCGGCATGGGCAAAGAATCGGTACGATTGATTTGGCGACAGGGACAGCGTGAACTGACCGTTGGCGCCGGCAACCGCCGAGACGCTATTGGACAGGGGATCGAGATCCGCGATGGGCAAGGCGAGCACGCGTACCCCCACGGCCCGCGCGGCGGGCAAGAGGTTACCGGTTGCCTTGATTCGGGTCCCAAGCGAGACGTTGCCTTTTTCCACATTGCCGGCCGTCAGATCGATCGAGAGATCCACATGGGTGGCCCCGGGATTGGCGTTGCCAGCAGGCGGAACAATGCGCAACACATAGAGATCCCGCGGTAGATCAACAAAACGTACCACGCCGAAGGCATCGCTTTCAAGTTGGCGCAAGATGTTGCCGGCAACCGGTACGGGCGTTCCCGCATTGACCGTCAGGGTGGCGACCGCTGCCTTCGGTTGCGCGGTTGCAAGGTAGACCCGTGCGCCCCGCACAGGGGTGGCACCATCGGGTGTCCGGACCGACAGTGTGAGCGCAGCCGTCGGCATCGGCACAAAGTCGAGATCCACCTGTGCGCCGGGTGCGTTCGCCGGAAATACGATGCCCGCCGCTTCAGACAGCGCAATTTGCGGAAGGCCGGACTCGGGCGAGGGCTCGACGACCAGTCCATGTCGGCCGGGAAGCGCGTCGATGACATAACTCCCGTTTGCATCGGTCGTACCCAACGTGGATGGCGTGCCGTTTTGCCGGAACAAAAGGCGGGCATTCGATACCGGCTGGCTGTTTACTCGAACGGTGCCGCGCACCGCGACGCCCGGTGCCATGGTAAACGGCTCGATGCCGATCGCAGCGAGTGTGAGCCCCACAAAGTTTCGCGGCGGGAGGGGTTCGGTCGGAACCACCAGAATGTCGTGTGTGGTGATGGCGGCCACCTGCCGCACGAGTCCACCTTGCAGACCGCTATATCCCTCGATCACAAAAGTTGAGGCGCGAGGCGTGATACGGATGTAACTTGGGACCGCGATGCCCTTTTCATTGCGCGGATCAATTTTGATTCGGGTGCCGCCTTGCAGGTGAAAGTCCTTGCTCGGGGGCAGTCCGCCGCCAATTTCCAGCAGTTCTTCGAATGGAAGGCTTTGGGCGTCGGGCGGGGGAAGCACGCGCACAAAATAGGGCGTTCGTCTTTCGGTTGCCGTCACGCTGCTTGCGAATATCGTTCCCTGACACAGATCGCTTGCCGTCGCGCGGATTTGATAGACCCCTGCCACGTCGATGGGAATGCTGATGCTGGCGGGGTTCCCGGGCGCAACGGTAAACGTTATGGCGACGCCACTGCGAAACACACTCCAGCGCCAATCCAGGGTTGAGGTGTCAACTGTCCCGGCAACGCGTCCGAGGACTGCAATCGTCTCACCGGGCGCGGCGAGTCGACTGGTCAACGGTTTTCCATCGATGGCTTCGATGAAGAGGGCGCAGGTGGGCGCGGCCGCATCGATCGTCGCGACGCCACCGTCGCTTGCGAGCGATCCGCCTGTGGCGCTGTTGCCACCGGATCGAAAGCCACCGGTGTTGGCGCCGCCGTCGACGCGCCCGCTTGTGCCGCCCGTTTTACTGCCCGATCCGAGGCTCCCGCCGTTTGCGCTTGCGTCCGAGGACGGGGCCGAATCGCTCTCGGCCGATGCGCAGGCGTACAAGCCGAGCGCCACCGAAAGCGCCAAGCAACAAAGCGCGATGTGCCTCACAGCCGATACTCCACAGCCCAGGTGTACCGCTGCAAGCAGGTGGTCGAGGCACCGCAGGTGGCGTCACTGTCCGAACAGCCTGTGCCGGTGTTGCGTAGCACGCGGTCTTCGACCTCGACTCGCACCTGCACCCGATCGCCGGTTTTGTAGCTTCCGGGCAGGGTAAACCGTTCGGCGTTGTAGTCCGCAAGTCGGCCAAAGGGTTTTCCGGGCTCTTGCACCGACCAGGTAAAGCGAAGTTCCGAACTGCGCGTGGTGGGACGCGGAAAAGGATCACCATCGTCGGCGACATTCAGGATCGCAAAGGTTGCGGTGGCATCGGCTGCTCGCAAGAGCAGTGGCAAGTTCGGTTCAAGCTGACCGAGGCAAGGTGGCGCATCCGGGGCAACGGTGAGCTTCGTTTCGGCTCGCGTCATCAGTCCGTAGGTGTCCGTGGCTGCAACGGACACGGTGTATTCGCCCGACAGATCCGCGATGAAGCAGATCGCCGGTGTTGGAGATGCATCGGGACAGGGCATCGGAACCACCACGGACTGATTGGGTCGCGTGATGCTCCATTGCAGCTTCACGTTGTCGCCTTCCGGATCGAGGCGCCCATCGTTGCTTGCGCTTTTTGCTACCACGCGAAACGCGCTCCACAACGGAAGGTTCGACGCCATCGCCGAGGTAGTAGGTGCGTCAAGCACCACTGTGGGGGGAAGGTTTGTGGTTTCAACGCTAACCGC
>Ga0105046_10006873_pt1 | contig 17988 bp, 10 predicted proteins | sample MAT03_FD_78385 | JGI IMG/M metagenome (GOLD analysis project Ga0105046, IMG submission 78385) | Freshwater microbial communities from Lake Fryxell liftoff mats and glacier meltwater in Antarctica - MAT-03 (megahit assembly) | ecosystem: Environmental > Aquatic > Freshwater > Ice > Liftoff...
GAGGCGGCGGTTGATCTTGCGAAGCGTGCCCGGCTGCGCACCATCGCGGCGCATCTCGCGCGGGCCAACGGCTGGGTGGATCGGCCGGTGTGGCTGGATGTTGTTGCGGTGGAGTGGCCTTCGGGTGGCGCGCGGCCGACGCTGCGGCACATCGAGCAGGTACCGTGGTAACGGCTTGGGCTGGCGCGAAGAGGCCGCTACTTCTTTGGCTCTTCGGGAGCGATCTCGAAGGTTGCGCCCTGGCTTGATGGCATGTAGTTGCCGCGTGCGCCGCTGGTGTGCTGGGCTTCTTCGGCCCAGCCGGGTGGCACGTACGCGGCACCATCACGAGCCTGCGCGGACTCGATGCGGCGAGAGATCCGATCGCTCATGCGCGCGTCGCGGTCGGTGCGGGTGATGGCGCTGGTCCGGGCCCACCCGCACAGTGAAACAAACTGCATGAAGACGACGACGAAGGCGCCGATGCATCCGAGCAAGAGCAGGGCCGACACGCCGCCGACGGGGACCGCGAGGAACGAGGAGATGCCGGGCCGTGCGTTGCGAACGACCGCGAGGGTGAGCAATCCCAAGGGAGCGGCGACCACGACGAGCAGGGGGGCCATGCGAAGCCGTGCCGCAAGGGCGGTGTCGTGGGCCCAGTCGGCGAGCCTTGCGAGATGGATCGCGATGACCCCGATGCCGATGATGCCTGTGAACCAGAGGATCAGAGCAAGCCTTGTAAGCCAGAGCGCGAGTGCCGGATGTGCGGCGGTCTGGCCGACGGTAAACGCGCCGGGAGTGGCCGCGACGCGCGCGGCGAAGGCGGCTTGTGCCTGCTGTTGCAGCGCCGCGGCGACAAGCAGGAACACCATCGCGAAAATCCACGCGGCCTGCGTCCAGCGACTGGCATGGCGCGTTAAGGACCAGAGCGTGCGGCCCTCGATCCCTTCCTTTGATCCATCCTGGCATGGCTCGGTGACGATCCAGAGTCCCAGGCACCAGCACATCGCGGCGGCGATGCCGAAGAGCGGCGCGAGCATCGACGGCCCCGCCATCGCGTTGATGATGATGCTCATGACGACCGCAAAGAGCAGCATCGCGCCGCCGATGCCCATGATCATCGCGCCGTTGCGGAGCCTGGTGAGGTAGGCGATGGGCGCGCCAGCCATCGTACTGGTGAAGCGGGAGGCGCCGCCTCCGGTGATCGGCGTGCCGCACTCGGGGCATCGGTCGCCGACCTTGAGGCCGACGAGGTTGTACGAGCATCGCTGGCAGGCACGATCTTCAACGATGGTCGCTGGTGCGCCCTTGGACCCGAAGAAGATGCGTTCGTGGATGGGCATGGAGGTGATACCGGCGTGGTTCGTCCATGGTTTCGCGACCGGGCATCGCTACCGAGCGGAACTGGCCGCGGCGACCGCCTCGACGGCGTTCTTGAACATGGTGAGGCCCGGAGTTGGTGTTGCCCTGAGCGCAGGATCGAGCCTCGTCCAGTACGGGTGGCGATTCCAAGAAAGGAATCGCTCTGGGTGGGGCATGAGGCCGAAGACAAGGCCCGTCGCGTCGCAGATTCCGGCGATCGCGTGCGCCGAGCCGTTGTAGTTGTCGGCGTAGGTCAGGGCGATCTGACCAGACTTGCGAAGCGAGTCGAGCGTGGCGGGGCTGGCGACGAATCGGCCCTCGCCGTGCGCGACGGGGAGCTGCATGGCGTCGGACCGCGCGGCGGGATCGTCGGGGAGCAGGTCCGCAAGCCCGCGCGTCCAGACGCAGACGCTCTCGCGCTGCGGGAGCACGCCGACCCAGCGGTCGCAAAAACGTGCGTCGCGGTTGTCGGTGAGCGCGGTTGTTTGCGGCGGCGCGATCTCGATGGGCCATGGCTCGCCGGAGACCGGGCCGGGAAGGAGACCGACCTGGACCAGGACCTGGAATCCGTTGCACGCCCCGATCATGGGGGTGCCTCGGAGGACGGCCTCGCGCAGGGCGGGATAGACGCGCTCGCGCAGCTTCATGGCGAAGATGCGACCGGAGGCGATGTCGTCGCCGAAGGAGAAGCCGCCGGGAAATCCTACCAGGTCGGCCTTGTCGAGCGTCGATGGATCGCGGATGAGGGCGTCCAGGTGCATCAGGCGGACGCTCGCGCCGGCCATCTCAAAGGCGCGGCACATCTCGCTGTCGCAGTTCGTTCCCGCCGCTCGGATGACCAGTGCGCTTGGCATACCCAAACGGTAGCGCGGGCCGCGCGGGGAGGTCGCGGGGCGATCCGTCTTGTATACTTCCCTCCCAACCGCTTAGAGGAGCCGAATCATGCCGCAGGTCTATCCATTCCGCGCACTCCAATTCAACCGTGGCAAGGGCGACGCGAGCACGCTGATTGCGCCTCCGTACGACGTGCTCGATAGAGCCGGGAAGCAGCGGCTGCTGGATCAGAACTCGCAGAACATTGTCGCTATCGACCTGCCGCACACGCCGGCGAAGGAGCTCGGGCCGGCGTCGGCGTATGACGGCGCGGCGGCGGCGTTGGAGTCGCTTGTGGGCTCGGGCGTGCTGACCCGGACCGACGAACCCTCGTTGTTCGCGTATCGGCAGAAGTTCACGAGCGCGGATGGGAATGTGTATTTCCGATCGGGGATGTGCGCTTGCGTGGATGTGGTTGCGTTTGGACCTCGAGCGGGCGGGGGGATCCTGCCGCACGAGGAGACGTTCTCGGGGCCGAAGGAGGACCGCATGGCGCTGATGAAGGCCACGCGGACGCAGCTCTCGCCGATCTTCGGGCTGCACGCGGATGAGAAGGGGCTGGCGACGAAGCTCTTGCAGAGCGTGATGGCATCGCGCGCGGCGGACATGACGGCGACGATGCGCGGGGCGGGGGCGGACAATGTGCAGCACGAGGTGTGGACGATCAGCGATGGTCCGACGATCAGGGCGTATCAGGATGCACTCGCGAGCGAGGACATCTTCATCGCGGATGGGCACCATCGGTACACGACACAGATCAGCTATCTGAAGGGGCTTGAGGGCGCGGGGTCGGTCGCGGCCGATCATCCGGCGCGACGGAGCATGATGGTGCTCGTGGGGATGAGCGATCCGGGGCTGGTGATCTGGCCGACGCATCGCGTGCTTGGCGGCATGGCCGACTACTCGATCGATCACTTTCTGAAGGCCAGCTCGGGTGACATTCGCACGGAGCCCATCGCGGGAGGACTGGCGGAGCTTGAGAGCGCTCTGGACAAGCTCGCAGGGATGGGCGAGATGCGGTTTGGGCTCTGGGACTTCGAGCAGAAGCGCGGGATGGTGGCGATGCCGGCCTCGCCGGATCCGCTGAAGGAGCGTTTCCCGGACAAGCCCAGGGCTTGGCGTGAGCTGGTTGTTGCGTACTGCCAATATGTGCTTGTGGAGAAGCTCTGCCAGGGGGCGATGAACGAGAACCAGCCGGTGAAGTGGGCCTTCCCGCACACGATCAAGGAAGTTGAGGAGATCGGGAGCGGCGCGGAGACTGGCGCGGGCGGCGGCGCGGGGTTCGCGCAGCTCGCGGTGATCGTGCGTCCGACGCCGCTGGCGGCGGTGAAGGAAGTGAGCCGCGCGAACCAGCTCATGCCGCAGAAGAGCACGTTCTTTTACCCCAAGCTAGCGACGGGGCTGTGGATGAACCCGCTGGCGTGAAGGAGCGCTAGCAGGGGGCGGCGGCGCAAAAGGACAGATCAGCGCGGTTCGCGTGCCTTCTGGTCCGCGACCGGGCCCGAGTTGGCGGCGAGGAACTCGAGGAGTTGTTCGCTGCTGAGCGCGCCGGTGGTGCGTGAGACGACCTGCCCGCCGCGCATGAGCGCGAGGGTGGGGAGGAACTTTGCCTCGACGCGCTCGGCCTCGGGCGTGCTGCTGGTGGAGACGTCGATGTAGACCGGGTGCGTGTTCTCGCGGATCCATTGCGCGACGCTCTCGTCGACGAGCGCGTTGCGCTTGAGTTGCTGGCAGGGTGGGCACCAGTCCGCCGTCACGAACGCGAGGACGGGGCGGCCGGTTTCGGCGCTGAGCGTCTCTGCCTGCGCGAGCGTGATGCCGGGCTCGAAGATGGCGGGGACCGGTGTCTTGCCGGGCTTGTTGATGAGGATCGCGATCCCGACGAGCACGACGCCCGCGATGAGGATTCGGGCCATGCCACCGGGGCCCTTGCCGTTACGACCGAAGAGAAGTTGCCCAACCATGCCTGGCCTCCCGTATCTGCTTGCGGACACAACTCGACGCATGCGGATCGTCGGTCAATTGCGGCTAGCAGCCGTGGGTACATGATAGGTTGCCGGGCGTTGCTTGCGGTTACGAGCGTGTTGAAAAAACGGACTGGGTTGGGCCGTTAGCTCAGGTCCGCGAGTTCACCTGTGAGCGGTTCGACGAGATCTCGTGCGGTGACGAGGCCGAGGGGGCGGCCCGTTTCATCTTCAACGATTCCGACGCGGCCGCGGCGTTCGAGGAGCACCGTGAGGGCTTCGCGCACGCCGACATCGGGCCTGAAGCGCGCGGGTGGGGTTGCCATCGCTCCGGGCGCTTCGCGCGGGCGGAGCAGCAGGTCCAGGCCGCGGAGTACTCCGACGACGCGGCCGGTGCGGTCCACGAGCGGGAGCCGCTTGTGGCCGCTGGTCGCGACGACCCTGAGCGCCGAGTCGCGATCAACTTCGGCGGGCAGGGCGCGAACGCTGGCCCAGGGAACCATCTCGTCGGCGACCTTGAGCCCCCGGATGAGCATGGCACGATCCATGAGCGAGACCTGCGACTCGCTGAGCACACCGTGGCCGGCGCCTTCCTTTAGGAGCTGCGCCACTCGCTGGCGCGCATCGCCCAGAGCTTCGGCCTTCAGACCCGCCGCGCGCTCGGTCAGGCGCGTCAGGAACGCAACGGCTGGCAGAAGGCCCGTGAGCGTGAGCAACCAACGCACATATCGCAGCGGCGTCACGAAGGCGTAGGTCAGGCGATCGGCCTCGACGCGGAAGAGCTCCTTGGGAAGCACCTCGCCAAAGAGCAGCAGGAGCGGCGCGAGGATGAGGACGTTGACGATGCTGGCCTCAAGCTCGCCGAGGGTGGTTCGCGCGAAGATCTCGGTGGTCGCGGCCGCGGCGAGCGCGTTCACGAGGTTGTTGGAGATCAGGATCGTGCCCAGGAGGCGGTCGGGCTTGTCGATCTCGTCCTTCAGGCGGTGGGCCGCGACATCGCGCGGCACGCGCGAGAGCCGCAGCGTCAGCCGCACGCGGTTGATCGAGTAGAAGCCGATCTCAACTCCCGAGGCGAGCGCTGATCCCACGATCGAAACAATCGCGAGGAGCACCCACATGGCCAGCACCACATCGGGAGTCAGCATTGGTGAGGACGGCATGGTCATGGCCGAGCCTCCGGGACTTGGGATGGTGCTGCTGACTCTTCGCGCACGGTGACGCGCACTCGCTCGACCATGCGGCCGGTCATTGACTCGACCATCAACCGCAGGTTGCGGACCGAGACCTCATCACCAACACGCGGCACGCGCCCGAGGAGGGCGGCGACCAGTCCCGCGACGGTCGTCACGCGCGCCGTAGGCATCTCCTCGGCGGCGAAGAACTCTTCCCATTCACGCACGGGCAACCTGCCGGGAACTTCCCATGATCCGCCGCCGAGCTCGCGCACGCCGCACATCGCGCCCGCGCTGCCGGCCTCACCGCCTCCTACTGCCACGAGGAGACGAATGACATCATCGAGCTGGACCATCCCGGTCAGCGCACCGACCTCACTTACGCAGAGTGCCGCGTCGCTTCGCGTGACGCGGAAGTGTTCGAGCAACTGATCAAGCCTCGCGAGTTCAGGGACGTAGCGGGCCTGCTCTGTGAGCTGCATCAGCGGCAAGCGAGCGCCTGTCGCGAGGCGAGCGAGCTTGGGAAGCGCCCTGCTGGCGGAGACGAAGCCGACGGCATCGGCCTCAGAGAGTGGCCCGCGGCTGACGGGGAAGAGGCCAAAGCCGGTGGAGCCCGCGACGCGGATGAGATCGTCGCTGGTGCCGCTAGCGTCGAGCGTGACGATCTCGACGCGGGGCGTCATGACTTCCTTCACGCGGCGTTCGCCCAGGCGGATCACCTCGTCAAGAAGTGACTCGTCGCCGGTTTCGAGATGGCCATCGCGCGCACTGGAGTCCAGAAGGGCTCTGAGATCTTCGCCCGTCACCGCGCTGCTGGTCTCGCGCTCGGGCGGTCGAACGACGCGGATCAGCGGCGAGACCACCAGCCTCTCGGCGATTCCAACGGGCTTTGACACCACGCGCGACCAGAGGAGGAGCGGCTCGGCGAGCAGCCGCGCGAACGCAACGCGATGGACCGAGGCCAGCGCCTTGGGGATGACCTCGCCAAAGACCACGACGAGCATGAGCGAGACGAACGCCGCGATGATGCTGGAAAGCAGGCCAGCGCCCGCGAGCGACCGCTCTACGTCGCGTGCGAGCACGGAGCTGCCGACAAAGAAGCCGGTGTTCACGGTCACGTTGGCGATGAGGATGGAGATGAGCGTGGCCCGGGGCTGGGACAGCAGCGTCGCGACCGCGCGAGCCGGGCCTGGCGACGTGCGCCGCATGCGCAGGCGATCGGCCTGCGACAGCGAGAACATCGCGGTCTCGGTGGCGGAGCAGAGGGCGCTGATCAGCAGCAGCACGAGCAGCACGAGCGGCAGGATGATCTGGGTCACGGTCATCGGCAGGCCGAGCGTAGCGTCAACGTTCCTTGCCCGCGTTGTACCCCGGCGTCAGCTGCTCGATCAGGCGTTCGATGTATCGCCACGCGTTGAGCTCCACGCGGATTTCGCGGAGAACGCGGGCGGACGCGGGTCCGCTCGTAGACGCTGCCGCGAAGAGCGAAGTTGTGCGAGCCACGTGCCCGGCGCGACGCTCCGTTGCCAGCGTGCGCCAGCGCGACCGCGCCGAATCGCCCTCGTGCTCGATCTCGGACTCCACACGCTCGCGCAGGTCCATCATCTCAGCGAGAAATCCTGGAGGCATCGCACGCTCATCCTGGCCTGGCCCTCCGAGTCGGGCCAGGAGCGCCGCGGCCCGGAGTTCTGGATCAAGCAACGCTGCTCGCGCGTGGTTCAGCGCTTCGGCTTGGTCTGATCGGGCGTCGTCGTCGAAGTTGGCGCTGAGGTCTGGGTGAACGGAGGCTGCGCGAGCGAGATAGGCCCGGCCAATCTGCTCGGGAGTCAGCGAGAATGAGGCCGGAAGGCCCAGCACGTCAAAGAGATCCATGCCCGACAGTATCGCGGGGCGATGAAATCCGCGCAGAGCCGGTTTGACGCGGAGGGATTCCTGCACGACGATGCACCGTCCGAACGGAGCAGCCCAGCATGACCAGCCCGACGCCGCAGAGCAGCAGCCACATCGGAATCGTCGGCGTGAGCCCCGAGGGTGCTGCGCTCTTCTACCGCGAGGTCGCGCGACAGGCATCTTCGCTGCGCTCGCCCGACGACCAGCCGCGGATCACGATCCACAACGAGCCGCTCTCGCTCTATATCAGCGCGATCCGCCGCGATGACTGGCACGAGGTTGGCCGGCTGCTGCGGCGTTCCGCGGAGCTTTTAGCCCGATGCGGCGCCACGATCTGCATCACGCCCGACCATGCGGTGCAGCACGGCGTGCAGCTCGCGGAGGTCGGAAGCCCGGTCCCGTGGATTCCAGCGCCGGACATCGTCGCGCAGGCTGTCGCAAACGACAGGCGAAAGGTGGTCGGGATCCTGGGGACCAAGATGGTCTGCCGCTCCAGCACGTACCAGACTCACCTGGGCCTGCGGGGCATCCAGGTCGAGGCTCCGAGCGATGACGACGCCGAGGCGCTCGACCATGTCATCTTCGGAGAGTTGATCTTTGGGCAGATCAGGCCCGAGAGCCGGCTGCTGGTAATGGGGATCATCGGCCGGCTGGCCTCGCGCGGGTGCGAGGCCATTATTCTCGCGTGCAGTGAAGCACCTCTGCTCGTCACGCAGGAGAATTCTCCGCTGCCGATCTATGAGGCGGGTGAGCTCCTTGCCCGGGCGGTGGTCGGGACCGCGCGGCCATCGGCTTCGCCATGAACTCGGAGCTTCCGACGAAACCCAGGAACCGACCAAGGTGTGGCCTCGAATCGATCATGTCGATCATGGATGCTCGCACGAAGTCGGCACGCCCCGAGCGGCAATGTTCGGAATTTGTTAGAATTACGTCGGATCGGCAAGGGTCGTACTGGACGCAAGGCCTCATCGTCAGGTATGCTCTGAGTGAGAAGTTGGTCCAGCACCGGACGCGCGCCGCGCTGTCCTTAAGGAGTCCTTGGCCACAAGCCTTGGTCCCGGGTGCAGGTCCATGCGTCGTTTGAAAGTTGTCGCCTGATGTCGAGAGGACTCGACGTCTGCCGCGGCAGTGCAGCGGTGGTGCGAGCAGTTGTCGTTGGAGCCGAGCATGAATCGCAAGGAAATGGATGCGTTCTTCTCCCTGAATCGGAGCGTTAACGCGGGCAAGATGCCTCGTCGCTCGCTGCTGGACCGAGTGGGCCGCGCGCTGGGTCTGCCCGCGTCATCGACCTCGCTCATGGGGTTTGAGAAGCTCGAGGAGCGAAACCTGCTCGAGGGCAGCTTCGCGACCGCGATTGCCATCACGCTGGATGGTGCGGGCCGCGGTGCTTCCCCGGGCCTGATCAACCCCGCGAACTTCGCGACGGACAATGACTTCTACAGCTTCGTCGCGCCAGCGAACGACTTTGTCGCAGTACTCGCCGACACGGCCAACGAGACTCCCCGCAGCGATCTGAACACGCGTATCACGGTCTACGGCTCTCAGAACCTGACCGACATCGTGGCCCAGGGCACGTCCAACGGACTTCTGACCACCGGCGTCCAGCGTGACGGCTGGGGCGGCTTCGTCGCTGAGGCCGGGCGCACGTACTATGTCGTGGTGAGCAGCGACTACGCGTCCAGCGCTCCCAACCTGACCGCCAACAACACGTACAACGTCCGCGTCCGCGCCCTCTCGTCGGGCTTTGCGATGACCGATGACACGGGCATCGCCCGTGAGCTGGGGAGCCCGCCGCCGGGCGTTCCGGTTCCGCCGCTGCGTCCGGTGCTTGGCGCGCTCACGACGCGCCAGGACGAGGTCGTGTACCGCTACGTCGCTCCCGCCGACGCCGCGTTCAACAGCCTCGTCACGGTCAACGCTCAGCACACCCGCTACGCGCCTCCGCCGCTGCCCAACAGCAACATCCCCAACCGACTTGACACCCGTATCGAGATCTACAGCGCGACGGGCGAGCTCCTCGCCGCCGATTCCGACGCGGGCCGTCTTAACGACGCCTTCTCGACGTTCCGCGCTCGCCCGGGCGAGACGTTCTTCATCCGCGTGCGCAGCGATGAGGTCCGCTCTCGCCAGCCCGCCACGCCGGAGTTCGATGTCACGCTCGCAACCGGACAGTTCTTCCTCGTTCTGGATGCGCGTCCGACGGTGGCCGAGCTCAATCCCGTCCGGCGCACCTTCTCCACCGGCGCGGCGTTCACAGGTTTCGGTCCCCCCACCGTTCCCGCGCTTCCAGCCCAGCGCAACCCCACCTTCCAAACCGCGCTCTGGAGCTTCGTGTCACAGGGTGACGGACTGACGTTCGTCACGATCACTCCCACGGGCCTCGCGCCAGTCACGGATCCAGCCGTCCGAGTCTTTGATGAACAGGGTGCGCTGGTTGCGTTCAACGACAACGCCGCGGGCCTCTCCGCGGAGCTGCAGGTCCGCCTCATCGGCGGCAACCGCTACTTCGTTGTGGTCGACGGGTTCGAGGTCAACAGCGCCGTCCAGTACATCATCGCCATCGAGGCCAACCACACCTTCGATCAGACCCAGCCCATCGACGATCATGTCGACCCGATCTTCCTCGACACCAACGCCACTCCCGAGCAGCGCGAGGCCGCCCGCCGCCAGTGGGAGCTCGCCACGGGCCTTACCTGGTCCGCGCCGTTCCCCACGCGCGACGGCAATCAGAACGTCGTCAAGGACCGCGGCCTTCGCGTGACCGCGAATGGCACGGGGCGCCTGCACGGCGTCGGAGATCGAGATCTCTATCAGTTCACGCCGCAGGTCGACATGCTGATGGAGTACGACGGCGACAACGACGATGTCGGCCTTTCGATCTTCATTGGTGGCCGCTTTGATCAGGGCGACCCCGGATCCCCCTGGCCCACCACCTCGCGCAACCTGACCAACTGGGACGCCGCCGACTACTGGTACACCGGGGCGCAGTTCTTCGACCCCGGCTTCAACGTCACCTACGGCTTCAACGACAACGCCGACACCGCTGGCACGGCGGGGCCCGAGATTTACGCACTCCTCGACTATGACCCGGGCGCACCGACCGCTGGCATCCCAACGGGGATGAGCCGTCGCTGGCTCGTCGTTGGCGGCGACTTCGATCTCATCATTCCCTCACCGTTCGGCCCGGTCACGATCTCCAACCTCGCGGTTTGGTTCCAGGACTTCGACACCGGCCAGTGGGGCTGGGGCGATCTTGGCGGGGCGGATGGCCCAGTCCGCGCGCTGGCCTCGTACCTCCCAGATGAGAACGTCGAGGACCGCTCCGACCCCAGCGTGTCGATCCCCACGAACCGCCCGCTCATCAACAACCAGCCCATCGCTCAGCTTGCGATCGGTGGTGAGTTCACCGAACTCGATGGCGTCGCGGCAGCCAATCTCGCCACTTTTGATCTGGTCAACGGCTTCGCGCAGCTTGGCGACGGCCTGAACGGGCCGGTCTTCGCCCTCACCACATACAACCCGCCCGATCCGGGTGACGAGCGTGCCTGGGCTGAAGCTCAGCCCGGCCCGCCAGCGGAGCCCGAACTCTCCTTCGTTCGCAATCCTGATGACATCGGCAACTCACTGATCATCGGCGGTGAGTTTGATTTCGTCGCCGCGATCCTCGATGGAACCGGTGTTGTCGGAGTCACCGCGCGCAACATCGCCCTCTGGGACGGGCAGGAGCTCCGCGGCGTGACCTCTGGTCGCGACGGTCCGTTTGTTCCGGGTGATCCCGGTGACCCTGCGGGCGGCTTCTTCGGCGGAAGAGAGATTAACCCGCTCCAGGTCAACGGGCCGGTTCGGGCACTCACGGTCTTTGATCCCCCGGATCCCGACGGCGACGGTGACGAGCCCGACCCCGACCCGGTACTGATCGTCGGCGGCGAGTTCACCGCTGTGAGCGGGGTGCCCGTGGCCAACATCTTCGCTTGGGGCTTCCTCGGCCAGGACAACGACCCCGAGCTCACCACCTACGCGCCCCAGCTCGTCGTCACCGACCTCCTCGGCGGTGTCGGCGGCAACGGCGTCTTCGCGCTCACGACGTGGAACCCGCCCGAGCTCAATGGAGCCCCCAACAACGACGTGCGTGTGCTCGTCATCGGTGGCGACTTCGCCTTGGGCGGCATCAGCAACATCGTCGCCTTCGACGGCTTCGGTTACGGCTGGTTCAACGCCAGCGAGGGCACGAACCTGCCCGTCCGCACGCTCGCGACCGCGATCGACCTGCAGGAGCCGGGGATCGCAGAGAATCTGCGCCCCACCGCGCAGCTCCCACAGGAAGTCCTCTACGTTGGCGGCGACTTTACCCAGGTCAGCAACGGCCCCGCCGCGCCGCCGGTCTTCGCGAGCCGCGTCGTCCAGTTCTCCGCAGTTCGTGGCCTGATGGCCGACTTCTTCACCTTCGCCCGCATGAACGGCGGCGTCGGCAACGCAGATCCCAACTCGGCGCCCCAGGCCAGCGTCTTTGCCCTTTCGACCTTCGACGACGGCAACCCGCGTGAGTGGGACCGCCACGACCGCCGCCAGACGCGCCTGGCCATCACCGTCAGCCCCGCCGCGGGTTCATTCGCGAACATGCGCGTCCGCGTCTTCGACAGCAACTTCAATGTCGTTTACGGCTTCGCCCGAGAGGGCAGCGAGAGCATCGCGCCCCCCTTCCCCGACCCCGCGGGCATGATCGACTACTCGCTCGCCGGGATCCCCCTCCCGACTCAGAACTTCGAGGGCATCAAGGTCTGGGCGGGCGAGACGTATTACATCGAGATTTCAAACTACAACGGCACCTCCGATGCGCCCGACGATGACTCGATCACGCCCCGTGGTGGCACGGGACGCTACACGTTCAGCGTCACGGCCGACGGCCTCGCCACCGATCTCAACAGCGACGGCCTCCGCGACGACACCAACGCTTCCGTCCGCGAGGAGCCCAACGAGGGGAGCTTCGCGCAGGCCATTCGCATCACGACCCAGCTGGCAACCGGCGACGGCGACAACACGCGCGTCTCCGCGGCGCCACCCCTTAAGGGCAACGTGATCCGCACCGAGAAGATCCGCCCCTCTACGGGTCCAATTCCGTCGGGCCGATTTGTGCTCGCCTCGGACCTGGGCAACATCGGCTTGATCGACGACACCGACGTCTACACCTTCCGCGCCGAGTTCACCGGCTTTGCCGAGGTTCGACTCCAGACCACCGGTCTGAACGACCAGTTCGGCGAGCTCCTCACCGTCAATCCCGCCGAGTTCCGCGGCGACACCAAGACGTACAACAGCCGCTTCGACGGCGCACTGCGAATCTTCAGCAACGACTTCGAACAGATCGGCTACAACGACGAGAACTCCGCCGTCGATGGCGAGTTTGAGATCGTCACGATCAGCGGCGTTCAGGCCCGCTTCTACAAGCGCGACGCACGTCTGGTCTTCCCCGTGGTCGCTGGCAACAACTACTTCATGCAAGTCGAGAGCGGCCAGCGCTTCACGTCCGCCTCGGCCAGCGAGGCGCTCGCCGAGAATCGCATCCCTAACCTGGCCCGCGAGACCGAGATCCGTCAGACCATCGGATCCTACCGCCTCGTCGTCCGCCAGATGCCCCAGGCCTTCACCGACATTGAGAACGGTGTCACCGTCACCGATGACTATCCCGACGGTGCCGGAGGCGCTGGCGGCGTTCTCACCGCTGGGACTCGCGCCATCGCGACGCCGATCCCCTTCTCGAGCAGCGGCCCCACCAACGGCACCGCCTCCATCGCTGGCATCATCCAGAACACCCCTCTCAAGCCCTTCGACAACGACCTGTTCACCTTCACCACACCCGGCTCTGGAACGCTCTCCATCCGCCTCAATCGCGGTCCGGGATCGGCGCTGAACGCCGACATGTTCATCTACGACGCGAACGGGCAGTTCATCGAGCAGGCGCTCCCGCTGGGCAACGGGTCCCTCGCGCTGACCGTCTCTTCCGCTCGCCCCGGCCAGAGCTTCTTCATCCTCATCCAGTCCGCCGGTGGCAGCGAGGGCGCCTATGGCCTCACGATGTCAGGCATTCCGTTCGTCGACGACCACGCCAGCGTCGCCAAGTGGACCGACGCCACGGACATCACTCTCCTGGACTTCCAGGGCCAGGGTGCCGCCCAAGGCAACATCGAGGTCGCTGGTGATACGGACATCTTCCGGTTCGAACCCGTCAGCTTCCTCTCCAAGACCGTCACGATCACTTCGCTTGATCCCACGCTCAACCCCGTCGTCAGCATCTACGAGGTCAGCGAGGATCTCAGCGGCAACCCGATCTTCCTTCGCGTCGGGTTCAACAACGACTTCCAGCCCGGCAACACGACCGCTCGCGTCACCTTTGCGGTCAATCCCGGCCGCGTGAAGGAGCCCGGCACGCCCGGCGAGCGCACGTATCCGTACTACTACATCGTTGTCGAGGGTGTCGACCCTCTCGCCGACGTCGGCCGCTACACCCTCTCCGTCGCATTCAACCCAACCGACGATCATCCCGACGCTCCTCCCACCGCTGAGCCGCCCGTGACCGTGGGCACCTCCGAGTTCTCGCTCGCGACCGAGATCGTCATCGATGCTCAGAGCGGCCTGGGCTCGCAAGTCGGCCAGATCGAGCGATCGACCGACACCGATCTCTTCCGCTTCAGCTCCCCCGCGAGTGGGCTCTCAACGATCACCATCACGCGCCCCCAAGACAGCACACTGCGCTATCGCGTGCTGATCGTTGACTTAAACGGAACGGTCCTCGGAAGCGCCCTCGCGACCGACACCGTCACCGTCGTGCCGATCTCTATCACAACTACCCTGGCCCGCAACGCGAGCATCTTCGTGGTCGTCACCGGCTTCGACGACGCCGATGCTCCCAACGTCAACGGCACCGCTATTGGCAGCTACCTCGTCACAATCCAGGCCCCGCCGATCGACGATCACGCCAACGCCGGCGAGTTCACCCTCGCCTCCGTTGTCCCCCTCAACTCCACCACCGGCGGCGGTCGAATCGGCGGCACCGTCGGCGACGACGCCACCAACCCGCGCCTCTCCTATGGCGGCGACACCGACCTCTTCACCTTCACCAGCCTTCTCGGCGGCGACTACTCCGTCACCATCACTCCCTTCAACACCTTCGCACTCGGCACCCTCACCATCCGCCTCACCCTCTTCAATGCCAGCAACAACCTGATCTCCACCATCGACGGCTCGGCAAACGGTGCCAGCGTCTCGCTCAGCCTGACCGCCCTCGCACGCGGCGAGCAGTACTTCGCGCTCGTCGAGTCCGTCGGCACCGGAAGCTTCACCGGCGAGTACGCCATCCTCGTTCAAGGCCCCGGCCAAGGCGGCGGCCAGGGACCCGATGGTTCCGAGATCGACTTCAACAACCCAGGCGTGATCGCCCTCGACACGCGCACCGGCGATGGCTTGGTGAACGAAACCATCAATCCTTCCCAGGACCGCGACCTCTTCACCTTCACGACCCGCGCCGCGGGCCGCGTCTTCGTCCAGGTCGTGACACCCAACGGCTCGCTCCTCAACGCCTCCGTCCGCGTCCAGAACGCGGCCAACGAGCTGCCGACTTCGACCATCGTCTTTGATTCAGACGGAGTCCCCGGCGCGACCGCCAACGCCTCCTTCGTCTCGAATGCCAACACCCAGTATTGGGTCATCGTTGATGGTCTCGGCGAGTCCACCGGCTCGTACACCATCCGCATCAACACCCAGCCAGTTACCAACTTCCTCTACTACCCCGAGGGCTACGCGAACGACAACATCGCCCAGTTCGTCTCCATCGTCAATCCCAACAACGTCGACGCTACGTACACCGTCGTCCTCCGCTACGAGTTCGGCACCACCTTCGAGACCGTCATCGCGAGCCAGACCATCAAGGCCAACACTCGCGGCGGCGTCACCCTCGTCGATCGTGCCCGCTTCATCGCTCCGGGAGTCCTGAAGGACGTCCCCTACTCGATCATCATCGAGTCCGACCAGCCCCTGGGCGCCACGCTCGCCCACTACGACTTCGGCACCTCGCTCGGCGATGCTTTCACCGAGAAGACCTCCGACCGCTGGCAGTTTGCACGAGTTGAGCGCAATCCCGGCGACGTCCTCGACTTCGCCGTCATCCACAATCCCAACAACTTCGACATCATCGTGACCTACACCGCCATCGCTCCCGATGGCACCACCACCAGCATCGATCGCACCGTCGGCTCGGGCCGCCGCGGCGGGCTGGCCATCAACGACGTCGCCGAGTTCCCACGCGGCATCTTCGGCCTCACCGTCACCGCAAGAGCCGCGGCCCAGTCCAACCAGGCCTCCTTCATCGGCATCGTCGCCAGCCTCTCTCACTACGACCTCCGCCGCGACGGCGCGTTCGGCTTTTTGGGCCAGACCGGCACCGGTTCCCAGCAGGGCGTGATCACCAACTTCGCCCAAGGCCCCTCCATCACTTCCGACATCACCTTCTTCAATCCCGGCGATACCACCGCGAGCGTCACGCTCACCGGCACGTACATCCGCGCCAGCCTGCCGCAGTTCAACCGCACGTTCAGCATCCAGCCACGGAGCCAGGTCTCCTTCGCCGGTCAGGCCCTGGGCCTCTCGCCGGACCAGCCCGTCGGACTCCGCTACACCTCCAACATCAACATCGCCGTCCAGGCCAGCCAGTTCCAGCTCGCCGACGCCGAAGCAACAAGCCCATCCGTCGACGCCGCCCAGCGCTGGATCTTCGGCGATGCCTTCCTCGACCCCGCCTTCGCAGGAACCCAACTCTACGAGACGCTCTACATCTCCAACCCCACCAACGTTGCCACGACCGTCACCATCTCCCTCAAGTTCTTCAACGGTGTCGATGAGAACGTGCCTGTCACCGACCCCAACTACGCGCTCCGCAACCGCAGCTTCACCGTGACCGTCGGTGCCCGCGGCTTCGCCGAGATCAAGCTCCACGAGCGTCCCGAGATCGTGATCGACCGCACCGGACCGACCTGGTTCTCGGTCGATGCATCATCGGCCGTGCCGTTCCTCATGTCCATGACCCACTACGACCTCTTCCAGGGTGGCGGCTGGGCCACCAACGGAGTTCCCGTCGGCCTGACTAACCCGATCCAGTCCATCTAACCCGGCAGACCCACAACGCAGCGAGAGACCAACGCCGCGCTTCCCAAAACGCAACACGGGCCCAGGGATCTACTCCCTGGGCCCGTTTTCTTTCCGTGTTTTGTTTCTGCTTTGCTCAGTGCGTCGGTCCGCCGCTCATCGCGGCCTCGCCATCCTCACCACTGCTCACTCGCCAGCCGGACGCTTGACCTCGCCGCCCTGCGCCTTCCACTCATCAAAGCCGCCCTCCAGCAGCCTCACGACGGAGTAGCCGTTCGCGAGCAGACGCTTCGCGAGCCCTCGCGCCGCGGGCGTACCCGGATTGTCGCCATAGACGATCAGCATGTCGGCCTCGTCCAGGCCTCGCTCCTTCGCGGAATTCGGCGGCACCTCCGGCAGACGCAGATTCCTTGCGCCCGGAATGTGCCCCTGCTGGAACGAGTCGCCTGGCCGCGGGTCGAGGAAGATGGTTGCGTCCGGGCTCTCGCGCCCGAGCACCATGGCCTCCCCGACGCTGATGAACTCAATATCTCGATCGGTGATGTTTGTATCGCACCCTACGCCAGCGAGCAGCGTAAGAGTGAGGACAAGACCTCCCACCCTACGTCCGAGAATCTTTTTCGAACCACCAACGACGGATCCGCCCATGCGTAGCATCATGGGTTAATGCTAGCCATCGAACTGAGTACTTCCCAGCCAAGCACGGCTTTCCGGGCGGCCACTGGGAACGACGTGGAATCGCCGAGTGAGATCACCCATCCGCACGGCACACTTTTTCTCGACCTGCTGCTTGACCGGCATCGCAGTGGCTGCCGGTACCTCTCTCGCTCAACTAGAGTTGCCATTGGCAAGTCAACCGACCCCGCCATCGCCCACAGCCACATTGGCACCCTCTCCCACCGCCCTGCCCACCCCTCCCGACCCTGACCAAGGCGACAGGGGGCCCTTTGCCACCGCGATGCTCCTCTCGGAGACCTCGTCGCTGGTGCCCGGTTCGGTCGCGTTCATTGCGGTGCACTTTACGATTGCTCCCCACTGGCACACCTATTGGAATGGCCGCAGCGATACGGGCTTCCCGTTCAAGGCCGAATGGACGCTCCCGCCGGGGTTCGAACTGGCCGGTCCGCTCCAGTGGCCCGCGCCCAAACGGCACATCTCGCCCGGCGACATTTTGGACCACGTCTACGAGGAGTCTGTTGCGATCCTCGTCCCAATCCGTGTCCCCGAGTCCGCGCGCGCGGGTGATACGGTGACCATCGCCGCCGACCTCACATGGCTGGTCTGCAAATCGGCGTGCGTCTTCGAGGGTGATGGTGTGTCTTTGACGCTCCCAATCGCCGCTCCGGGTTCTGCTCCGGCTGCCTCTGGCGACACTGGCACGTTCGCGGCGACCCGCTCCCGGATTCCCGTGCCCATTGAGCAAGCTGGTGCTTTGGTTTCGGCCAAGGTCATTGGTTCGCACTTGTTGATTGAGGCGCCGGGTGCCGAGCGGATCGAGTTCTATCCCTTGGCCAAGTCGGTCGAGACGCCCTCACTCCTGAGGGACGGCGCGGCGGACGCGCCGCGGCTCAAAGTCGCGCTTGGTGAAGTCGCGGACTCAGAAGGCAAGCCTCGCC
>Ga0105046_10006875_pt1 | contig 17987 bp, 12 predicted proteins | sample MAT03_FD_78385 | JGI IMG/M metagenome (GOLD analysis project Ga0105046, IMG submission 78385) | Freshwater microbial communities from Lake Fryxell liftoff mats and glacier meltwater in Antarctica - MAT-03 (megahit assembly) | ecosystem: Environmental > Aquatic > Freshwater > Ice > Liftoff...
CGTTCGAGCCGGTCGGCGAGTGCGGCGCGGTCGGCCGGCAGCGTGGTGATGCCGACGGCGCTGGCCGCGGCGATGCGCTCGAAGGCCGGCAGGTCGTCTGGCGCGGCGGCGCGCAGCAGGAAGTCTTGCGCGTTCATGGGGTCTCCGGAGGGCTGGGTTGGTCGCGCCACTGGGTGGCGCGTGGGCTGCGTTCTTCGCGCGGGGTGCGGCCGAAGCGCAGGCGGTAGGCGTTGCTGAAGTGCGAGCCCGAGGAGAAGCCGCAGGCCAGCCCGATCTGCAGGATCGACTGGCTGGTCTGCTGCAGCAGACGGCGCGCGCGCGCCAGCCGCAGATCGGCGTAGTAGCGGCTGGGCAGTTCTTCGAGGTGCTGCTTGAACAGGCGTTCGAGCTGGCGGCGCGAGACGCCTACCAGCCGGGCGATGTCTTCGGTGGGCAGCGGCTCGCCCAGGTTGGCTTCCATCAGCGCCACCGCTTCTGTGAGCTTGCTGCTGCCGCCGCCGGTGCGCGAGGCGACCGGCGCGCGCTGGCGTTCGTCGCCCGCGCGCAGGCGCTCCAGGCCGAAGTGCGCCAGCAGCTCTTGCCGCAGCCGCTCGCCATGCCGCTGCCCCAGCCAGGCGATGGCCATGTCCAGGCTGGCCGTGCCGGCCGGGCAACTCAGGCGGCCGCGGTCGATCTCGTACAGGTTGGACGACCAGACCACCTGCACATGCTGCGCCGCCAGCGTCGGCACATGGGCCCAGTGCAGCGTGGCGCGGTGGCCGTTGAGCAGGCCGGCCTGCGCCAGCACTGCGCTGCCGTTGCCGACGCCGCCCAGCACCGCGCCGCTGGCGGCCAGGCCGCGCAGCCACGGGTGCAGCCGGGCGGCGTGGCCGTCGCGTGTGCCGTCGGGCAAGGGGTGTTCGGCGAGCACGATCACGCCGTGCAGCGGGCCTGCGGCATCGAAGGCCGGGGCCAGGCCGAGCACGGCGCCGCTGTCCGAGGCCACCGCGCGGCCGTCCAGCGACAGCAGCTGAGGCGCGTAGGCGGGGCTCTCCAGCAGTTCGTTGGCGGCCGCCAGCGCGTCCAGCAGGCCCGACAGCGCCAGCAGCGGGAAACGCGGCAGCAGCAGCAGGCCGTGGCGTTGCGGCGTGCTCACCGGGTCAGGGCGCGGGCGCTGCGCCGTCGGCGCCCGGCCACGGCCGGACCAGCGGCTGCGTGATGCGCACCGGGCGAACGTCGAGCATGACCGAGAACACCGAGTGGTCGGCGGCGCCCACGCTACGCCAGGCCACCGTCTGCGCCGACTTGTAGAAGCGGAACTCGAAACCCGGATCGGCCTGCGGCCGCACAGCCCGCGGGTCGGCATCGAAGACCAGCCCGAAGGCTTCCTGCGCCGGGCTGTCGACCAGCCGCTCCATCGCGTTGACGACCACGTTCTCGCCCAGCAGGTCGGCGTAGAAGGCGCGCGCCGGGTGCTCGCCGCGAAAGCCTGGCGCATGCGGATCGAGGCGCTGCGACGTCGCCGTGCCGGGTGCCGGCGAGGGTGTGCGCGTGGCCAGATCGAAGCGGTCACCCGGCTGCAGCCAGTGCAGCCGGACGCCGCGTGCGGCCAGCGGCGCGCTGCCCGCGGGCTCGGCAAGCTCCGCCATATCGGCGACCAGCACGCCGCGTGTGCCCAGCACCTCGGCGGTCTCGCCCTGCACCAGCACCGCAGAATCCTCTTCCACCCCCAGCCCCAGCGGCAACGCGCGCGCGGCCATCAGCGCCAGCATGCGTGCGAAGCGCCCACGGCGCACGAGATGCTGGTCGATCAGGATCTGCGGTGGCAGGAAGCCCAGCCCGCGGTCGATGTCGCGGCCCTCGCGCAGCGGCGCCTGCATCAGCGTCAGCACGTCGGGCGGATCGCGGAACATCCAGCCGCTCTGCACCGCGGCGCCCGCGCTGCTGCCGGCCACCACACCGCCGCGCCGGTGCAGCGCGTGCAGGGCCAGCAGCAGCGGCGAATCCCGGCCGCCCGGGCGCAGTGCATCGACGATGCGGGCCTGCGCGCCGCCGCTGAAGTACACGCCCTGCGCGGCGTCGATGCGGGCGATCGATGCCGGGTCTTGCACCGCGGCGGCCAAGCCGTCGCCCGGAAGACCCGGCACCACGCGAAGGTGCTCGGCCAGCGCGCCGCGGCGCTGCAGGTTGGCGACGATGCGCGCGGCCGAGCGGTCGGGATCGGCGGACGCGGTGGCCAGGACCACGAAGCGCGCACCGGGGCCGCCGGCAAGCTTCACGACGCGGCCCCAGACGGCCTCGTTGTCGTCACGCAGCGCGCCGCCGATCGCCACCACCGGGCCGGCAGTGGGCCTGCCCTGAGCGCTGGCGTCGGCGCTCTGCAGCAAAGCGACGGCCAGGGAGATCTGCATCATCTGCATCAGTGCGCGCATCAGCCCCATGGTGAGGCGCGATCTTGACACCCCGCCTGTCGCGGGCCGGCCTGCCGACTTGGGGTTTTGCGACGCCCACTTGCGCCAGCGCGACCGCCGCGCCACTGCCCGATGGTCAAGCCGGTGCGCCATCCCTAGAGTCCGTCGCCATGCCCGCAGTCCGCGCGGGTGCCCCTGCAGCAGAGGTCCACCGCATGAGCCCTTCGAAGAACATCCGCCAGACGGCCCGCTTTGCGCTTCGCCCGGCCGCGCTGGCTGCGCTGGCCGTGCTGGCACCCATCGCCGACAGCGTGCTGGCCCAGCCGGCCCAGCCGGCCCAGCGAATAGAGATCACCGGCTCGAGCATCAAGCGCATCGAAGGCGAGACCGCGCTGCCGGTGCAGACCATCACGCGTGAAGAGATCGCCAAGAGCGGCGTGACCACCGCCGCCGAGCTGCTGACCAAGGTCAGCGCCAACAACAACGGCCTGACCGATGGCGCCAGCATCACCGACGGCACTTCGGGCCAGCGCGGCTTCAACTCGGCCAACCTGCGCGGCATCGGCACCAGCTCGACGCTGGTGCTGCTCAATGGCCGGCGCCTCGCCAACTTCGCCAGCCCCGGCGACGGTGCCGGCGTCGATCTCAACAACATCCCTGCCGCCGCGATCCAGCGCGTGGAGATCCTGAAGGACGGCGCCAGCGCGGTCTACGGCACCGACGCCATCGGCGGCGTCATCAACTTCATCACGCGCCAGGACTACACCGGCATCGACCTCACGGCTTACCTGGGCGATTCGCAGAAGGGCGGCGCCGGCAAGCGCACGCTGTCGCTGGCCGGCGGCTATGGCGATATCAGCAAGGACCGCTTCAACCTTGTCGGCGTGCTCGACCTGCAGGGCCTGGACGGCCTGCGCTCCACCGAGCGCGACTTCATTGCGAGGAACGACATCCCCAACACGCTGGGCAACCTGCTGTCCAGCCAGACGCTGCCGGCGAATCTCGACATCAACACCGCACAGCGCAACGCGCTCAATGCTGCAGGCAACTACGGGTTCCTGGACAACCGCATCAACTTCAGTCGCCCCGGATGCAACCCGCCGGCCACCGTCTACACGGTGACCGGCCCGGGCGGGCGCAGCGCCTGCACCTACAACTACACGGCCGCCACCGAGATCTATCCGGATTCGAAGAAGCTCGGCTTCCTCGGCCGCGCCACCTTGCAGTTCGCGCCAGATCAGCGCGCCTTCGCCGAGGTGCTGAAGAGCAAGACCGAAACCACCTACGTGCTGTCGCCGGTGTCGCAGCGCTTTCGCAACACCGGCGGCGTCGACGACCGCGTGCCGACCTCGGTGGTCCCGCAGTTCGCTGCGGCCGGCATCACCGGGGTCATCGGTGGCGTGCGCCTGCGCGGCACGGAGATGGGCAACCGCAGCAACGAAGTCACCAGCGACGCCACGCGCATCGTGGTCGGCGTCGAAGGCCTGCTGGCCGGCTGGGACTACAGCGCAGCCGTCAACCACAGCGTGAACAAGACCAGCGACCGCTACGTCGATGGGTACTTCCGCTACCGGCTGGTGGCCGACGGCGTGAAGAGTGGTGCCATCAGCCTGACCGGCAACTCCGGCCCGGCGGGCAAGGCGATCATCGACGCGGCGCGCGTCAACGACGTTGCCCGGTCCTCGGAAGGCACCATGGATTCGGTGGACGCGAAGGTCTCGCGCACCATCGGCAAGCTGCCCGGCGGTGATCTCGCGCTGGCGCTGGGCATCGAGCACCGGCGCGAGGAGGCCAGCTTCACGCCCTCGGCGCTGCTGCGCAGCAACGACATCGCCGGCGACCGTGTCTCCAGCGGCACGCTGACGATCCTGCCCACCGACAACGCGCGCAGCCTCACGGCGGCCTACGCCGAGATCCTGGCGCCCGTCACCAAGCAGCTCGAGGCGCAGATCGCCCTGCGCCACGACAGCTACAGCAGCGTCGGCAGCACCACCAACCCCAAGCTCGGCCTTCGTTTCGAGGCCGACAAGGCGCTGCTGCTGCGCGGCAGTTACGGCACGGGCTTCCGCGCCCCCAGCTTCAGCGAGCTGTATCGGCCGACCATCCTGGGCACGGCCGCCAGCGTGCTGCCCGACCCGGTGCGCTGCGCGATCGCCAACACCCCGAGTTGCACCGACCAGTGGCCGGTGCAGCGGCGCAGCAACCCTGACCTGAAGCCCGAGACCAGCCGCCAGTTCGCGCTCGGCTTCGTGCTCGAACCCAACGCCAACGTCAGCGCCGCGGTCGACTACTGGAACATCCTGAAGAAGGACGTCATCAGCGACATCGGTGAGGAGCTGATCCTCGCCAACCCGACCAAGTACGCCAGCCTGATCCTGCGCGACCAGGACAGCTTCATCACCGACATCATCCTGCAGAAGCGAAACCAGGGGCAGCAGCGCACCTCGGGCATCGATCTGACCATCGACCTGCGTGGCTTGAAGACGCCGGTCGGCAGCTTTGCGGCACGGCTGGCCGGCACTTATGTGATCGAGTCGAAGAAGCAGACCGCCCCCGGCGACGACTTCGTCAGCAACCTGGGCAAGTTCGTCAACGACGGTGTGGTGCAGCGCTGGCGGCATCGCCTGTCGGTCGACTACGACCGCGGACCGCTGGGCCTGACGCTGGCCAACACCTACTACAGCGGCTACAACGACCAGAACACGGCCATCGACCTGACCACCGGCCGCAAGGTGCCTGACAACGTGGTCAGCGCCTATTCGCTGTGGGACCTGACCGGCTCGTACCAGCTGACCAAGGCGCTGAAGCTGCGCGGCGGTGTGCTCAACCTGCTGGACAAGCAGCCGCCGTTCACCAACCAGGCCTACTACTTCCTGGCCAGCTTTGATCCGACCTACGCCGACCCGCGTGGCCGCTTCTTCTACGTCAGCATGAACTATCAGTTCAAGTGATCTGAGCCGCAGGGCCTGGACAGCGGGCGGCTTGCGGGCCGCCCGCTGCGCTTTCAGACCCCGCTGATGAAGAACTTGATCAAGCCCTTGGCGGCAAAGCCGACCAGCCCGAAGCCCAGCGCGAGGAACAGCACGAAGGTGCCGAAGCGCCCGGCCTTGGATTCCCGCGCGAGCTGGAAGATGATGAAGACCATGTAGAGCATGAAGGCGCCGACCCCGAAGGTCAGGCCGAACTGCGCGATCTGCTCTTCGCTGAAGCCGCCCATCAATGCGGCTCCGCAGGAGGCTCCGCAGGCGGCCCCACCAGGTCGCGCTCCACCAGGTCGCGGTACGCATGCCAGCTGGCATGCGCCAGCCACGGCACCACCACCACCAGCCCGAGCAGCGCGGTGGCGAAGGCCAGCAGCACAAGAGCCAGCAAAAGCGCCGCCCACAGCGCCATCACCACCGGGTTGGTCTCGACCGCGCGCCAACTCGTCAGCACCGCGCGCAGCACGTCGGTGGACGCTTCGCCGCGACGGTCGAGCAGCAACGGGATGGCTACCACGCTGGAGGCGAAGACCGGCGCGGCGAGCGCGGCGCCGAGCATCAACCAGGCTTCGAACAACCAGCTGTCCGGGGCCAGCACCACCCGGCGCAGGAAGTCGAGCGGGCTGTCGATCGGCACGTCGGCGAAGCCGGTCACCAAGGCGGCCGAGGTGATCACCCAGCCGGTGCCGGCGAGCGCCAGCAGCAGGCCGAAGTGCATCAGGCGCCGGTCAAGGCTGCACCAGATGCCGACCGCATCGGCCATGCCTGCCTGCTCGCCGCGTTCGAGCGCGCGGCTGACGGCATAAAGGCCGGTGGCGAGCAGCGGCGCGACGATCAGGAAGCCGCTGAAAGCCCCGGCGAGCAGCCAGAAGTGGTCATGGAACTGCCACACCACGACCAGCCCGAAGAGCGCCGCTGCAGCCCCGTGCAGCAGCCCCGGCAACGGACATCGGCGCAGATCGGCCCAGCCGCGCGCCAGCCAGCCCAGTGCCTGGGCCGGCGTGACCTGCCGCACCGGATAGGCGCCGGGGCCGCCGAGAAAACCGCGCGATGTCATCCGGCCATGATGCCGGCCGCGCCGGCGCCGGGCTTGCGCTACGTCGTCTGGCGACGCGTCAGGGGCAAATGGCCGTCAGGCTGCGGCGCCTGCGGCAGCCATACCCAGCAGCATCTGCGCGCCTTGCGCCATCGACGTCGCATCCACGCCTTGCAAGGGCAGCGACTGCGCCTGTGCCAGGTGCGGGAAATTGCGCGTCAGCGAGCGCGTGTACAGCGGGTCGTAATGGTCGCGCATCAGCTCGCCGAACACGGCAGCCCACTGCCCGGCAACGGCCATCGCCTGCCAGCGCTGCACCAGCACGCGCCCGCGCAACTCGATCAGGCCTTCGAGCAGACGACAGAAGTGTGCCGGGTCATCGGCGAAGAAGGCGTAGTCCTGCAGCAGCAGGCGCACACGTTCGTCGTCGGGCAGCTCGACCATCAGGCAGCGGCTGTGCTCGCGCATGCGCAGCAGCAGTGCGTCGGGCACACGCAGGCGGCCGATGCGCTGGCTCTCGCTCTCGACGAAGACCTCGCGCTGCGCGTCGAAGCCGCGCAACGCCTGCCAGAGCAGCGTGTCGAAGCGCTTCTGCGACGGTTGCGGCTGGCCGGGCAGGCCGCCGAGGATCGATCCGCGGTGCTGCGCCAACGCCTCGAGGTCGAGCACCTGGGCGCCCTGCGCCGGCAGCGCCGCCAGCGCCTGCAGCAGCCGTGTCTTGCCGCTGCCGGTGCGGCCGGCCAGCACGGTGTAGTGGTGGCGCGCGGGCAGCGTCTCCAGGTCCTTGCGCACCAGCCCGCGGAAGGCACGGTAGCCGCCGGCCAGTTGCGTGCTGCGAAAGCCGACCTGCCAGAGGAACCAGGCCAGCGTGCCCGAGCGCTGGCCGCCGCGCCAGCAGTAGACCAGCGGCCGCCACTCGCGCGGCTTGTCGGCCAGTTCGCGTTCGATGTGGCCCGCGATGCGCCGCGCCACCAGCGGCCCACCCACCTTGCGCGCCGCCAGCGGCCCCTGCTGCACGTACAGCGTGCCGACGATGCGCCGCTCGTCGTCGTCGAGCACCGGCCAGTTGAGCGCGCCGGGCAGGTGGTCTTCGGCGAACTCGGCCGGTGAGCGCGCGTCGATGACGGCGTCGAACTGGTCGAGCTGCTCGACCGCATCCGATACCGCCAGCAGCGTCACCGTCATGCGGTTGCGGCCAGCGCGTCCAGCAGTTCGCCCTCGATACGCAACTGGGCCTTGGGTTGCTGCAGCAGCGGGCCGTCGACGAGGAAGGTGTCCTCGACACGCTCGCCCAGCGTGGTCACCTTGGCCAGTTGCAGGTTGATGCGGTTGCGTTCGAGCACGCGCGCAATCGCGTACAGCAGGCCCGAGCGGTCGCTGGCGCTGACGGTCAGCAGCCAGCGTTGCGCGCGCTCGTCGGGCGACAGCGACACGCGCGGCACCACCGGGAACGAGCGCACGCGGCGCGAGACGCGCCCGGCACGCGGGCTGGGCAGCGGGCCTTCGCTGGCCAGCGCGCGTGACAGCTGCGTCTCGACGAGCGAGATCAGATCGCGGTAGGCGGTCGGGTTGCCCGGCTCCACCTGGGTGGACAGCACCTGGAAGGTGTCGAGCGCGTAGCCGGTGCGCGAGGTGTGCACCTTGGCGTCCTGGATGCTGAAGCCGGCGCCGTCGAAGTAGCCGCAGATGCGCGCGAACAGTTCGGTGCGGTCGGGCGAGTAGACCAGCACCTGCAGCCCGTCGCCGGCCGACGACAACCGCGCCTGCACCACCGGCTGCGCGCTGTCCACATGACGCCACAGGGAACGCGCGTGCCAGGCGATGTCGGCCGCGTCGTGGCGGGCAAAGTAGCCCACGTCCAGCGTCTTCCACAGCGGCTCTTCGGTACCCGGCAGTGCCGAGTGCAACGCCAGGTTGTGCCGTGCGTCCTGCTTGCGCGCCTCGATCTCGGCATCGAGGTTCGGCCGCGCGCCGCCCAGCGCACGCAGCGTGAGCCGGAACAGATCTTCGAGCAGCTTGCCCTTCCAGGCGTTCCAGACCTTCGGGCTGGTGCCGCGGATGTCGGCCACTGTCAGCAGGTAGAGCGCGGTCAGCCGCCGCGTGCTGCCGACCAGCCGCGCGAAGGCATCGATCACCGCCGCGTCGGAGAAGTCTTCCTTCTGCGCGATGCGGCTCATCGTCAGGTGGTGCTCGACCAGGAACTCGATCAGCCGGGAGTCCTCGCGGGCGATGCCGTGCTCGCGGCAGAAGCGCCGGGCTTCCAGGGTGCCCAGCACGCTGTGGTCGCCGCCGCGGCCCTTGGCGATGTCGTGAAACAGTGCCGCCACCAGCAGGATCCAGGCTTCGCCCCATTGCGCCGCCAACTGGCTGCAGAAGGGGTACTCGTGCGCATGCTCGGGGATGAAGAAGCGGCGCATGTTGCGCACCACCATCAGGATGTGCTGGTCGACCGTGTAGACGTGGAACAGGTCGTGCTGCATGCGCCCGACGATGCGGCGAAAGACCCACAGCGTGCGCCCCAGCACCGAGGTCTGGTTCATCAACCGCAGCGCGTGCGTGACCCCGCGCGGCTGGCGCAGGATGTCCATGAACAGCTCTCGGTTCAGCGGGTCGCGGCGGAAGTTGCCGTCCATCAGATGGCGCGCGTGGTACAGCGCGCGCAGCGTGCGCGCCGACAGGCCCTGGATGCCCGGAGTCTGCTGGTAGACCAGGAAGGTCTCGAGGATGGCGTGCGGGTTGTCCTGGTACAGGTCGTCGCGAGCCACTTCCAGCATGCCCGCGCGGTCGAGGAAGCGCGCGTTGATCGGCCGCATCGGTGCGGCCTCGCTGCCGCTGATGCGTTCCTCGATGTTGAGCATCAGGATCTGGTTGAGTTGCGTCACCGCCTTGGCCGCCCAGTAGTAGCGGTGCATCAGCACTTCCGAGGCGCGTTGATGGGCGCTGGCACGCAGGCCGAAACTCTCGGCGACGGCGGTCTGCAGGTCGAACACCAGCCGGTCCTCGCGCCGGCGGGCCACCAGGTGCAGCCGCGCGCGCAGCAGCCGCAATGTGCCTTCGTGGCGCTGCAACTGCTTGACCTCGAAAGGCGTGATCAGACCGTTGGCCGCCAGTTCGGCCCAGGTGCGTCCCAGGCCCGCCGCTCGCGCCACCCAGACCACCACCTGCAAGTCACGCAGCCCGCCCGGGCTTTCCTTGCAGTTGGGCTCCAGCGCGTAGGGCGTGTCCTCGTACTTGACGTGGCGCTGCTGCATCTCCAGCGTCTTGGCGCGCAGGAAGGCGCGCGGGTCCAGCGCGGCCATGCTGGCGGCGACAAAGCGTGTGAACAGCCGCCGCGCGCCGCAGACCGGGCGGCACTCGAGCAGCGCGGTCTGCACCGACACATCGCGTCGGGCCTCGGCCACGCACTCGTCGACCGTGCGCACCGAGGACCCGATCTCCAGCCCGCTGTCCCAGCAGGCGGTGATGAAGCGCACGACGGCCTCGCGCGCGGCCTCGGATCGGGCGTGGCGCACGTCGCCGTCGGGCAGCAGCACCAGCACGTCGACGTCGGAATAGGGGTAGAGCTCGCCGCGGCCGTAACCGCCCACCGCCACCAGCACGGCGTCGGCCGGCAGCCCGGCGTCGGCCCACAGTGCGGCCAGGGTGCTGTCGACCAGCCGCGCCAGCGCACGCACCAGTCGCGCGGCAGCCGGGGCGCTGGGGCGAGACTGGCCAAAGGCGTCGAGCAGCGCGGCCTTCTCTTCGCGCAGGCGCAGGCGGACCGCGGCCACCCCGCCGGCCACGCCGACCACGCCGACTTCAGAGCGTTCGACGCTGTCCATGGATGGGCTACCCGAAGCAGGCGACGCCGCAGCGCCGCTCAGGGTGCGTGCAGCGCAGCCGGCGTCGCGACTGCGGCCGTCGCCGAGGCTTTGGGCAGCGCGAAGGCGGGCGGCGGCGGCGAGCCGGCCGACAGCGTCAGCACCTCGTAGCCGTTGTCGGTGACCAGCACGGTGTGTTCCCACTGCGCTGACAGCGAGCGGTCCTTGGTCACGATGGTCCAGCCGTCGCCCAATTCACGGATCTCACGCCGGCCCGCATTGATCATCGGCTCGATGGTGAAGATCATGCCCGGCACCAGCTCTTCCAGGGTGCCCGGGCGGCCGTAGTGCAGCACCTGCGGCTCTTCGTGGAATTTGGCGCCGACGCCGTGGCCGCAGAACTCGCGCACGACCGAGAAGCCGGCGTTCTCGGAGAAGGTCTGGATGGCATGGCCGATGTCGCCCAGTCGCGCACCGGGCTTGACGCGCACGATGCCCTTCCACATCGCCTCATAGGTGATCTGGCACAGGCGCCGGGCCTGGATCGAGCCCTCGCCGACCACGAACATGCGGCTGTTGTCGCCGTGCCAGCCGTCCTTGATGACGGTGACGTCGATGTTGACGATGTCGCCGCTCTTGAGCACACGTTCGTTCGGGATGCCGTGGCACACCACATGGTTGATCGAGGTGCACAGCGAGGCCGGGAAGGGCGGGTAGCCGGGCGGCTGGTAGCCCAGCGTGGCGGGCGTGCCGCCCTGCACCTTCGTCATGTGCTCATGGGCGACGCGGTCGAGTTCCAATGTGCTGACGCCCGGCACCACATGGGGGGTGAGCAGGTCCAGCACCTCGCTGGCCAGGCGGCCGGCCAGGCGCATGCCGTCGATGTCGCGGGCGGTCTTCAGGGGGATTGCCATGGCGCTGGATTATCCCACCCCGCCCATAAAATCCCGAGTCCATGTCCAAGCCTACCTGGCATCTCAGCCCCTTCGAGGGCGGCCCTGCGTTGTCCGACTTTCGCACCGCCGCACTGCTGGCGCGCATACAGGGGGCCTGCCCGCGCGTCGAGGCGCTGGCTGCGCGACATGTGCATTGGGTGGCCAGCGCCGGTCTGCTGTCGCGCGAGGAGGCCGACAAGCTGGCCGCGCTGCTTGACACCGGCCCGCGCTGGCGCGGCGCGGCAGCGGGCGAACTGGTACTGGTGATGCCGCGCGCCGGCACGGTCTCGCCCTGGGCCAGCAAGGCCACCGACATCGTGCGCAACTGCGGTGTGGCCGTGCACCGCGTCGAGCGCACGACGGAATACACGCTGGCGCTGAAGCAGCCGCTGCTGGGCCGCGCCAGGCCGCTGTCGGCCGAGGAGCGCATGGCGCTGGCCACCCTGCTGCATGACCGCATGACCGAGTCGGTGGGCTTCGACCGCGGCGCCGCCGAAGCGCTGTTCGCGCCGCAGCCGGCTCCACCGCTGTCTCAGGTCGATGTGCTCGGCCTCGGCCGCCAGGCGCTGGCAGAGGCCGACGTGGCCTGGGGCCTGGCGCTGTCGGCCGACGAGATCGACTACCTGGTGGCGGCCTTCACGCGGCTGGCGCGCAACCCGAGCGACGTCGAGCTGACGATGTTCGCTCAGGCCAACAGCGAGCATTGCCGGCACAAGATCTTCAACGCCAGCTTCGTCATCGACGGCCAGCCTCAGCCGCAGTCGATGTTCCAGATGATCCGCCACACCGAGCAGGTGTCGCCGCAGCGCACGATCGTTGCGTACAACGACAACGCGGCGGTGATGGAAGGCGGCGAGGTCGAACGCTGGGCACCCGTGGGCTACACCAACGCACCGGTCTACGCCGCGCAGCGCGAGACCGCGCATGTGCTGATGAAGGTGGAGACGCACAACCACCCCAGCGCCATCTCGCCTTTTCCCGGCGCAGCGACGGGCGCAGGCGGCGAAATCCGCGACGAGGGCGCCACCGGCCGCGGGGCCCGCCCGAAGGCCGGACTGACCGGCTTTGCCGTCTCGCACCTGCGGCTGCCGGGCGCCGTGCGCAGCTGGGAGCGCGGCGCCGCCGGGCGGCCGGCGCACATTGCCAGCGCGCTGCAGATCATGACCGAGGGCCCGCTGGGCGGCGCGGCCTTCAACAACGAGTTCGGTCGCCCGATGCTGGGCGGTTTCTTCCGCAGCTTCGAGATGGAAGTCGCCGGGGTGCACCGCGGCTTTCACAAGCCGATCATGATTGCCGGCGGCCTGGGCCGCATCGCCGCCGGCCAGACCGAAAAGAAGCGCTTTCCCGCCGGCACGCTGCTGGTGCAACTGGGCGGGCCGGGCATGCGCATCGGCATGGGCGGCGGCGCAGCCAGTTCGATGGCCGCCGGCAGCAACGCCGCCGCGCTGGACTTCGACAGCGTGCAGCGCGGCAATCCCGAGATGCAGCGCCGCGCGCAGGAGGTCATCGACCATTGCTGGCGGCTGGGCGAGGCCAACCCGATCCTGGCGCTGCACGATGTCGGCGCTGGCGGGCTGTCGAATGCCTTTCCTGAGCTGGTCGACGGCGCCGGCCGCGGCGCGCGCTTCGATCTGTCGCGTGTGCCGCTTGAAGAAAGCGGGCTGGCGCCGAAGGAGATCTGGTGCAACGAGAGCCAGGAGCGCTATGTGCTGGCGCTCGACCCGGCCGCGTTGCCGCTGCTGCAGGCGATGTGCGAGCGCGAGCGCTGCCCTTTTGCCGTGGTCGGCACGGCCACCGAGACCCCGCAACTGGTGCTTGAAGAAGGCGAGGGCGGCCGCCGCGTGGTGGACATGCCGCTGGACGTGTTGCTCGGCAAGCCGCCGAAGATGCTGCGCGACGTGGCGCGGGTGGCGCGCGAAGAGCCGCCGCTCGCGCTGGACGGCGTGTTGCTCGAGCAGGTGGCCTTCGACGTGCTGCGCCATCCGACGGTGGGCAGCAAGCGTTTCCTGGTGACGATCGGCGATCGCACGGTGGGCGGGCTGAGCCACCGCGACCCGATGGTCGGCCCGTGGCAGGTGCCGGTGGCCGACGTGGCGGTCGCACTGGCCGACTTCAGCGGCCTGCGTGGCGAGGCGATGGCCATCGGCGAGCGTTTCCCGCTGGCCTCGCTGGACGCGCCGGCCTCGGGCCGCATGGCGGTGGCCGAGGCCATCACCAACCTGCTGGCCGCACCGGTGGGCACGCTGGACCGCATCAAGCTCAGTTGCAACTGGATGGCCGCCTGCGGCGAGCCCGGCGAGGACGCGGCCCTGTACGACACCGTGCGCGCGGTGGCGATGGATCTGTGCCCGGCGCTGGGCATCGGCGTGCCGGTGGGCAAGGATTCCTTGTCCATGCGCACCCGCTGGGCCGAGGGGCGTGAGCTGCATCAGGTCACCTCGCCGGTGTCGCTGGTCGTCACCGCCTTCGCCGTGCTGGACGATGTGCGCGGCACCTGGACGCCGCAGCTGCGCGCCGACGACAGCGTGCTGCTGCTGGTCGACCTGGGCCGGGGCCGCATGCGCATCGGCGGCTCGATGCTGGCGCAAGTCCTCGGCCGCTTCGGCGACCAGGTGCCCGATCTCGACGACCCTGCGCTGCTGGTCTCGCTGGCCGCGGCGCTGGCCGAGTTGCGTGCCGCAGGGCTGGTGCTGGCCTACCACGACCGCAGCGACGGCGGCCTGTGGGCGGCGGTGTGCGAGATGGCTTTCGCCGGGCAGCGCGGTGTCAGCCTGAACGTCGACATCCTGGTCACCGAAGGCGACGGCATCAGCGACAGCCGCGCCGATCATGGCGACTCGAAGAACTGGGCGAGCCAGGTCAGCACGCGGCGGCAAGAGCTGACGCTGCGCGCGCTGTTCAACGAAGAGCCGGGCGTGCTGCTGCAAGTGCCGCGCGCACGCCGCGACGAGGCGCTGGGCGTGCTGCGCCGCCACCGGCTGAGCCGCCACGCGCATGCGGTGGGCAGCCCGAACGAGCGCCGCACGCTGGAGGTGTGGCGCGACACCAAGGCCGTCTTCAGCGCCCCGCTGCGCGAGTTGCAGCAGGCCTGGGACGAGGTCAGCTGGCGCATTGCGCGCGAGCGGGATCACCCCGACAGCGCCGATGCCGAGCACGCCGCAGCCGGTGCCGATGGCGACCCGGGCCTGCACCTTCATTCGGGCTTCGACCCGGCCGAGGACGTGGCGGCCCCGTTCATCCACGCGGCCCGGCCCAAACTGGCGGTGCTGCGCGAGCAAGGCGTCAACAGCCAGCTCGAGATGGCCTACGCCTTCGCGCTGGCGGGCTTCGAGACCCATGACGTGCACATGAGCGATCTGCAGACCGGCCGCGCGCGGCTCGACATGTTCCAGGGGCTGGTCGCCTGCGGCGGTTTCAGCTACGGCGACACATTGGGTGCCGGCGAGGGCTGGGCGCGCTCGATCCTCTTCAACCCGGCCCTGGCCGAGCAGTTCGCGGCCTTCTTCCAGCGCCCGGGCAGCTTCGCGCTGGGCGTGTGCAACGGCTGCCAGATGATGGCGGCGCTGGCCTCGCTGATCCCTGGCGCCGAGGCCTGGCCGCGCTTCGGGCGTAACCGCAGCGAGCAGTTCGAGGCCCGGCTGTCGATGGTCGAGGTGATGGCCAGCCCGAGCCTGTTCTTCGACGGCATGGCCGGCAGCCGGCTGCCTGTCGCGGTGGCGCACGGCGAAGGGCAGACGGATTTTTCACGCCAGGGCGACGCGGCGCGGGTGCACGGCGCGCTGCGCTTCGTCGATCACCACGGCCGGCCGACGGAGACCTACCCGGCCAACCCCAACGGCAGTGTCGGCGGCCTGACCGGCGTGACCACCGCCGATGGCCGCTTCACGGCGCTGATGCCGCACCCCGAGCGTGTGTTCCGCAACCTGCAGCTGAGCTGGAGCGACGGCGACCCCGTGGCGCCCAGCCCCTGGCTGCGTCTGTTCAGGAACGCCCGCCGCGCTGTCGGCTAGAAAACGGTCAAGAAGTTCGGCTGAGCGGCCGCAGGACGGCCTTCAGTCGACGAGCGAGAAACCCTCGCTCAGCTGCAGCGTCCAGCCGTCCACCTCGTCGGCCGCCAGCCCCAGCGCATCGGAGGCCGCGGCGCCGCCCTTGGCCCACTCGGCGTTGCCCCCCGTCCCGGCATGGTGCTGCAGCGCGCGCTCGGCCAGCAGGTTCATGGCGACCAGACGCGATACGGTGTCCGGTGTTTCCGGGTGGACCAGCGCCGCCGGCTCGTGGTGGTGGCGGATCGCCTGGGAGACCAGCGGTGACAGACCCCAGGTGCGCGCCATCAACGAACCAACCAGCGCGTGGTCGGTCTTGTAGGTGGCCTGCTCGATGGCGGTGCACGGGCGGTCGGTGGCCCGCGCGGCGTCATCGAGCACGCTCACGTAGTCTGCAAAGCGCGGCATCAGCAGCGGCACGCCGACATCGCAGAACAGGCCGAAGGAATGCGCCAGTTCGCTCGCCACGCCGCGCAGGCCGCTCGCCAGTTGTGTCAGTGCGAAGGCGCGGCGCTGCGACACCGTCCAGAAGGCGCTCAGGTCAACGCCAGGCTGGCGCAGCACCTGGCGCAGCACGAGTCCGGTGACCAGCGCGCCGATCTGGCGCAGGCCCAGCAGCGAGACCGCCTGGTCGACCGTCTCGGCGCGGCGCGACAGGCCGAAGAAGGGCGAGTTCACGCTGCGCAGCACCGCGGCGGTGAGCGCCACGTCCTTGCCGACGATGGCGGCAATGCGGCGGGAATCAGGCTCATCACGCCCGACTTCCTCCTGCAACTTGACCAGCAATGCTGGCCGCGGCGGGATGGCAATGCTGCGCACCAGGCCGTCGATCTGCGGCATGGGCCGGCTGCGATCGATTGCGGCTGCTGTGCGGGGGCCGGTCATCGGCGAGCTCCTTGTCTAGGGCGGCGCGCCACCTCGGTGAATGCGCGAACACCCCCTACTTCGGCGGCTTGCGGCCCGGCTGTAGTCGGCTCGCGTGAATTGCGGCGCGGCTGCCGCCGTCAGGCCACCCAGGTCGCCGACGCGCCGTCGATTGCTGCGCGCAACGCAGCGTAGTCGTGCATCACCGGGAACTGCGGAAACTGCGCCGCGATGCCCGGCGGCGGGTGGATGAAGAAGCCCGCATCGGCGGCGCCCAGCATGCCGGTGTCGTTGTACGAGTCACCGGCGGCGATGACCTTGAAGTTCAGGCCTTTCAGCGCATTGACGGCATGCCGTTTCTGGTCGGCCTGGCGCAGCTTGTAGTCGAGCACTGCGCCGTCAGCGCCGATCACCAGCCGGTGGCACAACAGCGTGGGCTGGCCCAGTTGCCGCATCAGCGGCGCGGCGAACTCGTAGAAGGTGTCCGACAGGATCAGCACCTGGTAGCGCTCACGCAGCGCGTCCAGAAAGTCGCGCGCCCCGTCCAGCGGCGCCATGCCGCCGATCACCGACTGGATGTCGGGCAGGCGCAGACCGTGCTCGGCCAGCAGGGCGATGCGCGAGCGCATCAGCCGGTCGTAGTCAGGCTCGTCGCGCGTGGTGCGCGAGAACGCCGTGATGCCGGTGCGGCGCGAGAACTCGATCCAGATCTCGGGCACCAGAACGCCTTCGAGATCGAGGCAGACCACATGCATGAATGCGTCCTCGTTGGAGCAGCGGCGGATGCTAGCGCAGCACTCGGCGTGCCTTGACAGCACCCGTCAGCGCGCCTCGCCGCCCAGCAGCACCGGCTGCTGCCGGAACTTGCCGCCGCGCCAGACGGTGAGCGTGATCGAGGTTCAGCGCGCGCCGCGCCGTCAAGCCGGCGGACGCGGTGGGCCGTGTCAGGAAACGATGAACGACGCTGCGCCGGTGGCGATCAGCGTGCCGTGTTCGTCGTGCAGGCGCATCTGCGTGGCGCCGACGCGTCCTCCCAGGCGTGTGACTTCCGCCGTGCCGATGAAGTGGTGGCCGATGCCCGGGCGCAGAAAGTCCACCCTCAGGTCGATCGTGCCCAGGCGGAGAAAGCGATGCATCACCTGCGCCGCGCTCTCGTTCGGGTGGCGCTCGGCGATCTCGACCATCAGCGCCAGACCGGCCAGCGCGTCCAGCACCGAGGAGATCACACCCCCGTGCAGCCGGCCCCAGCCGCGGTGGCCCACCAGCTCGGGCCGCATGTCGAAGCGCGCGCGGACATCATCGCGGCGCACCGATTCGATCCGCAGCCCGATCACCTGGTTGAAGGTGATCTGGTGCTCGAACAGTTCGACCAGCGCGGCGTCGAGCATGGCCTGCTCGGCGGCGCTGCGCGGCGCTGCGGGCGGCGTCGTCATGCGTTGGCCGCGGCCGGGGCCAGACCCAGCAGTGTGCACGTCTCGCTGACGCTGGCCACCTCGCGCCCGGCGCGCTGCGCGCAGGCGGCCAGCGCCTCGATCAGCGCGCCGTTGCCACGGGCCCGCTCGCCGCCGGGCAGGTAGAAGGTGTCTTCCAGGCCGCTGCGCAGCATGCCGCCCACCTCAGCCGCCCGCTGGTGCAGCGGCCAGACCTCTGCGCGGCCGATCAGCGTGGCCTGCCTGCGCGCGGCCGGTGGCATCCAGCGCGTCAGCAGCGCCAGCAGTTCGGCATCGCAGGGCATGCCGCTGGCCACGCCCATCACCAGGATGATCTCGGACACGCCGCGGTACAGGCCGGCCTTCAGGTACATCGCCACGCTGCGCAGGATGCCGGTATCGAAGCACTCGAACTCGGGCTGCGTGCCGGTCTCGTGCATCACCGGCAGCATCGCCTGCACCTTCGCGACAGGGTTGTCGAAGACCATCGGCGGCCAGGCCCACTCGC
>Ga0105046_10006877_pt1 | contig 17979 bp, 14 predicted proteins | sample MAT03_FD_78385 | JGI IMG/M metagenome (GOLD analysis project Ga0105046, IMG submission 78385) | Freshwater microbial communities from Lake Fryxell liftoff mats and glacier meltwater in Antarctica - MAT-03 (megahit assembly) | ecosystem: Environmental > Aquatic > Freshwater > Ice > Liftoff...
CTGGGACCTCAAAACAAGGTATAGATAAATGGTGACACGCCTGTTGAGCTGAGAGCGACAAGCAGGCCAATTAGAGCGAACGAAAGCAAAATTGGAACAAGCCACCATTTCTTGTTTTCGATGACAAAGCAAACAAACTCTTGCACCAGGGTAACTGGTTTTTCGTCGCCCGCCTTCTCAAATTCGTTTTTCTCGTTCGAGTCTGTCATTTTAGCAATCTTGGTCTAACATAGCCTAATATCGTCGATAGTAGTTGGAAACCTTCTCCGGTTCTCGTTTCGCTTCCCAGTAAGTGCTCGCGTCCTTGTCGATCCTGCGTTGCAACGCATCACGTCCGATCAATCGAAACACCAAACCAATCGGTAGAAACAGACCGAAGAAGAGCCACAGCATCGCAACTTCGCCGACAACCATCCCAATGGGAGCCAAAGCCAGCGTCAATCCAACGAATAGGCCGTTAACGGCTTTTGGCCAGACAAACGACAATGCCGCGATGGTTATTCCGATCACCATCAAGAAAGCCAATCCACTTCCGCCGACCTTTCCCAGCCATCCCAGTAGTGGCAAAACGAACGCACACGCGACCCCGAACTGTCGGAGTTGACTTTTAGTTGGAGCCCAGTTGATTTCGACTAACTTCAATTCATTTCCTATCGAGAGCCTTTTGGATGTTAGTCGATCGTAAACGTGTTTAAAAATTGCTCGCGAGACTTTGGATCTGCCTGCATCGGTTGGTCAGATTTTAGTAGTAGGTACTTACCAATCGAAAGGGCATCCAAGTCTGTCATCATGAAACAACGATAAGCGTCCAGCGGAGTACAGACGATCGGTTCGCCACGAACATTGAAGCTGGTATTGATCATGACGGGGCAGCCGGTCAACGCGTTGAATCGCGACAACATTCTGTAGAACAACGGATTGCGTTTGGGATCGACCGTTTGGACGCGAGCAGAATTGTCGACATGTGTAACCGCAGGAATTTCCGACGGTGCGTGCGGTTCCATTCGAACGGACGCGACGAGTGACATGTAAGGACTCTCCTGGCCAAGCTTCATTTCAAAAAACTTGTCGGCATGTTCAACCAGAACGATCGGGGCGAACGGCCGAAACGACTCACGTAACTTGATCTTGAGGTTCATCACCGATTGCATCGTCGGGTTGCGCGCGTCGCCGAGAATGCTGCGAGCGCCCAAGGCTCTGGGTCCGAATTCCATCCGTCCATGATACCAACCGACAACTTGTCCGGAAGCAATCAACTTTGCGACTTCGTCACAAACATCGAGCTCGATTGAACAAACGCGATAGACCGCATTCTGATCGTCGAGCATCCTGCGAATCGATTCATCGGTGAAAGCTGGACCAAGCAATGAACCGCTTTGGCTGTCGTCAGGATTGGTATGTCTCGGACGATCTAGCAATTGATTCCAAATGAATAACGCCGTCCCCAATGCACCGCCAGCGTCACCCGCGGCGGGCTGTATCCAAACATTGTCGAATGGTCCTTCTCGCAGGATGCGACCATTTCCTACACAGTTGAGAGCGACCCCGCCGGCCAAGACTAAATTCTTCGAGCCCGTAATTTTGTGAGCATGCTTCGCCATCCGCAACATGACCTCTTCCGTGACGGCTTGCACCGAGGCCGCCAAATCCATTTCACGCTGTGTGACCGTTGATTCAGGCTTGCGAGGCGGTCCACCAAATAAGCGATGAAACTTGGCACTGGTCATGGTCAGACCTCGACAGTAATTGAAATAGCTCATGTCCATCCGTAGCGATCCGTCATCCTTGAGATCGATCAGATGCTCCAAGATCTGCTCTTTGAAAGTCGGTTCGCCGTACGGCGCTAGCCCCATCAATTTGTATTCACCGCTGTTGACACGAAAGCCCAAGTAGTAGGTGAAGGCGGAGTAAAGCAATCCGAGGGAATGCGGGAAGCGGACCTCTTGTTGCAACCGAAGCTTATTGCCTTGTCCGAGCCCGATGCAACTGGTCGACCATTCGCCTACGCCATCCATGGTCAAGATCGCGGCCACGTCGAACGGTGATGGATAGAAGGCGCTTGCGGCATGGGATTGATGATGGTCCAAGAAGACGATTCGTTTCTTGAAGCCCGGTATCCCTCGGCGAATCTCTCGCGGCACATGCAACTTTTGTTTCAACCATAGCGGCAGAGCTTGTCGAAACGAACGGTAACCCGCTGGGGCGAACGCTAGATAGGTTTCGATCAATCGCTCGAACTTGATGACCGGTTTTTCATAGAACCCGACATAGTCAAGTTGCTCCGCCGACAGACCAGCGAACTGAAGGCAAAAATCGATCGCTTGTTTGGGGAATTCAGAATCGTGCTTCCGGCGAGAGAATCGCTCTTCTTGTGCAGCACACACGATCTCTCCGTCGACAACAAGCGCCGCGGCCGAATCGTGATAAAGAGCGGATATCCCAAGAATCGCCGTCATAGTTGACAATCGAAGTGATTTTTCTTTTCTTGTCAGACCGTTTTCAGTCGGAGTAAAACAGTGTTACCGAGTAAAGTGTCAACGTCAAGAATCAGAACGATCAAGTATCATCTAGATGCCCTCGTCAATCTTGAAATTCTTGGATAGGAACCTCACCTTTGGCATTTTTTGATATCCTCAACCACGATCGACAATCCGCGAGACGCCGATGGCTATTCACACCTCGCGATACCTCTACCCTCGTCATTGGTAAATAGAGTCCATGAGATCACACATTCTTGTTCTCTGCTGCCTAATACCGGCCGGAAACTTTTCACTGGCCCAGCAACCGCCCAATGTTGCTTTGTCGGGTCCGCTTGCAACACCTGATGGTCCATCTGACGCATCGACGGTGCCATCTCCAGAAGCCTCAGCCGCAGTCGGTTTTGAAAACGATGCTGAAGGTTTCGTCCAACTGCTTGATGGCAAGACGCTGAACGGCTGGAGCGGCAGTTCGAACTATTGGTCGGTCAATGACGGTGCGTTGACCGGTGTCACCGACGGATCGCTGAAGACGAATCAGTTCATCACTTGGAAAGGCTCCACCGTTCGTAATTTTGATTACCGCGACCGCCTACGGTGTTAAGCCTCTGGCCAAACTGCCACCAGATTGGAAGCCACCGGTCTTCGGCACTAAACCGTGACGCTACCGTAACGCAAAGCGAAGCGAACCGAATAGCGGGCGCCAACCGAGGCAGGATTTTTTCGATGTGCGGATTTCGATGAGTTACCAATGTCAAGCAGTGATCAGCAAGCACCGAAACCGCAGGACGATTCGACTCCCGAAGAGCCGCTTCGCAGTGTTCATACCTCGAACTTTCCCGAGATCCTGGAACAACTAGGAATCTCGTTGCTCGTTACCACGTACCAAGCAGGCAAACTAATGATGCTTCGGGCTGAAAATGGCGTTTTGAATACACATTTTCGAGCCTTCTCTAAACCGATGGGTTTGGCCGTTGGACCCAATCGAATCGCAATCGGAACTCAGTGGGAAGTGATTGAGTACCACAACCTTCCTGCCGTTGTCACGAAGCTTACGCCGCCGAACCGTCATGATGCGTGCTTCTTGCCTCGACTTGCACACTGTACGGGAGACATCCAAATCCACGAAATGGTTTGGAACAGTGATCAACTTTGGTTCGTCAATACACTGTTTTCTTGCCTTGCCATCCGCGATGACATCTATAACTTTCGTCCGGTATGGAAGCCGAGTTTTATCTCGCAATACGTTCCCGGCGACTGTTGCCATTTGAATGGCCTATGTTTACGAGAAGGAAAGCCAAGATACGTGACTGCTTTGGGCGAAACGGATCAGATAAATGGATGGCGAGAAAACAAAAAAGATGGTGGTATTCTGATTGATCTCTTGACCAGTGAGATCATTGCTCGAGGCCTTTCGATGCCGCACTCACCTCGTTGGTATCGCGATCGACTTTGGATTCTGGAATCGGGGACAGGTTCGTTTGGTACGATCGACGTTCAATCGGGAACGTTCACGTCGTTTATCTCGCTGCCTGGGTTCACACGAGGGCTTTCGTTTTGCGGACCGCTCGCATTTATCGGGCTTTCTCAAGTAAGGGAGTCAGCGGTTTTTGGCGGGATTCCAATCGCTGAGCGAGCGCTAGAAGAGCGAATTTGCGGTGTTTATATAGTCAACATCGAATCAAGCGAAGTCGTCGCCTTCGTGAAGTTTGAAGACGCAATTCAAGAAATCTTTGCGGTCGAAGTGTTGCACGGCAGTCGTTACCCAGAGTTGATTTCTGACAATATCGAGTTGTTGTCTGGCTCTTTCGAGCTGCCGGATGAGTTTCTGGCATTCGTTCCCGATTCGATGCAAGCCAACAGCAATGACCGAAACGCTAAAAATTGCGAGCCTGGTGGCATGTACGAACGGATCGATTGAAGCATAATCTCTGACCCAGCAAACCAGGTTTATGGGATTGCGGTTCGTTTCGGAACGATGAATTTCACCTTTCGAGAATTTGGAAAAGACGATGAACTCAGGCGTACCGGCTTCAGATCCTGCTAAGAAAACATCTCCGCCGTCGGATCTTGAAGTCAAAGACGCGCAATTGATTTTCAATTCGGTATGGAGCGAGCTAGAAAGAGAAGCCGGAAAATCGAATCTTCGATTTCCCAAAGAGTTGATCCTTCTTGGAGGCGCCCCCGGCGCAGGGAAGGGAACCAATACCGACTTCATTCGCAGTGTCCGCGACATTTCTGAAGAACCGATCGTGGTCAGCGAGCTACTCAGTAGCCCAGAGGCGAACGCGATCAAGGCGCAAGGAGGGATGGTCGGCGATCGAGACGTCGTGCGCATCGTTTTCAGACGATTGCTTGATCCCTGTTACCAAGGGGGCGTTGTCCTTGACGGATTTCCGAGGACGAAAGTGCAGGTTGAATGCCTCAAGATGCTCTACGACCAGATGATTTCGCTTCGCCGTGAATTCGCGGATTCGCCCGACATTGTTCATTTTAAACAGCCTGTGTTTCACATCATGGTTCTGTTTGTCGAGGAGGCCGAGAGTATTGCTCGCCAACTAAAACGAGGCCGCCAGATGATCTCGCACAACGAAGAAGTCACGCGAAACGGAGTCGGCGAGATCCTGGAGGAACGCCCAACCGACTTCAACGAACAGCTAGCGAGAAATCGATATCGTGTCTTCAAAGAACAAACGTATCATGCGCTCGTTTCGTTAAAGCAAATCTTCCATTATCACTTCATCAACGCGCAAGCTCCGCTCGACGTCGTTCGGGAGAACATTCTTCGCGAACTTGAATATCAGAGTTCGCTTGAACTGGACCCGCGGACATTTCACACGCTTCGAAAGATACCTCTGGCAAGTGATATCGTCAGCCACGCGCGACGCGACCTTGTTCAACGACTTGATGAGTATGAATCAGAACATACCGAGTTGTTTCACAACGTGGTCGACTTCATTGAATGGAAAATCATGCCGATCGTTGTACGGCATGCGATTTCAGGTCACGCCAATATCAACTCGGAAGATTCAATATGGGAAGACAACCTAACACTTGCAATCCTGATCGATGTCTTTAGCGAACGAGGCTTCCGGGCCAGTGTCGACATCACACGACATGACGTTCCCGTTCGTTTTGATCTCAAAACCGGTGACATCGAATACCAGCAGAAGAAAGTTTATCGCATCGCCGTTCGTTTCCGCGGATCCGAAATCCGTCGCGGTTAAGGTTCGGAATGAGCACGCACTTGTTCTAAAATGGCAGAAAGCTCCTGCACTTTGTCAGGTCTTTCGGCATAGAGATTGTGTATTAAAGTCGATCGCGCGCTGCCGGTCTCGCCCTTCATGAAGGCAAGCTGATCGAGACTGTCCCCGGCTGAATCCGCAGGGATGTCGGCACCGACAACGGTTGCTATCGTTGCGAATAGATCGATCTGGCTTAGCAGCCCATCGTTTACTTTTCCCGACGGAACGATCCCAGGCCACCGGACAATGAACGGGATTCGGTGGCCACCTTCCCAGAGATCTCGTTTAAGACCTCGCAATGGCCCCATCGAGCGATGTTGAAAATTCTTGACGCGATCGTAGGCATAGTGCTCGGGTCCGTTGTCTGCGCTGAAGATGACAATGGTGTTCTCTTCGAAGCCACCCTGCTTTAACGCCTGCAAAACGCGACCGATGGAGTCATCTGTTTGCGTGACGAAATCACCAAAGCCGCCAGCTTCGGATTTTCCTACGAAATCAGGCGTGGGCACAATCGGCGCATGCGGTGACGTGAAGGGGAAATAGAGAAAGAACGGCTCGTCTTGCTTCTGTTGACCAATCCAATCAACCGCTTTCTCCGTCAGTTTTGGCATCACGGCCCAGAAGTCCCAGTCCTTCACGGACGGGCCTGGTCTCGCCTCCCATGAACCTTCGGCAGTCGCTTTCGGCGTGCTACGCATCACGGTTGGTTCAGTGATGATGCGGTCGTTTTCAAACCATGCATAAGGTGGGAAATTCGGAACGTCATCACCGAAGTAGTAATCAAATCCGTGCGACAACGGCCCACCTGGAATCGGCTTGTTCCAATCAAATGCATTTGGAGCAAAGGCGTCTTCGCCTTTCTCCGGGCTCTTCATTTGTTTCGCGCCGAGAACTTTGATCGCGTCCCAATCCCATCCTAGATGCCACTTCCCGATGCAGGCGGTTTTGTAGTCTTTCGCCTTAAGCAACTCCGCCAACGTCGTGCGTTCATCATCAAGAATCGGTTGATCGAAGGAGTTCACGATGCCATGAAACTTGCGCCAATGGTACCTTCCATGCAACATCGCGTAACGACTGGGCGTACATACTCCCGACGAGCTATGCGCGTCGGTGAACCGAGTGCCTTGGGCGGCGAGGTTGTCCAAATGCGGCGTGGGGATCTTGGAGTTCTGGTTTTGCACACCGAGATCGCCAAAGCCCATGTCATCGGCGTACAGGATGACGATGTTTGGCTTAAGTTGCCGCGACTCTGCTGAATGCAAAGGCGCAACTGAAACAAGCAACAAGACGAAGGCTGCAGCGACAAGCTGATTCATAGGTTCTTCTTTCCTTTTTTCTTTCCCTTGCCTTTTGCCTCTGGCTTCGAAGAGTCAGGGACATTCGTTGTCGGCATCGGGGCCTTTACTTCTGCCCGCCACGCTTTGAGTCGAGCATGGAGTTCCTTCGTCTTTTCCGGCATCTCCTTCGCTAGGTTCTTGGTTTCGCCGATATCGTCGCCGAGGTTATAGAGTTCCAGTCGTCCGTCTTCGAGAAACTCCATCAACTTCCAGTCGCCTATCTGAACAAGACTGACCGGTGTGGTGCGCCATGAATCAGCACCGGCACCGAGGTAACCGGGAAAATGCTGGAAGATGGCGTCACGGTGCAGCTTCGCCTTTGGATCTCGCATCAGTTTCACAAGGCTTTCGCCGTCGAGCACTTGTCTCGGTTTCGTAGCACCACCAATTTCCAACATCGTTGGAAAAACATCGACATGAATGGTTGGAACGTTGCACGCCGTATTTGGAATTGTGACGCCAGGCCATCGCACGATGAACGGTTCACGTGTTCCGCCTTCGTAGAGGCTTCCTTTTCCACTGCGAAGCGGAGCGTTGTCGGTGGTATCGGAGCCCTTATTGTTGATACCTTCACGCTCATAGCCACCGACCCCACCGTTGTCGCTGGTGAAGATCAGCACGGTATTGTCCGCCAGTTTCAAATCATCCAGCGTTTTCATGACGCGCCCTACGCTTTCGTCGACCGAGTAGATCATGGCCGCATAGGTCGAATTGTCGTGCCCACCAACGCCCGGTTTCGATTTGAACTTGCCAATCAACTCGGGCTTTGCGTCGAGTGGGGAGTGGACTCCGAAGTGCGGCAGATAGAGAAAGAACGGTTTATCTTGGTGACGCGTGATAAAGTCCACCGCCCTGTCGGTAAGAAAGTCAGCGAGATACTGACCCTCGGGATAATCAGTCACTGGATTGGTGGCGAAGTTGAAGTGTTTGCCTGCGCTCACAATGGCCTCATCGAAGCCGCGCTTCGCGGGATGGTACTCATCGCGTTCACCGATGTGCCACTTGCCAAACATACCCGTTGCATAGCCAGCGGCTTTGAGTTGCTTCGCGATGATGTCGCGATCCAGCGGAAGGTTAGTAACGTTGTCAACGGGCCGAAGCGGTCGTTGACTCCAATCAAAGCGATCTGTTCCGCCGACGGTGTAGACTCCAGTGCGAGCGCCGTATTGTCCGCTCATCAGCGCCGCCCGTGTCGGCGTACAATTCTGGCAATGATGATGACTAAGCAGTTTCATGCCCTGAGTTGCAAGTCGATCAATGTTCGGTGTCTCGTAGTATTTGCTTCCGAAACACGCGACGTCGGTGTAACCGAGATCATCCGCCATGATAAAGACGATGTTCGGCTTGGCAGGCGTCGACGTATCCGCGGCCTGTAGTAGGGACCACGATGAAAGCACCATAACGACAATGAGAATAAGCCGGCCGTTTAACATGGAGAATTTTCCATTGAATTCGCGTAGATAAGGTTTGGATTTGGCACCGGTCGCGGATTACAAGTCTAAGGAGCGATCGCGGTATCTCGGGCAATGTAGTCTGCACCGCTGAGGCTTGCTTCAACCGAGGCCTTCCAAGCTTCGATCGCCTCCGTCATTTTCGCTACTATTTCAAGTTTTTGCGTGGCGAGGTTCTGGGTTTCGTTCGCATCTTTGGAAACATCGTAAAGCAATGTTTGGACCGAGCTGTCTTGACGCTTTCCCTTTGCCTTCTCTTTGCGATCCGGCGCGGCGTTAACGTGCAGCTTATAGGGCCACTGGAGCATCGCGACGTGGTTAGGTTGGCCGTTCGTACGCTTCCAAAAAAAGTACGGCTTCGATTGCAGTTGACTCTGTTGATCAATCAAAGGAAGCAAACTGCTGCCATCCAGCGGTTGAATCTGGTTCTTCGCGACTGCACGCGTCGCGGCGAGCACCGTCGGATAGATATCCACGGTGCAACAGGGTGTTTCGCTGACGAAGGGTTTCGTGATTCGCGCGGGCCACTCGACGAGGCCTGGCACTCTTAAGCCACCTTCCCAAACCGAACCCTTTTCACCGCGTAGATTGCCGGTGGAATTGAGGCCTCGGACACCACCATTGTCGCTGTTGTACCAGACCAACGTATTGTCTGCGACTTTCAACTCGCGAAGCGTTGCTCGGATTCGGCCGACGCTGCGATCGACGGCCGTGATTTCACCGTAATAGTTTTGATCGTTCTCCGGAAGCGCACTATAACCAGCTTTGTCAGACGGCAATGCAATATGAGGAGAGTGCGGTGAGCCGAACCAAACGACACTGAAGAAAGGCTTACCCGAAGTGGCCTGTTTGCGAATGAACTTGAGGGCTTCGTCGGTTGTAATATCGGAACTATCACCGTGGAATTTCTCTGGCACTCCGTTTCGCCCCAGCACAGGATCAAGATCAAAGAAATTATCCGCTGAAACCCATTCATCGAACCCCATCTTGCCGGGTGAAAGCGGATCGTCGGCAAGGATCGCGCGTCCGTTCCCATCGACCGTATTCCTGTCACCATTCTTGCCGTTGAGGTGCCACTTTCCAAAATGTCCGGTCGCATAGCCTGCCGACTGCAGTACCTTTGCCACCGTTAGCTCTTGCGCACCAATGGGAGCACCGGGATTGAAGGTTCCATAGCGGAATGGGTGCCGTCCGGTCATCACACTGCCGCGCGTGGGCGAACAGTTGAAATGGGCCGTATAGAAACGATTGAGACGCAATCCGCTTTGCGCCATTTCATCCAGATTCGGCGTCTTGAGTACGGGGTGCCCATTATAGCTCGTATCGCCCCAACCTTGATCGTCGGCCATGATCAATACGACATTCAGCCGAGGCTCGTTGGCGGCGTCAACTGCCACGATTGGAATTAGTAGCAGAACGATCGTTGTGATGAGTTGTTTCATGGCTGAGTCATTCCAATTCGAAAAGGGGAAGCGGCGGGCGTGAATGCGGGTTATAAGTAGGAACTTAAAGAGGACGAGAAGCACATGCCTTAGGCACTCGCTTTGACTTTTGCTTTTGCTTTCGGATTTGCTTTTGCTTTCGGATTTACGGGCTCGGGCTCATCTTGCTTACCCAGTTTGGCTCGGCGGTCTCGCTCGTGGCGATCCGTACGTGTGAAGGTGCCTTTTACGATCGGCTCGTGAGCTTGATTGGCAAGGTCTACTAGCTTTGAAAGAATTGCCGGATTTTCGGAAGCAAGATCCTTGGATTCGCTTGGATCGGTGGAGAGGTCATAGAGCGCCCAACTTGTCGCCTTCGCCGTTTTCACCGCTCGCCAGTTGTTTTGGCGGATTGCTTTCCAGCCCTCATGCTCCCAGTACAGATATTCGTGCTGGGCTTGCTTTCGGCCACTCGCCGCTTCGCCAATCAGCTCCGGTAAAATGGAGATGCCATCGACATCATTGGGCATCCTGGCACCGGTCGCGCCAGCGATGGTTGGCATCATATCGGGGAAGTAACCGAGGTGGTCACTCACTCGTCCCGGCGGAATCTTACCTGGCCAGCGAGCGACAAACGGAATCCGCAAACCACCTTCGTACAGTGTTCCTTTCGTACCTCGATACTCAACGCCAGTCTTCGGGTTCTTATTTGCTTGATGCACTCCACGTGGAAACTCGGCGGATGCGAAGTAGTCATTGCCGCCGTTATCACCGCTGAAAAAGACAAGTGTGTCGTCGTCGATACCTAATTTTTTGATCAATTGAAAAATCTCTCCGACCTGACGATCAACCATCGTCGCCATCGCGGCATAGCGTCGCGCCGGTTCGGGCCAGGGCTTGTCTTTGTAGATCGCCCATGCCGGATCGGTGTCCGGAATATCGAACAGCCCATGCGGAGGTGTGTAGGGCAAGTACGCAAAGAAAGGTTCTTTCGCATGATCGCGAATAAACGACTTTGCCGCATCGTGAATGACGTACTGCGAGTAAGTCTTTCCGCTGCTGCCGCCAAGATTTCCTTCCAGAGGAACCTCTTCGCTGTTACGGATCAAATAAGGCGGATAGAAACTGTGCGCGTGGACTTGGTCGTAGTAACCGAAGAAGGTATCAAAGCCATGCTTTTCAGGAACTCCGGACGAATCACGCCCGCCGCAACCCCATTTTCCGAAACCGCCGGTCGCATAGCCTTGCTCCTTGAGCATCGAAGCGATTGTGACTTCATCAGCACGCAGTGGTGTTCCGCCGTCGTTCGCGCGGATCGAAGTATGGCCGCTATGCTTGCCCGTCATCAGTGAGCAACGCGTCGGTGCGCAGACGGGTGCACCCGCGAACAAATTGTTCAAGCGAATTCCCTCACTCGCCATGCTGTCAAAGCTGGGCGTCTGAATAGTCAAGCCGCCCATGAACGCAGGTTCGTAGTACCCTAATTCGTCGATGATAATGTAGACGATGTTGGGTCGTTTGGTCTGCGTTTCGGTTGCTCCCACGATATCAAGTTGAAGCAATAAGAACGCAGCGGCGAAGACAAAATATAGAGTAGTTTTCATCAAAGCGATTACAAGAGAAGCGATTGGCGTCGACATCCTGTCCAATTCGGAATGCGATTCCGCGTCGAAATCCACTGCTATAGAGTATCAAATCGTGTGCAGGATTTATACAACCGATTTTCGCTATGATACCCCCGGTCACATTTTCCATGGGAAATTTCTCCATGCGTTTCGATAAGTTTTTCTTATCGGCATACGATTGGCCGGCGGTTCTTGGCCCTGCATTAACAAGGTGAAAGCACCAGAGCCATGTCGACTCAGGTCCTTGATGACTTGCAGGGAATTGACTTGTGAAATGCGACCGAGGAGACTCTTAAGCGTTAGACGCTGTTTTCAAACGGAGCGCTCGATTCTGTTCGAAGTAAATCAAAGCCTCAACTAGGTATTGAAAGATGATCTTGTCGTTTGCCAAATTGATGGGTGTGTTTGGCTCGGTTACTTTCCGCCGACCACGTCTGAGCAAGTTGAGAGGTGCTATTGATGTTCCGGTATTGTCGGTGGCTGTAGTACTCACCGCTCAAACTTGGTATCCAGCGTCACTCAAGGCACAGTCAACTGATCGACCTAACATCGTTTTCATTTTGGCTGACGACCTTGGCTATTCTGATCTTGGTTGTTACGGAAGTGAGATCGCGACTCCCAATCTTGATTCTTTAGCCGCAAATGGTTTGCGATTCACGCAGTTCTACAACACGGCGCGTTGTTGGCCGACTCGCGCCGCGCTGTTGACGGGCTACTATGCACAACAAGTTCATCGCGACGCGTTGCCAGACGTGCCTGGTGGCGGACAGGGCGTTCGTCCAAGTTGGGCAAAGCTTTTGCCAGAACGCCTAAGAGCGATTGGATATCGCAACTATCATAGCGGAAAATGGCATGTCGATGGTGATGTTCTTGCCGGTGGTTTTGATCGTTCATTGCATACCAAGAACGATGGGAATTTCTTTACCGCGAAGGGGAACTTGATCGACGATGTACCGGTGACTCCTCAAGAAGACGAAGCTCGTTACTACGTCACCACCGCAACGGCGGAGCATGCGATCGATTGCTTGAAGGATCACGCAGCGAATCACAAGGACAAGCCATTCTTCCAGTACATCCCGTTCATCGCACCTCACTTCCCGTTGCACGCGTTGCCACAAGACATCGCAAAGTACAGTGGGAAGTATCTCGCAGGCTGGGATCGTGTTCGTCAGGAACGATTCGAGCGTCAACAACAAATGGGGCTCACTGCGACGCCGCTTTCACTTCTGGAGAGAGAAGTCGGACCGCCTTACGCGTTTCCCGAGGCGATCGCGAAGCTAGGTCCTGGTGAAGTCAATCGACCGTTGCCTTGGAGCGAATTGAACGAAACCCAGCAGCAGTTCCAAGCAATCAAGATGTCGATCCACGCGGCGATGATCGATCGAATGGACCAAGAAATCGGACGGGTCATCACACAGTTGCGAGAGATGGGTGCGTACGATAATACATTGATATTTTTCGCCTCGGATAACGGAGCGAGTGCGGAAATCATGGTACGACACGGCGGACATGACCCGACGGCTCCGCCTGGCAGCGCAGCAACCTACTTGTGCCTTGGACCTGGTTTTTCGAGCACCGCGAACACACCTTTTCGCCGACATAAAACTTGGGTTCACGAGGGCGGAATCAGCTCACCGTTGGTCGTTCATTGGCCGAAGGGCATCTCTGCAAAGAATGAATTGCGCCATACGCCGGGACACGTGATCGATATCGTCCCAACGGTCTTGGAAGTTGCAGGCTTGACAGCTGAAGACGAAGTAAACGGCGAAACGATTCCGCCTGCACCGGGCAAGAGTCTTGTCGCCACATTCAGCACAGATGTCGTGATTCCGCGTGAACATATCTGGTGGTTGCACGAAGGCAATCGAGCCATTCGGATTGGCGACTGGAAACTTGTTGCTGGCAAGGGAGATCCGTGGGAACTATACGACTTGAGCGTCGATCGAGCGGAGCAAAAGAATTTGGCTGCAGTAATGCCGGAGAAAGTGATGGAACTCGAGAACGCTTGGGAATCTCAGACGGAAAGTGCGACGCGAATCGCATTGGAAGGTCGCACGGCGAAACCCTTAGCCGAAAAACCGGCTAGAGAAAAGAAAAAGAAAAATAGGAACGAAACCCCAAGTCCAAACCGCTGAAGCGTTCTTGAGGTAGGCACTGGGCGCAAAATAATTTCTTCCGTAACTTTTCGAGATTGAGGTGAGACGAATGATAACATTGAAACTAACGCTATTGATCGGCATCACGTTGGCTTCCCTGAGCTTATCTTTGGCTTCCGATCCCCCGAATATCGTCATCTTCTTGATTGACGACATGGGCGTGATGGATACGTCGCTACCATTTCTGACGGATGAGAATGGGAAGCCGAAGCGTTATCCGTTGAACGACTACTATCGGACTCCGAACATGGAGCGGCTCGCATCTCGCGGCGTTCGCTTTAACAATTTTTGCGCGATGAGCGTCTGTTCTCCGACTCGAATCTCGATCATGACGGGGCAGAATGCGGCACGCCATCGTACGACGAACTGGATCAATCCAGGTTCAGACAATGGTGGAACGCAAGGACCGCCGCAGTGGAATTGGTTGGGACTCAAGAGAGGTGACGTCACATTGGCCGTGATCTTGCGAGATGCCGGATACCGGACGATTCATGTCGGAAAAGCACACTTCGGACCACAGTCTTCCGAAGGAACCAATCCGCTCAATCTTGGATTCGACGTTAACGTTGGCGGTTCGTCGATCGGTCAGCCAGGAACCTATTATGCGGAGAACAACTTCGATCGAGCCAAAAAGAAAGGCAAGAAAGATGGCGTCGATCAGGCTGTTCATGGTCTCGAAAAGTATCACGGCAAAGACATCTTTCTTACCGAAGCACTTACCCTGGAGGCCAAGTCGCACATCAGCGATGCCGTAAACGCACAAAAACCATTCTTTCTCAACTTCGCACACTATGCGGCTCACAGCCCTTTCGAGTCCGACCCAAGATTTGCCGGCAACTACGAAGCCAGTGGCAAGCCAAAGCCAGCGCAGGCGTTTGCAACTTTGATCGAAGGAATGGATAAGTCGCTTGGTGATGTACTGAACCACCTTGATGCGACCGGCGTTGCTGAGAACACGCTCGTGTTGTTCCTTGGTGACAACGGTTCGGATGCGCCGCTGGGGCACGAGCATGCAGTTGCCTGCGCGGCGCCGCTGCGAGGAAAAAAGGGGTCGCACTACGAAGGCGGAACGCGTGTGCCGATGATTGCAGCTTGGGCAAGTCCAAATGAAGGCAACCCGATTCAGCAGCGTCTACCGATCGGCATCAACGTCATTCAAAGCCAACAAGCGGCGGTGCAGGACATCTTTCCGACGATCATAGGGCTGACCGGCGCGACAACGCCGCAGACCCATTTGATCGATGGTAAGCGGCTTGACACCTTATTGACGGGAAAGCAAGACCTTAGTCGAAGTGAAACGTTCTTGATGCATTACCCACACGGTCCGCATCGCACCAATTACTGGACCAGCTTTCGGAACGGCGACTGGAAGGTGATCTATCATTATCTCCCAACCGCAGTAAGCGATGGGAGTCACTACCAGCTTTTTAACCTCGGGTCGGATCCGTTCGAGCAGCAAGATCTTTCCACGACACACCCCGGCGAACTGAGCCGAATGATGACTGAGCTTGTCGATTCTCTCGAAGCCCACGAGGCCGTTTATCCGGTTGATCGTGATGGAGTAACACCTCTTCGACCTGTGCTACTGAAGCCAACTGGCCGGACCGTTGGTCGCAATGATCAAGAATAACGCTCCAACAAGGTGCAGCACGATCACAAGTGGTGCCACCCAACGAATCCAAGTCAGCCACGGAATTCGTGCCGCGCCAAGCACACCCATCAGTACTGCCGACGTCGGAACGATCAGGTTTCCGAAACCGTCACCGAATTGGAAGGCGAGCACTCCGACTTGCCGGTCGATCCCGATCAAATCGCAAAGCGGGGTAATGATAGGCATCGTCATCGCGGCCTGTCCGCTTCCCGAAGGTACGAAGAAATTCAATATGGCTTGGACGCACATCATGGCAACCGCTGCTAGTCCAGGCGAGACTTTCTCAAGTGACGATGCCAACCCATACAAAATCGTGTCCAGCACCTGACCTTGCTGCAACACGATCATCACGCCTGCTGAACAGGCGATGACCAGTCCCGGCTCGGCCATCTGCGAAGCACCTCGAATAAACTCCTGAGAAATCCGACGAGGGCTGTATCTCGTCAAAATCCCGCAAATCATGGCGCTCGTTAAAAACATTGCGGACATCTCGTTGATGAACCACCCATGTTTCGCAACTCCGTATCCGCTAATGAACACGGAACCGAATGCGACCGCGACAACGCAGCATTGTCCGAAAGTGGGCTTAAACAAGCCATCGCCGCTTGTTTCCGACAATCGACTGCGATGAACCTCGTCCATTGCGAACGTGGGAGATCGCTTCGGATCGCGCTCGACGCGAATGGCCCACCACATCGTGAAGGCAATTCCGATCAAGGTCACCACGATCCACGTGACGTACCGAAAATTAAGTCCGCTCAAATAGGGAAGCTCCGCAATTCCTTGCGCGATCCCGACAGTAAACGGATTGAAGAATGCACCGGCGAATCCGACTTGCGACGCCATATAACACATCGCTACTCCGGTGATCGTGTCGTAACCAAGCCGAATCGCGAACGGGATCGTGATCAACACAAATGCGATTGTGTCTTCGCCCATTCCGTAAACGGCGCCCCCGAGACTAAAGAGCGTGAAGCTGACCGGAATGACGGCCCATCGGGCTCGCCCTTTGCCCATCCTCAACACGACCCATCCCAAGCACTGGTCAACCGCGCCGGTGGACAAGATCACGCCAAACGATCCACCGACCAACAACACGAATCCAATGATTTGAGCCTTGTCGACAAACCCCATAATCGGCGCGCGAGCGACATCGCCTGCGCGACTCAATAACGACTGAATGAATGACTCACGACCTTCCGTTGGGAGACGCTGGTAAGTGCCCGGAATGACTGCATTTCGCGAAAGCCCGCCGACAGGGACCAGCACCTTCATTCCGGGGGCAAGCATCTCGATCGGCATCGTCACGTCGCCTGCTATGCGAAGATCACTAAGCGATATCTCCGACGCCCCGGCGGTTTCCGCGATCGATTGCAACGTGTCGCCATCAACCACCGTGTGCGGTATCCAGTTCGGGAAATTTCGCTCGATGCGCTCGTATTCACCGGGCGGGAAAATCAAAGTCGCAACTGCTGCCAAAACCAAGATCGATGCCAGGATGACCAGTGACGGCGGCATTTCGAACCGCAAAGCTGCGCCCGAACCAATGGCAGTTTCGTTTGGATCAGGGGTCGCGGTGGATTGGCTCAAAACGTTCGCTCACGGCAAGGGGGCTTGAAGATTGGACGTTGGGCGACGGACTACGGGAAGGATCTCATCGGATGATACGGCGTCTTGATAGACGGACCATTGATACAAACCGAAAAGCTGGCGCGGTTCAAGTATCATCGCCGCACGACGCGCGGTAACCATGTCGAGGTCGTCGAGCTTTACGACTAGGGAGCCGGCAGGAAACTCGAAACTGTTTACCGGAAGGGGATTCGTAATCTGGCGACCATCGTAGCGATGATAAACCTCGTCATAGCGATTTTCCATCTTCACCAGCCGCACACGCTGGACCTCGAACGAAGTTGGCTGATCAAGACGCGTGAATTCAATGCCGTGAGATTTGAGCAGCGAGCTGAACAGTTCGGCGTGCTCTACCGGCACCACGTAACTGAGTGGCATCGGAACGGCTGACTTGACCATTCGATCATGCATCAAGGTAGTCGTCGGAATCGTTCTTACCTTCCCCGTTGCGGTTTCGATCACACGCACGTCAGTAACCGTAGGAGATTGGTTTGCCCACATCACGTTGGTAGGGATCGCCGCCGGCATAACTCCCGTGCGAGCGTTCCTTGCTGCCTTACGAATACTGGCCAAGCGAGACGAATCGTTAAGAAAGAAGTCAAACAGAAGCTTATAAGCCTCGACTCGCTTGTGCAGGTCCGCTTGAGGGTCCTCGGCCTCACGAAGGAGTCCCGATTCGATGATGAATGAGACGCAACCATAGAGCGACAAACCGTTGCGAGCATCATCGGCGTCGAGCGTCGAGTAACGCAGTTCACCAGTCGAATCACAGCAAGGGCAGTCACCAACGACGTAGCGAGTGTAGTTTACGCCCGCCGCGTCCATCGACTTTCCGGCTTCTTCGCAAAGCTGGACACCGAACTTATAAAGCGAATCAGGCATGATCGCGAGATTCGCGGTGTCCATCATGATTTGAGGCCATTCGGTCCAGCCTTGCTTGCGGTAATCCGACGAATCGCGTCCGAACTCATGACAATCGACAGCAAG
>Ga0105046_10006878_pt1 | contig 17977 bp, 13 predicted proteins | sample MAT03_FD_78385 | JGI IMG/M metagenome (GOLD analysis project Ga0105046, IMG submission 78385) | Freshwater microbial communities from Lake Fryxell liftoff mats and glacier meltwater in Antarctica - MAT-03 (megahit assembly) | ecosystem: Environmental > Aquatic > Freshwater > Ice > Liftoff...
AGGAGGCCCCCCAGGTGCGCAGTGGCGCGGACCGGAAGCCGACGACCACGTACTTTCTGCACGTTGAGGAGGCTGGAGGGAGCACGCTGCGTAGATGGGGGTGCATCGTTCGCCGCAGTAGCTTTTTTCCCCGACACACTCCTAGGTCGCCCTGAAAAGGACGCCGTGGCAGACGCCAGAGGCGCCAGGAAGACGAGGAGGTAGACTCCCGCTCTCTCTGGCGTCTCTGGCGTTTTGTAGCGTCCTCGGCGTCGCCTCTCGCTGGCCCTTCCCTCGGCCCTGGCCCAACCGATGATCTCGGCCGACACCATCGCAAGCGTGAAGGAGCGGACGGATCTCGTCGCGCTCATCGGCGAGAACGTACGGCTGACCCGCGCGGGGCGGAGCTTCAAGGGCCTGTGCCCCTTCCACAAGGAGAAGTCCCCCAGCTTCCACGTGAACCCGGACCGCGGCTTCTTCCACTGCTTCGGCTGCCAGGAGCACGGCACGGCGGTCGACTTCGTCATGAAGGTCAACGGGCTCGATTTTCGCGAGTCCATCGTTTTTTTGGCGGAGCGCGCAGGCATCGTCATCGAGGAGATCAACGGGCCCGACGCCGCCCGCGAAGCTGGGCAACGCGAGGAGAAGGACGCGTTGTTCGCGGTCAACCACCTCGCCGCGCAGTACTTCGAGGAGCAGCTCGCCGCCATCGACGAACGAAGCCCCTCCGGACACGCGCTTGCGCACGTGGCGCGTGCCGAGATCGCGCGGCGCGGCCTGGTCGTTCAGGGCGACGACGAGGACGCGCACCGCGTGCGCGCGACAGTGGCCGCATTCCGACTGGGCTATGCGCCCTACGGCTGGGATGGCCTGGCGAGCTACGTCAAGCGTCAGGGGGTCTCGCCGCTGATCGCCGAACGGGCCGGCCTCCTCATGAAGCGCGCCAGCGGCACCGGCCACTATGATCGCTTCCGCCATCGACTGATGTTCGCCGTGGTCGATCACATGGGCCGGGTCGTGGCGTTCAGCGGTCGCGCCCTCGCCGAGCCCAGCCTGGAAGATCTCGAGCGCGCGGGGGCCCAGTCGATGTCGAGCGGAGGCCCGCCGGCGGAGCCACCAGCCAAGTACGTCAACAGCCCGGAGTCGCCGATCTACACGAAGGGCGAGCATCTCTTCGGGCTGTTTCAGGCGCGGCAGGCGATCCGGACGCGGGGTGAGACGGTCCTGGTCGAGGGAAACTTCGACGTCTTCTCGCTGCACGCCCGCGGGCTCGATCATGTGTGTGCGCCGCTCGGCACTGCGTTCACCCAGGCGCAGGCCAAGCTGTGCAAGCGATTCGCGCCCCGCGTGATCGTCCTCTTCGACGGTGACGCGGCCGGGCGAAAGGCTACCCGCGCCGCGCGCCAGCCCTGCCGCGAAGGTCAGCTCGAGGCGAAGGTCGGACTCTTGCCGAAGGGGCTCGATCCCGACGACTTCGTGCGCACGCGAGGCGCGGCCGCGCTGGAGCAGTTGCTTCGTGAATCGAAGGGGATGCTCGAGCACATGCTGGAGGAGGCGCTCGATCCGGACGCCTTCGGCAACGCCACGATGACCGAGCGCATCGCCCGCGTCCGCGCGGCGGCGAAGCTCATCGCGCAGGAAGACGATCCGAACATCCGCGGGATGACCAAGCGCCTCGCCGATCAGCTGTCGCGCAAGCTCTTCCTCGGCGGCCAGGCCCCCGAAGATCTGTCCCAGCTCGAGCGGCTGGTGGACGACGCCTTCCGCGAGGTCCCCCAGGAGCGTGGCGCACCTCGGCGGCTCGCCACCCCCCGCGACCGTTCCCTGCCCCAGTGGGACGCGCGTGCCCGAGAAATTCTTGGTGCGCTCCTGGACCTGCCGGAGCTGCTCGACGATCCGGACGTCTGGCCAGCACTTTCCGCGCTTTCCGGCGACGAGGCGCTCACGCTCGCCGCGTTGCGTCAAAGTGTCCGACCAGGAAACAAGCCACTTGCCGCCGACGAGTTTCTTGCGCATGTCCCCCCGTCGATCCATTTCTTCGCTTCGGGCCGACTTGCTTCACCGTCCTTCGACGCCGTGGCCACGGCGAAGGCGGTCCTCTTGGAGAACGCGATCAACCTTAAGAATCAGAGCTTGAGCCGCGAAAATCACGCGGCAGAAGCAGAGCTGCGGACCCACAATAGGGGGTCTCGCGAGCTCGACGAGCCCGCGACGGGCGGAGCCACCAATGGTGGCCCGGTCGATCGAGTGGCCGACGAGAACGAGCTGCTCCGCGAGATCGCGGAGCGCGCGAAGCAGAAGCGAGGGCTCGCGTGAGCCCCCGCTAAACGACGACGAGCTCTCAAGTTGCGCTCGGTGGGTCGCGGCAAAGGCCACGAACCTCCCGGGCGCGTTCGTGTCTCTATGCGGGACACCCGCACTCGGGCGCTACACCCGAGCGCGGCATGTGGCGGGAGTTTCAGGATGGCGACGAAAGCCAAATCGACGACCAGCGCACCGGCGAAGCCCGGCACCGGCTCCCCCAAGGGAGCGACCGCAGCCAAGGCTCCGGCCGCCGCGAAGGCAGCGGGCAGCGCCAAGGCCCCGGCCAAAGCTCCGGCGAGAGCCGCGGGCGAAAAGGCGTCGAACGCGGCCAAGTCCGCCAAGGGCTCGAGCGGCAAGGAGCCTGTGCTCCTTCGCAAGCCAAACGGCGCGGCCAAGCCGCCCCGCGGCAACGTCGAGGCCGCCTCGTCCTCGCGATCCGCTGCGCGCGGTGAGGACAGCGAGCCGCCCCCGCAGATGGGCGAAGACGAAGAGCTCGAAGATTTCGGTGGCAGCCTCGGCGGCTCCTCGCGAGGCGAGAAGAAGCAAGCCGGCGGCAGCGGTGGTGGTGGCGGTGAAGGCCGCCAGCAGGACGGCCAGAAGGGCAAGGGCTTCCTCACCTACGACGAGGTGAGCGAGTCGATGCCCAACGACGTCCCCGACCAGCTCGACGACGTCGTCGGCTCCATCGGCGACGAAGACATCGAGATCGTCGACGGCGCGACGCAGGTCAAGATCGCCCCCAAGCGGATCGCCGACGAGGAGGCGGGCGACAAGAAGCTCGTCGCCGCCGAGGCGCGCGAGGAGGAGGACGTCGACTACTACTCCAAGTCGAACGACCCCGTTCGCATGTACCTCCGCAAGATGGGCAGCGTCTCGCTGCTCACGCGCGAGGGCGAAGTCGAGATCGCAAAGCGCATCGAGTCCGGCGAGATCCGCGTCAACTCCGCCATCCTCGATTCGCCGATCGCCGTGCGCGAGATCATCGATCTCGGCGAGAAGCTCCGGAAGCACAAGATCCGCGTCAAGGAGCTCATCAAGGACGTCGAGGCCGACGACCAGGAGTTCGACGAGGAGGAGGCGGACCGCCGCATTCTGCGCCTCATCGACAAGGTCAAGCGTCTCGACAAGAAGAAGCTCGACCTCGCCGAGGAGCGCAAGGTCGAGAAGCTCGACTCGAAGAAGAAGTCCATCGACGCCGAGATCGGTCAGACGACGGGAGAGCTCGTCCACACGCTGGACGAGATGCGCTTGAACAAGAAGACGATCGACAAGATCGTCCAAAAGCTCAAGGGTCTCATCATGAAAGTGGAGCGCGCCGAGGTCGGCGTGTTCGACCTCGAGCGTCGCACGGGCCTCACCAAGGTCGAGCTGCGCAAGGAGCTCGGTCGCGTTCGCGGCGACAAGGCCGCCGAAGGTCGCCTCGCCAAGAAGATCGGCGTCAGCCGACTCGACCTCGAGAAGTTCGACGAAACCCTCAAGAACGCGCAGCGCGGTCTCAAGAAGGTCGAAGAAGAGCTCAACATCGACGTCGACGCGATCCGCGAAGCGTACGAGAGCATCCGCGGCGGTGAGCGCATGGCCGAGAAAGCCAAGGCGGAGCTCGTCGAGGCGAACCTCCGTCTCGTCGTCTCGATCGCCAAGAAGTACACGAACCGCGGCTTGCAGTTCCTGGACCTCATCCAGGAGGGCAACATCGGCCTCATGAAGGCCGTCGACAAGTTCGAGTACAAGCGCGGCTACAAGTTCTCGACGTACGCGACGTGGTGGATCCGCCAGGCCATCACCCGTGCGATCGCCGACCAGGCGCGGACCATCCGCATCCCGGTCCACATGATCGAGACCATCAACAAGCTCATCCGCACCTCGCGGTACCTCGTCCAGGAGTACGGCCGCGAGCCGACGCCTGAAGAGATCGCCGAGAAGATGGAGCTGCCGCTCGACAAGGTCCGCAAGGTCCTCAAGATCGCGAAGGAACCGATCAGCCTCGAGACCCCGATCGGCGAGGAAGAGGACAGCCACCTCGGCGACTTCATCGAGGACAAGAGCGTCGTGTCGCCGCAGGAAGCAGTGATCAACATGAACCTCGCCGAGCAGACGCGGCGAGTGCTCAAGACGCTTACGCCGCGCGAGGAAAAGGTCCTGCGCATGCGCTTCGGCATCGGCGAAAAGAGCGATCACACGCTCGAAGAAGTCGGCCAGGACTTCGAAGTCACCCGCGAGCGCATCCGTCAGATCGAGGCGAAGGCGCTCCGCAAGCTCCGCCACCCCAGCCGTAGCAAGCAGCTCAAGTCGTTCATCGACAACTGACGCTGGCTCGGTGAGATCGGCGCGCCCCGGGGTCCACCGGCGGCGCGCCTTTTTCGTTTTCGCCGCTGGTGCGCGGGCGCGCGGCGATCTCTTGCGGTGACCGCGGGACGCGGCCTATCGTCGCGCCGTGCGCTGGGTTGTCGCCGTCTTGTCGCTCGCGACGCTCTTGGGCGCGGCCGTCGGCTGCGATCGCACGGTGACCAAGGACGACTGCGAGCGCGTTGGCACACACATGCGCAAGGTCTGGGATGCCGAAGCGCGGAGCACCGCGCCCAAGGGCGAGCCCGCCAACGACAAGGCCGTGAGCGTCATCAAGTCCGAAGGCGACCGCATGAGCCGCGACTGGACCGAGCAGTGCAAGAAGGAGCTGGAAGGCCAGCGCGTCGACGATCGTGAGCTGGATTGCCTGCTCGGCGCCCAGACGATTGCAGCCATCCAGGAGTGCGGTACCGCCCAGCGGTAGCTTGCGCCGCGCACGCGAGGTCAAAGGTCTCAAACCGTGCCGAGAACGCCTTCGCCATGAGCTACCGCACCGACGAGCGCACTCGATGTCTCGCGTGCAACCAGGCGCTCGCCCCCGAGGCGGCGGTCTACTCGACCGAAGGCGAGCTTCAGTGCCGACTGTGTTTCAACGCCGCGCTCGTCGCGCGCGACTCGTCGCTGGTATCTCGAGCCGCAGCCCGTCGCCAACCTCCTCAGGCGGGCGCATTGGGTGAGCGGACCCCCGGCTCGCGCACAGGGCACTGGTGGTTGCTGCCCGGAGCCGTCACATCGCTGCTGTGCATGGCGCAGCTGATCGAGCACTGGGCCAGCGGGGACGGCTGCTCGGAGCTGTCGTGTATCGGTCTGCTCCTGCTGCCCTTGGCGTCGCTCGCGATTGGGTGTCCGACGGCGCTGATCGCCTTGTTCGTGGTCGATTCACGCGATCGTGCCAGGGTCGCGACCGCCGGGCTCGCCATGGTGCTCGTCGCGCTCGGCACGTGCGCCGGCGGGACGTGACGCAGTCGGAAACTCGCGCGTCCGTCAGTCGACGACGCAGCGCTCGCCGGTGACCTCGGTCAGGATGGACGCGATCTCCTTCGGGGGCTGCACACCCACGCGACGGAACACCTCGTGGCCGTCGGCGTCGACTGCGATGAAGGTCGGCAGAGACGCGACCTCGTAGCGGCGGGCGAGCGCTTCGCCCGAGTCGTTGCCGACATCGACGTGTTTCACCGAGCTGGCGGCCTTGGCGCAGCTGGCGACGACCGCCTTCACCACCGGCGCCATCGTCGCGCAGGCGGAGCAGTACGCGGCTTCGAACTCGAGGAGCTGCGGAGCGCCCGACGAAAGAACGTCACCTTTGCCCCCGGGTGCGACCTCGGCGGTGCAGGCCGAGCCCGAGGCGCTGTGGCCGTCGGAGCAGGGAGCGACGACGGGAGGCGCGTTCACGGCAACCGAGACGGGCGGCGCGCGATGGGACGGCAGTGCGACGAAAGCCGCAGCTCCGGCGCCCACGGCAACAACGGCGGCCGCGAGATACGTGAGCGGAGCCGGAGCGCGCATTGCCGCAAAGGATACGCCCAGGTGGCCCCTGGGTTTCACGCCAAATGCGGTGGACCACCCATCGAGGGGTGGCTCGGCTTGCGCTCGCTGGACGGTGCACCACCCTTCGGTCGGCTGGCAGCATCTCGACTGGCAGGGTCGGCTTCCTTCGACGAGACGTCGGCGTCGATGCGCTTGGTCAGCAACGCGAGGGCCTCGTCGCGCTGCAGCAGGTCCAAGCGATGCACTCGGTGCTGGCGCACGGCCCAGAAGAGGCCGGAGATCAACGCGAGGCCCACGACGAGCAACGAGATCTTCCAGACGTCGAGGAGCGTGTTGCCCGACTCGGCCGCCCGGCTCGCCGCCCAGAGGACCGAGCCTTCGCCGGCTTGCTTCTCGCCCTCATCGCGGGCGCGGCGAGCCTCGTCCACGGCGTCCTGGAAGCCCAGCGTCGCCTCCTTGGACAAGGTGCGGGTGAGCGATGCGATCTGCTTGTCGGTGGGGCCAGCGCCATCCATCTCCTCGCGCGCTGAAGTGAATGCAGTGCGAACCGCCTCGTCGACGATCCCGCGGACGAGGCCGCGCATCTGCGTCTCATCGACTCGCTCCAGCGCCTTGCCCATAGCCGCGTCGACCGCGTTTGCGACCGCCTTGGGATCGATGCTGGCGACACGGATGTCCATCGCGCCCTCCATGCCGATCGGGACGCGCACATCCTTGAAGGCGTCCTCCACGGCCTGGCGCCGCTCGGGGTCTGAGAGCGCCCGCATGGTGCCGTCGATCATCTTGCCGGAGAGGCGCTCGGCGATCTTCTCGACCGCCTCCTCGTCGATGCCGTCAGCGAGCTTGCGCTGGTTGTCCTTGTTGGCCACGCCCTCCACCGCGCCATCGACCATCGCCGGGGCAGCTGCTCGGGCCGCGTCGCGCGCTGCTGCGCTCAGGCAGCCCATGGCACCGACGGAAGAGCAGACGAGGGCTAGGGCGAAGATCGAGCGGGACAGCATCGCGGGCGCATCGATTGCACCACTCGTGCCGGGCGCTGAGCCCGACCCGACCTGACAAACGCGCGTTTCGCCCCGCTGGGTGGAGCAAGAACGCCACGAACGTCTCGCGCGCCCCAGCCCTGCTCAGGGCCTCAATTCAGCTCGTCTTTGCGTGGCTTGCGACCGGCGCCCCCCTGGATGACCCGCAGGGCCGGCTCGCCCTTGCCGAGCCGCATGCCGCGCAGCGCTGCCGACTGTGACTGCAGCGTCTTCAGCTTGCGTTGCAGGAACCACTTCCTAAAGGGCGAGGCGTCACCGAGGAGGTATCCGACCGCCATGCCGCCGAAATGGCTGGCCGCCGAGGTCCCCGAGAAGCTCACCGCGTTGAGGAGCTCCATTGCGAGCATAAGGAACACCAGGTGGATTCCCTTCATCGGGAAGAAGAAGAAGTTCACCTGTCGGTCGCGATTGTGCAGACCCCACGACAGCACCAGCGCGGAGCAGATGCCGCTCGCCCCGACCACCGGGGTGCTGGAAAGGCCCGCCGCGGCCACCGCGACGACGAAGACGCTGCCGACCAGCTCCGCGACGAGGCAAAACAGGATGAAGCGCTGCTTGCCCCACCGTGCTTCGCAGTCCGGCCCGAACCAATAGAGGCTGAGGCAATTGAAGATCAGGTGGAACGGCGACTCCATGCTGTGGAGGAGCCACGACGTCAGCACGCCCCAGAGCTGCTCGCCCCTCAAAACGAGCGCGGGATCGAGCACCAGCAATGCCCGCAACGCGCCCACACTCGGCGAGATCCGCATGCCGATGCCGAAGCCGACGAACGACAAGACCAGCACGACCAGCATGCCGAAAACGATGGGCGTGGGCTTCTTGAACATGACCTTCTCGAACGTCACCGAGCGCGGTGTGTCCCGAGAGCATAGTGCGCGCGAGCCGCTTTGTCGGCTGACCGCGGTCGACGCATCGCAACGCCCGCTACTGGCAGAGCCCGCCGATGCCCGCGTTGCAGGAGGTTCCCGCCGGACACCCGGGCTTTCCGTCACCGCACTGCGCGGCGCACGTCCCGAACGGGGGGAGGTTGCTCTTGCCCATCGGACACTTCGGCCATTTGGCGCTCTTGCCTGCGGCGCACTCGAGGACCTCGAGACAGTCCTGGTAGGTCGCCGCGCACTCGTCGAGCGACGGATTGACGATGGTCATGCCGTCGCATGTGGCGCTCTTGGTGACCTCGCGATAGCAGGCGCAAGCGCGGTGCTCGCCGGTCCCACTCGTCGCTTCCAGCTTCGGCGCCGAGCCCACGAACCGCGCAGCGATGGCCGGACGCGGCTCGCCCTGCTTCCACTGCACGACGAGTGTGCGGGTCCCGTCGGTCCACGCGAAGTCGGCCTCCGCCTTGCCGCCCTCGACCACCGGCGCAACGAAGCTCGTGCTCTCGTCAGTCGCCAGTGCGAAGACCCCTGCCCCGCTCCGCGCCTGCACCGTCGTCGGGCGCCCTCCGGAGTTGGATCGCCCCGAGCAGGCCACGCGGAGCCACTCGCGCACTCGCCGACCGTTGCAGCCCATCGCCGGCCCGTCCCCGACCTCGGCGATCGGCGCGGTGCTCCATTCCTCGGCCGACGGCATCGGCGAGCGCATGACGTTCGAGACGCTCGGCACGACACGCGCGCCGCTGGAAGATGGTGCCGCCGTCGCGCTACCGTCGAGCGACGGCGAGCCGTTGCCGCAGGCAGTCAGCAGGCACGAAGCCGCAGCCAGCAGTGGAGCGAGGCGCATCCCGCGCACGTGCCCGAGATCCCGGCGGCGGGCCAACATCCCGGCGCTCGAGCGGGAGCGGCGCGACCTGCCTTCCGCTTCACGGTTTACTTCAGCAGCGACATCCCAGCGTCCACACGACATCGACCCGCTCGACGACGAGCTCCTTCGTCCTCATGAGCGCCTCGAACGTCCGCGCGCAGCCGGTCGCAACAAGATGGCAGGACCCAGGCCAGCTCGACGAGCGTGAGCCGTCAGCGAGTGCTGCGACTGACCCGATGGCTGCCTTCTCGGTCGCAATCGTCGGAGCGAGGGGTGAGCCGAGCCGGAGCGTTCGCGCGGCGCGAGCGCAGGTCGTGCGATGGTTGAGCGCAGGCGCGCACGCGCCGGCTCTGGCCTGCGTAGCCAACCACAGAGTGGGTTGATCGCGCCGAGATCGACGGCGAGAGCAAGGCTTCCGTCGAGGAGCGCGCGGAGCGCACTTCCTGTGCGAGAGCACGCACCGGAGGCGGAAACGCAGCTATCGCCGTCGAGATCGGTGCGAGCGACCCGCTCTAGAAGAAGTTGCCGATCGTGAACTCGAACAGGCTGCTGTCTTCGTACGGGAGCGGCTTGAACGGGAAGCCCCACTCGAAGCGCAGGGGCCCGAGGGGCGAGATCCACCGGATGCCGAAGCCCCAGCTGGTGCGCACGTCGAAGATGCTGCCGGGAGCGAAGCAGGGGTTGGTGACATCGAAGGGCGAGGCGGGTGCGGCGTCGCAGTAGAGCTCCTCGAGGTTCCACGCGTTGCCGAGATCGGTGAACACGACACCGCGGATCTGAACGGCATCGATGATCGGGAACTCGAACTCGAGGTTCTGGTAAAACATCATGTTTCCGCCGATGACCGCGCCGTCGAGGATCGGCGGAGCGTTCTCGTCGAGGCTGTCACGCAGCGGCAGACGCGGGCCGATGCTACGCAGCGGGAAACCGCGGAGATCGAAGATGCCGCCAAGGAAGAAGCGCGCGAAGATGGGTACGCCCTGGTCGTCAGGGCTCGTCACCACGCCAGCCTCCTGATTCATCTTGATCACGATGGAGTCCGTGATTGGGTAGTAGTAGCGCGCCGTCGCGCGATAGCGGACGAACTGGTTGTCGCGCCCGAGGAAGGTCGGGGCAAGCTCGGTCGAACCCTGCAGGAAGATGCCGGAGGTCGGGAAGAGCTGGTTGTTGCGCGTGTCGTAGGTGAGCGCGGGGCGCAGGCTCGACGTCAGACCATCGTTGAAGAGGTTCGAGAGCGGCAAGCGCCGAAAGACGCTGACCGCGCTGGCGGTGCCGAAGAAGGTCGACGTGGTCGAGGTCGAGATTTCATTCGACTCGAACGTGTAGGTGAGGCTGAGTCGCAGCTCGGGGCGAATGAGCGGGTAGCCGACGGTGAGCGAGCCGCCGATCGAAGTCTGGCTGAAGTTGTTGAAGACGCGCAGCCGGTTGTACACATTGGCCGAGCCCGAAAAAATCGAGTCGAGCAGGTAGGGTTCGGTCAGGCGCAGATCGATCTCCTGGCGCAACCCGGATACCTGAGCCGACAGTCCGAGGCTCTGGCCGTTGCCGAAGAGGTTGGCCTGCTGGACCTGAGCGGTCGCGATGAAGTTCTCGACACTGGAGAAGCCGGCGCCGACCTGGAACGTGCCGGTCGGCTTTTCCACTACCTCGATCGTCACGTCCACGACGCCAGGCGTCGCACCCTGTTCGGTCGCGACGTCGACGCGCTCGAAGTAGCCCAGCTGAGTGACGCGCCTTCGTGACGTCTCGAGCCCGGTCTCGGTGAAGAGCTCCTGCTCCTCGATCTCGAGCTCGCGGCGGATGACCTTGTCGCGCGTCTTGGTGTTGCCCTTGACCTCGATGCGCCCAAAGCGGACCAGCTCGTTTCGCTTGATGGCGATCCGGATGTCGACCTCGTTGTTATCGGGGTCCATGTCCGTCTCGGGCGGGGCCTCGACGTTGGCGTAGCCCTGGTCACGGTAGAGCGTCTGGACGCGGCCGATGTCCTTGGCGAGCTCGGCGCGGTTGAACCAGTCGCCAGATTTCGCGCGGATCATCTCGCGCAGCCCGCGGCGACCGCCGATCGGCTCGACCTCGCGCCCGTCGGCGTCGCGTTCGTAGACGCGCAGGCTGCGCACCTTGAAGCGCGGTCCCTCGTTGATCGAGATGGCGATCTCGATGCCGCTGCGGTCCGGCGTGAGCATCACGCGCGGCGTGCCGACCTGAACCTGGAGGAAACCGCGGTCGTAGTAGTAAGCCGAGAGCACGACGACATCGCGCTCGAACGCGTCTTGCCGGAACGACCCGCCGGAGCCGAACTCGAAGAAGCTCGACTGGCCGGTGATCATGATGTCCCGCAGCTCGTTCTCCTTGATGCTGTGGTTTCCGGTGAAGATGATGCGGCGTACGGTGACTTGCTCGTGCTCCTTCACCTTCATCTTGACGACGACCTGGTTGTCCTTTGCGGGAACCACTTCGAAGTCGACCTCGGCGAGAAAGAAGCCCTCCTCGGCGTACTTGTCCCGGACCTTCTGGATGCCCCGGCGGATCGCCGAGTAGCTGAGGATCGCGCCCTTCTTGACCTCGACACTGAGCGCCTCGGTCAGGTCGTCGCTGTCGATCTCGGTGTTGCCGGAGAACTCGATGTCCTTGAGGCTCGGACGCTCGCGAACGAGCACGCGGAGGCGCACGCCAGCATCGCGACGCTCGAGGTCGACCTGAACGTCCTCAAAGTACAGCGAGCGCCACACTTCGCGGATGTCGCGCTGCATTCCTTCAGGGGTGAAGGTCTGGCCGGCGCGCAGGGACTGGAGGTACGCCTGGATGTCCTCGACCGGGATGCGCGAGTTCCCGGCGACGGCCACCTCGATGATCGTCTGGCCTCGAGCGAGCTCGGCCTCGGTGGCCGGAGCCGTCGGAAGCCCCGCATCGGGGGCGCCCGGTCCGCCAGCCGCAGGACTGGCCGATGGGCGTCCCGGGGGCAACGTGGCCGGGGGCGCGGCGGCAGGAGCAGGCGCGGCAGCCGGACGCGCCGCGGCAGCAGGCGCCGCGGCCGCAGGCTGGGCGAAGGCGACGCTCGCGCCGGCGAGCCAAGTGAATGAAGCGACGAGGGCGAGCAGACCGAGGACCCCGCGGCACGCGACGATCCCTTGCAACCACGCGACTCCGAAGAGCCACTCGCGCGGTCTTGCAAATACTCGGCAAAGCGGCCGAAAGCGCGAAGGAAAAGCCATTCGGGGCGACGTGACCGGTCTGGGCGTGCAATCCGCGCTGCGACGGAATGCGGCCCTCCCGTACACCGTGGCGCGAGGCGTGTGAAGGCCCACCGCGGCGATGATCTGACCACTTGACCAGGTGGCCCAGGCCCCTTAAAGGTTCGCCCCCTTTTCTCGCGCTCCGATGCGCCTGCGACGCATCACCGTCGCAGCACGCAGTACGCACCCCCTCGCAGCAACAGGCGGATGACGACGTGGGCTCACAATCTCAACTGTCTCTGCCCCTGACGGGCGCCCCCGGGCGGCCCGGCAAGACCAAGGGTGGCTCGCGCGACGGCAGCGGCGGTGGTGGTCGGCGCGGCAAGGAGCCGCCGGCTCCTCCCCCTCCCTCCTACGAGGACACTTCGCTCGCCGACGAGGCCCAGCGTCGCTACCTGAACTACGCGGTCAGCGTCATCACCTCGCGGGCCCTCCCCGACGTGCGCGACGGACTGAAGCCCGTCCAGCGGCGCATCCTCTACGCGATGCACAACGAGCTTCGGCTCGGTCCCGACGCCAAGCCCCGCAAGAGCGCGGCGATCGTCGGTGACGTGATGGGCAAGTTCCACCCCCACGGCGACTCCTCGATCTACGAGGCGATGGTTCGCCTCGCGCAGGACTTCGCGATGCGGGTGCCCCTCGTGGTGGGGCAAGGCAACTTCGGCAGCCTCGACGGCGATGACGCCGCGGCCATGCGCTACACCGAGGCGAAGCTCGCGCCCGTCTCCCTCGAGCTCCTCGCCGAGCTCGCGCAGCGCACCGTCGACTGGCGCCCCAACTACGACGGCACGCGAAGCGAGCCGACCGTGCTGCCCGCCCGATTTCCGCACCTGCTGGTCAACGGCTCGCAGGGCATCGCGGTCGGTATGGCGACCAACATCCCGCCGCACAACCTGGGCGAAGTGATCGAGGCGGCGATCGCCTTGCTCGACCAGGAAGACCTGCCGACCGAGCGCCTGCTCAAGTTCGTCAAGGGCCCCGACTTCCCCACCGGCGGCCAGCTGCTCGCATCGAAGGCGGACTTGCTTGCCGTCTACGAGAACGGGCACGGCTCGCTGCGCCTGCGCGGCGAGTGGAACGTGGAGGAAGAAGGGCGCGGCGGCGCGCAGATCGTCATCACGTCGATCCCTTACGGCGTCGAGCGGCGGGTGATCGTCGAGAAAATCGCCGAGGTCATCATCCAGAAGAAGCTGCCCAACCTTCTCGACGTGCGCGACGAATCCACGCAGATCGTGCGCGTCGTGCTCGAGGTCAAGAAGGGCACCGACCCTGCGCTCATCATGGCGTACCTGTTCAAGAACACGCCGCTGTCGACCACGGTGTCGTTCAACATGACCTGCCTGGTGCCCGCCCCCGAGCGGCCCGCCGGGATGATGGCCGAGATGGAGGGTGCGCCCACCGTTCCGCGGCGCCTCGGCCTGCGCGAGATGCTCACGCACTTCCTCACCTTCCGGATGACGACGCTCAAGCGTCGCCTCGAGTTCGATCTCAGCGAGGTGCAGGCCCGCATCCACATCCTCGAAGGGCTCGAGATCGTCTTCGACGCGCTCGACGAAATCATCAAGATCATCCGCGGAAGCGAAGGTCGAAGCGACGCGCAGGCCAAGCTGATGAAGCGGTTCGAGCTGTCGGACGTCCAGACCGACGCCATCCTCGATCTTCGCCTGTACCGCCTCGCGAAGCTCGAGATCCTCGTCGTGCGAAAGGAGCTCGACGAAAAGCGCAAGGAAGCCAAGCGCCTCGATGCGCTGCTCAAGAACGAGCCGAAGCGCAAGAACCTCCTGTCGGAGGAGCTCGCCGCCATCAAGCAAAAACATGGCGACAAACGGCGCACCAAGGTTCTCGGGGCAAGCGACGACCCCGAGTTCCAGGCCGAGGATTTCATCGCCCTCGAGGACGCCAACGTCATCCTCTCCAACCAGGGGTGGGTGAAGCGCGTCAAGGAGGTCAAGGACTTGTCGACGACCCGCGTACGCGAGGGGGACTCGGTCCTCGCCGCAATCGCCGGATCCACCCGTAGCTCGGTCGCGTTCTTGTCGAGCCTCGGCGCCTGCTATGTGGCACGCGTCCACGATGTGCCACCGTCGACCGGCTACGGCGACCCTGTCCAGAAGCTCTTCAAGATGGACGACGGCGAGCGGATGATCGCGATGCTCGGCTTCGATGCGCGCGCGCTCGAGGTGCCGGAGCCGAATGAGGGCAGCGATCCGGAGCCGCCGTATGCGGTCGCAGTGACCGCGCAGGGGCTCGCCTTCCGCTTCAGTTTGCGGGCCCACCGCGAGCCGTCGACCCGCGCTGGTCGCAAGTTCGGCAAGCTGCAGCCGGGAGACGAGATCGTCGCCGTGCTGGTGCAGGTGCAAGACGAGCAGTGCGTCCTGGTGGCGGCGAGCGACGGGCACGTGCTCGGCGTCGACGTGTCGGAGCTGGCAATGCTCTCCGGTGCGGGCAAGGGCTCCAAGCTCATCGATCTGAAGGACGGCGAGCGCGTGGTCGCGGCCATGCTCACCTCGCGCGGCCGCTCCACCCTCGATGTCGAGAACGACAAGGGCAAGACCGTCACCATCACCCTGGGCGAGGCTCGCGGTTCGCGCGCCACCAAGGGCAATCGCAAGCGCGACAAGTTCGTGCGTGCCGTACCCACCCAACCCGAGCCGCCTCCCCCGCTTCAGGCCCGCGAGGTGAGCTGAACATGGCCACGATCCGTCCCCCCAAGACCGCAGTCGCTGACGATTCGGGCGAATACAGCGCCAAGGACATCGAGGTGCTCGAGGGTCTCGAGCCCGTCCGCAAGCGCCCCGCGATGTACATCGGCGGCACCGACGCGCGCGGCTACCACCACCTCCTGTGGGAAATCCTCGACAACGCGATCGACGAGGCGATCAACGGCCACGCGCGCCGCATCGAGGTGACACTCGACAAGGATCATCGCGGCGCGTCCGTGAAGGACGACGGCCGCGGCATCCCGGTCGACATCCACCCCAAGTACAAGAAGCCGGCGCTCGAGCTGATCCTCTGCACGCTTCACGCCGGCGGCAAATTCGCAGGCGACAACTACAAGGTCTCGGGCGGTCTGCACGGCGTCGGCTCGAGCGTGGTGAACGCGCTCTCCAGCGAGATGCGCATCACGGTGCAGCGGCAGGGTCAGGGCCACGAGCAGACCTTCTCGCGCGGCATCGCGTCCTCGAAGCTCAAGGCCCTGGGCCCCACCCGCAAGCGCGGCACCGCGGTGCATTTTCGCCCCGACACCGAGATCTTCGGTGCCAAGGCCTCATTCGACGCCGAGGGCGTACTCGAGCGCCTCGAGGCGAAGGCGTACCTCCACGGCGGCCTCGTCATCGCCTTCAAGGACGAGGCGACCGGCGAGACGAAGGAGCTCCACCACCCCAACGGCATCGCCGACTTCCTTCCGCAGTACGTCGCCCAGCGCGGCCACCCGGTCAGCCACCAGGGCATCTTCGTCCTCGATCAGGCGACCGAGAAAGACGGCGGCATCCGGGTCGAGGTCGCGCTCGCGTGGACGGAGGCCCACGACGACCACGTCCGCGGCTACGTGAACGGCATCCCAACGGCCGACGGCGGGACACACGTAAACGGCCTGAACAGCGCGATCGTCAAGGCCGTGCGCGCCTTCGTAGAGGCCCGCAAGATCCAGGTCAAGGGCGTGACGCTGACCGCGGAGGACATCCGCGAAGGCGTCGTCGCTGTCCTGAGCGCGTACGTGCGCGAGCCGCAGTTCCAGGGGCAGACCAAGGACCGCCTGAACAACCCCGAGGTGCATGCCGCCGTCGAGGGCGTGGTGCGCCCGGCGCTCGAGACATGGCTCCTGTCCAACGGCACGGTCGGCGAAGCGATCGTCAGCCGGGCGCTCCTGGCGGCCCGCGCGCGCGAAGCGCGTCGCGAGGCAACCAACCAGGTCCTGCGCAAGACCGCGATCAGCCATCGCCTCAACTTGCCCGGCAAGCTCGCCGACTGCAGCTCCACCGATCCGTCGGAGAGCGAGCTGTTCCTGGTCGAGGGCGACAGCGCCGGTGGCTCCGCCAAGCAGGGTCGCGATCGGCGCACCCAGGCGATCCTCCCGTTGCGCGGCAAGGTGCTCAACTCCGAGCAGGCCAGCACCTCCAAGGTGAGCGGCAACCGCGAGCTGACCGACATCATCAGCGCGCTCGGCTGCGGCTCGGGCGCCGCGTTCGACGTCAGCAAGCTGCGTTACGGCCGCATCTTTCTCCTGATGGACGCCGACAGCGACGGCCAGCACATCTCGACGCTCCTGCTCACCTTTTTCTATCGGCACCTGCCCGAGCTGTTGCGGCAGCGCCACGTGTTCCTCGCGCTGCCTCCGCTCTTTCGCGTCGACGCTGGCAAAGAGACGTTCTGGGCGCTCGACGAAAGCGAACGCGACAAGATCCTCGCCAAGCTCCCCAAGAACGTCAAACCGGACATCTCGCGCTTCAAAGGCTTGGGCGAAATGCCAGCCGATGACCTCAAGGCGACGACCCTCGACCCGAAGCGGCGACGCGCCCTATGCGTCACCATCGACGACGAGGAAAGGACCAATCAGGTACTCAACGATCTGATGGGCAAGGACCCGAGGCCGCGCTTCCGCCTCATCACCGAGCGGGGCGCCGAAGCCGAGCTCGACGTGTAGGAGGGCGCTGGTTTTCGCCGATACCGCCCGCGATCCCGGCAGCGCGCGTGCTCACGTCCAGGAGGACGCTCCGCGCGACGCGCCATAGGCCTCGCTCGGTCTCGACGAAACCCAGGCGCCCTCCTGCCTCGAAGGATCCGGTTCGTGATTTCCCAGCGCCCTTCTGGAGAGTGGTTCGGTGAAGATCGCCCGGCTCCGCTGCTCGTCATCGGTCGTGACGCACGCAGCAGGACCGTGAGCTGCTGCTGCGCGGCGTCGCGGAACGGCGCCTCGCCCCGTCCCAGCATCCAGAAAGCCGGCGCCGATGCCCATCAACCCGGCGACGATTGGGCGATCTCGACGCAGCGGTCGCCGAGTACGACCGGTACCTGCAGACGCCGGGGTGCCGACAAGGTCGTGCTGCTGGAGAAGGTCGACGCGCTCCGGGCGCAAATCAAGGACACCAAGCGCAAGTCCGCCCTGGCCGCCGACGACGCGGCGCGCGCGGAGCGCGAGCGTCAGGCGAAGGCGCAGTGAACCTCCGCTCAAGATCGTCACCGGCGCCTTGCTCCATCTCGCTGACACTTCGCGGACCATGAGCGAGGTGGTGCCCGACCTCATGACCGAGTACGGCGATCACGCCATCGTCATCGAGGCGCTGCACGGCGAATATCGCGATGGGCAATGGCACGCCAGAGGCGAGGGCCCTCACAACAATGTGGCGCGAAACCATGAAGGAGTTCGCGGACGGAACGCAGCGAGTTCTCAAGATGATGCGATATCGACGCGACCAGCAGCCTGACGCCGATCTACGCGACGCCATCCAAGGCGACATCGACTTCATTGCGAATCAGGCGGAGAATGGGCGCACGCGATACGCCGACGCCATCGCACGGAACTACCCCGTTGGGACCGGCGTCACGGAAGCTGCTGCGAAGACGGTCGTCAATGTGCGCATGAAGCGAGCTGGCTCCCGCTTCGACCAGCATGGCGGCCAAACTGTGCTCTTGTTCCGTTCGGCTCTGCTGTCCAAGCGATTCCAGCCGCTGTCGGAACAACTGGAGATGACGTACCGGGGCCGCGTACTGCAGGCGGCGTAGGCGGCCGATTCTCATGCCAGCTGCGGATATCCACCCGGGTTGCCACGTGGCAACCGACTCAGCTCCACCGCGGCGCGCGGCGCGATGAGCCCCAGTCGCACGTCGCTCTGCACCGAGGTC
>Ga0105046_10006879_pt1 | contig 17976 bp, 17 predicted proteins | sample MAT03_FD_78385 | JGI IMG/M metagenome (GOLD analysis project Ga0105046, IMG submission 78385) | Freshwater microbial communities from Lake Fryxell liftoff mats and glacier meltwater in Antarctica - MAT-03 (megahit assembly) | ecosystem: Environmental > Aquatic > Freshwater > Ice > Liftoff...
GAGTTGAAAAAAACCCTGATCGACGGCGTCCATGCCGAGGCAGGCGCGCGCTCGTTGGAATCGCTGGCGCGTCAGCGCGACGAAGCGGTCCTGTCGATTCTCTCCATGCTGTCGTCGAATGCGACAACGCCTCGATCCTGAGAAGGTTTTCGAGATTCCACCCTCTCGTGCTTCCTATCGCCCGCCCATGACTCCTACCTATATCTTTTCGGCTACGCGCACTCCCTTGGGTGCTTTTCAAGGCTCTCTTGGTACCGTGCCGGCTTGGCGTCTGGGTGCGACCGCGATCAAGGAAGCGGTGCGCCTCGCGGGCGCCGAGCCGAGCGAGGTCACGGACGTTTTGATGGGAAATGTCCTCCAGGCGGGGCAGGGTCAGGCACCCGCGCGCCAAGCGGCCTTGGGAGCCGGCCTCCCTTCGGGTGTGCGCACGGTGACGGTCAGCAAAGTCTGCGGCTCAGGACTGCAAGCGATGATGCAGGCCAGTCACGCGATCGCAGCCGGGATGGGTTCGCTCTATGTGGCCGGTGGGATGGAGAGCATGAGTCAGGCGCCTTATCTGCTGCCGAAAGCGCGTGACGGTTACCGGGTGGGCCATCAACAGGTCCTCGACTCCCTGATCGTCGACGGTCTGTGGGATCCGTATAACAATCTTCACATGGGCGCGTGCGCCGAGCGGTGTGCGTCGAAGTACGGGTTCACGCGCGAGCTGCAGGACGCGTTTGCGATCGAGAGCTTCCGTCGCGCGAATGCGGCGCAGAAGGAAGGACGTTTTTCCGCGGAGATTTCTCCGGTCGAGCTCACCGACGCCAAGGGTGCCGTGACCCGGGTCGAGCACGACGAAGGTCCGGGAAAGGTGAAATTCGAAAAAATTCCCACGCTCAAACCGGCGTTTCAAAAGGACGGCACGATCACGCCGGCGAACGCGTCGAGTCTTAACGATGGCGCGGCTGCGGTGACGATCGGCGGCGAAGGAAAAACGGCGCTGTTGAAACCGCTCGCGCGGATTGTCGCGTGGGGCGCCCATGCGCACGAGCCCCTCTGGTTCACGACGGCGCCGGTGCAGGCCACGCAGCAGGCGCTCGCCGGTGCAGGCTGGTCCGTGGCGGACGTCGATTTGTGGGAAGTGAACGAGGCCTTTGCCGTTGTCCCCCTGGCCTTCATGCACGAACTCGGGGTGCCCCACGAAAAACTGAATGTCCGGGGCGGCGCGATTTCCCTGGGTCATCCGATCGGATGCAGCGGTACGCGCATCGTCGTGACGCTCCTCGCCGCCCTCGCCGAGCGTGGCCTCAAACGCGGGGTGGCGGCGATTTGCATCGGTGGCGGGGAAGGCCTCGCGGTGTGTGTGGAGCGCGTCTAGCGAACTTTCCTGCCCGAAAATCCCCCCCCTCTTCTTTTTTCCATGAGCAAAGTTTACCCAACTCCGGAAGCGGCTTTGTCCGGCCTCCTTCACGATGGAATGACGGTGGCGGCCGGCGGCTTCGGGCTTTGCGGCATCCCGGAGAATCTCATCCTACGGTTGCGCGACAGCGGCGTCAAAGGTCTCACCATCGTCGGCAATAATGCCGGCGTGGACGATTTCGGGATGGGACTGTTGCTGAAGTCGCGACAGGTCAAAAAAGTCCTGGCCTCCTATGTGGGGGAGAACAAGGAGTTCGAGCGCCAGGTGCTCGGCGGCGAGCTGGAACTCGAGCTGGTCCCCCAGGGAACGCTCGCGGAACGCCTGCGGGCCGGCGGCGCCGGTATCCCCGCATTTTATACAAGCACCGGTTTCGGCACAACCCTCGCGGAGGGAAAGGAGACGAAGGTCTTCGATGGCAAGGAGTATGTCCTCGAGCCGGCCATCCGTGCCGACCTCGCCCTGGTCAAGGCGTGGAAGGGGGATAAAGCCGGAAATCTGATTTTCCGTAAGACGGCGCGGAATTTCAATCCGACGATCGCCACCTGCGCCGCGATCTGCGTTGCCGAGGTGGAGGAACTTGTCGAGGTGGGTCAACTCGATCCCGACCGGATTCACACCCCGGGCATCTACGTCGACCGGATTGTGCAAGGGGCCAGCTACGAGAAGCGCATCGAGTTCCGCACCCTGAGCGGAGGCGCCGTTTCCAAGAAGGAGAGCCCGGTTCGCGATCTTATGGCGCGCCGGGCGGCTCGGGAGTTGAGGGACGGATACACGGTGAATCTCGGCATTGGAATTCCCACGCTGGTGGCCAACCACATTCCGTCCGGGATGAACGTCACGCTCCAGTCCGAGAACGGCCTTCTGGGCATCGGACCGTTTCCGACCGAGGCCGAGCTCGATGCCGACCTGATCAATGCCGGCAAACAAACCATCTCCACCCTGCCGGGTTCGGCTTTCTTTTCCAGTGCCGATTCCTTTGCGATGATTCGTGGCGGCCACATCGATCTTTCGATTCTCGGAGCGCTGGAGGTCGCCGACAACGGGGACATCGCCAACTGGATGGTCCCCGGCAAGATGGTGAAAGGTCCGGGCGGGGCGATGGATTTGGTCGCCGGCGTGCGCCGCGTGGTGGTGGTGATGGAGCATTGCGCCAAAGACGGGAGTCCGAAGATTTCCAAAGCGTGTACGTTGCCGGTGACCGGACGAGGCGTGGTGAATTTGATCGTGACCGATCTTTGCGTGTTCGAAGTGAAGTCCGGCGGCGGGCTGGTGCTGACGGAACTGCATCCCGGCGTGACGTTGGAGGAGGTGCGGGCCAAAACCGGCTGTGGATTCGACCATGCTCAAGAATAAGACCGCGCTGATCACCGGTTCCACCAGCGGCATTGGTTGGGGGATCGCCCGAGCCTTGGCGGCGCACGGGGTGCATGTCATGTTGCACGGCCTCGGGGATGCGGCGGAAATCGAGCGGCTGCGCCAAACCCTGGCCGCGGAGACGGGGGTGACGGTGCTTGCGGACTGCGCCGACGTTCGTCACGCCGCGGAGACGGTTCGGCTCGTCGAGAAAACCCAGCAAGGCTTGGGGGGATTGGACATTCTGGTGAACAACGCCGGTATCCAGTTTGTCGCTCCGGTGGACGAGTTCCCGCCGGAACGGTGGGATGCGATTCAGGACATCGTCCTGAATTCCACGTTCCACGCCATCCGAGCCGCGGTGCCCGGAATGAAGAGCCGCGGGTGGGGACGGATTTTGAATGTCGCCTCCGCGCATGGGTTGGTGGCCTCGCCTTTCAAAAGCGCCTACGTGGCGGCCAAACATGGACAGCTCGGCCTCACTAAAGCCGTCGCGCTGGAACTCGCCGAAACGGCAATTACCTGCAATGCGATCTGCCCGGGGTATGTGCGCACACCGCTGGTGGAAAGCCAGATCGAGAGCCAAGCGAAAGTCCATGGACTGCCGAGGGAGAAAGTGATTCGCGACATCATCCTCGCCGCGCAACCGACCAAGCGATTCGTCGAAGTCGAGGAAATCGCCGCGCTGGCGGTCTTTCTCTGCGGCGAACACGCCCGTTCCATCACCGGCGCCGCCATCCCGATCGACGGCGGCTGGACCGCGCGTTGAGCGCGAATTCGACTCCGACTTGGCACAGACCGGGGGAGCGCAGGAACGAATGACTGTCCTGCGACCTCGGAATTGCTCACGCGAAGCAGCGGTGTTAGGACGCGAAGGCGGATCGAGCGAGTATGGCTTCGGCCCCGGATCCCGGCAGGAAGTGTCCGCAGATTGCGCCGATTTTCGCAGACGATCGGAGAAATCCGGGTCCGGAAGTTTTTCTGAAATCTGTGAAGTCCCTGGATAAGAGGGGCGGACAAAGACGCGAAGGTTTGGACGAAGGGAATAGCGAGCCGATCCCACGCAATACCCTGCCGAGGCGAAGCGGTGCGGCTAGGGAGAGACGGCGTCCCTCTTGTCGGCGTGCGGCTCGATGTGAGTGACAACGTCGTGGACGGTGGGAATTGCGGTCATGATCGCGTCTTTCACGGCGTGGGCGACGCGGTGGCCGTCCTCCACGGACATTGCGCCCTCAACTTGAACGTGAAGGTCCATGAAGTACCCCAGTCCGCTTTTTTTCATGCGCAGCTTTTCGACGAACCGGACGTGTTCGACCGCTTCGGCAGCGGTGCGGGCGCGGCTCAGCAGGTCCGCGGACGGCGCACCATCCATGTTTTCGTGCAAAGCGCTTCGAAAGAGGGCAAAGCCGTTGAAGCCGATGATAAAGCAGCCGATCAGGGCGGCCACATCGTCGGCTTTATCATAGCCCTTCCCTCCGATCAGCGAGATGAGAATCCCCAGGAAGGCGGCCGCGGACGTGAGCGCATCGGTGCGATGGTGCCAGGCATCGCTCTTGAGCGCGGAACTGGTGGTTTCGGCGCTTTTCTTCAGGGCGTAGCGCGAGAGCAGTTCCTTCGTGACGATCACCACCGCCAAAACCGGGAGGGTGAACCACGCGGGCGAGGTGTGGCGTTCGATGAGATTTCCAATGCTCTGGTAGGCGATGGTCGCTCCCGCGGCCAGCAACGAGAGCGAGGAGAAAAGCGCCCCGAGCTGTTCGGCTTTGCCGTGACCGTACGGGTGGTCTTCGTCCGGGGGCTTGCTGGAAACTTTCAACGAAACCAAAACGACCGACGACGCGACGATATCGTTGATCGATTCGATGCCATCGGCGATCAAGGCGTAGGAGCTGCCCAAAATGCCGGTCAGGATTTTCACCGCCGCGAGCATCGCGTTTACGACAATGCTCCGCATTGTCGCTCGAATGGCGGTGGCGGCTGGATGAGACATGGGCGAGCGGGCAAAAGGCAGACGGATTTGCCCGTGGGTGTACAGCGGTCTCTTCACGCCAGCCGCATGCGTCGCAGAGCGCTCGACAGGTTCCGGCTAACCGCATGCACCGAGAGGCCGACGGAGGGGAAGAGGGAATGCGGTCAAGTCGTAAGACTCGAAATCGGTGACGCGCAGAACGAAGAACTTCAATGCCCGGTCCGCGGGGAAAATGGGTGCCCCAGTACTCGGTAATCGAGCACAGTGTGGCTGATTTGACCCGCTTCGATCGCCGCGCGATCCGTCAAGGGCGAGGGCGGCGAACAGTCGTCGCCCAACCGAAAGACAAAACGATGGGTGCCGTCATCGGCGGCGGGACTGAAAAGTCCCGGGACGATCACGTGCGCGGGCACGGTCTGGACCAGCGGGGTGTCCGGGTGGCAGGGAATCGGAAAGTTGACGTTGTGCACGACGAACGAGCGGGCAGGGCGGAAATTCGCCAGCGGCGGAACGAGTGCGGCGGCGCGAGCGGCCGAGATCTGCAGGGTGGCCAGCAATTCCGGATCGGGCTGGCCGTCCGCCGCCCTCAGCCGTTCGAAGAGCGCGGGCGATAAATCCTGCGAAAACGCCAAGCTGGGATATCCGTGGACTGCGCCCTCCCACGCGCCGCCAATGGTGCCGCTCGCGAGAATGAAACCGAGCGACGCATTGCGCCCGATATTGATCCCGGAAACGACGGCGTCGATCGTCCGATCGCGCGGAAGGAGATGGGCGAGCCCGATGTTCACGCAATCGCTGGGCGTGCCATCGACCGTCCAGGTCTCGCAGTCCAAACCGAAATCGGCTTTCGCCGACGTGACCGCGCGGTGACGCGATTTCGCCGCGCCAATCCAGCTCTGTTCCGTTTTGGGTGCCACGACGAAGAGCGTGTGGCCCTGCAAGCGCAACGCACGCACCAGTTCGTGGAGAAAGACCGACGCGATCCCGTCGTCGTTGGTGAGAAGAAGCCTCATGATGCGACGAGGCTAGGGCGCCCCCCTCGCGAAGCGAGGCGATCCTGATCGCTCTCCGTTGGCTTCTTGCATCCCATGTGTCTTCACTCGCGGTGAGTTCGCGTACCGGGTGCGCCGATTTCCTTTTTCCTCGTCTGCGCCATTGGCTTTGGGCGATCGGCGTGTGAACTCGCCCCGCTCTCCGTTATGTGCTGTATTCCGACGATGATCCGTGACTACGAGTCCCGCGATTGGCCGGAAGTATGCCGGGTCTACGATCTCTCCAAGCCGATCGAACTGAAGGCCGCGGGAATCGAGGCGTCATTTCTCCCACTCGCCTGCGACATGCCCAGGATCGAGCAGTTCGGCACCTGTGCTTTTCGCGTCTGGGAAGAGGACGGCCGGCTTCTCGGTTTTGTCGGCGCACGGCGCAATTTTGTCGGCTGGCTCTTTGTCGAGCCGACATCGTTTCGACGCGGGATTGCCCGAACGCTCCTGAGGGTCGCGATCGACGCGATGGAGGGCGACGCCTGGCTCTGGGCGCTGAAACAGAATCTCGCGGCGCTCGAGCTTTACCGGCGCGAAGGTTTTCGGATCGCCGAGGAACGCCCGACGCAGAATGGCGGACTGCTCTGCATGGCTCTGCGGCTCGAGCGGGGGAGGCGATGAGTCTCCAGTCTGGGGAACGTCAACGCTCGGTACGGAGCCCGCGAACTAGGTCACCACGCTGGGAGGTGCGACGATCTTCACCTTATAGTCCGAACCTTCCCATTTGTCCGCCCAACGAAAGGTAAAGACGAGGGACGAACCCACGGTCAGGTGGGCGGACGGGAGATCCACGAACCAGCAGCCCACCCCGGTGGCGCGCGTTTCGGTGTCGTGCACCGTAGCCCATCCATCGTCGCTCCAGCGAACCCACGCCGGCGCGCGCGTGACGATCCGCAGGGGTTTCCCTTGGGGGATGCTCTGCAACCGATGGGTGAGCGTCCACATTTCGTAGCGGTGTTTGTTCTTCGATTGGACATAGCGACGATAGACGGGCTCCGGCCGCTCGAAACAAACGCCGTCCTTCCGGCTGCGCACCAGGGAGAGGTATTCGGCGTGCGACCAGCAGAGCGGCATCGCCGAGCCGGTGGGGCCGCCGAACTTCATCCGGCTGTCGGGAAGATCGTCGGCATCCCAGACCTGTTCGGGAAGCATTCCACCGTCGTTGGCGAATTTCTCGAGGGAGCCAATGAGAGGAAACGGGTCGTTGCCGGCCGCAAGTTCGTAGTGGCCGCGCTCGCCGGTGAGAATCGGCCAGGGCCGGCCTTCGCCGGTCCCGTCGAACGCGCCGCCGTCCGCCTTCTGTCCGTATCCATCGAAATTATACCGACGCCAGCAGGGACCCTGGGGGAGATCGCGTTTCAGCACGTGGTCGACCACGGCGAGGGAAGCGAGCACCAGCGGATCGTGCGGATCGCGAATGCCGAGGCGCACGAACTGCAGGAAATCGCCGCCCACAATATTACGCGCGGGATGCAGTCCGCCACCGTTGGCCACCCGCAGCATCGCCGTGTCCGGCTGAGGCGAGGCGATCGGATTGCGCCAGTCGGCCGGCGTGATCCGAAGGTAATGGCGCGGTTTTCCTGGGAGCAGGGTGCCGCAGGTCGTGGAAGTCCAGGCGTCGATGTGCGCCACCATCCAATCTGCATACTGCAGAAAGAAATCGGCGGCTTCCGCCTCGTTCCGCTCACGGGCAAATTCGGCGGCGCAGACGAGCCCCGCGATCATCGCCGCGAGGGTGGACGGCGAATAGCCGGAGTTTTCCTCCCAGCGTTCCTGCTCGGTGACGGGGCCGTGATGAATGAGATAACGGGCTGCGCGGGAAACAAGGATCCACGGATCGAAGGCACGGAGGGCGTTCTCCCGTCGCAGGCGCCAGGCGAGCAGGATCGGCATCGCCACTTCGTCCAACTGAATCCCGCGCCAGTAGGGCTCGCCGGAGATCGAGCTGTTCTGTGGCATGCAGCCGTCGGCGCTCTGGACGCAGGCGAGCCAGATGAGGGCGCGCAGCGGAGATTCGGTTTCCCCGCAGGCCAGGAGCGCGGTGGCGGTGTGCACCATGTCGCGCGCCCACACGAGATGATACCCTCCGAGATCGCTGTCGTCCTTGGTTTCTCCCCAGGGAATGCTCAGCGAAGCGACGAAGGCACCGGGAAAGGTTTTGTCCTCGTGCGCCATCAGGATGCAGAGACTCAGCCGCACCATCTTGCCGCGGTCGTGGGTATGCGCGCTGAAATCGGAGTGCATGCGGGCGCGTTGCCACTGCGTGATGTATTTTTTTCGCAGACGCTCGAACGGCGTGACGAGTGCCTGCAGGAACGTGGTGGCGGCGCTCTGCGCGCTGGTGCCGAAGGCGACTGCGAGGGTGAATTCGAGTCCCTGCGATAGGTCGATTTCGCCGAGGAGGGCCAGGTTGCCGTCGTCGGCGCGCTCGTACTCCCACTCCATCTTGAAATTCTCCATCAGGTCCCTCCAGCCATCGCTGGTCCCGACGTATCCCACCGAGCGACGCGTGAAATCGGGCTGGCAGCCGAAGACAAGGTGAATGTCCTCCCGATAGGCGTGAAAAAGAGCGCGTCCGCCGACGCCGTGCCATTCGGCCGTGTTGTTCTTTCCGGTGCCTTTGAGGTGCGTGGAGAGCAGGGCGTAGACGCGCAGTTTTCCGTGCAAGGTCGGATCGAGAATCTCCACGCGCGTGTGGATCAAGAGCACGGGCGAATGCGCCTCGCCGAGGAGTTCCTTGACGATCCGGTAGCGACCGTTCCGCTCGGAGCTGGTCAGGCGGTAGAGGAGGACATTTTGTTCCGGGTACTCCAGGCGGTGGTCGAGATCGCGACGCTCTTCGTGACAGAAGGTCTCGCCGTCGGTGACGAGGAACTGGAGATCGCGCGTGTTCGGCGTGTCGACCGTCGGGTAGTACAATTCGTTGACGATGCCGTGACTGAGCGTGAACCAGACGTTCGAGCTCGAGGAGTAGGCGGTGCCGATGCCGTCTTTGGCTGCGGACGTCCAACGGGGTTCGATACCGGGGGCACCCGGGGCGACGCGAGGGGGAGGGGTCATGGAGGCGGGCGGGGTTTTCGAAACGAGAGGGCGTGGAGAACCGTTACGACTAAATCGTCCCGCGGACGGATATCCTGAAATGTTCCATGGCAGGGAAATAACCGCTGCCGTCCATGGACTGGCGAAAGTCGCCGTCTTGGACGCGACCGGTGCGTCCAGCGACGATGAAGCGCACGGGTCAAGACGAGATGGCCGGCGAGGGCTCCGCCGATGCGGACCGGCGGGGTCGGTCACCCCGATGTGCGTCGCGGAAGGCGATCACACACGCGGCAATTACAAAAAAGACGATGCCCGGAACCGCGGTGACCGACGCTGGATATGCGGACGTAAAGTTCATGCCGGCCGGAAGATATCTCTAGACCCAAGCAGGCGCAAACGCCAAAAGAACGGGTCTGCGCGTGTTCGCGTTAGGCTCTTCTAGATCTAGCTTGGTTGCTGGACAGCCACTTGGTCGGGTTCGGGATGGCGAGGTCGCGTTGCCCTGTCGCGCGGGCCAAAGCTGCGAGGAAATCGCGTTTGTTTCGGCTGGTCCACGCTCAAGCGAGCGGCGTATGCAGAAACCCAAGATCGAGCGGTTTGCGCCCGTCGCCTTACTTGCGAACAATGTCGAGGACGGCAATCCGCGGAAAAAAACGTACCTGGCAAACCACCGTACCGTGGGAAACGTCACCGAAGAAGGCGGGTTGTTTCCAATTCACCTGAGAGCCGTTGGCACTCGAAGAGGCGGACGAATGGGAAGACGCGGGCGGCGAAGAGGGGTTGAAGAGTGTGGGGGTTTGCATGGCGGGTCGGTCTTTGAAGATAACAGAGCGAAGGCACGCGCTCAATCGGGGGAGTTGCGAGCCGTCGTTAAGGCGATTTACCTACCCGTCGAACTGAAGGGCATCGCGGAGCCCAATTCGAACTTGAACCTGGCGGTCGGCTGGTCCCCCGCGTGTCGGAGGCAGCGTGGCAGTGTAGTCCTGGCTCCTTCATCACCGAACCGGTGGCTATGACCATCGGGGCTTTGTTGCTCGCCCAACAGTTTTACGCGTTGAAACCGTCTCCGCGTTTCGCCTACGCCACGTTGGGTCTACTTTTCGTCAACATCTCGGTCGGCGGTACGCTTACCCAGTTCGCCGCGCCCCCCGTGCTGATGGTGGCGGGGCCCTGGGGGTGGGACATGGTGTTCATGCTGACGAATTTTGGCTGGAAAGCCGTGATCGGCATCGTCATCGCCACGATCCTTCATTTTTTCGCCTTTCGGAAAGAGCTGGAGGCGCTCGACCGGCAGCGAGTGGACGCGGCCGCTTCGCCCAGCGGAGGGAAAAATGTACCGCCCAAAACCAAAACCCGTCCGGTCCCCGTTTGGATCACCTTGGTGCACCTCGGCTTTCTGGGGTTCACCGTCTTTGTCGCCCATCACCCCCCGCTTTTCATCGGCGGATTTCTCTTCTTCCTGGCGTTTTCGCAGGCGACGGCCCACCACCAGGGAAAATTGGAACTGAAGGCGCTGCTCCTCGTGGGATTTTTCCTGGCGGGCCTGGCGGTGCACGGCGGGTTGCGGGGATGGTAAATTGAGCCGGTACTCACGAGCCTCGGCGAAGTCCCCTGTTCCCGGGAGCCACGCTCCTTACGGCGGTGAACGACAATGCCGCCATCACGTAACTGTTAACCCTGGTGCCCGGATTCACCGATCCGCTCAAGTACGCCGTGGTCGCAGGTGCCGTCACCGGGGGCGGTTTGACGGTCATCGCCAATGCGCCGAATCCCGCGGGTCAAAATATCCTGCAGCGCTTTTTCCCCGGCGGGGTGGCCCCGTTGAAGCTCTTCCTCGCAGCCCTGGTACCGACAGCGATTCTCAGTGGCTGCTTTCTTTGGTTGTAGGACGTGCGATTGTGGTGCGTGACGCCGTTGCCCCCGCTGTCGGTCAGGAACCTGCCCGATGTGAAATCTCGCAAGATCCGCGTAGTCGTCCTGCTCCAGCCAGCGTCGGCGTTTCACCGGTTCGTCGCGGAAATAGCCGGGTGTGCGACCGGATCGCCAAACGAAGTCAGGCCCGGTTTGAGAAAAATTCCCGCGATTTACCCCATAGAGTGAGTGAAAGGACGATCCGCCATGGTGACGGCAGCGAGGATCGTACGGTGCGGCATTGGCCTGCACTGGCTCTCGGCCGAGCCAATGGCACCTCCCAGCCAGGCTCTGCTCGATTCAGGCCCCTGTGCCAAGACTTGTCGGGTGACAGTCGAGTAACGCCGTCAGGGTCGTGCGGGCGAACGGCTTTGCCTTATCGGTGAGTCAGGGCCGACTAGCCCATTGCGCAGATGCCGAAACTTCGTTAGGATCCGCGATGTCATGATGGCTTCTCTCCGAATTTCGGCGTTTCACCTGATCGCGCTCGGGTTTGCGTTGGTCTACATTGGGGTGGCGGCGGGCTTCATTCGAGAAGACCGGAAGCCGAGCTTGGGCGGATTTATCAGTCTGCAAGGAATGGGCTCGTTCTTGGTCGTGCTCCCCGTCGCGCTGCCCGTGGAGTCGTGGTATCGAAAACTCAACTTCCGAAGCAACGTCGAGATGGGGTGGGCGGTGGTGGCCTGTGCGACCCTCGTCTACGGAGTCGTCTTTTGCCTGATCGCCGGCGCGGTAGCGATCTGGAGATGGTTTCACGCGGGCGGATAAAACCCACGCTCCCTGTGTCCGTGTGACGAATCGGTGATCGAACGCCTGCCTCTGACCGAACCTTTGCAACCCTCGACTGTCCTTTGCGGCGCGGGGGATCTCCTCGTGAAATTCGGACGGCCGCGCGCGAAGGACGGGCAAAGTACCCTGGATATCCCGCTATCGGAGGGTTTGGGACCGGGGTCAGCCGGTTAAGGTTCGACGCAGGGCTTGGGATTCGGCGACGAGTTCTCGCGCGGCGGCAAGCGCATCCGCGGAAAGCGTTGCCGACGGATGCCCGGCGGCGGATTCGACAACCGGAGTGCGATCGTGGGGGTCGCCGAGGCCGGCTTCGCGGAAGCGTTTTAAGCGTTCGAGAATCAGATCGCGGATTTCACCCGCGTTGTCGACTCCGTGAAAAACCCCCGTGTGCAGCGAATCGCCTCCTCCGTGTTTGGACCCGTGGTCGCCGCCTCCACCGGCGGATTGGACGCGGAGATAGGATAAACCGAGGAGTCGGGCGAGCGGTCCCTGCTGCACTTCCACCTGCTGGAGATTGGCGAAGCTCATTGTCGAATCTCTCAGAGAAAAAAGGCCGGTGCGGATCCGCAGGCTCCGGTCTGTGACGATAATCCAGTGCTGCTCGAATTCGAGGCGGACTGCGGTGTGTAGGTTATCGGCAATTGGCAGAGAAAGAGGAGGATCGCCCCGCTGTGGTAACATTCCCCGAGGGGTCGATCGGGGTTTTTGCGGGCAACTTCCTTGTGCGCGGCAGGTCTGCAGCGTCGGATCGGAAACTAACCCAATCCTCGATCCGAAACGAAACCCAAATTACCGCCGCAATGATCACCCCTCTCCTCTCACATGACGACATTTCGCGCCGCGCTGCCGAGTTATGGAAGGCGCACGGCCAGCCTGCCGACCGCGACGTCGAGTTTTGGCTTCAAGCGGAGCGTGAACTCTCGTCGTTCGGCCAGAACGGCGTTCGCTCCGAGGCGGCAACGGCCGAACCCGCGCCCTTCGCCGAACGGGTGCGCGAAGAAACGGCGGTAGAAAGTGCCATCGAGTACCAAATGTCGCCACCGGGCTCCCAAGAGGACGCCATCAAGGCCGCGGTTCAAAATCAGTCGCCCGGACCCTCGCGGCAGGTCGACCGCAGTGCCCGGCCAGGCTCGTCGAAACCCCCGGTGAAAACCAAGGGTCAGTCGTCGCGTTAGAGAAATGCCTCGATCGGTCCGATAGAATGAAGGAAGGGCGTTCCGCCCATTCACTTCTTTCGCGGTCGGGTCGACAGCTGAAGTTTCACCCGCGGGCTCTCGTTTCCGACGGCGTCGACGGCGCTGACGACGATCGTCTCGGCTGGGCCGTTTATCGGATCGGCGCTCAGTTCAATGTGCGGTTCCGAGGCGGGCAGCACGGAGAACGACCAGCGATCGTTCCGTCGTGTCCAAAGGGCATAGCGCATGGGCGTTTTGCCGGGGCCCGGCAGGATGACGATCCGATCGGAGCTCTCCGTTTTCGGCGTCCGCTCCAACGTGGGCGCAGACGGCAGAGTGCGATCGAGCCACGGTGTTGCGGGCACCAGCGCCGCTTCCCGGTAAAGTTCGTTGGCGAGCTGCTCGCCAATGCCACGACGGTTTTGAAGAAGCGGGCTCATGCTAAAGTGGATGTGGCCCGTGGCCGACTTGCGGTGTCGCAGGAGTTCGATTTGACGGACGATTTCCGCGGGCTCCCAACTTTTCGCCGAGGTGTCGATGCGGCTCGTGTAGAGGCCAGGCCACAGATGACGTCCCGTCGGATTCCGGCGCGCCCAGTATTTTAACAGAACGTCGAAGGCCTGGGGTTTGCGGTCGATCGGCCAGTAAAGCTGCGGTGCGAGGTAGTCCACCCAGCCCAGTTTCCACCAGCGTTCGACGTCGGCGTAAAGTTTGTCGTATTGGCTGAATCCCACGATTCCGCGCGGTCGCCACTCCGGACGACCGATGCCGAACGGGCTCACGCCAAAACGTACTCCGGGTTTGAGGCGGTGGACGGTGCGGCCGATTTCCTCCACGAGCTCGTCGACGTGGCCACGGCGCCAGTCTGAGCGCGAACGCGTGCCGCCTGCAGCGAGGTAACGTTGCCAGGTCGGTTCATCCGGAAAATCAAGATCGGGGATTTCCACCGCTTTCGCCCCGTTCGGCGGATCGAGGGCGACGGTCCGTTTTGCCTGAGGCAGGGGAATGGGGTAGGGGTAGAAGTAGTCGTCCACATGGATACCATCGACGTCGTAGTTCCTCACGACTTCGCCGATCACCTCAAGGGTGCGCCGCATGGCCATGGGCTCGCCGGGATCGAGCCAGAGGAGGTCGCCGTAGGGTTTGACGATCTCCGGATGCGTCCTGGCGACATGCGAGGCAGCGAGTGGGGACTTCGCGCCCGCCTGCCGGGCTCGGTAGGGATTAAGCCAGGCATGCAGCTCGAGTCCCCGGCGATGGGCTTCGTCGATCCAGAAAGCGAGTGGGTCGTAGAACGGCAGGGGCGGGCGGCCTTGCTCACCCGTGAGGTACTCCGACCATGGTTCGAGGGTGGATGGGTAAAATGCGTCCGCAGACGGCCGAATCTGCAGGATGATCGCGTTCAACTTCAGCGTCCGTGCGTATTCCAGGATTCCGATCGCCTCAGCCTGCTGCTCGGCTGTCGACAGACCCGCCCGACTCGGCCAATCGATATTGTTCACGGTTGCCACCCATGCGGCACGAAACTCCCGCGGCGCGGCGGGTGGAAACGTCGCGCACCCGCCGAGCAGAGCTGCGAGCAAGGCGACCGCGAAACCGAAGTGGCATGCCCGGCCCTCGAACACCCAGAGCCTCATGCGCGCGATGGGTCTCGTTGTGCCCACGAGACTTATTTTAGAACTGGGCCGGTCGGCGTTCACGTTAGAGATTCGTACACACATTCCCCCAATTGCCTAGCTAACACCGCGAGGTGGACACAACCCTTTGCACCCGCCTTCGAACGATGATGCCCTCTGCTTTCTCGGCTCCGTGGTCTGCCGCCGGGGCGGCAATCGGCGTCGCCCTGCCCCAACGCAACGATCGCGATTGGGTGCCGGTTTTGGAGCCCATGCGCTCCGGAACAAGCAGACGCTTCCGATCACGGATTAGCCACTTCGCTCCTTCCTATTTTCTGGACGGCAAAACGAGCTGCTTCACGTCACTGGTGTCGATGGAGGCCATGTGTTCGTCGCGATGGACCAATATCGCTCGATTTACTTTGGCCGTAGCGGCAACCAGCGAGTCGGCGAGAGGAAGTCTTCCCTTCGTTCGAGCGCGCAGCGCGTCCGCCTCGTCTGCTACTTCCTCGGTGACGCTGAGGACTGTGACGAGGCTCCGGTAAAGATCGTAGATCCGTTTCTGTTCCGCCCGATCGGTTACTTTTTCCCGCAGGCGGGTTTTAACTTCTACAATGCACAGTGCAGAGATTCCAACGGTGTTGGCGGAGTCTTCCCAGAGCTTGGTTACCACGTTGCTCCCTGGCTCACCCAAAGCGTGAGCCAGAAAAGCCGAAGAATCGAAAACGTGCGTGACGTTCATTCGAGTTGCTCCCTCCGCTCTGCATCTTCGCGGGCGCGTTCGGTGCCGAGTTCGGCGACGAGGTCTTTGCGAGAGGAAACGTGGGAAGCGAGAATGCCCTGAAGGTGGCGCGCGATCGCTCCACGGGTTGGATGGATGCGAACGCTCATCACCGCCGGATCGTCGGTCCTCTGCCATTCAAGTCGCGTTCCCGGTTCGATTCCCAACGCGCGCGCGATCTTTACGGGTACACTCACAAGGTTTTTGCCCGTTACGGTCGTAATCATTGAACTTTATTGACCCAAGATTGCCTTCCAGGTCAAGGCTCCCGGATCCTTGCGATCTTCAACCGTACCGTGATGTGAAATTCGGAGTTCAAGCGGGCGTTGCCGAGGGACAATGGTGCCTCGTTCCCGCCGGTCCCCTTGCGACCCGATTTACTTTTTCCGCGCTTTCGTTAAGTTTGGCGAATGGACTACCGCATACTCGGGAAGAACGGACCGCGCGTTTCTGCGCTTGGCCTCGGCTGCATGGGCATGTCGGATTTCTATGGGCAGCGAAACGACAACGAGTCGCTTGCCACCCTGAACCACGCCTTGGATCGAGGGGTGAACTTTTTGGATACGGCGGACATGTACGGTCCACATCATAACGAGATGCTGCTTTCCAAGGTGCTCGCGGCGCGTCGTCCGGAGGTCTTTCTGGCCACGAAGTTCGGCATCGTGCGAGATCCGTCCAATCCGGCCTCGCGGACGATCAGCGGCACGCCCGCTTATGTGCGCGCGGCGTGCGAGGCCAGCCTGAGGCGGCTCGAAGTCGAGACGATCGATTTATACTATCAACACCGCGTCGATCCGAACACCCCGATCGAGGACACGGTCGGGGCGATGGCGGAATTGGTGAAGGAAGGGAAGGTCCGCTACTTGGGCCTCTCCGAGGCGGGCGCGGACACTCTCCGGCGGGCACACGCGGTTCATCCGATCGTCGCGCTCCAAATGGAGTATTCCGTGTGGTCGCGCGACGCCGAGGAGGGCATGCTGGCGGCCTGTCGCGAACTCGGCATCGGCTTTGTGGCCTACAGTCCCCTCGGCCGAGGCTTTCTGACCGGTCAGCTCAAGCATTTCGACGATTTCGCGCATGACGACTACCGGCGTCAATCTCCCCGATTTCAGGGCGACAACTTCGGCGCGAACCTGGCCGTGGTCAAACGGCTCGAGGAACTGGCCGTGGCGAAGAAATGCACCACCAGTCAACTCGCGCTCGCGTGGGTGCTGGCGCAGGGCGACGACATCGTCCCGATTCCTGGGACGAAACGCATTCGCTACCTCGACGAGAACTTGGGGGCTTTGGAGATCAAACTCACCGCGGTCGAGCGCGACGAGATCGGTGCGGTCTTCCCGCCCGAAAGTATCTCTGGAACGCGTTACCCCACCGCGATGATGGCGGCGCTGGGCCGCTGAGACGGGTTGCCGTCAGGCCGGGATCGGCCGTACCTCGCCGAGACGCCGAATGAAAAGGGCAGCACCATCCGCGGGCGACGAAGGGAGGGCAGGAAACCGCGGCGAAGACGGAGGCGAACGAAATCGGTTCCACGCTCCAGGCGGCACAGGTTTGGATCGTATTGTTTGTGGTTTACGAAGAAATTCCGAAAACCGCTGCCAGGCCCCCGCCGAGTCTACCGCATCGCCGCACGTCGAGCGGTCTTTCGACTCCGGATGAGCCGCGAAGGGATTCGAACTCGCGTGGTGTGTCAGTGGAGGGATGGATCGAATCTCGTGGACGGCGGTTCGCATGCCCATGCCAGCTACCTTACTACAAAACCCGCCAGGAGCACTCACTGAAACTCATTTCGAGACAGGGGCGCTCGGCTTCCGACCCAAATTGGCTCTCAGTTCCGAGCGGCAGGGTAACCGGCACGAAGACAATGGAGCGCGGCGGGGGCTTCTGGTGACGATCACGCGCGACGGCAAACGAGACGATGCCGTGGCCGCGGTCACCAAGCTCGGCAATACCCAGCTGCTCGACCGCGTGACGGGAAAGCCGCTCTTCCCTTACAAATTAGAACGCGCTCCCGCTTCGAAAATGCCGGGCGAACGAGCGGCGGAGTATCAACCTGTTTTCACGCTGCCGACCCCGTTCGCGAGACAGATTGTCTTTCCGGAGGACGAGATCACCGATCGAAGCCCTGCAGCACGGGCGTACGGCTTGAGGCGGATGGGTGGCGCCGCGCGTACGGCTTGGTTCGAACCGCCTGAGTTGGGAAAGGTTGTCACCTTTTATGGGATCGACGGCGGCGCGGAGTGGACGGATGCCGCCTACGATCCGAAAACGTCGCGACTTTATTTTTGCTCGGGCCCCTCGATAACTTGGTTCGCGCTTTCGATGCCGAAACCGGAGTGGAACTATGGTCGGCTCCGCTGCCGTTTCACGGCACAGCACCGCCCACCACCTACGAAGTGGACGGATGCCAGTTCCTTATCGTACCGGCGACCGGTGGCGGAAAGATTGGGGGCCCGGTGGGCGACGCCTGGGTTGCCTTCGCTCTGCCGACGAGCCGATGTCGTCCCGCGACCGTTCGACCGGTATCCATTGTCGCCTCGATCAAGACCAGAACGAAACGATCCACCTCCTTGGGCAGATTGCGGTCGACCGCCCCCTCTCTTGCCAAAAAGTTTGGAGTCCGGCCTTTAGGCCGTCCGAAAACCGATTACGATCTCTCCGGACGGCCTGAAGGCCGGACTCCAAACACTATTGTCCGAGCTTCGTCAGGGTGCGGGACGGTCTTTAAAAGTTTGGAGTCCGGCCTTCAGGCCGTCCGAAAACCGATTACGATCTCTCCGGACGGCCTAAAGGCCGGACTCCAAACACTATTGTCCGAGCTTCGTCAGGGTGCGGGACGGTCTTTAAAAGTTTGGAGTCCGGCCTTCAGGCCGTCCGAAGACCGAGTACGATCTCTCCGGA
>Ga0105046_10006881_pt1 | contig 17975 bp, 11 predicted proteins | sample MAT03_FD_78385 | JGI IMG/M metagenome (GOLD analysis project Ga0105046, IMG submission 78385) | Freshwater microbial communities from Lake Fryxell liftoff mats and glacier meltwater in Antarctica - MAT-03 (megahit assembly) | ecosystem: Environmental > Aquatic > Freshwater > Ice > Liftoff...
GTTTTCGCCAATGCTCATGAAACAGCGGCAGAGGCGGAACATAGCGCCGTCGTGAACAAAGCAGCACTTTGGGCGGGAGCGGGACTGCTTGCCCTGCTTTCATTGTTCGTGGCGTTTCGGCGCGGCACACCTCTGGGAGGCATCGCAGAAGAGGCCAGTCGCAATGCACTGCCATCCACACCCAATGCATTGGCGCTGACTGGAACGGCCCCTGGCATGGGACTTTCAACCTCGGCTCACGCGATGACTGGCAGTGGAAGCCCAGTCGCTTTGGAACAGGTCGCGCCTTCACCTTACGCCGCCACGGCCGCGTTTGACGCCCCTCCGTCGGCTCGCAATTCAAAGGTGTTCGGCCGCTATACGATCGTCTCGATGCTGGGGGAAGGCGGAATGGCACAAGTGTTTACCGCCATCACAGCAGGCGCCGAAGGGTTTCGTCGGCGGTTCGTCATCAAGCGTTTGCGCCCAGAGTTGGCCAATGAGTCGGCCGTCGTTGCGCAGTTCATTGATGAGGCGAAACTTGGTTCGTTGATGGTGCACTCGAACATCATTCCTGTGTTCGATTTCGGGCGCGTCGGCGACGAATACTTTCTGGCCACTGAGTACATTTTAGGCCGCGATCTGGGCATTATGGTCACTAAATCAATGAAGGTTCACGGCAAGCCGCTGGCCACTGGGGTGATCCTTCATGTTGTGGCTGAAACCCTGAAGGCCCTTGATTACGCTCACAACCGTAAGGGCGACGATGGCCGCGCATTGGGCGTCGTGCATCGAGATGTCTCGCCTAGCAACATCCTGATCTCCGCCGGGGGCGAAGTGAAACTGTTCGACTTCGGCATCGTCAAGGCCGAAGGACGCGTGACGCAAACCCAACAAGGCGTGGTTAAGGGCAACGTCAGTTTCATGAGTCCCGAACAAGCCCGCGGAACCAGCATTGACGGGCGTGCGGACCTATTTTCGTTGGGACTGGTCATGTTCTATGCAGCCGCTGGGCAGCCACTTTACCAAGGTGAAACGCCATACGAACTGTTGGTTCGGGCTGCTACGGGACCAGACGAAGAAGCCCTGGCAAAGATCGCCGCGCTGCCTGCTCCGTTGAATTCTATCGTTGCTAAAGCGTTGTCCGTTTCACCTGACAAACGCTACGTGAACGCCTCCGCCTTCGCGCAGGAAGTTGGCCAGCACTTGCGCGAATTTCCTGTTGATCTGGCACAACTTATCCAAGAATTGTTCAGCGTTGAATTCGACGAAGAAGAACGCCGATTCAGCGCAGCGCTGCCCACAGAAGCAACAGGTCGAAGCTCCGATCGGCAGACTGTGGTCGCTCCCAATCGAAACACTTCCTCTTCCTAAGAACGACAAAAATGAAGCCCTTCACGAACCACTGTTGGCTTGCAGTGCTGATGTTCTTGAGTGTTTCGGGGTCGGTCGCCTGCACCAGCGAGGAACTCTCAACCCCCGCCGCCGTGGTCACACTTTTCGACATCCAGAAACAATTGGCTGCCGACAGTCGCACGATAGATCCAATCAACGTGCCAATGGCCGGTCGCTTTTCCAACCTGGCCGGAAAGATTTCTGTTGATGTCTCTCCTGCATTTTCAGAAGGAAAATCTGCTGCTTACATAACCACCGAATACTGGAAAGGGTTCTCGAAAGTTTGGGTGCAACCGATGTACGTCATGGTCAAAGCACCGCTTGGCAAAATTCAAGTCATCGATAAGGTACCTCCGGTATTCTCGGTTGGCCCTGACAGCGCATTTTACAGCCCTTATTGGCACGTTTTCTTTGTGGTTGTGCCTGACCTTGCGCCAGTGCCCGATTTTCGGAGCACCCGCGACGTACTGCAGTCCGGTTACAAGCTCATACCCGGGCCTCCTCGGCTATGCTCCTTGGCCCCAACGGGCATTGACATCACGGCAAAACGCGACACCAAGCCTCCTCTTCATCCTCTAACAGGCCTCGAAACCGTAGGCCCCACCGCCACAGCCAAGGGATGGGTTGACGGGTACGCCAGTTCCTTCGTTGTCCTTTCCTCTGGTGACGATCGCTTCACCTACAACGCGCAAGGCGTGGTTGATGAAGCCCCACTTTACGTTTTTCGACGCCAGTCCGAAGGTTCCTTCGCAGCAACTCTTGCGGGCTTACCCAGCGTTGGAGGCCGGGATTTGAACGGCGCACCAAGTGGGTCCGCATCGCCAAACAACCGGCCCGCCTTTGGATCTCATTGGCGTTTACACTTCGTTGATCTGCCCTCAGCAGCAGGTGTTTTGGTTCCATCAGTTCTCAACGACAAACAACAAGCAAAGGTCAACTTCATTGAGCAAGCCGGGCTGTTGGCAATGCGGGTTGACGCTGGCGACGCTGGCCGTGATATCTACTTCCGGCCCGCGTTGGATGCGGTCAACTGCCAAGCCGCGGTTGGTAACGAACTTAAAAATCCAGTTGCAACGCGCGCGCCGCTAACCAGCGTGTGCCGTTTTCTCGACAGCCAAGCAAAGATCCAAGAACTGCTGCCGCCCGAGAAAGTTGTACGAAGCGATATCCTCGCGACTTGCCCGTGGGTTACTTTTCACGGTGAAGCGGTATCAATCGGTACTGTTGTGGAGCCACGACCATGAACCGCAACCTGCATCTTTGCTTTGTTGTTTGCATTGTTGCTACGGTCGCGCCACGCACAACGGCGTGGGCCGCCGCAAATGCAACGAACATAAACACGGACGACGACGAAGACCTAATCGGATACACCCCACCCTCCCCAGGACCAACGGCGGTTGCCTCTGGATACATCGACATTGGTTTTGCCGATGTCCAAGGCAATGGATCAAGCATCGCTAAAGGCGACACGCGCGTGCCTGCCGACTATGGCGTCGATCCTTTCGCCGCCGCGGTAAACAGCCGCGGCGATGTGGCCAACAATGGCGCCAACGCATTCACCAATGGGTTTGAACCACGCTCCGTAGGCATTGACGGCCGACCTTCGTTTTTGCTGAACACTATTAGCACTGACCTTCGTATCTCGAATGCCAACGGCAGCTATTTGGTTTTCGTTCGCGGCCAGGCGTTCCCTCGATTCACCTCAACGGGGGATCAGACGAACGTGCTCATAGAGCAAGCGTTCGCGAGGATCATTCCGTTCGCATCACAGGAAATGGCGCTAACGATAGGCAAATCCGATTCGGTGTTTGGCGTTGAGTACTTGGACAACCAAGCCAACCTCCGCACCGGCATCACGCCTTCGTTGATGGCGCGCTACACCACAGGCACCCAGCTGGGAGCCAAGTTGTTTTACCGTTTTCAACTGCCCGCCTTATGGTCGGCATTTTCCATCAATGCGGCAGCAACCAATGGCCCCTCGTTAATCGATGCGCTACAAACGCAGTATGCAAGCTTGAGTGGAAGGCCGGTGCTGTCAGCGCGCTTGGGGTATGAACTGAACCTGCCCCACTTCCAGATCAAGCTGGGAGCAAGTGGACTTGAAGGACCGCGCAACGATCAGCATAGCGCCGCGAAACGCATGCGGATCTGGGGAACTGACGCCCGTGTTTCAGTGGCGGGTTTTTCGCTGTCTGCCGAGTACGTTAGCGTCAAAGAAGACGAGGGCGACCTTGCCGAAAAACTCACCCCCCAAGGCCCCGCATTCTTTGCCTCCGGCTTTGCAGCCCGCGGGTTCTGGGCGCAAGCCTCGTGGTCTATGCGGTTAGATTGGGGAGCTCTTGAAAAGGTGACACCATACGTTCGGATAGGACATCGTCGCGCTCAATTCTTGGGTTTCCCCGATGTTGATGTTGCTCGAGTTACCGCAGGCCTGCGCTTGGATTTTGGCGAATCAGTGGCGGTGAAAGGCGAATGGCTGTTCAACACAGAACGCCACCTCACCCCAAATGTAGACAATGACGTTCGCGCGGTTTCATTGGTGTTCAGTTGGTAGGAAAATGACGATGCCGAAAGCCATACCGTCCGCTCTTATGATTTCCCTGGTGTTGGGACTATCAGTACCCACACAAGCGCAAACCAAGAAGGCCTCGCTAGCTGATACGGCATGGCTGGCAGAAGAGTTACCGTTGCCTCTTGCCGTCCGCAGTCCCGAAGATCTAGCCATTAAGGCTGTTGCGGAACGCGCCTATTTGGTCTTCAACCTTTTGGCTGGTGGCAAACTCGCCTGGGACAATGGGCACTTCACACAAGCGGCCGAAAAGTGGGAGAGACTGTTGTCGATTCCGCGCATCGATCCTGAGATAGATCGAACCGTACGCCCTTTGGCAATTGAGGCGCGACGCCGAGCCGGAGGTGAAGCTGCGACACCGTTGCGCTTGCCCGATTCCACCAGCGTTGACGGCAGCGTGGCTGTGACCAACGCAGCAGGAGGCACAACGACTGAAATCGCCTTAGGTAGTATTAGAGGCACAGTTCGCGGCGGCGGCAGCCTCGGCCCTGGAGGCACGGTTGTTTGGCTAAAGCGAAAAGATGGACCAACCCCACGCCCTGCTCCTTTGAGGGGGCGGTTCATGAACCAGAAAGACAAGCTCTTTTCTCCACATGTTTTGCCAGTGACCGTTGGCTCGAAAGTGGCCTTCAAGAACGAAGACACGATATTCCACAATGTGTTTTCGCTTAGCCTTCCCAACGACTTTGACGGCGGGCTTTACAAGGACGGCAGTAGCTACAGCAAGACTTTCGACAGCGCGGGGGCTGTGCAGGTGTTGTGTAACATTCACGCGCAGATGCTGGGATACATCGTGGTGGTAGATAGCCCTTGGTTTGCACAAGCGGCGGGCACCGGACGCTTCTCCATTCGCAACGTACCCGCAGGCTCGTACGAATTGCTGGCATGGCACGAAGGAATTTCAGACATCAGCAAGCAGACGATTGAAGTCGCGGCGGGCTCTGTCGCATCGCCGCGCGTCGTCTTGGGCGCCGAACGGGGACGCACGAAGTTCGTCCCAGACAAATACGGCAAACCTCGCCAAATCCAACTGGGATATTAAGGGCAGCAGCCTGCCCTTTTTAGCGTAAAAAGTTGGTTAAGGGGCGGGTTGTACGCCTAGATTGAACCCATCGTGCAGAACGCGCACGGCAAGCTCACTGTACTTGGCGTCTACCACGCATGAGATCTTAATCTCTGACGTGGAGATGAGCTGAATGCGGATGTTCTCTTGCGAGAGTATCTCGAACATTTTCAGCGCAACCCCTGCGTGCGACCGCATTCCCACGCCTACGATTGAAACCTTAGACAGGTTGCTTTCCGTAAGGATGCGTTCTTCGGGCACGAAGTCAGAGCAGTGTTTGACCAAAACTTCCTTGGCCCGCTTCAGATCTCCGTTCGACAACGTAAACGTCAGCCCGATGTTTCCATCAGATCCCAACGCTTGAACGATGACGTCCACCACTATGCCGGCGTCGGCCAGTGGTTTGAACACGCGCGCCGCAATTCCCGTGGCATCTTGAATGCCAACCAGGGTGATTTTCGCTTCGTCTTTGGTTGCGGTGACACCAGAGACCAGCACATCTTCCATGGCTTTTTCTTCGGGCACGACCCAGGTTCCTTCGTTGTCGTTGAAGCTTGAGCGAACGTGAATGGGAACGGCATATTTCATGCCGAACTCAACAGAACGGATTTGTAGAACTTTGGCCCCCAGCGACGCCAGCTCGAGCATTTCCTCGTAGCTGATGCGGGCAATCTTTCGGGCGTTGGAAACCACGTTTGGATCGGCGGTGTAAACACCATCGACGTCGGTGTAGATCTCGCAAACGTCGGCTTTTAAGGCGGCGGCAACTGCCACTGCGGAGGTATCGGAACCTCCGCGACCCAGCGTTGTTATGTTGCCGAAATCGTCCACACCTTGAAAACCAGCCACCACGGCGATTTCTCCACGATCCAACGCTTCTACAATGGTTCGGGCGTCGATCGTGCGTATCCGAGCACGCGAATAAGCGCTATCAGTACGCACTTGAACCTGGTGCCCCAGCAAGGATTTAGCGCGGCCCCCCAAAGCTTTGATGGCCAAGGCCAACAGGCCCACCGTAACCTGTTCGCCGGTAGATGCTATGACATCGAGCTCCCGCTCGTCAGGATCGTCCGAAATCTGCCGAGCAAGACCCAGCAGGCGGTTCGTTTCACCCGACATGGCCGAAAGCACCACTGCTACGCGATGCCCTTGGCGTTGTGCAGCCAAGCATCGACGCGCAACATTTTGGATGCGCTCCACAGAACCCACGGAGGTTCCGCCGTATTTTTGAACGATCAGCACCGATCGCGGTTTGTACTTCGTGCGCAAGCGAACGTCAACGGGCGTCTGTGCGTTGACGCCAGCTTGGTCCTATTTCGGGGATTGATTGGCCATCTTGGCCGCGTTAAGAGCGTCTCTGATTGCGGCTTTGACCGCTGGCTCCTTTTCCCGGCGAGCTGCATTTTGAAGCACAGCCACGTTGCCCGGGTACTGCGCGACAACAGCAGCAGCAGCGGCCCTCACCGGTACTCGGTCGTCATGAAGCAGTGCTTCAATGAGGATCGGAAGGGACAAGGGCGATTTAATTTGTCCTAAGGCCTGAACAACGTCCAAGCGAGCGTTTGGATCGGTCATCGTTTGGTGTAAAGCATCCAAGGCAGCCTCCGCGTGCAGCAACCCCAGGGCATGGATCGAACGGCGACAAAGGGCGGTGCCGTTGCAGTTCGCCAAGGAAGCCACCAACAGCGCTTGCCCCTGTGCTTGTCCCCGTTCTGCCAAAGCCAAAGCCGCGTGCAACGACCACTCACCGTTTGCGGCCGCCCCTTGTCCTAGCAAAGCCACAACCTCCGGATCCACTTTCGCCCCGGCAGCGTAGGCGGCGATATGCAGCCAATTCGAGGCTATCGCTGATTTGGTTGCCACAGTCTTGGCAAGATCTGAGAACTTTTGGGACAGTTCCGGTTGCGGAGGCATCGTCGCCAATAGTTGCGCGGCTTCTTTTCCAAACGCCGAATCTGGCGCACCCGCTACCAGTTCCAGCAAGCCCTCGGTGGCTTCTAACTCTCCCAATCTCCCCTGCTGCAGGCTCTTGGGCATGCCTCCCACGGCATCCGGCGGCGCCAGCACTTCCAGCCGCCCTTGCTCGTCTAGCCATCGTTCCATCCTGGCGTGCAGGATGTCTGCGTTTTGCGGCTTCACATCGACAAGATCGTTTCGTTCGTGCGGATCCACAGCCAAGTCGAAAAGTTGGCAACTTGTAGAGTTGCGAGAGCAGATCAGTTTTTCTCCGTTTGACACAATCATCCGCTTGTCCTCGACCTCAGCAAACGCGGGTGGCAACTGCGAGTCAGGAGCGCCGCTATCAGAAAGCCATGGACCCAGGTCGGTTCCTTTCAGGCGGGCTGGCAAAGGAATTTCCAAGAGCGATAGTATTGTGGGAGCGAGGTCCACAAGTTCCACTTGGCCTCCCACCACGCGAGGTTTGTTTCCGGGGATGTGTATCAACAAAGGGACCCGGATCTGCTCTTCGTACAAAGTGCTTCCGTGGTATCGACCTTGGTGTTCATCGAACTCTTCACCGTGGTCCGCGGAGACAATCACAATGGCGTTGGGGCGCGTGTCCTTTAGATAACCAATGAGACGGCCAACCGCGCGATCGGTATAGGCGATTTCACTGTCATAGCGATCTATATCAGTGCCACCGAAATCGAAGCCTTGGTGGGTTTCGTAGGGCTCATGTGGTTCAAAAAAATGCACCCATAGAAACGCGCGGTCGGGCTTGATTGTCTCGAAGTATTCTTTGATTTGGTCGATGCGCGGTTCAGCTGCCATGAACTCAACTTTCACGTATTCAAACTGAAAGGAAGAATCGCGAAAGGAGGCCAGCTTGTCGCCATCGACGAAAAAGACGGCCGGAGGAAAAAACGCCGCCGTATGCCATCCATAGCGCCGCAACACTGTCGTGATGGGGTCCCCGCCCTCGCCTGACTTGAGGCGCAGCAACGTTGGATAATATTTGCCGGTGAGCATTGAGGTTGTAGCGAATGACGTATGTGGAGCCTGGGTATACGCGCGTTCGAAACGCGTGCTGCGCGCTGCAAGCGCATCAAGATTTGGCGTGGTTGGGCGAGCGTATCCGTAGGCCCCGACGTGATCGGGGCGAACGGCGTCAATCGTGATGAGAACCACGTCAGCAGTCGGTCGTTTTGGTCCTTCGGGCAAGGGCGCGGCGTTGATGCCCACTATGGGTGCCGCCAATCGCGGTTTCGCTCGATGCGGTTCCGGCAACGGCAAGAATCGCGCGTACACGCCGAGGGCGGCTGTTTTGTCAAACAAAGCGAACCGCACTTGGCGGCTTGTGGTCATCGCGCGATACGCGACGAAGAACGGGATCAACAGCAACAGTGCAGCGACGGCGGTTTGACGACGTGACATCGGCTTTTGCAGCACAAGGCGCGCCACCACGAGCGCCAACGTAAGCACTAACGCCGCGAGACTTTCGTGAAACCAAGAGTAAAGCCTTGGCAGGACGTTCGAGTTGGCCCAGGCCACGAGCAAAACAAGGGCGCTCGTTGCGAAAACGAAAATCATCCGCTGACGGCGCGGCCAGACCACAACGCGGGCAACGAGCACACCCGCGGCCCCACAAGCAACGAACCCAAGGCAGAACAGCACCATTGAGATTGCCCCATTCCAGGGAATCTTCTGCGCCTTGGGTCCAGCGAATATCAAAAACGCGGCCCTCAACAACAACGGCGAAGCACACAAGGCGGGCCAAGTGGCTCGCGACCATGATGGCTTGCCTAGGCGATCGGTGGCTGCGCCAACGGTAAGCGACATTAGCTGGGCTGCGAGCGCCAAAAGCACGCCTACGCCTGCACCTAGCGATGCACCGAGGGCGAAAAGCTCAAGTCTGCGAAACCCCGCAACTTGATCCCACAAACGTAGCGTCGAAAACACAACGTCTGCCAGCCCCGCAAAAACGCCGCCCCATACCCCCCACTTTGCCCAAGTCAGTGCCACGCGGGCGATGGCAACGAAGCGATTTGCCAAGGTAAACAACGCGGCTATTTGAAGGTGAACTTCAGCTCGTAATCACAAAGGTGGTAAATCTCGCCTTCTGCAATACGGCGGTTGTCCACGCGGTTACCTTCAAAATCAATGCCGTTGGTTGAACCGAGATCTTTGATGTAGTAGGCACCATTGCGACGAACCACCGCACAGTGCTTTCGTGAGATGTTCCCATCACGAATTGGCAGATCAGAACTCTTGGCGCCGCGGCCAATGATGAATTGATCCTTGTCGATAAGGTACTTACGACCGTCAAAGATCAGATACAACGGCGGTGCCGGTACCTCGGCGCTTGGCAACGCAGGCGGCAACGCAGATGGAGGTGGCGTTGAAAACACCCGTGGTGGTGGCGTGCCAACAGCGGCCCTCGGCACCGTTGTGCGCGGCCCTGGTGGAGGAGGAGGCACAGCAGACTGCATACGCGGAGGGGGAGTCGGCAAGCTGGGCTTGTCGTTCTCCGTTGGCAAGTACCCCTTGTCGCGGGCAAACGATCGCATGGCCTCATTGATGAGATCATCCACCCCGCGATCGAAGTCTTCGGACATGCGTTCTAGGCAATTCCAAAGCGCGTCTCGGCAGTAAAAGTGGCGCAGCGTCTTCTTGTTCAGATCGGTGGTCATCGGTGTCTATGTAGAAACAGCGGTCAGCCACGAATGTTGGCAACAGCGGCGGTTATTGTCACCCACTTACGCCCCCTTGGCCAAGAGACTTGCAACACGAACTGCCTCTTGTCCGACCGATCGCCCCTTGGGGAAGCCTTTGACCAGCCCTTTGTCCTTCGTCAAGGTCCGCAAATGCCGCGCATCGTCAGGCTTTCCTAGCTTCGCTAGGCAAAGTACTGCCACCATTCGCTTCAACGCCGAATTCGCCTTCAGGAGTGCCAGCAAGGCCGGTCGCGCACTTTCCCCAAGCTTCACAGTTTCCTTTACGAGGAAGTCTTCAACGTCCTCGGGCTTGTACGCAGCCTTCGCAGGAAACCCATCTAACCCAGCTTCGATGCCCTGTGGCCCCGCCGCTTTTAGAATGGCCTCATAGGTTCGATATTTCACGAGTGCATCGTTTGACCTTTTGATGATGTTCGATAAACCCGGGACGGTGGAATTTCGGCAGCAAGTTCCTGCAAGGGTAAACATCTCTTCACGCACATTGCCATGCAGCTTTCCGTTGGCGGCACGGCTAACGGCAAATTCGGCCAGTTCTGGATGCGGCTGTAAACCCAGCGCTCGGGCCGCCTGTTCGGCTTGCTGCCATGAAGATTTATCCACTTGTTCCTGCAGGTATTTGACGATCGAAGGATTTGCCAGAAGCCCCAAGGCCCGCCAGATACCGGGTTCAACGGCGTGTGTTTTGCGAGCCACAATCAATAAGGCATCTCCGGCTTGGCTCTTCGAAGGTTCGTCTCCCACTTTGGCCAGAAGATCTGCCAGCTCTGCATGAGGTGCTTTGGGCAGGGCCATGAGCTTCACCAAAAGCGGCGCGGAATCTTCGCCCAAAGCCTCAACGATTTTTGAAAGACTTTGGCTTCCACCAAGCTTGCCCGAGGCCATCATTTGTTGTTCGATGGCCGCCATAAGCGAGGCGTCAAGGGAGCTGCGTTCGGCCCCCGAAGTGTAGTCGCGGATGGCAAACAAACCATCCCTCGCGTCCTGAACCAATGCCGTGGTCGAGGCGGCAGCAATTGTGGCCGCATGCAGCTTGAGCAGCGCGGAGACAACCTCAGAACGATCACCGTCCGGCATGCCTTTCAAATCCTTGGCCACCAACTCGGATTTGCCGAGAGACTGCAAAGCTACAGCGGCTTGTGCGCGCAAAGAAGGGTCGATAGCCCCATTTACAAACGACTCTTGCAGCTTGTCGGGCCCTTTAACGGTGCTTTTCCATCTCTCGATTGCTTCTGGCGAAACCTTTTCGCATGCGGCAAGCGCGAGAACGGCGGCCAAGGGCAAGGCCCACAAACGAACCGTGCCAAGCACACACCATAGGAATGGTGAACGCTTGCGCGCCCCAGAAATATTGAACCGGGCACTTTTTCTGATCACGGACGGCAGCTTATCCGCGCGGTAAAGCCACCGTCAAGCCAGCGCTTCGTTGCTGTACAAAGCAGCATCGACTAACGTCCTAATACCTTTGGCACTGAAAACTCCCCTCCGACGTCGCCGGTCGTTTACGCCCGCGGGCCGCAATCCATTCTTGTTGGCAGCTGCCACCTGGGCGATCGTCACCCACACGTCTGCCGTTTTCGCCACGCCATTGGACGAGCCTTTCGTGGGCGGAGTTGGTTTTTCTGGTCCCACAACGGGTGACATTACGTCTGTTTATTGGAACCCTGCGGCACTGTCTCTTTTGCAAGGAACAGAACTTCATGTGTCTGGCATGTTCCGCGCAGCCACCACCACCGTGCAAAGGGCACCCATTTCAAATGGGACTACATTCCCCAGCGCCTCGGGATCGGGCACGGTGGCACAACGGCCTTGGTCTGCAGGTCCTGGGCAATTTCTTGGCATCGGTGCAAACGTACTAGGTCGCTTCACGCTTGCTGTTGCAGGTTATTGGCCTTCATATGAACGGGTAAGTTATAGCCCTTCGTCCGACGGAACATTTCCAACTCGACATCACGCCATTGATTTGAATCTCCGCAACTTCGCTTTGGTTCCAGCGTTGGCCATTCGTCTTGGGAAATACGTTCACGTTGGTTTTGCTCCGGGCTTCGTTTTTGCCAGCGGACATTTTAGTTTCGATGACGATACGGGTATTAACCAGGGCTTGGCCAACGTTGAAGTTCCCAATTCATCGGCACGATACAAGCTTGACGCAGGCAACTCGACGCTTTCGCCAAACCCTGGCTACACCCTTGGCGCAGGCGTTCACTACAAGAAAGATGCCTGGTCGATTGGGGCTTCGTATTCCAGCAGAGCCCTTGGGAATGATGGAGAAGGCGTCCGACTCAGCATTCGAGACGGCAGCCTTAGCCAAGAAGGCAAGCCTTCCCCCTTCCCCCCTTCGGACAACGCCCCCTATTTGAATGGAGAACTTTCATACCGTTTGCCTGACACCATTATCGTGGGAGCCACATGGCAAATGGACGAACGATGGTCCTTCACGGCGATTTCACGTTATCAAACCTTTTCGACACACGATCGCATGGTGTTAACGCTGGCGGCGCCCGTAGGATCCGGATTGGGCGACAATGGTGTTCGAAGCCGCATTGTTATGGATCGAGGCTTCCAGAACCGAATCGAACTTCGCGGCAACGTGGTTCGCACACTTGGCGCGCGAGGGCGCGTCGGAGCGGGCGTGCGGGTTGCCACATCGGCGGTTCCGCTTGATCGTGTAACGCCGGCGGCCGTCGATGGACCTACGTACGAACCCCACATCATGGGCGAAGTGTCGTGGCATGGTTTTTCTCTTCGAGGAGGCTATGCGTTCGCTTTTATGCCCCAAAGAACAGTTACCGAGTCTGCATTTTCAACTGCTGATGCCGTGACATGCAAGAACACAGGCTACGATTTGAATTCGCCATCATGCAATGCCTACAAGGGCGGCAATCAGCGTCCCTCTGCCAACGGCCGTTACAATTATGTCAGCCACACCCTAAGCCTAAGCATGGTGGCTCGGTTTTGAGTCTGGCGAATCGTTTGGTGGCCCACGCCACAATCATGGTTTCACTCGCTGCGTGCACAACCACGCCATTTACGAAGAACACCGCACCTGGACTTACGCTGATGACCACAAATACCAACAGTAGCGCGGCTCCAACCCAAATCGATTTTGCGGTTCTGGGCGATCTGCAGTTTTCAAAGTGGCGCTTGGCCAATGGACTTGAAGTCATTCTTGCTCCGGATCCGCAAGCCAAGGCGTTGGCTTATACGACCTGGTTTCGCGTGGGATCTCGCAACGAGGACGAACCGGCAGGGGAAACCGGTTTGGCCCACCTGTTTGAACATCTGATGTTCACCCAGGCAGCGGGAGACAATGAAGAAGGCGACTTCGACCGGCAAATGGAATCGGCAGGTGGGGCTTGCAACGCCATGACCGACGTTGACTTTACAGCCTATATCAATGTAGTTCCGCCCACTGAACTTGAACTTGCCGTAAAGCTTGAGTCAGACCGGATGCACAACTTGGCATTGAGCCCGGAGCAAATCGAAAACGAACGCCAAGTCGTCATTGAGGAAAGGCTTTCCACGGTGGAAGACAGCGTGGATGGTCGCTTGGACGAACTTGTTTCCGCAGCCGCTTACAAAACACACCCGTACCGATGGCCTGTCATTGGTTACATGGACCACATTAAGAAGGTTTCACAGGCAGCGGTTCAACGGTTCTACCGCACGCACTACGCACCAAACAACGCCGTCGTGATTGTCTCTGGAAAGTTCGATACGCAATCGGCGATGAAGACAATCGTTGCCCACTACGGAGATCTGAAACCGGCTGAGCTGCAGGTACCAGCGGCGGTGACCGAGCAAGCGCCTACGGCCGCACACAGGGCCACCATTGAATGGCCTGTGCCTGCTGACAAGTTCGCGATGGCGTTGGGTGCTCCATCGTTGGGACACCCCGATCGGCCTGCCTTTGACGTTCTAGATGCGATCGTCAGCATGGGACCTGGTGGACGACTAAACCGTGCTTTGGTTGTGGAAGGAGAGCTGGCTTCATCGGCAGATTGCCAAATTGGGCCCACCCGCGAAAATGGCCTGTATGTGTTCTGGGTTCAAATGCGGCAGGGACATAGCGCCGCACAAGGAGAAGCGGTCATTCAAAAAATCATCCATGACTTGGCCACAAAGCCAGTGCCACCAGATGAACTCATGCGGGCCAAAAACAAGCTTGAAATGGATTTCTGGGTTGGTCTTTCCGGCAGCGAAGGCCGCGCCGAACAGTTGGGTATGTTTGAAATTGGCAGCGGCTCTTTCAAGACACTTTTCTCGCGCGCCCTACAATACGCAAACGTCACCGCCAGCGACGTCATGCGCGTTGCGAATACTTACCTCGTTTCTCGCCCCGCCGTCATAGCGGTTGCCACGCCAGCCAAAGAGCCATGACCACAGGATGGCGTCTGCAGTTCGCGATTCTTTCGTCTTTCTTACTATTCGGAACCCTGATGTCTACGCCAAAAGCCGCAGCAGAAACACTCTCCACGCCGCCCTCAAACCGCCCCCAAGGCAACCCGATGCATTTTGGCAACGGTCCTTCAGGTTCCTTATTAATGGTCGAAGAAAGCAACACTTTGCCCGTGATTTCGGTGGTCTTGGCGGCCCGCAGCGGCAGCGCTTCCGATCCGGAAAAGTTTGAGGGACTTTCGAATTTGGCGGCGGAAATCGCAAGACGAGGGGCCGCCGGCAGTGACCGCACAGAGCTTGATAACAAGCTGGACGATCTGGGAGCCAACTTGGACGCAATTGTTGATGCCGACAGCGCCCGTTTTGTGGGCCGGGTGCTGGCCAGGAATTTCGATGCGTTCATGGATCTGTTGGCTGACATTGTCTTAAGGCCGTCATTCGAGACTAACGAAGTGGAACGATCGCGCAGAGAGATGACGGCTATCATATCTGAATCGCGCAACGACGATCGTAGCTTGTGTGAACGCAATTTTTCGCTGCGGTTGTTTGGCCGCCACCCCTACGGTCAAGCTCCAGACGGAAGTGAAGCCAGCATCGCGCGCATTTCATTGCCGCAGCTTAAGCAGCACTTCCATCATCAATTCTCGGGAAAAAACGTGATCTTCGGGGCCGCTGGCGACATCACCATGGAATCCTTTTCTGCGGCCGTTAACGCCCGGTTTGCGAAACTACCCGAAGGAAAAGATCTTACGCTGCGGTCACCCACGGCCTTGGCTCCGCAGGGATGGCGAATTCAGTTGGTTGATAAGCCGGATCGGCAGCAAGTGCAGATCATGTTTGGCCATCTGGCGATCCCCGCATCTGACCCCGACTATGTAGCCCTGCAGATCGGGCTAACGAGTTTCGGCGGCCACATGATGAACGCAACGCTGATGAACGAAGTACGCACCAAACGAGGCTGGGCCTACGGAGCCTACATGAACACCATCCCCCACCCCATTGTCAGCGTTCTGCGTGGCTGGGTGTTTACAGGTGTGGAAAACGCGGTTGACACTCTTAAACTCGTACTGCGTCTTTATGGAAAATTGGCCGACAAGCCTCTTACCGACGATACAATTTCCTTCTCTGGGAAGTTCTTGGCCGGCTCGTACGGCTCCGACCTAGACACGCCCGCCGCGCGGCTTGGCAGGCGTATAGGTGGCGAGATTCAAGGCCTGCCCCGAGACTTCATCGATATCTTTGCCGATAGGGTGCGCGCTACCTCGCCTGAAGCCGTCAGGGCCGCATTGGCAAAACACCTTCATCCCAAAGATCTCGCCATTACCTTGGTGGCAACGGCCTCTGTGCTCGTACCCAAGCTCAAAGCGGCTGGTATCAAAGAAAGCTCGATCGACGTCACTCCTTACACCAGTCACTAGAGCGGTTAAGGATAAAGGGTCTTGCGAGCGGCAGCCGGGTTGTTGGTGATGATGCCGTCAACGCCCCACGTTGCCAACTCGCGTTGTCGTTGCGGATCATCCACAGTCCACACGTTGACCAACAACCCACGTGCCTTCCATCGGGCCACTTTGTCTGCGGTGCATAGCTGGTTCTGCGGATGAACCGCTTGCAGCTGCATGATAGGAATCAGGAGCTGTCCGCGTGCCCACAGGGGACCGTCACAGTCGAACAACAGCGCGCGGGCAATCGTTGGCATCGCCAAGGTGGCAGCCGCCACCGCCAAAGGATTGAACGACGACAGAATCACGCGCTCGGGATTTCGAATCTGGCGAAGGTTTGCTCCAATCTCCCCTATCAACCTGTGCATAGAGGGACGCCAAAGCTTGTCCGTCTTGATTTCCACGTTGATGAACATATCGTCGCCACAGGCTTCGAACACTTCCGGCAACGTAGGGATCGCAACTCCGGACTTGAGTTTGAACGACCGCACTTCACTGATGGACAGTTGATTAAAGGCGACATCGCGCCCACCCAATCGTTGGAGATCTCGATCGTGAAACACGAAGAGTTCGCCCGTCCCACAAAGACGTACGTCTAATTCTACGCCATCAGCGCCATCCGCCTTGGCTCGGTCAAATGCCTCTAGACTGTTCTCAGGGGCACACGCGCTTGCGCCTCGGTGGCCGAAAATTCTTGGAATCCCCAGTGGTCCACTCGAAATTGTGTTCATCGCGTAACCAAAACGACTGATTTCGTACCTTCTTTGCCTATCTTCGCCTGTCATCACGCCTACCGCCAGCCCGAGTTGCCATTTCGCTGGTAAACTGCCGTAATGAAAATCAGCCGGTTGTGCACCGGATTTGGACGCTTGGCTCCAATGATCATGCTGGGAATCGGACTCTCGGCCTGCGCTCATCACCAAGTCGCTCCAAAACCTCCGCTGTCGAATGTTGCGCAGAACTACATCCTATTAGCTAACGACACAGGTCAACCACGCGTCGAAGAAGAGTTTCTGGAGGCCCGCCTCACGTTTCAATCGTTGCCGGTGTATGCGCCTGAACGGCAGGCTCTCCGATCACGGTTGTTGGCGTACTTGCTGGCTCCCCTAGATTCGGTATCAGCAGAATCGCTTCGAGGTACCAGCGACGGTCTAGTGAACGCTGAATACGACAAGCAAGTGCTGGCAAGTTTTCAAGACGCCCTAACCTTGTTTCACCCCGATGAACTCGCACGTGAACTAACCTTACCTGCCTTAGATCACCAAAGGCTTTTGCACATCGCACACCTCGTGCGCACGTTGTTTGGAGCGCAAGGAGCCGAAGGGGAATCAACGCTTTCGTTGGCCGTCCTTGCGGTGCTTGAACCAAAATCGAACAAGTGGTCACAAGAGCTGCAAGACGTTCTGAATTGGGCCGAAAACGGCAAACACGTCGCTGCTGGAAACTCCCAAATGGAAGCGCCGCCCACACCTCGCCGTCTTCTTGAAGAAGCTACGTGGCGTTGGCCTAGTCCTGCCTTGGTTAAGCGGCTAAGTCAGTCCATCGTCGATCGTCATGAGCAACTTACGGGACACCTGCGGAGGCCTTTGGGCGGAGGCACCCACGCGGGCATGTTCGGCGAAGAAATGTTGGAAGACGCAGACGCTGTTACAGTGTTAGCGCCTACCGTAGCAACGGTTTATCTTCGGGCAGGCGATGTGGAAGGCGCCAGCGCCGCCTTGGCGCAGTTTAAGGATCGTCCTGGTGATGATGCAGAGCTTCGCTCGTTGCTTAAAGCTGTTGCCCAAAACCCAAAGCCTTCCGCTGCGGATTTCTCGGCTCTTGCCCGTCGGTTCTTGCCTAAACTGCCATTGTTAGATGGCACCTCGGCCGACCGCGTTGATGCATGGGCGGCCTTTCGCGTACTTGAATTGGGGTTGCGGTTTCATCCCCAAACGATAGAGCTGCTTGTACTGCAATCACGGGTGGCACGATTGGTGAACTCCCCGTTGCTAGCGCTTGAGCTGCTTGAGGAAGCCGAGCCATTGATGCGCAAACAGTCGGCCTCAAAGCGTGATCAGGAAGGTCTCGCTAAAGAAACAGTTGAGCTGCAGTTTGCCTTGTTCCGGGTTCGCATGGATCCGGAAGACGTGCGACCGGCACAGAAGCACGCGCAAGGGTTGCGGTCGCGCATGGCACAAGCGCGCCAGCAATTCGGAGACAAAGTTGAGTGGTTGTCCGACAAGCCTGTTGAGCTGGAACTGGCTCGAAACTATATGGATGCCGGCATGACTGCCAAAGCAGAACCAATCCTGTCGCAAGCCACGCAAGATGCGAACGTTGAGGTTGAGACAACTTTGCAGTTGGGCAACCTGTTCTTGAAGAAAGGCAACGCCGCCGAAGCCGTCAGGGTGCTGCACGAAGGACTTGAGCGTCACCAGCCAGAAGAACCACCACAAGAAACGATAGGGTACGTCGAA
>Ga0105046_10006882_pt1 | contig 17973 bp, 13 predicted proteins | sample MAT03_FD_78385 | JGI IMG/M metagenome (GOLD analysis project Ga0105046, IMG submission 78385) | Freshwater microbial communities from Lake Fryxell liftoff mats and glacier meltwater in Antarctica - MAT-03 (megahit assembly) | ecosystem: Environmental > Aquatic > Freshwater > Ice > Liftoff...
GCGGCCCGCCTCCGTTCGAATGCAGCACCATGTCCCAAGTGCCCAAGATGGCCTGATCGTCGCCGCCGCGCTTCAACTCCTTCGGAACCGGCGCGGCCGACACCAATGGCGCGAGAAGCAAAAGAAGAAGGATGGATCGCAGCATCGCTACATCTCCGAAACGACGCGTTTGAATTCCCAGTACCAGACGTCCTTGCCGGGCGCCAGCTCTGCGGCGCGGATCTTACCGCCGTCGTTGTTGACGGCGATCGCCAGCTGATCTCCGTCGAGCTTATACAGCCCCTTGAATTTGAACTCCATCCAGCGGTAGTCAATCGCCTTCGCGGCGTCCGGCGAGTCGGCCGAAAGAAGCTTATACTCCAGTGCCGACGGGCCGTTCGCATTGATCAAGGTTCCTTTTCCGTCGGCATCGAGCTGCCATTGCGCCGGTTTCGTCAGCACTTGATCCTGCCCGTAGCACGAATAACGCACCATCTCCCACGTCCCGAGGAGCTTGTGTTCGTCGGTTCGCTTCGATTCCTTCGGCACCGGCGCCGCCGTGCCGAGTGGGGTTGTCCAGTAGCAGGAGCACGAGGGGGCGCAGCATCATTTCTTCTCCTCTTTGATCCGCTGGAGTTTGAGGTAAGCAACTCCGGGACCGGATTTCGCTTCCTTGGGTCGCTCGGCGTTGCCGCCCATGCCCAGCACGATGATCAGAGTATCGCCGTGGAGTTCGTAGATCCCCTTCACCTCGACGTCGGCACCGGGCACTTTCGGACTGAGGTCGATCTGCTTTTTGTCCGCGTCGAGCTTGTAAGCCATCGCCTCATCGCGGTCCTCTCGCCCCGGTGCTTTTGCGGACATCTTTCCCTTTTCGAGCGTGGTGATGGAATCTTGAAACCCTTGTTTGGTAGCTACTCCGCCGTGCGTGAGTTCGACGAGCTTCCACTGGCCCAACACGGCGTCCTCGTCTTTTACTTTGACCTTCGGCACCGGCGCCGCGGAGGTGATCGCCGCGGAAAGGATAAGCAGAAGTGACGCGAGTCGCAGCATCGTCGGTTCCCGGAAACGAACGCGGGCCGTGGAATAATCCACGGCCCTCAATCGTACCGCGCCCGAGGTCGGGGCGGAATGTTCGAAATCAGTTTTTTACACGCCCGTACCATCACTCCTGCGGGTAAAGCGCCGTGCTGAGGTAGCGTTCGCCGAGGTCGGGCAGAATCACCACGATCAGCTTGCCGGCGTTCTCCGGCCGCATTCCGACTTTCACCGCCGCCGCGGCCGCCGCGCCACAACTGATGCCGCACAGCATCCCCTCTTCCTTCGCCAACCGGCGGGCCATCTCGAAGGCTTCGTCGTCGGTCACTTGCATGACTTCGTCGAGGATCTTCGTGTTGAGGTTGCCGGGGATGAAGCCCGCGCCGATGCCTTGGATCTTGTGCGGCCCCGGTTGCAGCGTTTTCCCGGCCAAGAACTGCGTGATGACCGGGCTGGCCGCAGGCTCCACCGCAATGATTTTCACGCCGGGCTTGCGGGCCTTGAAGACTTCCCCGCAACCGGTGACGGTGCCGCCGGTGCCGACGCCCGACACGAAGATGTCGATCTCCCCGGCGGTATCGCGCCAGATTTCCTCGGCGGTCGTGCGGCGGTGGACTTCCGGATTCGCCGGGTTCTGGAATTGCTGCGGGATGAACGCCTTCGGTTCGCCGCCCATCTCGCGGAACAGCTCCTCCGACATACCAACGGCTCCCTTCATGCCGAGTTCCCGCGGCGTGAGGTGCAATTCCGCCCCGAAGGCTTTCAGCAGCCGTCGCCGTTCGAGCGACATACTCTCGGGCATCGTGATGATGAGCCGGTAACCCCGGGCGGCGCAGGCGAAGGCGAGCCCGATGCCGGTGTTGCCGGAGGTCGCCTCGATGATTGCCGTGTCCTTGGTGACCTTCCCCGCGGCCTCGGCCGCATCGAGCATGGCCACGCCGATGCGGTCCTTCACGCTCCACAAGGGGTTGAAGTTTTCGAGCTTCGCCGAAATGCTCGCCGCGCAGCCTGCGGTGACCCGCTTGAGTTTGATCAGCGGCGTGTTGCCGTAGGTCTCGGTGATGTTTTCGTAAGTGCGCCCGCGGAGCAGTGGGGGAGTCGTCATGGCGAAATCCTGAGCAATTCGAATGGTTCGGCTATCACAAGAAAGGATATGCCAGCGGCTTGCGGAATGGAAGATGGCGCCGAACCAGGCCCGGATTGCCGTTGTCGGGCGCGCGGATTCGCTACAACAGCCATTCCCGTTTCCCACCGCGAGGTTCTCCGACGATGTCCGCCGAAACGCTGGAATTCAAGGCCGAACTCAAACAACTGCTCCACCTGATCACGCATTCGCTTTACTCGGACCGCGAGATCTTTTTGCGGGAGTTGATCTCGAACGCCTCCGACGCCATCAACAAGGTAAAGTTCGATTCGCTCGACAACGACGACAAGTTGGAAGGCAATAAAGATTGGAAGATCAAGATCACGCCGGACGCCGAAGCGAAGACGCTGACCATCTCGGACAACGGCATCGGCATGGGCCGGGAACAGGTGATCGACCTCTTGGGCACCGTGGCGAAGTCGGGCACCAAGGCGTTCGTCGAAGCGGTGAAGGCGAAGAACGACCCCAACTCGCCGGGGCTGATCGGTCAATTCGGCGTCGGCTTCTATTCCGCGTTCATGGTCGCCGACAGTGTGACGGTGCACACCCGCCCAGCCGGTACGCCGGCCGACGGCATCAAATGGAATTCGGACGGCCAAGGGCAGTACACCATCGAACCGGCGGAGAAAGCGACCCGCGGCACCGATGTGGTGCTGCACTTGAAGGACGACGCCAAAGACTTCTTGAACGAATGGAAGCTGAAGTCGCTGGTCAAAAAGTTCTCCGACTTCATCGAGCACCCGGTGGTGATGGACACCGAGGAAGATGAGGGCGAAGGGGACGACAAGAAGACGGTGACGAAAGAGGAGACGCTGAACAACCGCAAGGCGATCTGGCTGCGCCAGCCGCGCGAAGTCAAGGACGATGAATACGCCGAGTTTTTCAAGGTGTTGAGCAACGACGACACCCCCCCCGCGAAGACGCTGCACTTCACCATCGAAGGCATGAGCGAGTTCAAGGCGCTGCTGTTCATCCCGGCGAAGAAGCCCTTCAGCTTCGATTGGGACGAGCCGAAGGCCGGGCTGAAGCTGTACGTGCAGCGCGTACTCATTATGGAGCGCTGCGAAGAGCTGCTGCCGCTGTACCTGCGCTTCGTGAAGGGCGTCGTCGATTCGGCCGACCTGCCACTCAATGTGAGCCGGGAGATTCTGCAGCAAAACCCGCACCTCGACACCATCCGCAAGAACGTCGTGCGGAACGTGCTGCAGGGTCTGGACGGCCTGAAAAACACGCAACCGGAGAAGTACCGGGCCTTCTACGACGACCTCGGGCCGATTTTGAAGGAAGGCCTCAGCCGCGATTGGGAGAACAAGGACAAGATCGCCGAGTTGCTGCTGTTCGCCAGTGTGAATACCGAACCGGGGAAGGTGAAGACGCTCGCCGAGTACGTCGAAGCCATGCCCGAAGGGCAGGAGGAAATCTACTACCTCGCCGGTGACAACGCCGCGCAGTTGCGGAACTCGCCGTACCTCGAAGCCTACCGGGCCAAGGGGTTTGACGTGTTGCTGCTGACGGACCCCATCGACGAATTCGCGATCCCCGCGTTGCGCGAGTACAAGGGGAAGAAACTCCAAGCCGCCGACAAGGGCGAGTTGAAAAACGAAGAGATCGCCGACGATGTCAAGGCGAAGTTCGCGGGGCTGTTCGCGGCGCTAAAGTCGGCGCTTCCCGAAGTCGGCGACATCCGCTTGACCAAGCGCCTGACGACTTCCGCCGCCTGCTTGGTCGCCGATGCCGGGGCGATGACGGCCCACATGGAACGGCTGATGCAGCGCTTCGGCGAAGATGCCACCGGCGGCAAACGCGTGCTCGAACTCAACCCGGAGAACCCCGCAGTCGAAGCGTTGCAGACGCTGCATGAGAAGTCGCCCGACGATCCGCGCATCGCCGCCTACGGCCTGCTGCTGTACGACCAAGCCGCCATTGCCGAAGGCTCGAAAGTGCCCGACGCCGCCGGGTTCGCCAAGCGTATCAACGATTTGATCGTGACCGACGCGGCCCGGTGACGCGACCCCAAGGCAGCGAGCCGATGGGGGGATCGTCGCCTTCGACATTCCCCCATCGGTTCCGCGGGCGCCTCCGTACAATTCACACTTCCACCGCCGACTCCTGAGACCGCGTCATGGCCGACCGCAGCAAGTTCGCGCACCTGCACCTCCACACGCACTACAGCTTGCTCGACGGCTTCAACCGCATTCCCGAACTCGTCGCCCAGACGAAAGCGCTCGGGATGAACGCCTGCGCGATCACCGACCACGGCAATTTGTACGGGGCCATCGAGTTCTACACGAAGTGCCGAGAGGGCGGCATCAACCCGATCATCGGGTACGAGGCCTACGTCGCACCCGGTTTCCGTGGCGAACGCAGCGGCAAGCAAGGGAGCGAATCGGCCGCCCACCTGACGCTCTTGGCTCAAAACGCCACGGGCTTCCGCAACCTCATCAAGCTCAGCAGCATCGCCTTCACCGAGGGCTTCTACTACAAGCCCCGCATCGACCGCGCCATCCTCGAAGCGCATTCCGAAGGCCTGATCTGCCTGAGCGGTTGCTTGGCCGGGGAGTTCAACCAGTTCATTTTGAAGGACCGCAAGGAAGAAGCCGAGAAGCTCGCCAAGTGGTTCCACAAGATCTTCAAGAAGAACTTCTACATCGAGATCCAGAACAACGGCATCGGCCTGCAAGACCTCTGCACGCCGGTCGCCGCGGAGATCGGCGACAAGCTCGGCATCCCGCTGGTGGCCACCGCAGACGCCCACTATATGTGCGCCGACGACGCCATCGCCCACGATGTACTCTTCTGCATCCACACCCGCAAGGAGCACAATCCGAACAAGAAGGCCTACCCCGAAGAGAAGATGGCCAACCCGTACTACGTCCGCAGTCCGAAGGACATGTACAAGCTCTTCCCGGACTACGCCGACGCCGTGGCCCGCAGCCAAACCATCGCGGACAGCGTCGATATCCAACTCGATTTCAAGAAGCGGCACTTCCCGGTCTTTATCACGCCCAAGGCGATGGACGCCGACGACTACCTGCGCGAACTCTGCTTGAAGGGAGTCGCCGAGCGCTACGGGGCGACCCCGACCCAAGCGGTGATGGACCGGCTCGATCTCGAACTCGGCATCATCAAGAAGATGGGCTACGCCGGGTACTTCCTCATCGTCTGGGACTTCGTGCGATTCGCGCGCGAACAGGGCATCCCGAGCACGGCGCGGGGTTCCGGGTGCGGGGCCATCGTGGCCTACGTGCTCTACATGAGCCACGTTTGCCCGCTCGAGTACGACTTGCTCTTCGAGCGCTTCCTCGACCCGAACCGCTCCGAGCCGCCCGACATCGACATCGACTTCTGCCAAGAGCGGCGCGAGTTGGTCATCCAGTACGTGAAGCAGAAGTACGGCAAAGACTCGGTCGCGCAGATCGGCACCTTCGGCACCCTCGCGGCGAAGGCGGCACTCAAGGACGTCGGCCGGGTGATGAAGATCCCCCTCGAGCGCGTCAATTACATGTGCAAGCTCGTGCCGATGCAGGGCGCCATCGCCAAGGATTTGAAAGAGGCGATGCAGGTCGCGGACTTCAAAAAAGAGTACCACGGCGACAGCGTCACCCGGCAGTGGATCGACATCGCCATGAAGCTCGAAGGGACGAACCGCAACGTCGGCACGCACGCCGCCGGGGTGGTCATCGCCAGCGGGCCGATCACGGACTACGTGCCGGTGCAGCGCGTCATGCGCAAAGCGGACAACGAAGAAGGCGACACTAAAGACGGCGGTGAGATCGTCATCACCACGCAGTGGGAGATGGGCGTCCTCGAAAAGGTCGGCATGCTCAAGATGGACTTCTTGGGCTTGCGCAACCTCACGGTGCTCGACAACGCCGTGAAGATGATCGCCCGAATCCGCGGCGAAACCCTCGACCCGATGACCTTCGACCTCACCGACGAAGCGACCTACAAGCTCCTCCAGCGCGGCGATGCTAAAGGGGTTTTCCAACTCGAATCCGACGGCATCCGCGAACTGCTGAAACAGATGCGGCCGGACAACATCCGGGACCTCATCGCCGTGCTCGCGCTCTACCGGCCAGGGCCGTTGAAGGGCGGGATGGTCGATAGTTACGTGAACCGCAAACACGGCAAGGAGAAGTGGACCTACCCGCACCCGGTCATGGCGGGCGTGCTCGACGAAACCTACGGGGTCTTCGTCTACCAAGAACAGATCATGCGGATCCTCAACCGCCTCGGCGGCATCGAGCTTAGCAAGGCGTACGCGGTCATCAAGGCGATCAGCAAGAAGATCCCGGAGAAGATCGAAGCCGGCCGCGAAGACTTTTTGAAAGGGGCCTTGGCTAGCGGGGTGGCCCGTCCCATCGCCGAAGACATCTTCGAGAAGATCGTCTTCTTCGCGGGCTACGGATTCAACAAGTCGCATTCCACGGCCTACGCCGTGATCGGCTTCCAGACGGCGTACCTCAAGACGCACTACACGGCCGAGTACATGGCGTCGCTGTTGTCGTCCGAAATCGACGACGGCAACAAGCGCGACATCATGGTCGATCACATCGCCGACGCCCGCAAACTCGGCGTCGATGTCGAAGCGCCAAATGTCAACAAGGGGCAGCCCGATTTCGACGTGGTCAACGGTAAGATCATCTTCGGCCTCACGGCTATCAAGGGACTCGGCCGCGGCGCCGCCATCGAGATCGTCCGTGCCCGGGAAGAGGGTGGCGCTTTCCGCCACCTGTTCGATTTCTGCGAACGCCTCGATCTGCGCATCGTGAAGCAGGCGCAGATCGAGAAGATCATCAAAGCGGGGGCGATGGACTGCTTCGGGCAGAACAACCGCAACGCGACCCTGCAAACGTTGCCCCGCGCCGTGCAGGCGGCCGAGGATCAAGCCGTCGACAAACGCCGCGGACAGAAGAGCATCTTCGATGGCATGGATGACGAAATTACCGCCGTGTCGCTCGGCGGAGTCCCCGGCGGTTTGAAGTTCAGCGAGAGCCTCAACGAAGTGAAGGAGTGGGACGACCTGACGAAGCTGAAGTTCGAGAAAGAAGTGCTCGACTTTTACATGTCGAGCCACCCGCTGTCGCAGTTCGACGATCAATTGAAGCGTTTTCGCACGCACGACACGGGGCAATTGGCCAAGGCCGCGGACAACACGAAAGCCCTTTTGGGCGGGATGATCACGAACCTCAGCGTCCGCACGAACAAGAGCAACAAACGCTTCGCGCTCTTTCGGCTCGAAGACTTCACCGGCAGCGTGAAGTGCTGCCTCTGGTCGGATGAACTGGCGAAGTTCCAGGACCTCGTGAAGGACGATTCCATCGCGTTGTTCGAAGGCATCCTCGAACACGGTGACCGGCCCGAACCGGACTTCATGGTGAAGAAAATCTTCACGCTCGACGACGCCAAGAAGGAACTGACCCGCGGCGTGCTCCTGCGGATGAATTACCGCGGCGACGAAAGCGGCCGGGAACTGTTCGAGTCGGTCGCCCGGCTTTTGCAAAAATCGAAGGGGCAATGCCCGGTATACTTGGCCATCCGCGACACCGGCGGCAAGTCGATGCAGTTCAAACTCAACGGCGAATTCTCCGTGAACCCGAATAACTTGCGCGTCGAAGAACTGGAGATGGTCCTCGGCGCCGGCGCGGTGATCTACACCGGCCGCTGAAACGAAGTCACCCTCATCGCGCCGTGTATCCGCCATCGACGAAGATCGTCTGCCCCGTGATGTAGCTGCCGGCGTCGGAGCAGAGCATCACCGTCGGCCCGACGAGCTCGGTCGGGTCGCCCCAGCGGCCGAGGGCGGTGCGGTCGGCGAAGGCTTTCTTTTCCGCGTCCGACAACAGCGACATCGGCATGTCGGTGGTGAAAGGGCCGGGGGCGATGCAGTTGACGGTGATGCCGAACGGCCCGAGGTCGATGGCGCTGGCGCGGGCCAAGCCGCGCACCGCGGCCTTCGTCGCGCTGTAGGCGTTGCGTTTCTCCTTCGACACCTCGCCCATGATGCTCGAAATGTGGATGACCCGGCCCCACTTGCGCTCTTTCATTTGCGGGGCGATGGCCCGCGTCAGCGCCATGATCGAACTCAGATTCACTTCCAAAATGCGGTCCCAGGTTTCATCGGTGATGGCGTCGATGGCCTGCGGGGCGTTCATGCCGGCGTTGTTGATCAGGATGTCCACGCGGCCCATGACGTCGAGCGCCGTCTTCGCCAGTCGCGCGATGTCGCCCCGGACCGAGACATCGGCGACGGTGTAGCCCCCTTTGCGCCCCGTCGCGGCGAGGATCTCGGTGAGGGTCGCTTGCAACTCGGGCTCGTTGCGGCTGGCGAGGAAAATGTCGGCCCCGGCCTCGGCGAGCCCGCGGGCCATCGCGGCCCCGAGGCCTTTGTTGCCACCGGTGACGAGCGCGACGCGGCCGGACAGATCGAACGGTGTCGGTTTCACGGGAAGTCGTTCCTCATTTTGCGGACGAGCTGGACGAGCAATTTCCCACCGGCGAGAAAGTTGCCTTGATCATCCGATATATCTTCGATGGTACCGGACGAGGAGTAGACTCCGATGGAATAGGGGCCTTCGGGCCAGAAGGCGAACACCGGACCGCCGGAGTGCCCCGGAGTCATATCGCCTTCGCAGCGGATGATCGTCCCCAGTCCGTAGTCTTCGGACTGCAACGCCTTGAACGGTGCGCCGAAATCGTACATGGGCCGCATGCCGTCGCCGATGCAGCCCGGGGACTTGAACTCGCAGCTCGGGTAGCCGACGTTTTGCCATAAGGCCTCGTCGTCCCAGTCGTCGTCGTACATTCGGGTTCCGAGCCAGCCGAGTTCGTCGCCGATGCGCCGATCGAGGATGCAGAGCGCCATGTCGGCGGAGACTTGGCCATACTCGATCGCCGGCGGGAAGCCGACGTCGATTTTTCGGAATGTCGTCACGGATGTGGCGAACACGTCGGCACAGGCTTCTTTGGAATCGGCGTCGGCCAAATCCCGGTTGAACCCGGGGCGGAATTGGACGTGCCCGGCCCGGTTGTCCGGGAGCCATTTGATGACGTGGCTCGCGGTGAGCAGGTGCCGCGGACCAACCAAGCAGCCGGTGCCGAATCCGACTGGCGTATCGACGCGGCCGATGGCGCACCAAGGGTAGCTGCGATCGGCGAACGTTTTCCGGCTCTCGCCCCAAAAGACGATACCGGGATCGACGCCCGATGTGCGCAACTCCGCCGCGACCGGTCCGCGCGTCGCGGCTCGGCTCCGCTTGGGGACGACCGAGACCGGCGCGTCCGGCGGTATGGAGGGAGTGACCGGCTCCGTCGGCACCGGTTCGACGCGCTTGCGCCCGAACACGTGGACGGGGATCGTTTTGGTCGGCGGGCGAACCGGAGTGGGTCGGCGGAACTTGGCCCGACCCGGTTCGAGTGCCTTCACCGCTTCGGCGATCGAAAGCGGGCGTTGCGGAGCGAGTTGGGCCATGTTCGGTTTGTCGACTAGCCTTGGTTCGGTCACTGGTTGGCGATATTACAAGCGGTGCGCCGAGCGCGCAAGACCCTTGTTTCGAAAGATTCCAAAATGCCGATGCCGGTGCGTTCGCTGCCGACGGTGCAGAACTGGGACTGCCGGAGTTGCTCCGATTGCTGCCGTACGTACAGCGTGCCCGTGACCGCGGCGGAGCGCGAGACGATCGCCAAGCAAGCGTGGAGCGCCGTACCCGGCTTCGAGAAAATGGACACGGTCGTGAAGGCCGGCGGCGAATACGCCCTCGCCCACACGGCGGAGGGGGCGTGCGTCTTCCTCGGCGACGACAACCGCTGCCGGATCCACGCGAAGTTCGGCGCAGCCGCGAAGCCGAAAGCCTGCCGGATTTACCCTTTCGTGATGGTGCCGGCCGGCGATCATTGGCGCGTCGGCATCCGCTTCGCCTGCCCCACGGCCACGGCGAACCAAGGGCGGAAACTTGCGGAGCACGCCGGGGAACTCGCCGAGTTCGCCGGCTTGTTGGAAGCCGACGCGTCGCGCTCGATCGCCGATCTTCCGCCGCCGCCCTTGCAAGCGGGGCAGAGCATTCCGTGGGTCGATCTCCTCCGGTTCAACGCGGCCATCTCGGAAATCTTGAACGAGCCGGCCTACTCGCTCGAACGGCGACTCCGGCAGATTTCGGCGCTCGCCGAGGTTTGCAAGAAGTCGCGCTTCGGGGAAGTGCAGGGGGATCGGTTGAAAGAATTTCTCGACGTGATGGGCGCCGCCATCGTCGAGGACGTACCGATCCGGACGATGGTCCCCAAGCCGGGTTGGGTCGGGCGGATGCTCTTCCGCCAACTCGCGGCGGTCTACTGCCGGAAAGATAACGGCCCGGACACCGGCATCGCCAGCCGAGGCAAGTGGACACGCATCCGGTCGGCGTGGCGGTTCGCACGGGGCACCGGCGCGATCCCGAAGTTGCACGCCCGGATTCCGACGATGACCTTCGCCGACGCCGAGGAAGCGCGGGGATCGATCCCCGCGGAAATCGAGGCACTGCTACTGCGATACTACCGAGTGAAGGTGGAATCGCTGCAATTCTGCGGGCCGACGAATTACCATCGGCCTTACTGGGAAGGCCTGGATTCGCTGCTGATGACCTTCCCCGCGATTCTTTGGTTGGCCCGCGTCTTCGAGCGCGGCGGACTCGACCGCACGAACGCCACCAAGCTCGCGTTGCGTTTGGTGGACGACAGCTTCGGCTACAACAAATTGCTCGACGCCGGCCGGCAGCCGTGGGCGATGCGCGCCCTCGCCGATCGCGGCGAGATCGCCAAGCTCATCGCGTGGTACGCGGGTTAATCGACCCCTACCCCACATAAACCCCGGCGAAGAGTCCGGGGAACATATCCTCGGCGGATGTCGCCACGGCGATGCCAAATTGGGCCAGCGTCGCACCGGAGAATATCCACACGGTGGAACCGTTGCCGACGCCGGCGCCGGCGATGACGTCCGTCAAACCGTCGCTGTCCAGGTCGCGGGCCGCGACGCGGATGCCGCCTTGGTTCGACTGCGGCGCCGCGAAGAAGCTGGCGATCGGCGTCGGATTTTCCAAGAGCAGCGACAACCCGCTGAACACGGTGATGTGCGGCGATCCGAGCCCGGCCCCAGTGATGATGTCGGCGAAGCCGTCGCCGTCGACATCCCCCGCCGCGACGTAGACGCCGCCCCGGAACGCGGGGTCGTAGGCGAAGAAGTCGTTGACCAAACGCCGGCCGACGCCGAGGATCAAATCATTCCCGTCGAACACGGCGACCGCCGGCCCCGCCCCGGCCCCGGCCCCGACGATCAGATCGGGTGTGCCGTCGCCGTTGATATCCCCGGTCGCGACCCGCACACCGCCCCGGAAACCTTCGCCGAAGGCGTAGAAACTGGCCGCTTCGACGAGCGTTCCCCCGAGCGTCAAGAAGATCTTGACGTGGGGCGTCGCGCCGGCGTCGGTGCCGATGGCCAAGTCGGCGATGCCGTCGAGGTTGAAATCGGCGGAGGCCACGAAGAGGCCACCCCTGAATCCGTCGAAGGGCTGGAATGTATGGAGCACCTGGCCCGTGATGCGATCGACCACCGAAACTTGGGCGACGATACCGGGGCTGCTGCCGACGACGATGTCCAACACGCCGTCGCCGTTGAAGTCCCCCACCGCGGGGCGGACGCCCGTAAACGGCCCGCCGAAGTTGTCGAACCCGCTGAATTGCTGCGCGGTTGCGTCGTGGTAGCAGATGACGGAACCGTTGTCCGAGCCGGAGGCGAATTCGGGTGCGTCGAAATTCCGTACGATCACCCGGCTCGGCGCGGATTGGCTCGCGAGCAGCGCCGCTTGGCGCGGCAACACGAAGCCGTTGATGTCGGTGACGGCGGCGGCGCCGGAGTAGGTCGCGATCACCGAGTAGATGCCGGCGGGCAGTGTCGAGATCGTGATGCTGCCGACGCCGTTGACGAGGTTCGCCGTGCCGAGGACGGCCGCGCCGGCGGTGAAGGTCACGGTGCCCGTCGGCGTGTCGTGGCCGGGGAACGCCGGGACGACCGTCGCAGTTAAGGTCACGGGTCTACCCACGAACGACGTGACCGGCGCGGCCGTCAACGTCGTGATGGTGCTGTCGGGCAGGTCGTTCAAAAAGACTTTACCGACGGCGATGCCGATTACGGCGAAATCGGGGTGGGAATCGCCGTCGAAATCGCCGGTGATCAGATCGCTGCCGAACGAGGTGTACGAGAACGGATTGCGGGTGTCGGCCGTGAAGGTGCCATCGCCGTTCGAATAGAGTACGTTCGCTTCATTCCCCCCGTCAGTGGCGACGATATCTGGCCGGCCGTCGGAATCGAAGTCGGTGCTGGCGAGGCGGATGCCGAAGGAGTTGAGCGGGAAGAACGCGACGCCCACCGCGTTGAATTGCCCGTTGCCCAAGCCGCTGTGCCGAACCAGATTGCCGCCTTCGGTCGTGATCAAGTCCAAGACGCCGTCGGCATCGAATTGGCCGAGCGCGAAGTCGCCGATGTTGGCCGACGCATTCGTGGTGACGGGGGCGTCGAAGGTGCCATCGCCGTTGCCGAGGTGCGCGACGATGACCCCGCCGAAATCGACCGATACGAAATCGAGCAAGCCGTCGTTATCGAGGTCGCCCGCCAGGATGCGCTGGTCGAAGAACGCGGCGGCGACCGCCGGCTGGGGAACGAATCCCCCCGAGGCATTGTTGAGGTAAACGCGGTAGGTAGCACCGCCCCCTTGCAGGGCGATGATGTCCGTATGGCCGTCGGCATTGAAGTCGCCGGAGCCCAAGCCGACCGTTCCGTCCGGATCGATGAACGTCTGCGTGAAGGTGCCGTCGCCGTTGCCCGTGTAGACCCGCAGCGTGAGCGAGGTTTCGCTGCCCGAGACCAAATCGGGGATGCCATCGCCGTTGAAATCGGCCGTGATCAACGATGTCGGCGAAGTGGTCGTGTCGCCGTCCAATGCGTCGCTTTGGGTGAATTGCCCGTCGCCATTGCTGAGCAGCACTGCGATAAACGGCGCGCCCGCGGTCCCGCCGGTAGTATTGTTGATGGCGATGTCGTCCAACCCGTCGCCGTTGAAATCGGCGCTCACCGCGGCGACCGTGGAAACGACACCCGTCGTGAAGTCGGCCAGCGGGGTAAAACTCGGCACGATGCGGGCATCGAGTTCGAGTAGCCGAGGAATCGAACGGCGCAGTGCAACATCGGACATCAACATCCCTCCCGATACGACTCGCGGCGCAAAACCCGCAATTGTCACGTTATCGGACAACGGTGCCGTCGAAACCGGTCTATTGTGCCAGTTCGCTTCGCAAACTCCCCCGGATTGCCGGTTTTACCGCATCGACCGTTGAAAATGGCGTTGCGGCCGAGGGCCGAATGGCTATATACCCCGTTCGGTCTTTCCGGTTCAGACGCCGAGGCCCGCATGGTGTCGGTCGGTTTCGCCCTCCTCTGCCTGAGTTGCTGCCCCTCCGCACCGCCGGGGTTGGCCGTCGCCGCGCCCAAACTCCAACGCGGGGATGAATTGGTCTACAGCGGGGAAATTCACGAGACGAGCGACCGACCCGACAATCGCTTCAAAAAGAAACACCTCCTCGAAGTGCGGGTGTTTGTGCTCGAAGCCGACGCCGATTCTGCCGATTGCGCCGTGATGACGGCCCTCACGATTCAAAACGATGACAAAGTCGCCAGTGCCGTCCGGATCGTTTCGGGCTCCGGCCCGGCGAACAATCGGGACGCCACCACGGCCCAGTTGCAACTGATCCGCGTCGATTCGCAAGGCCTCACGCAAATTCTCGAACCGCTCGGCCCGCCGCCGCTGACCTTCGCCAAGGCCAAACGATCCGCCGTACCGGCGTCACCGCTCGATTCCGTATCCCCTCACGAACTCGGCTTCTTTGTGCCGTTGCCGTTGGAAGGCGCGAAAGTCGGCGGGAATTGGGCCGTCGCCGACCCCGTCCGCCCGCCGACCGTGTGGAACGCCAAAGCCGAGTCGACGTGGAACGGCAGTCGATGCATCGAAGTGACCGCCCTCCAAAAATCGACCGGTTGGGATCAACCGAATAGCACACCCGTAGGGTGGTACCGCTCCGAATCGATCCTCGCTTCCCCAGAAACCGGCTTCGCCAGCGTCGTCCAACGGGACATCTCCCGCCGGCTCGGCCGCGACATCGTCGCCCGCATCGGCGTGAAATACGAACTGCAGCAGACCAACCGCTACCTCGGGCCGCGCTACACCGACATGCGCAAAGAGATCGAACAAGCGTGGAGTTTCGGGAGTGCCGGGCGCTCGGTGCGGCGCACTTGGACCGAAGATCGCTTGCGATCCGAGACCATCCAGCGCTACCTCGACGATCACCCCAACGGCGGCACCTTCCGCCCGGTGCTGGAATCGTGTCGCAACGCCGCGGCCGGGGCATCGGCGAACGTGGCGCCGCCAGTCCTCACTGCCGTCCGCATCCAGCCCGCCGAACCGGCCGTGCTGCGCATCGGTTACCCCGCCCCCGATTTCGTCGTGGCGGACGTCGATCGCCCAACCGGACGGTTCCGGCTCTCGGCGAATAAATCGAAACCGACTGTCGCCATCTTCTTCAAACCCGGTTCGGCGACCTCCCAAGACACCTTGCTGTTCGCCGAAGCGCTGCACCAGCACTTCGGCGACAAAGTCTCCGTCGTGCCGTTGGCCATCGGTTCCAACGCCGCGGCGGCCTCGAAACAGCGCGAAGAATTGAAACTGAAGGTGCCGATCTACGACGGCTTCGACATCCGCGACGAGTACCGCGTGACGACCTTCCCCCAGTTTTTCCTGCTCGAATCGACCGGGAACTTGAAGTGGACCTTCGACGCCGGCGTCGGCCCGGAGACGGGATTCTTGGTGAAGCGGGAACTCGAAGCGATTCTGAAGTGACTATGGAAGTTCCAGCTTCCGTCCGCATCTGCGCTGCCACGGGGCGGGAACTGATCCCCGGCGAGCGGGTTTACGGAGTCTTGTTCGACGAAGCCGGTAAGTTCGTGCGGAAGGATTATGCCGCCGATGCTTGGTGCGGCCCCTTGCCCGGTGCCGTAGCATTCTGGGCCGGGCGAATTCCGACAGCCAAGGCCGCCCGGAAGCCGACATTCAACGATAAGCTCTTGCTCGACTGCTTCGACCACCTGAGCGCGGCGACCGAGCCGAATCGACTGCAATTCCGGTTTGTGGTGGCGCTGCTGCTGATGCGCCGCAAGAAGTTGAAATTCGAAGACGCCCAGCGCAAACCGGACGGCGCCGACGTCTTGATTCTACGGGACATCCGCACCGGCCAACGCCTCGAAGTGGCCGACCCCCGGTTGACCGAAGAGCAGATCACCGCGGTGCAAGACGAAGTGTTCCAAGTCCTCGGCTGGGAATGACCCCTATGCGACGAATCATTCCTCTGTTGGTCATCGCCGCGGCCCTCGGCACCCTCGCCGGGTGCACATGGCTCGACAAACTGCGCCCCGACCCGAACAAGGGCGGAAACGGCGCGCTCAAGCCCAAGAAGGCCGACGAGTTCGTGTCGTACTTGAACCGGCAATCGGGGTTCATCCAAACCGTCCGCTACGACGACGTCGGCTTGAAAGCGACGATCCCCGGCCAGCCGTGGGTGCCGGCGCTCCGCAGCGGCTTGATGGTCGCCCAGAAGCCGAAGAACTTCCGCATGCAATCGGGCTTCGCCCTCGGCGGCGATCAACTCGACATCGGCTCGAACGCCCAAGAATTCTGGATGTACGTCAAGCAACCGAAGCCGACGTACCTGTTCTGCACCCACGCCGACTTCCCGAAGGTGCAAGACGACTTGCCCGTGCCCTTCGAGCCGGATTGGATCATGCAAGCCCTCGGCATGGCGACCTACGACCCGAAGAAACTTTATGAAGTCGAGATTTCCGAAAAGGATCGTGCGTATTACCTCAAATGGGAAGACACGAACGCCGCCGGACAGAAGGTCATGAAGGTGACCGAATTCGCCGGCGAAAATGCGGAAGGAACTCAACCGCAAGTCCGCAAGCACATGATCCTCGCGCAGACCAAGACCGGCTTGCAGCGGAACTTGGTCGCCGAGATTCACAAAGTCGCCGTGCTCGATGCCGGCATCGACTCGGTGACGGGCCAACGGACCACCGTGCAAGTTCCGACGGAAGTCACGCTCGAATGGCCGCAACAGAAGGTGAAGCTGGCCCTGACGCTCGGCAAGCCGAAGCTGAATTCCCACGAGGAAGTGGCGCTCTTCAGCAAGCCGGCGAAGATCGACAACGCCAGCCCCGTCAACTTGGCCGACTTCCGCACCGACGGTACACCGTCCGGGTTGATCCGCGGCGCGACGCCGGGCGACCTGCCCGTGGAACGCAAGAAGAAATAGCGACAACCACGAGCGGGTCGAAATCATTTCGCAAGGGTCGACGAACGGCAGAATTCGACGTGAGTCGTTGCGGTTTAGAATTCCACCTGAATTATGGAATGATTTCGCGAGGTCAGGCCATCCAGAATCGCGGCAGTTCACTGCGCAGGAATTTCCACAGGCCCTGGACCGTGAGCCAACTCTTTTTGGCTTTGTCGCGGCGACCGGTGAAATACCGCACCGCCGTTTGCAGGCTCTTCTCGACCAATTGCACCGGAGTGTCGATGGTCACGAGGAGCTTGTAGGCGAACAGGGCGCCGCGGCCGACGCCCGCTTTGCGGAAGTAGTGTACGTAACCGATAGCCACGTTCGGTTGCGAGAAACCGATGTTCGCCCGGCTCGATACGCGGCCGTAATGCAGGATTTCGACAGCGCTGAAGAAGACGACATCGCCGTGTCGGCCGGCTTGCGTCGAGAGATCGAGGTCTTCGCCGCCGAAGCGGTAACGCTCGTCCCAACAGCCGGATCGCTCGAAGGCCGAGCGGGGCAGGAACACGGCCGCACCCATCAGCACCTCGACCGGGCGCACCGCGCGCGGGTCGAAGGTTTCGCGGCGGTAGCGGTAGTAGGCCGGGCGGAAGAGCCGCGTCCAGCGGAGCAGGCTGATGCGGTGAAAGAGTGCACCGAGCGTCGGTTTCGTGCGGTAGGAAATCTGCGGGACTCCGTCCGCCCCGAGCAACCGCGGGCCGATCATCGACACGTCCGGGTTTGCCTCGGCGTATTCGACGAACTCGACGAGGGCGTGCGGCGGCACTTCGGTGTCGTTGTTCAAGAAGAAGAGGTAGTTGCCGCGGGCGAGCCGGGCGGCTTGGTTATTGGCTTTGCTGAAGCCGACGTTCTCTCGATTGCGCACCAGCACGACATCCGGGAATTCGGCGGCGACCATATCGGCGGCCCCGTCGACGGAGGCGTTGTCGACGACGATCACTTCGAGTGCGACGCCCTGCTCTTGCTCGAGCAGCGATACCAAGCAGGCGCGCAGCATCTCCCGGCAATTCCAATTGGCGATGCAAACGGAGACCAGCGTCTCGGCGGCGCGTTCGCGGAAAGTCCCCGCGTGGGACAGCGGGAGGGCGGGTGCATCCTGCACTTGGCGAAGCATTCGGAATCCCCGGTCGGGACCACGGCCGAGCCCGCTTCCGTGCGGGCGGCTCTCAGAATCTGGAAACTAGCACGATTCGGAAGCGGGTGTCAATTCCGAGTCCGGTACGGGAACGGCTCACTCAGAGCGCAACCTACGAAAACAGCTCAGCGCGAAGAAACTTCAAGAATCGTTCCTAAACCCTTGGTGGGCCAGCACAACGGTCGGCAATGCGATTTAGCTTTCGGAGCTTTCGCTGCTTTCGCTGCTTTCAGCAGGGGGGGTATGCAGAATGACCGAAACCTAA
>Ga0105046_10006883_pt1 | contig 17972 bp, 15 predicted proteins | sample MAT03_FD_78385 | JGI IMG/M metagenome (GOLD analysis project Ga0105046, IMG submission 78385) | Freshwater microbial communities from Lake Fryxell liftoff mats and glacier meltwater in Antarctica - MAT-03 (megahit assembly) | ecosystem: Environmental > Aquatic > Freshwater > Ice > Liftoff...
CCTCCATAAAATGTTCGCCTGGTGACACCGGGTTTTAACCCAGTGGGGAAAGGCGTACTTCCTTTCTAGTAGGTATAGCCGTCAGACTGGTGAAGTGTGGTTAAATGCCTCGGATGCACGTCAAACCCGTTTAACCCGAATGAAGGTCGATTACGGATCGCAACCCGCCCGACATGCGTTCCGGCATACTTGCCCGTCGGCACAATCGCTTTAACGAAGTCGCCTGTTTTGAAGCCGTAGGCGGTGCTGCTTGTCTTGGCCTTCGTGCGCGGGAAGCCGTGTTTATCCGGCAGGGTCATCTGGCGGCGCTGCCTCCCCGCTGCCTTGGTCGACAGCGTAACTTGTGTTGGATCAAGCCGAACGGCAGTCCCACTTTCGCCCACACAGGCGGCATCAATCCAATGGGCTTTGGGGTAGCCTTGTCCAAAGCGATTGAACTTCGTGCGTCCCCCTGTGCCTGCTTCAACAGGTAGACCTGTCAGTTTGAGGTGATCAAACAAAGCCCAGCGTGTCGCGTTCACAGCAGCAGCGTCCTTTAAGGGCTGCCTGGCTTTCGTCTGAACCTCTGGATGTCCAAACTCAGCGGCGGTCTGTGGGCCTTTTTTCTGATTGCAAGCGTGGCAGGCGAGAGACAGGTTCGTAACTCGATTTGAGCCACCGCGTGTCTTCGGAGTGATATGCTCGATCTCCAAAGGCAGGTCTTTCGCCCCGCAGTAAGCACACTTGCGGCCCCACTTCTCTAAGAGATACTCGCGCACCTCGTAGCCCTGCAATGCGCCTTGCTGATATTCGACGCCAGAAATTTCAGCGTTCTCCATCAGTTGCAGATCGAAGCGCACAAGTTCTTGCGAGATTGACGTGATGGGGCAGCGCCACGCCAGCCGCACAGTCCATGTCCAGATATTGTCGATGCGGCTTTTCAGCGACGGCGGCAACCAAGCTGCGCTGCGACGACGATTGCGAAAGCGTGCAGGGCGATAGCGCGTGTGACGAGCGCGGCGCGAGTGTCTCTGCTGCAAACGGCTCAACAGCGCGTCCCGTATTTGCTGCCCACGATGGGTCAACTCTGCGCCCCAGATGACACATGTACCCCGTTGAAAATCAGCGACGAGGGCTAACCCTGTTGTCTCGCTGCCTGGGTCAATCTTGAGAGCGACGGGCTGTGTGTCTCCACTCTCACGCTCCTTCAAGATGATGGTCAATGGAAAGCGGCGCTGGATGGCCGCCTTCCCCGATGTCAGCAGCTCCCTGGCTCGTGCGGGATGGCAGGGCATGAGCGCCTTTTTGTTCTTGTCGATCACGAGAATACGTTGCATTGAAAGTTACCTTTCAGGTCTCCGTTTTCACGGGTAAAGTTTTCCTCGACAATGTTATGAGACGGTTTATGTGTGAACGACACTGTTTGCTCCCCAGCATTCTGTTTAATCGTTCACCGCAGAGTTCGGGACTGGAAGGTCATCCCGAAGTGCCTATGTATTCGCCTCTAACGGAGCCTTTTCAGGCTGAGTCTGGTAAGCACTAGGGCTAAAAGCCCCTCCCTTTAGGGCGGAGATGCTTACAATGTGGCCCTATCCTCTGCTCGATCTATCCCCAGGCTTCCACAACAATGCGATCATCTTTCACACAGGCCATCTCTGGCCGATTGCTGCGCCGTTTATCGGGCGGGGCGGTGGTGATATGATCACCGATACGCAGTTGGTTTGGACTCATCTCCAATGCACACACAACGGCTGTTGTATCGCCCTCCGCCCCAGCATGGGCCATGCCGCGCAGCTTGCCCCATACAATAATATCGCCTGCTGCAATGATCTTCGCGCCAGCATTCACATCGCCATAGACCACCACATGGCCCCGACTGTGGACGGTGCGACCAGAGCGCAGCGTGCGACGAATCATGACACCAATTGTACCCTGTTCTTCAGGGTCAATCGGGGCATCGTCAAGATCAGTCTCATCCAAACGCTGTTGCATCTGGTTCGAGCGCGTTCGAATATCGAGGGCTGTGGCTGAGGCCAGCGTGGTTTGACTCTCGCTCACCACGACCGCGAGCAGCATCTGGCGTCGTTCCAGCAGGGCCCGTAAAGACGTCAATTCGTATTTGGGTACAGGCCGTTCGCCCGTGTCAATCGTGACCTTTGCGCCTCGGAAAAAATCAAGTTTTTCATCGATGCGTGCCGCCAAATCGGTTGTAATGCGCTCCCATTTTTCCGTTGTACTGAGTGTGATGAGCAACCCATCATTCACACCTTTGATTGTGAGCGTGTCATCTGGCATTGTGCGCCCTGCATCCTGGCCGTTGCACTGATCCTCTGCAAATCATACAGAATCTTTCGGATTTGCGCCCCTTTTTGGTGCACGATTCTGTCAAGGAATATCGTAAGAAAGTGGTTTGTGCATGTTTAGGATGATTGATCTAGATTAAAACACGAGAAGGCCAGGATGTTTTAGGCTTTTGACCATACTCTTGAAAAAGATTGCATTGTCTGTGATTGTACGAGTATTGATGACGCAACTGAACTTTGAATCAGATCAACAAAAATATCATTTTCATGGATTGAGAGAGGTGACAACACAGTCGTTTGTTCCTCTAATCGTATTTGGTGTTACAAAACCTTGCATAAATCTTTGTATTTTTCTTTGTCACAGATTCTAATATCGTACAGTCGATCATCGAGGCCGTCTTCGGCGTAAAACTCAGCAACGATCTTAAAATACAGAACGAGATCAGGGTTTTGCAGTTCGCAAAACCCTGATTGTGCCCCGTCATACCAATCGAATACGATAAGTCTTTTGACGATCCATTCTCTGAATGGGATCTCCTTAAGCCATATGGCCCACTATCTTAGCCCTCTGATATACGTCTAAATCATCTTCAAGATCGCCAGCCCCATCGCCAGCGGCAGCAACCCATACAGCAAAAACACTCCCCGGCGCAGCCAGAGGCCCCCGCGTGGCGCGTTATGCACCACCCACTCTCCAAGCGCAAAAACGGCATATGTCAGCCACACAATTTGAATGATAAGCATAGGGAGCAGAAGAGTGGCTTTGGTCGGCCCATCATAGACGAGGGCAAACCCTGCATACGCTGCATAGCCGATGAGCGACACATTGCCAAGCGCAGGATACCAGCGTGCGAGGCGCGTCAATCCGAGGATGCTCAAGAGGGTGGAGAACCAACCAAACTGGGCCACGATGAAATTCACAACAGTCAGCCAGCGCCGCCCCTGCCGCCATGCGTCTAACGCCAGACGATGACTCTCACGCTGGATATAATCGACAACCAGCCCGTGCAGACCAATTCCGACGATAAGGCCAAACAGCACGCCGTAGAAATAGGACAGTTTGACACGCGTGAGATAAAGAGCGAGTGCAATCGCCGGGGCCAGCAGCACCATCAAGCGATCATTGAGGATACCGAGGCTAAACAGCAGCATGATGCCCCAGATGTGATAAAACTGTGGCGTGCGCTCTTCTTCCTTGTCAACAGATTTAAAGCGCATGATGGGCGGGGGTGCGGCCTCAGTGGGGTGGGGGTTGGTGAGCAGCAGCATGTCGATGAGCAGGAACATGAGCCAGCTTGTGGTAAACCCCGTGAGACGGATACTGCGCGGCGTGCCAATTTGCAACCAGAACAGGACGGCAAAGACGGTCACAGCCGCCCCGATTGCCAGAGCAGGCCGCCGCGTTATCACACTGCCCGCGAGGGCAATCAAGCCCGCAATGCCCAGTGCCAGAACAATGGTCGCGGGTGTGCCTTCGCCACCGCCCGTTTGCGACCAGAAGGCCGGACACAGTGCCAGCGTCAAGCCGCCGATCAACGAGATAAGGGCCCCCAACCGCCGCAAAGCGAGCGTCATGCCCACAATGACGAGCGCCAGACCAGAGGCGCGGACAAGGGGTGTATCGGCGAACAGAAACAACAGCCACGCAATCGCGCCCGCCATGACAGGTGGCAGCCAATAACGCACCCAGAAGAGGCGTAGGGGCACGAGGGCGGAGGATGTCTTCATGAATGATCCTTTAGGCGGGGAAATATGCCAACATGATAGCCTATGCTCTTTGAGGGATCAACGGCGCTGGGCGAGAGAGCGCTTTTGTTTTATACACAGGACTTTCGCTCCGCAAGATAATAACCCCACCCTCCGCCCTCCCCGCTCCGCAAGGAGGGAACTTTGACTCCCCTCTCTACGCAGTGGGGAGGGGTTGGGGGAGGGGTCAAGCGAGAGTCCTAATACAGAAGATTGCTCATGGGAATCATCGGAGCGAGGGATATTTTCTCCTCGCCCCAATCGCACCACACTTTGAATGACAAATCAGTCCCACTAACCGACGGCTTATGGCGCTGGAACTTCAACATTGGGATACAGCGGCAGCGATTCGATGCCTGTGCGCTGCTTCTTGAGTTCAAAGTATCCGGTCATGATTTCACGGACAACAGGCAGCGCAATGCGTGAGCCTTCACCGCCATTATAGACGAACGCGACGATGATAATTTCCGGCGGATATTTGTCGTAGACCTGACCACCGTTATATTTATCGAGTGCGGTGTTGTAGTAGGGGGCATAGCCGATATACCACGCATGGGCAGGCCACTGACCAGGGACACAGTAACCGAGCGGATTGGCGATATTATCGCAGTATTCCGCTGTGCCCGTCTTGCCTGCGACCGGGATGCCTGCCAGTTCACCCGATAGAATGGCCGCGCGGGATGTCCCACCATTCATCATCGCAGCGGCCCGCATACCCTCACGAACAAGCTCCATGCTGTCCGAATGGATGAACGCAGGGCTATAAGGGGCGCGAACATTTGGGAACCGAATCGGCTGGCAGACGCTGGCATTGAATGTGTAATTCAGCGGGATAAACACCTGATATTCGCGTGGGTCCTGTATGAAGGGATCACTGCTCACATTGACAGTGTTGCGATAGCCCTTAGGATCGCAGCGGTTGCCATCATAAAACTCGCTGTCTTCTTCGCAGATGCAGGCCAGGCTTGTCTGACCTTTCATGAGCATATCTTCCAGCAGCAGCAGCGTCAGCGGCTGATTGGGCGGCACGAGATCAGGATTGACCGTGCGCAGAACTTTTGGCGCGAATGGCGTGAGGATATTGCCCTCTTCATCCAGGAAATCGAGAATGACAGTGGGCTGATACAGCGTGCCATCGTTGATGATCGAGACGACCTGTGTGATGAGCTGCAAGGGGGTTACAGTGACATAGCCCTGTCCGAATGATGCGTTGTAGGTATCACCTGTGGACCAGTTTTCGCCCTCATTGCGGCGCTTCCATTCGCGGTCAGGCATACGGCCCGCTGCCTCAAAGGGCAGTTCGATGCCTAACTCGGAACCAATCCCGGTGGCGGTGGCGTAACGGAAAAGACCATCAATATCAAGACCATCCGGCTTTAGCACCTGGGCACTGAGCTTAGGATTACCGCCGCCCACCTGATAGAAATACACATCGCAGCTCCACGCGATGCTTTTAACAAAATCGACAGGCCCATGTCCTGGGGCACGAATCCAGCACACAAAGGGCTGTGAGGCTGATTGGTCATTCTCGGCATAGCGATTGGGCACGTAGATGATGCCTTCGTCAGCGAGTTCCGTGTTGGGATCAATCACATCTTCCTCAGCGACGCCAGAGGCAGAAATGAGCTTCCAGACGGAACCGGGCGGATACAAACCCTTAATTGAATTGTTCACCAGGGGGCGGAAGGGGTCCGCCGCGATTTCGAGGTAATACTCGCCATCGATGGCGCGGGCAAAGCGCGAATTGTCATAGGTGGGCAGGCTGACCAGCGCCAGCACTTCGCCCGTCTGCGGATTCATGGCGATGGCAACACCCTGATTGCTCAATCCTTTATCACTGGAGATGGGAGTCGTGTTACGGACTTGAATATATTTTAGGAGGGACGCTTCGGCGATTTTTTGCAATTCCACATCAATGGCAAGGCGCACGCTCTTCCCAGGGATGGGCGGGGTTTCGCTGATGACCTGCTGCACAGCGCCTGCGACATCGACCTCACGCAAACGCGATCCGCGTGTACCGCCAAGAACATTTTCCAGAAGGCGTTCGACGCCTTCATAGCCGATGCGATCATAGGCCGGGTTATAACCCTGCTCAGCCAGCTCTTCGGCTTCATCTGCGCCAATCGGCCCCATGTAACCCACAACATGCGATGTCGAGGCTCCTGTGGGGTATTCGCGCACGCCAATCGGGTCAATCTCAACACCGGGCATATAAATGCGTTCTTCCAGGATTTGCATCGTGACTTCCAACGGCACATCCTGGGCAATGATCACGGGGCGGAAGGGCGCAATCCCTTCGCCTTCGCTCACGAGTTCTTCAATGCTGCGCACCCGCTCACTCTCGCTCGAACGGAGGGCGATTTCACGCGTGGGGGGCACATCGACCAGTGCTGAGAGTCGATTAAAAATTGTCAATTCGGCTTCACGGTCTTCAGGCAGAGACGCCGGGATAATCGTCACATTGTAAGCGGGCACATTGAAGGCGAGGCGCACATCGTAGCGATCACGAATCGCGCCACGACTGGCGGCCAATGGCAGCGCACTGAGACGATTTTCGTTCGCCCGTGTCTCAAAGATGTCAAACTGAACAATTTGTAATTCATACAGACGGATACTGAACAGCGCAAAGACGGCAAAGATCACCGCCTGAAAGAACGTCAAGCGCCAGCCCTGGAAGGGCATCAGACGATTTTTCAAGGGAGAGACTCCAGATCGCTGGTGGACGGGGAGAGATGTGTGTCATGGGAGCCAAACCATGCTCATGGGACTACACACTGAGTTCGGGTTTATGGATACGACGTTGAATGAAACGCAAGATCACGTAAATCGGCAGCATCAAGATGAGATTATAAAAGATTTCCGGCATGAGAACATAGGGCAGCACCTCCGCAAGATCACGCGGGGCCCCAATCAAGGCCAGAACGATGAAGACAATGATCTCATGCAGCACCGTCCCCGTGAGAATCATACCCATGAGCGTGATAATCGATACACGATAGACCTGCTTGCGAATCACTTCAACGCCAAAGAGCACGAGGACGAGCGCAATCGTGGATGTGCCTAACGGCGTAATCGAGAGCAGATCCTGAAAGATGCCCCCGACAAAGGCCCAGAAGAGGGCCTCTTCGAGCGGGGCATGGAGGCCCCAACACAAAACCAGCAGCAGGACGATACTTGGCTGACCGCTGTAGAGCCGCACATAAGGCAGAACGCTCGATTCGAGTGCCGCTGCGATTATCAGAATGGGAATGGCAAGATAATAACCCATAACATCACATCATCTATGGACCCGTTTAGACACACGAAACATCGTTTCAGACAGCCTGATGGACGCCCGAAAAGTCGTCGTTATGGCGTGACAGGGACATCTTCTATAGTGAGATTGGCGGGACGGAAGCTCGTGACGACCAGTACAAACTCCAGCGTCGAGAAATTGATCAGGCTGCTGACTTCGGCCTCCTGCCACAGCTCGAATTCAAATTTGCGGCGGCTTGTCACCTGTCCGATGACAATATCGGGTGGAAAGTTGCCGCCCAGACCGGATGTCACAACCAGATCGCCCACCGTAATTTCGGCATCGACAGGGATGAATTGCATGCGGAGGTTGCCCGTGAGCAGACCGCGTCCGCGCACGCTGCCCTCGGCACGGCTCTTTTGCAGACGGGCACTCACGGCGCTGTTTTGGTCGCTGATGAGCTGGACGCGCGAGGTATTCGCGCTCACAGAATAGATGCGTCCTACGAGTCCGAGATCGGTTTGGACAGGCATGCCAACGTCAATGCCATCACGCGTGCCGCGATTGATGATGATGCTGCGCACAGCACTCTGGGCATCCACGCCGATGACATCTGCCGTGACAAACTCGCGTCCTTCGAGGCTGCTGGTGTAATCAAGCAGGCCCGCAAGACGCTCGTAGTCGCTGGAAATTTCCCGCAGTTGGATCAATTCACCTTGCAGTTTGATGAACTGGTCTTCCAACTCACGGTTGCGCCGCCGAAGCTCATTGACGTCATTTGTTTCGCTAAGGAGGCGGCTCATCGTCTGCGACAGGCGCGTAAAGCCGCCCGTGATCGCATTGAGCGGTACGGACACGATGTCTTCAAAAGGCCCCAGAATCCCCAGAGTGCTGGCTCCCATCAAGCCGCCGCACAGGAGCAGACACAGCAGCAAGAAAAAGAGTCGGTTTGCCCGCCAGGATCGTCTCAAAAGGATACTCCCACAGTTCACTGACAGCCACTATATGACAGGTGGGACATGAAGAAAAGGGGTTAATGATGTGTACTGCCACGTTCCGGCCCAACAAGCAAACGACGGAGATTGCTATAGTCTTCCAGAATACGTCCGGCTCCACGCGCCACACAGGTCATCGCATCTTCGGCAACAATCGCCTGAATATGCACCTCTTCGCTGACACGCTCAGCAAAGCCCTTGAGCAAGCCGCCGCCGCCTGCAATCGTGATACCGCTTTCCATGAGGTCGGCCACTAACTCCGGCGGCGTATCATCCAGGGCATCCTTGATCATATCGACCAGGATATTGACAGAACCGGACAGCGCCTCACGAATCTCAATCGAGCTGACTTCAACGGAGTCGGGCAGACCTGAGTTCAGGTTGCGCCCCTTCACTTTCCGTTTGGTTTCCTGGGGCAGGGGATACGCGGAACCGATGTCAATTTTGATGCGCTCTGCCTCTGGTTCGCTGATGAGCAAATTGTGCTTAAGACGCATATAGCGCACAATGTCCTCATCCATCTCATCACCCGCCACACGAATCGAACGGCTGATGACGATGCCACCGAGGGAGAAAATCGCCACTTCGGTGGTGCCACCGCCAATATCGACAATCATGCTGCCGCGTGTTTCCAGAATCGGCAGACCTGCCCCGATGGCAGCGGCCACAGGCTCTTCAATCAGATGGGCTTGACGGGCCCCGGCAGCGAGGGCAGCATCATAAACGGCACGCTTTTCGACTTCGGTCACGCCTGTGGGAATCCCTACGACGACGCGCGGTTTTGGCACAGGGACCCAGGTTTGTTCATGGGCTTTTTTGATCAGATATTCGAGCATTTGCGCGGTAATGTCATATTCACTAATGACCCCATCGCGCAGAGGGCGAACGATGAGTATATCCTTAGGATTTTTACCCCACATCTCTTTCGCCCGCGCCCCCACCGCGATGGGTTCACGGGTGCGTTTGTCTAAGGCGACGAACGAGGGTTCATTGATGACAATCCCCTTGCCGCGCACATAGACGAGGGTATAGGCGGTTCCAAGATCAATACCAATATCGAGAGAAAACAGCCCAAAAAAATATTCCAGCGGACTTAGCACAACGTTACTCCCGCGATGGTCAGCAAGGCAATCATTAGTAAGACAAGTCCCATACGCCTAGAGGCAATCATGCGCCCTGTACTTGACCCCATCGTCTCTCATGTCACACGTATCATGACTGAGTTCACCACTTTGAAGAGGACGACGGGTCTGATTCTGGCGGTATCAGGCGGGTTGGACTCGCTTGTGTTGCTCCATAGTTTAGCCAGGCAGCGTGATCAATGGTCATTTCGGATTCATGTCGCCACCTTCGATCATGGATGGCGCGCTGAAGCGGCGCAGGATGCTCTGTTTGTTCAAGACATGGCCGCGCAGCTCGGTTTGGCCTGCACCATTGGCCGTATGATCACTCCCGATAAAACCCCGCTCGGACGCGAAGCGGCAGCCCGCACCGCCCGTTATGATTTTTTTGCACAGGTCGCCCATGCACAGGGCGCTGACTCGATTGTGACAGCACATCATGCCGATGATCAGATCGAGACGATTCTGCTCCATTTGCTGCGCGGCACAGGCACCCATGGTCTTCAGGGGATGAGCCCTTATACACGGCTTCCTGGGTATGACACTCTGTGGCTCATGCGACCCCTGCTTGATATATCACGCGATGAATTAGCCGCTTATGCGCAGCGCCATACTCTCATACCGCGCCATGACGTCTCAAATGACGATCCACGCTACCAGCGTAATGCATTGCGACAACAGATTGTACCGCAACTCAAACGATTTAACCCAAAATTTACACAGAACCTCATACGCCTTGCCTCCATTGTGCGCGATGAACAGGATTATATGACTCAAGAACTTCAACGCGGGCTCATGCATTACGCTGAGAAATCACCTGATCGTTGGATGATTGAGCGTCATCGCTTCTGGCAGGCGCATATCGCGCTCCAAAAACGCTATGTGTGGCAGGCGGCACAAACCCTGAGCAAGACGCCACAGGACGTCACTTACGAACGTATTATGGCGTCTGTGACGATGATCCGTGACAAGCGGGTGGGAGCAAAAATTGAAATTCCGGGCGGCGTAATTGTGCGCTTGAATCGCACACATCTCATTATTGAACAGCACGATGTTTTCTCGCAGCCCGAATCTGCTGATAGAGAGCCCTGATGTATCGTGGGGACACAGAGAAAAAGGGCATATTTTTATCATGTATGTGTCTTGATGAGAAGGAATTTTTGAGAAAAGTTAGCAACTCGATTGACAAATGCTATCAGTTTTGCGGAATACTTGTCACAAGAATTGATTTAGAGTATGCTTAAGGAACAATAAAGGGACTTTTGGCCTATATCCGGGGCATAGTTTATGACAAGCGTTCTTTCTAGTACTGCAACAGCCTCCATTCTTGTCGTCGATGATGAAGGCCCGAATCGCTACTCCGTGAAGAAAACATTGGAGAAAGTGGGCTATAGTGTGATGGCGGCAGCCAGCGGTGAAGAAGCGCTGGAAATGATTAAGAACGAAGAGTTCGATGTCATTCTGACCGACATCCGCATGCAAGGAATTGATGGCGTCGAATTGTTGAGGCGCATCAAGGAATTGACACCCGATACCATTGTGATCCTGATGACTGGTTTTGCCAGCCTCGGCACAGCGGTGGAAGCCCTGCGCCTGGGTGCGCATGATTACCTCATCAAGCCCAGTTCCAGCATGGATATTCGTCAGAGTGTCTCACGCGGCATTGAAAAGTCACGCGGTCAGAAACGCCGCCGCCGCTTGATCGAAACGATCAAGACAGGTGTCTTTGAACTCGTCTCAGAACATGATGTTGTCCAGCGCCCAGACGTTGAGCCTCCGGTTGCCGAGAGCATTGATGCACGCATGTCCATGTTTGATCAAGTCGCGCCAGGCGGCCAGCAGGTGATGCATCTTGGCCCGCTGACGGTCTATCCGGGACGCTATCAAATCTCGGTGGATGACCGCCAGATCGACCTCACGCCGACAGAATTTGATTTGCTGCTGTATCTGGCGGCGCATCGTGGGCGTGTTGTGCCCTGCCATGAGCTTGTGCGCGAAGTGCGCGGTTATGCGGTGGATGAGACGGAAGCCCGCGAAGTCATTCGCCCGCACGTCAGCAATCTGCGCCGTAAACTCAAGAGTGCGGGCCAGAATGCCGACATCATTGTGAATGTGCGCGGCATTGGCTATCGTTTGAGTGAACGCGCCAACCAGAACGGCGCTTAAATCTTACACCGCATTTTGCTATCATACGGCCTCTAATGAGGTCGTTTTGATTCGGGTGGAAAAACATTGCGACGCTTCTGGATGGCTGCTCTCACGATTTTGATCGTTGTCTGTGCGCAAAATGGCCCTCTTGTGGCCCAAACAGTCTGTGCTGAGACAGTCGGCACACGCACGCGCCTGGAATACTACAGTGCCTGGTTGCAGCAGACTATGTACTACACGGTTTACACGCCGCCCTGCTACGCCAACACGACACAGACCTATCCCACTGTCTATCTGATGCATGGCTCAAATGAGAATGATGAGTTCTGGGCGCGTCTCGGCATGCTCGATACGCTGGATGCGGGGATTGCCAGCGGACGCTATCCGCCCATGATGCTCGTGATGCCGTTTGGCAATGTCATCGCCAATCGCAACCGCTTCGATAACGTCTCATGGAGCAATATTTTTCTCACGGAAATGATGCCCGCTGCTGAGAGTCTCTATCGCATTGATAAGCAGCCCGAAAATCGTGTCATCGCAGGCATCAGTCGGGGCGGATTCTGGGCCTATCAAATCGGGCTGCGCCACCCGGAGTTGTTCGGGGCGATTGCGGGTCACAGTGCATTCTTCGATGAATACCATGCCGAGCCGCAAGATAATCCGTTGGATTTGATTGTGGATGCGCCTGGGATTGAGAGCATGCGCTTCTGGTTGGATCGGGGCAAAGATGATTTTGCCGCCCCTGGCCTGGATATTATGGGCCAACGGATGCAGGAGAATGGCCGCTCCTACAGCTACACGATCCATCCAGAAGGCCAGCATTACATCACCTACTGGGCGCAGCATGTGGGTGAGTATCTCGATTTTTATGCGTCTGCTTTGCAATCCGATTTTGCTGTGGGGCAGGCAACGGCGCTGCCGATTGTGAGCGATACGGCGTCTCCTGTGGACACGACCCCTGCCACCTGGCCGACAGTCGCCCCATCAAGCGGCTTTGCGACCAATACACCTGAAGGCGCAAGTCTCGCCCCGTCACTCCCAACCCTCACACCCGATCCATCAACGATTATTTTCCCAACGGCAACTTTAGCCCCTGGCGCACAATCTCTTGTGAGTGGGGATGCTGTGGCGCTGTATGTGCCTGCTGCCGCTTTTCCTTCGCTGCTCACATCGGTCACACGGGTGCAAATCGATGCATGGGCCGCAGGGCAGTTTGATCCTGCGCTTGTCATTGTGCCGCAAACACGCGAGGCATTCCCCAATCTGAGCCCGCAAACGGCAGTTGTCGAAATGGACCAGCTGCGCAGCACCCTGTGGCGGGATCGCAATCTTGTGGCACTGATCCCCTTTGACGCGCTGACAGAAGAAGTACGCCCACTGTGGATGGATGACATCGCAATTGTCGATCAACTCGTGGCCTATCCGTTTGCATCCACCACTCAGACGCCCAATTTTGATCCGACGCTGCTCACGCGCATCACAATTTCCGGCGTGACAGCCCTGACACGCAATACACGGGCGATTCTGGATGAGAAGGGGATTGAGTGGGCGGCGGGTGGCATTCTGGATTATGTGCAGCGCAGCACCCTGTTCCACATGAGCAATGAAGTCTCTATGAGTCCAGATTGCCCTGTTTTTACGAATGACATGTTAGGCGGCGGCACAAGTATGTGCAGCAAAGCCGAGCACTTTGAGTTGCTCAAACGTCTGGGAGTCGATATTATCGAACTGACTGGCAATCATAATAATGATTACGGCTACGAGGCTTATACTGAGACGCTTGCGTTCTATCGCGAGAATGGTTTTGCGACTGTGGGCGGGGGCAGTACCCCGGATGAGGCCCGCCAACCGCTGATAAAAGACATCAATGGGACACGGGTAGGCTGGCTTGCCTGTAACGTGCCAGGGCCCTATTATGCGCTGGCGACTACGGATGAAGGCGCGCTTGGCGGCATTCGCCCAGGGGCAGCATCCTGTGATCGCGTGTGGCTGCAAGAGGCGATCTCCAGCCTCAGAACACAGGTCGATGTCGTCATTGTGTCGGTGCAGCAAGAAGAGATTGAAGACTATAAGCCAAGCAGCGTCCAGCAGTATGATTTTCGGCAGATTGCGGATTGGGGGGCCGATATGGTGATTGGCACCGCTGCCCACAAGCCTCAGACCTATGAGTTTTATATGACTGAACGCGGCACACAATCGCTGCTGCATTACGGCCCAGGTAATTTATACTTCGATCAACCCTTCTGGGGCAACAGCCGCTTCATCATGGATACGCTCTATCTTTATGATGGACACTTGATCACAATGGAAATTTTTCCGGGGATTATTGAAGAGTCGGGCCGCCCGCGCCTGATGACTCCGGACGAACGCATGAATTTTCTCTACTTTATGTTTGTGCAGCAAAATGGCTTCTAGGGGCGAGACGATGACATATAATGGGACAACGCCCCGCCTTCTGGATGTATGGGAACGGGTTCAACCACTGTTTGAACGCCACAGCAGCAAATATCCGGAAATTGCGATCCTGGGCCTGCGTGGAGCCCAGCGCACCGCCTGTCTGCGATATTTTTTACGTGAGGGCACACAGGTCAATGCGACCTTCCGTCTGCGTGAGACGGGGCAGTATGTCTCCTTTGAGTCGATCTCAGTCACGACACTGGCTCAGGCATTGAATCAGCATGCGGAGGATTTGATTGCGGCGTTCACTCTCAGTCTGCCCGCGCTGCCAACCCTGGCGCTGTTCTTCGATTCATCGGATGCCTTTACGATTGGCTATGAGCCGGGTAAGGACTGGAACGCGCTTGGTGTCATTGCCTTCTTTGAACTCTTACGACAGGTGCAGCTCATTGCCCCGAATGCCGAGATTCAGGCCATGTCGCGCATTTTCACTGAGCGTGAGCGTTTGCTGCTGAATCGCACGCTGCAAGAGTATTTTCAAGAGCGGGTGTCGTTGTAGGGGGCAATTTAATGTTTAAAGATGAAAAACCCCGCTTTCGCTGCACGTCAAATGGGGCCCTGTAGGGCGCGATATATCGCGCCCGCCACAAAAATGCAGCGGACGGCATGTATGCCGCCCCTACAGGTCAAAATTTTATACCTCTCCTTATTTGTTAAACTGCGTTATCAGCCTTTTCATGTGTTAGGAGGGGAGGAGCGGGCGGCCTGTGGCGAGGTCTTTGCCTAAATACTCGCTCATCTCTTTGGCGTATCGACCCACCATGCTGGAAACAGTTTTAATAATGTCACGGGCTTCATCCCACGATAGTTCTTGACGCTGACCTAACTTATCAGCGGATGCTTCTTCTGCGATCCCTTGAAAATATAAAGCCATAGTGGGCTGTCGATCTCGCAAAGATCCATTTTTAGAAACGAGAAGCTCTTGTTTCAATCGTGCGGCGGTGCGCTGCCACAAACCTGTATAAATATCGTTTGTCGCAATGGCATAGTGACGTCGGTTCAGTATCTCAGCAATCGCTTGGCCCAACGCTTTTACAAATACATCACGCTTAATTTTGCTTTCGACGCGCATTTGAATCCACGCATCGCTTTTGCCCTGCGCGCGATACATCTCGATGCCCGCATCAATCGCTTGATCAGGCGAGATCGCGCCAGAAGTTAAAACTTTTGTCGGATCAAGACGCACCTCATCAACAAAAACACCTGCTGCTGCTAAGAACTCACGTATTTCATGGAGAACAGGACGAGTGCGGGTTATACGCAGGTATTGAGCAATGAGGTAAAGACTTTTATCGATAATGAACTCACGAGGATACGTTTTGCCGTCTGAGGCCCTGTAAAGCAGACGTCTACTTGTGGTAGACATCTCTTCCCACGATTTTTGCATTTTAAATTTAGTCCAGATTTTACGTATATCCTCTACACCCAACAATCCACGCACCCAATCTTGAATCGCATAATAATATTTGCCATCCACGATATGATAGGCGAGCGGAAAATCCCATTTCTTTGCGACGATGAGAGGCAAAGGGGTATTATCGCTCCCTGAGTCGTGCTCAGGGAACATCGGCATGATTGTCATAACTACACCTCATGATTTCTCTGTATATGAAAAATATAGTGAAATGATAATTTTGTCAACTAGACGTGAGTTTTTATAGCAATGAGCCGTAGACTCAAAAACAGACTTCTTCTTCTGCTGACAGATAAAGAACGTAAAGAGGGGCGACGAATCAAGCAGGTCGAGATAGCACGAGCTATCAATATCTCGCACAATACGATTGCCAGTTGGCTTCGTAATGATGTGACCAAATTTGAAGCGCATGTTGTCGAGGGCTTATGCGAATATTTCCAATGTGAGCTTACTGATTTGCTCTACTTTCAGGAGACAGACGAAGGCACGCCGAATCCTTATGTATCGGAGGAGTCTTAAAGATGTGTCTGCCAGCGTAGGGTACTCAGCAGGGAGGCGCGTTTGATCGCGATGTCCGCGCATGAGATACTATGCTCAGGCCATGTTAACGCGAATCATCTATGATGGCGTTCTGCTCACCAGTCGGTAGGAGTCTCTCTTGCAACGCCTCTTATGTCTCACAGTCTTTATTGTCATGATGTTCAGTGTCACGGTCACTGCCCAGGATGCCGCCCCCGATAATCTGCTCGCCAATATGACTCTGGAACAGAAGGTCGGGCAGATGTTCATGTACACCTTTTATGGGCGGCCCATGAACGAACCCGCTCGTATTGTGCTGCAAACGTGGCAGCCCGGCTTTATCGGCCTCTTTCCCTCCAATCTTGGCACGCCCGAACAGGTCACCAATCTCACCAATGATGTGCAGCAAACTCTGATCGATGCAGGCGGTCTTCCAGCCTTCATTGGCGTCGATCAAGAGGGTGGATTGATTGCGCATCTCAAGGAGGGCTTTACCGTATGGCCTGTGCCGATGCTGCTCACAGCCACGCAAAACGAGGAGCTTGCCTATGGGGTTGGGGCGGGCATGGCAGGCGAGATGATCGCGGTGGGCATCAATATGAATTTCGCGCCTGTCGCTGATCTGAATACGAATCGCTTTAACCCGATCATTGGGCGGCGCTCGTTTGGCTCCTACGCATCACTGGTGCGGCCTATCTTGTCAGCCTATATCAAGGGCATGCAGGGCGCGGGCGTGTTTGCCACCGCCAAACACTTCCCCGGTCATGGCGATACGAGTGCTGATTCGCACACCGAACTGCCTGTGGTGAATTGGGATTTAGCGCGATTGGAATCGGTGGAACTCAAGCCATTTGCGGCGGCGATGGACGCGGGTGTCGGCGGGATCATGGTGGCGCATATCTGGTACCCTGCGCTTGATCCTACGCCAAATCAACCCGCCTCGCTCTCAAAGGCGATTGTCACCACGCTGGTCCGCGATCAACTGGGCTACACCGGCCTTGTGATGCCCGATGCGATGGATATGGATGCCATCGATACGGTGTACAGCGCGTCAGAGGCCGCGATTGCAGCCATCAATGCCGGACATGATGTGGTGATCCCCGGCGCACACATCAGCCCGGAGGCCCATATTGAAGCCATGCAAGGTGTGGTTGATGCTATCCGCAGCGGCGACATTCTCGAATCGCGCATTGATGACTCGGTACGGCGCATTCTGGCGGCCAAAGCGCGATTCGGTGTGCTGGAATGGCAAAAACTCGATGCAGGCACAGCGGCGCAGCGACTACCAACAGCGCAAAATGCCGAATTGATCAATCGTGTCTTTCGCGAAGGTGTCACTGTGGTGCGCGATCCCAATGGCCTTGTGCCGCTGCAAGGCACTGTTGGCATTGTGTATCCTGGCACACAGCCCTCGCTCTGGACGGCGTGCAATCGGCGTGAAGGGGTCAAGCCGTTGGCGATCAATGTGTCGCCCAGTGGACAAGACATTGGCGGAGCGGTGTGGCTCGCAGGTCAGGTCGATCATATCGTTGTGTTTACTGTCGATGCAGAGACGAGTTCAGAGCAGGAAGCCCTTGTGGCCGCGCTGCCGCCGGAAAAGACCATCGTTGTGGCGCTGCAATCACCTTATGACGTGCTCGTGATGCCCGATATTGCGGCTTATGTGGTGACGTATAGCCCGCTCAAGCCTGCTTACGACGCGGCGTGCGGTGTGCTGTTCGGAGATTATCCGGCTGTAGGGCAGATGGCAGTCTCGCTGGATTCGTAAATCTTCTTCTGGAATACTTATCAATGATAGAGTGTCAGAGCATAAAGAATGCCCTGACGCCCTTGTATGTCGTCACCGAAAGAACGCGGGAAGCCCCTGCCTTTAGGCATGGGGAGGGATAGCATACATTCATCTGTTTGACGACAGAAAACATTTGTGATATACTCCAAGTATGAAACTAACTGCTGCGGTACGCCTTCTTCCGACGCCTGAACAGGCCGATTACCTTCTCAAGACGCTTGAGAAGGCCAATGCCGCTTGCAACTATGTGAGCGGTGTGGCGTGGA
>Ga0105046_10006884_pt1 | contig 17970 bp, 18 predicted proteins | sample MAT03_FD_78385 | JGI IMG/M metagenome (GOLD analysis project Ga0105046, IMG submission 78385) | Freshwater microbial communities from Lake Fryxell liftoff mats and glacier meltwater in Antarctica - MAT-03 (megahit assembly) | ecosystem: Environmental > Aquatic > Freshwater > Ice > Liftoff...
ATCGAGGCGGTGCGCGGCTCGTTGTGGATGACGAAGGAAGACTGGAAGCGCTCGTGGAAGCCATGGTTGCGCGGCATCGGCCTCGGCTTTCCGATCGGCGCCCTGCCTGCCGGGGGCGCCGAGGTGCCGACGCTCCTTTCCTACACGCTGGAGCGCAAACTTGCGGTGAAGCCTGAGGAATTCGGCCACGGCGCCATCGAAGGCGTGGCCGGCCCCGAGGCCGCGAACAACGCGGCAGCCACCGGCACGCTCGTGCCGCTGTTGGCACTCGGCCTGCCGACTTCGGCGACGGCCGCCATGATGCTTGCAGGCTTCCAGCAATACGGCCTCGTGCCCGGCCCCCTGCTCTTCATCACCAACGCCGATCTGGTGTGGGGCCTGATCGCCAGCTTCTTCGTCGCCAACCTGATGTTACTAGTGCTGAACCTGCCACTCGTCGGCCTATGGGTGAAACTCCTCAAGGTGCCGCAACCGTGGCTCTACGCCGGCATCCTGGTGTTCGCCGTGATGGGCACGCTTGCCGCGAATCCCTCCCCCGTTGAACTCGTGATGCTGGTCACCTTCGGCATCGTCGGGTACCTGATGCGCTGCTGGGACTACCCGGTCGCGCCGATGATCGTGGGCCTGATCCTGGGGCCGATGGCGGAGAGCCAGTTCCGCCGCGCGCTGCAGATCAGCCTTGGCGATGAATTGGTGTTCTTCAAGCACGCCAGCTCGGCCACATTGCTCGCGATTGCGTTCGTCGCGCTGATCGCGCCGCTGGTCTTCAAGAACCTGCGTAAATTCAAGGGCGATGACGCTTAGGTACGTTTTGCCCTCACGCGGGCGAGGGCCAGCTCTGGGCGATGAGTGATCGCGAACGCCCCCTAACGCCGAACGAATTGCGTCGCCGCGTGTAGGTCTGCACTGACGACCGAATGGGTGTTTCGCCGAGTTCGGTCATGCGCCGATTCCCGAATAGTGAGCCTGCACCCGGTTTTGGTGCTAACAACAAGGAACAATAATGAGTATCGGTACCATTCTGCTTATCGTGCTGATCCTCGTGCTGATCGGCGCCCTTCCCTCGTGGCCACATAGCCGTAGTTGGGGCTATATGCCCAGCGGGGCGCTTGGCGTGATCGTACTCATCCTGATTGTCCTTCTATTGATGGGGCGTATCTGACGCAGACCGTCGTCGTTAAGCGCTGGAGATTGACTACGGCGAAACTGTGATCGCGCGAAAGGTCTGTTGCGAGTGCCTCAGCTTTTTGCATTCGCGGCCATCGACCACAATGCCGCCGTCATCACTCAGCAGCACGATGTTGCCCGAGCCGGGGACGGCGAAGAGGGCCTCCGGGCGCAAGCTTCCCAGGTTGACTGACACTTGCGTCGGCGCGTCGGTGCCGCGGCCTGACCAGCGAAACAGCGCGAACGTCCCGGTGGAGGCCACTGGTGCCGCCACGATGTAATACGCCGAACCGACGAGGTCTAGGCTGCGGATCCCGCGCCCGCCCAGATCGAGCGCGATCGGCGCACCAAGCTTTGTACGTTTGCCCGCGATCACATCGGCTGGGTTTTCAATGGGCACCACCAGGGCGCGCCCTTCACGCAGCGGGTTGCGAAAACCCAGCAGCAGGCCGCCTTCGGGCGTGGCCGCGAGTCCCTCGATGTTGAGACCGCCCTCGGCTTCCGCCGCGCGTGTGGACGCCTCCGCGAGGTTCCACCCGGCAAGCGACGGCGTCGCAATGAGGTCCTGCAGCAGGTCGCGATACGGCGTGCCTACCGGACTCAGGCGCGGCTCGGCGCCGCCCACGATGTCGGTGGCGAACACGCGATGGCGCGACGGCAGCGGCACGCCACGGCTGTTTCGGCTGTGCGACGTGATCCAATACACGCGCGAGCCGATGGTGGCCGCCCCTTCGATGTCGGACTCTTCGTTGGGAGGCGTGCCGAGGAACGTGCCGAGATCCATGGTGCCCACGCGCCCGGCCTCACCCAGCCGATAGGTCAGGAGGGCGTCGCTCTCGTCGTTGGCCACCACGAAGTGGCGCGCGTCGAGGGCCACCGCCGCTGATGCGTCGCACGGTCCCCGGTAGGTCATCACCGGGCCCGTGGCGCCCACGGCAGTCGGGGCGGCCAAAGCCCACGCGCTTGCGACGGCCATGAGCCCGCCTGCCAGCGCGCGGGTCACGCGATCGGCCTCGATGGACAGCACTCTCGCCAGCATCTCTTGCCTCCAGCGACACGGACCCCGACGTTATCATGGGGGTCTCGCCACTCGAAGTGTTGCGCCAGCGCACCACCTGCAGCGCGGGGGGTGCTGTTATGCGCGCAGGATTGTGGCGGTCGATGCCAGCCGCCGACCGGCCCGCATGTCTTGTCGCTGCAATACGGCCGTGGCACCATCCTTCCCCATGAATGTCCAAGGAAACATGCTCTCGCCCGAGCAACTGCAGCGCCTGCAACGTGACTTCATCGACAGCTACGACGAAGAGTTGGAACTCGAGCTTGACGAGCGGCCGCCCACCAATCCGGCAGCAGGCGACGCCGACAATGCGCAGGCACGGCATGACCGGCGACACTACTTCCGCGAACTGTTCAGGCTGCAGGGCGAGCTCGTCAAACTGCAGGACTGGGTCGCCGTGAGCAAGCACAAGGTCGTCATCCTCTTCGAAGGTCGAGACTCGGCCGGCAAGGGCGGCGTCATCAAGCGGATTACGCAACGGCTGAATCCGCGGGTATGCCGGGTCGTGGCATTGCCGGCCCCCAACGACCGGGAGCGTACGCAATGGTATTTCCAGCGCTACGTATCCCACCTGCCGGCCGCCGGTGAAATCGTACTGTTCGACCGCAGCTGGTACAACCGCGCCGGCGTGGAGCGCGTAATGGGATTTTGCACCGATGCCGAGTACGAGGAATTCTTCCGCTCGGTGCCGGAATTCGAGCGGATGCTGGGGCGCTCGGGCATCCAGTTGATCAAGTACTGGTTCTCGATTTCCGACGAGGAGCAGCACCTGCGCTTTCTGAGTCGCATTCATGACCCGTTGAAACAGTGGAAGCTGAGTCCCATGGATCTCGAATCCCGACGGCGTTGGGAGGAGTACACCAAGGCCAAGGAAATCATGCTCGAGCGCACGCATATTCCCGAAGCACGTTGGTGGGTGGTACACGCGGTGGATAAGAAAAAAGCGCGCCTCAACTGCATCGGCCACTTGCTGTCGCAGATGCCCTATCACGAGGTGGAACGCGAACCTATTGCACTTCCGGATCGGGTGCACCACGAGGACTACGCGCGTCAGCCGGTCCCTGACGAGATGTTGGTGCCGGATCGGTACTAGTCGCCGTTGATGCCCTGGCTTCGCGGCAAGGATGGCACGCTGTTGCACTGACGCGGCCGTACGTCGGCGATCTGCAGATGCAAAGCCGAAAGCTGACGCCCCGGCGTCACAGAAATGCGCAACCCCTGTCACAGGATGTCCTCACCATGGGCGTTCCGTGTCCCAATGGGAGGTTGTCATGTTGCAAAATCGCCGTTTCACCCGATGTGCCGTCCATATTGCGATGGCTGCCGCATTAGCGTCCAGCGCCGCATTTGCCGCGACCTTCCCGACGCTTGATGGCAGCAAGCCCGTAGTGATCGGCCACCGTGGCGCACCCGGGTATTTGCCGGAGCACACGATCGAAAGTTACCGGACCGCCATCGCCATGGGTGCTGACTTCATCGAGCCCGATGTCGTGTCGACCAAGGACGGCATCCTGATCGCTCGGCACGAGCCGGTACTGACCGATACCACGAACGTCAAGACCATTGCCAAATTTGCCAATCGCAAGCGCAAGGAGACCATTGACAGCATTGAATACGACGGTTGGTTTGCGTCCGACTTCACGCTTGCTGAAATCAAGGAATTGAGGGCGGTACAATCTCGCGCGCCACGCAGCACCAGGTTCGATGGCGCATTCGAGATCCCCACGCTGCAGGAAGTGATCGACCTCGCCAAGAAAGAAACGGCGCGGCTTGGCCGCACCATCAGCATCTACCCTGAAACAAAGCATCCGACCTGGCATCGCGCCAAAGGGGTGCCGCTGGAAGAGCCGCTCGTTGCGCAACTGAACGCAGCCGGGTACACCAGCAAATCCTCACCGGTCATCATCCAGTCATTCGAAATCAGCAATTTGAAAAAGCTGCGCATGATGACCGGCGTTCGCATCGTGCAACTGCTGTCCGCCTACGACAACGACATCAATACGGGCAAGCCGATCTATCTTCCCAAGGATCCGGATAGTGCGCCTTGGGATTGGATCGCCAGCGGTGACACGCGCAACTATGGCGACATGTTGACAAAGGCGGGGCTGGCCGAGATTGCGACATACGCCAATGCCATCGGCCCGTGGAAGCGCCAGATCCTTGGCGTCAAGGGGCTCGATACCAATGGCGACGGCAAGGCGATCGACGTCAATGGCGACGGTGCCATCAACGAGGCGGATGGCGTCACCAATGTCTTTTCCACGGTGATCGCCGATGCTCACGCTGCCGGGCTCATCGTGCATCCCTACACGTTCCGTGACGATGTGCCGCTGGCGCGGGACTACGCCAAGGATCCCGCGATGGAGTATCGCCAGTTGTTCGCGATGGGCGTGGATGGCCTCTTCACCGATTTTCCGGACACCGCCTACAAGGCACGGGAAGCGATGGCCACGGGCATTGCCCCGGTCATCGAATACGTCCTGCCGGGCACATCGCGCTATTTCCGCACCGCCAACGCGGCGGAGTTGGCTGTGGTGGCCGGCAAACGGGTCGGTCCGTGGGAACTGACCGGCGACAAGTTCAGCGCGTGGTCAACAGCAGGCGACAACGCGGCTGCGCGCGCGGTCTGCCGGGTGTTCAACACGATCGGCTCGCGCCATCGTTACTCGATTGACGCCGCGGAATGCGCAACCTGGCGCAACGAGTCCGGCGCTGTCAACGAAGGAATCGCGTTCTATGCCGTGCCGACGAGTGGAGGTGCATGCCCCGCCGGAACTATGCCGGTGGAACGGTTGACGATCACATCCAACGCGCTGGTCTACGAACGCTACGTTGCGTCGTCGATGGAGGCCAATGCGTTGGTTCTCAACGGCTGGAAGATCGTCGGCAAGGCGTTTTGCGGCGCGGTCTGACGGCAGCGGGACGTTCTGAACACAACGGGCGCCTGTGTCCGCCGCGTTGGCTCCATTTTTGCCGGCGAATACGCAACAATTGCTGCCGATCGGCCGCCGCAATATTCGCAAGAAAAAAGCGCCGACCGCGGTCGCGGCAAGCGCTTGATTTGTCGGCAATATTTTGGTGCGCCCGGCAGGATTCGAACCCACGACCCCCTGGTTCGTAGCCAGGTACTCTATCCATCTGAGCTACGGGCGCATCAACCCGTAATTGTAGCAGTTCAGGGCGAAGGTCCGCCACCTTCGTCCACCGGAACCCGCCGGGCTACCGCCATACGGCCACGGCGCGCCCGGCACCACAGCAGCCACGCCTTGACGCCCCACGCCACGCCGATCCATGCCGCGATCACTGCAATGGGCCACGCCAGCACCCGCGGGAACAAGAACGCCACCAACGCCAGGCCGATGGTGGCTATTGACGCCACGCCCAGCAACCCGGCTTCGGCGGGCCCGAGCGTGCGGCGGTTGGTGAGTGCAGCACCCAGTGCGCTACCTACGCTCGCTGCACCAGCAACGGCCCGGCCCGCACTTCCACGCTTCGCCCGCCTCACGTTGGGTTGCGCGGCACCCTCGACCGGCGCCAGCTCACCCTCTGCGCGGCGCACGCGATTGCGGCGCGTCAGCACGATCTCCGTGGCGCGCTCCAGATCGCGCTCGTACTGCGCCTCCATCTGCTTCGCGAAGGTCACGTCCTCCACCGCCACATCGAGCTCGTAGTTGGACATCCAACTGGCGAGGTTCAGGTTGGTCGAGCCCACCCGCGACCAGAGGCCGTCCGCCACGGCGGACTTGGCGTGCAACATCGTGCCGTTCCATTCGAAGACCCGCACGCCAGCTTCGAGCAACGGACGGTAGCCCGCTCGGGAAAGCGGAGAAACCGCAGGAATGTCGCTGGCGCCCGGAACCAGCAAGCGCACGTCCACGCCGTCCTGCGCCGCCGCGCGCAACGCCTGCGTGTAGGCGGACGTGGCCACGAAGTACGCATCGGTCAGCCACAGGCGAGCGTGCGCCACGGACGCCACGAGCAGATCGGTACGGTACGCGCCTGCAGCACTGGGCACACCCGCAATCACGCGGACAATCGCGGACCCGGCCGGTGCCTGCAGCGTGCGGCCAGGCAAATCCAGCGGCTTGTGGCCACACGCGATCCACACGGTGTCGAACGCGCGCACCAGGTCGGCCACGGCGGGACCACGGATTTCCACGCCACTGTCGCGCCACGGTTCCAGGCGTTTGGCCGCGTTGCCTTCCCACACGCAACTCACACACAGCCCGCTCACGTAACCGACTGCATCGTCGACGACAATGCACTTGCGGTGATCACGCGTGAGCCACGCGAGTGGACCTTCGAAACTCGGCGGATTGAAGCTCGTTACCTCTACGCCTGCCTCGCGGAGCAATGTCCACAGCTTGCCCGCACCCAGCGAACCCAGCCAGTCATACACGACGTACACGTGTACGCCGGCGCGTGCGCGTTCCGCCAGTACTTCGGCAAACATCCGGCCCACGCGGTCGTCGGCCACGATGTACATCTCGAAGAGGATGTAGCGCTGCGCGCTGCGGATGGCTGCCACCCATGCCGGGAAGTTCTCGCCGGCATCAAGCAGCAGGCGAACTGTATTGCCGGCGACCGGTTCTGCACCGGCCGTGCGCGCAAACGCACGCTCGAACCGGTCGATGGCGGCAGGCACGGGCCTGCCCGTCACTGCTGGCCCCACGTTGGTTGCCCGGCTGGTCCGCGTTTCGTTCATGGGTTGCCGGGTGTACCGATAGGGTCGCGTGTTGGCGTTGCGAAGGGATAGCGCATTCGAGATACTCGCGGCATGTTACGCCGCTTCGATCACGCCTTTGCGTTCGCGTTGTGCGTCGTGGCCGCCATCCTTCTGCTGCTTGTGCTGCAGGGCTGCGGCGCGCCCAAGTCTGCCGCATTGGGCCCGGGTTCGCGCGTCGTAGCACTCGGGGACAGCCTGACCTACGGTACCGGGGCCGCACCCGAGACGAGCTACCCAGACGTGCTGGCCACGATGACCCAATGGACCATTGTGAACGCCGGCATCCCCGGAGACCAGGCACAGCAGGGATGCGCGCGGCTCGCACCGCTGGTGGAGGAACACCAGCCGCAGCTCATCCTGGTGTTTCTCGGTGGCAACGATTTCCTGCGTCGAGGTTCAATCCAGGCGATGACCGATGGGCTGACGCGGTGCGCCGAGACCGCACGCGCGGCCCAAGTGCCGATGGTGCTGTTCGCGGTGCCCCGGTTCGAACTCGCCGGGTTCGCTGATTCACCGGTGTTTGCGAATCTCGCCAAGGCCTTGAACGTCGGATTCCTCAGCCCGAAGCTCGGCACGCTGCTGGGCAACGATGCAATGAAATCCGATGCGGTGCACCTCAACGCCGAGGGCTATCGTGCATTGGCCGCCAACGTGGCGGCGGAGCTGCGACGCCTGGGATACCTGCGTCCTTGATCGCGGCAGCACGTGAGCGTCGGCGCCGCAACGGCGCGTTACAAAATGAAACGGCTCGCCGAGGCGAGCCGTTCCGGGTGCATCTTGTGACTATTGGCGGAGACGCAGGGATTCGAACCCTGGATACAGGTTTTGGCCCGTATGCTCCCTTAGCAGGGGAGTGCCTTCGACCACTCGGCCACGTCTCCGTTCAGGCCGCAATTGTACCGGTTGGCGCAACGTCCCGTCCAGAAATGAGGCCAGGCTAGCGTAGAAACGAGGCCATTTCTATGTCGGCGCCTGGTCGAGCTCGAAGGCCTTGTGCAACACGCGCACGGCAAGCTCCAGGTACTTCTCGTCGATCACGACGGAAATCTTGATCTCGGACGTGGAGATCATCTGGATGTTGATGCCCTCGCCGGCCAGCGCCTTGAACATCTTGGACGCGATGCCGACGTGCGAGCGCATGCCGATACCCACCACGGAGACCTTGCAGATACGGTTGTCGCCGATGATCTCGCGCGCGGTGAAGTGCTTGCCGCGCGACTGCTCCAGCACGGCGAGCGTTTTCGCGTATTCGCTGCGGTTCACCGTGAACGAGAAGTCCGTATGGTCCGACGCGCCGATGTTCTGCACGATCATGTCGACATCGAGGTTGGCGTCCGCCACTGGCCCGAGGATGCTGTAGGCAATTCCGGGCTTGTCGGGCACGCCCATCACCGAAATCTTGGCTTCGTCGCGATTGAATGCGATGCCGGAAATGATCGCCTGTTCCATGGTGTCGTCTTCCTCGAATGTGATCAATGTGCCGGTTCCCGTGACATCGGGATCGTCGAAGGACGACAGCACGCGCAACTTGACCTTGTACTTGCCGGCGAACTCCACCGATCGGATCTGCAGCACCTTGGAGCCGAGACTGGCCATCTCGAGCATTTCCTCGAAGGTGACGGTGTCGAGGCGGCGTGCATCCGGGACGATGCGCGGGTCCGTCGTGTAAACGCCATCGACGTCGGTGTAGATCTGGCACTCGTCGGCCTTCAGTGCCGCTGCCAGCGCCACGCCCGACGTATCCGAGCCACCACGACCGAGGGTGGTGATGTTGCCGTCGGCATCCACGCCCTGAAAGCCCGCCACGATCACGATGGCGCCGCCGTCGAGATCGCGGCGCATGTTGCCTTCTTCGATCGAGAGGATGCGCGCCTTGGTGAAGGCGCTGTCGGTCAGTACGCGTACCTGGCCGCCCGTATAGCTCCGCGCCTTCATGCCGAGCTGGTGCAGCGCGATGGCCAGGAGACCGATCGTGACTTGCTCGCCAGTGGCGGCAACCACGTCCAGTTCGCGCGGATCGGGCGTGGCGGAGATCTCCTTCGCCAGGCCGAGCAGGCGATTGGTCTCGCCCGACATCGCCGACACCACGACGACCACCTGGTGCCCCTGGCCGTGATAGTGCGCAACGCGCCGTGCGACGTTCTTGATGCGGTCGGTGGTGCCAACCGAGGTGCCGCCGTATTTCTGGACGATCAGGGCCATGATGGGATGCGTGGAAATGGATGCAGAGGCCGCAAGAGGCGCCGCTAGACGATCAGGTCAGGGTGCGGAACGCCAGCGTGGCGTTGGTGCCGCCGAAGCCAAAGGAATTGGACAGCGCACCGGTAATCTTCATCTTGCGTGCCACCAGCGGCACGAAGTCGAGGTCGCAATGCGGATCGATGTTGACGAGATTGATGGTGGGTGGCGCGATCTGGTCGCGCATGGCCAACACGGTGAACACGGCCTCGATGCCACCCGCGGCACCCAACAGGTGCCCGGTCATCGACTTGGTGGACGACACCGCCAGCTTGCTGGCGTGATCGCCGAACGCGCGCTTCACGCCGACCACTTCGGCCAGGTCGCCCAGCGGCGTGGAGGTGCCGTGCGCATTGATATAGTCGATGTCGGTGATCTGCATGCCACCGTTGCGCAATGCGTTGAGCATGCTGCGGCGCCCGCCGTCGCCATCTTCAGGCGGGGCGGTGATGTGATAAGCGTCGGCGCTCATGCCGTAGCCCGCGAGCTCGCAATAGATGCGCGCGCCACGCGCCTTGGCGTGTTCAAGTTCTTCCAGCACCAGCACGCCCGCGCCCTCGCCTAGTACGAAGCCATCGCGCCCGGTATCCCATGGGCGGCTGGCAGTCGCGGGATCATCGTTGCGGGTGGAAAGCGCACGGGACGCGCAAAAGCCACCAATGCCGAGTGGGGACACGGTGGACTCGGCGCCACCGGCCACCATGATGTCGGCGTCGCCGTATTCGATGAGTCGCGCCGCCTCGCCGATGCTGTGGTTGGCGGTAGAGCAGGCACTGACGGTACCGAGGTTCGGTCCCTTGTAGCCGTAATGGATCGAGGCCAGGCCGGAGATCATGTTGATGATCGAGCCCGGTACGAAGAACGGCGAAATCTTGCGCACGCCGCCGTCGGCAAACGCCTTGGCGGTGTCTTCGATCATCGGCAGGCCGCCGATGCCGGAGCCGATGCAGACACCCACCCGCTCCTTGTCACCGGTATAGGCCTCGAGCCCGGCGTCCTTCACGGCTTCCATCGTCGCGACGAGCCCGAAGTGGATGAACGTGTCGTAGCGGCGGGCTTCCTTGCCGGACAGGTACCTCGTGACATCGAAATCCTTCACCTCGCCGGCGATGCGCGACGGAAACGTCGACGCATCGAAGCGTGTGATGGGGCCGATGCCGGATTGTCCGGCCAGGATGGCGGACCACGCCGCATCGATGCCGATGCCGACGGGAGCAATGATGCCAAGGCCAGTGACGACTACGCGTCTGCGGGTCATGTGCGATGCCTTGCGGCGAGTTCGGAAAAATTACCCTGGACCGCCACCCTCTGGGGCCGGCAGCGCCGCGCCGGACGCGGCCTTGATACGCCGTACGCGGGCGCACGGGTCGGCGGGCAGGCCGGCAATTGCGGCCCGCGCAGCAAATTCAACGCCGGCTATTTCTTGATGTTCTTGCCAACGTAGTCGATCGCCTGTTGCACCGTGGTGATCTTCTCGGCTTCGTCATCGGGAATCTCGGTCTCGAATTCTTCCTCGAGCGCCATCACGAGTTCAACCGTGTCGAGCGAATCTGCGCCCAGGTCGTCGACGAACGACGACTCGGTCTTGATTTCGGCTTCGTTGACGCCCAGTTGCTCGGCGACGATCTTCTTGACGCGTTGTTCTACATTTTCCATGCGTGTTCCCCTTGAAGGGGCCTCCTGAATAGCAAACCCCATAATTCTACCAGAATGCCCCTGCTTCACCGGGGCCCGGAATGGCGCCACCGACAGGGCCAAAACCTGTCTCAAACCATGTACATGCCACCATTCACGTGCAGCGTGACGCCGGTAACATAGGCAGCACCCGGGCTGGCAAGATACGCCACCGCATGCGCGATGTCTTCAGGCAGACCGAGCCGCCCCAGCGGTATGCGCCCCACCAGCGTTGCACGCGCCGCGTCCGGCAATGCCTTCGTCATATCGGTGTCAATGAAGCCCGGTGCCACGCAATTGACCGTGATGTTGCGGCTGCCCACTTCCTGCGCCAGCGCTTTAGAGAAGCCGATCAATGCCGCCTTGGCCGCAGCATAGTTCACCTGCCCTGGATTGCCGCTAGAACCCACGACGCTGCCGATCTGGATGATGCGGCCGGTACGTGCCTTCATCATGCCGCGCAGCACGGCCTTGGCGAGGCGATAGGCTGGCTTGAGATTCGTGGCCATGATCGCGTCCCACTCATCGTCCTTCATGCGCACCAGCAGGTTGTCGCGCGTGATGCCGGCATTGTTCACCAGGATGCCGATGGCGCCATACTTCGCTTCGATCGCGGCAAGCACGGTTTCCGTGGCGGTGGCATCGGTCACATCGAGCTTCACGCCCATGCCGACATTGCCCGCAGCACGCAACGCAGCGTCGATCTTCGCCGCACCGTCGTCGGTCGTCGCCGTGCCGACTACCGTGGCGCCATCCGCCGCCAGGCGCAGCGCGATCGCGAGGCCGATGCCGCGGGTGGCACCCGTCACCAGGGCGATTTGTCCGGACAGTGGAAGCGTTGTCGTCATCGCGTTCTCCTCATGCCGCCGCAAGCTCGGACAGCGTGGCGGCGAGTGCCTCCCCGTCGGTGAGCGAGTACGCCTGCACGCTCTCGACACTGCGCTTGGCAAGACCCGCCAGCACCTTGCCCGGACCGCACTCGACCACATGCGTGATGCCCTGCGCGCCAAAAGCCTGCATCGTGGCGGTCCACCGCACGGGATGCGCGGCCTGCTGCGCCAACGCACGGCGAATCTCCTCCGGCGCGGCATGCGTCAGCACATCGACGTTGTGCAAGACCGGAATGGCAGGCACGTTGATCGCGACTTCGGCCAACCGCGCGGCAAGATGCTCGGCCGCGGGCCGCAACAGCGAACTATGGAAGGGTGCGGACACCGGAAGGATCACACCGCGCTTGGCACCCCTGGTCTTGGCCAGTGCCATCGCGCGCTCGACGGCCTCGCGGTGACCGGCAATCACCAATTGTCCAGGGGCATTGAAATTGACCGCCTCGACTACCTGGCCCTGCGCCGCTTCGGCACATGCCGCGATGATCGCATCGTCGTCGGGCGCACCCATGATCGCGGCCATGGCGCCAACGCCGGCCGGCACGGCGTCCTGCATCGCCTGCGCGCGAAAGCGTACCAGCGGTACCGCGTCGCGGAAGGCCAGCGCACCCGCGGCCACCAGGGCGGTGTATTCGCCGAGGCTGTGTCCTGCCACCAGCACTGGTAGCAGACCACCTGCCGCGTTCCACGCACGCCACGCGGCAACACCCGCGGTCAGCATCACCGGTTGCGTGTTGGTCGTGAGATTGAGTGCATCCGCGGGACCATCGGCCACCAACGCCCACAGATCCTGGCCCAGGACGTCGGAGGCTTCGTCGAAGGTGGCGCGAACCACCGGATGGTCGACCCAGCCATTCATCATCCCGATTGCCTGCGAGCCCTGCCCGGGAAACACCATTGCAAGTTTCATGATTGCCTTTCGTAGTCGCGCGTGCTGACTACCAGCGCAGGAAGACCGAGCCCCAGGTGAACCCTCCACCAACGCCCAGCAGCATCACGTGCTGTCCGGGCTGGATGCGTCCATCGCGCACGGCGATATCGAGCGCCAATGGAATGGAGGCTGCCGACGTGTTGCCGTGCTCGCCCACCGTGACGATCAGCCGTTCGTAGGGCAAGCGCAGTTTCTTCATCGTCGCATGCATGATGCGGATGTTGGCCTGGTGCGGGATCACCCAATCGATGTCCGTGGCTTGCATCGACGTGGCGGCCAATGCTTCTTCTGCAACATCGGCCAATACCTTCACCGCGAACTTGAATACGGCAGTGCCATCCATGTACAGGAACGGCACGCCTTCGACGACACCGTTGCGCACCTGCCCGGGCACCGCCAGGATATTCCGATGGCTGCCATCGGCATGCAAGTGCGCGGTGAGAATGCCCGGCGCGGCGGCTGGCACCACCACGACCGCTCCCGCGCCATCGCCGAACAGCACGCAGGTGCCGCGATCGTTCCAGTCGAGGATGCGCGAATATATTTCCGCACCCACCACCAAAGCATTGCGCGCCATGCCGGTGCTGACCATCTTGTCCGCCAGCGCCAGCGCGTAGACGAAGCCGGAACACACCGCCTGCACATCGAAGGCTGCCCCGCCACGCACGCCGAGCTTGTCCTGGAGGATGCATGCGGTCGACGGGAACACCATGTCCGGTGTGGTGGTGGCAACGATGATGAGATCAACATCCGCCGGCGCCATGCCCGCAGCATCAAGTGCCGCGCGCGAAGCGTGCAGCGCGAGATCGGAGGTCATTTCGTCAGGCGCCGCGATGTGGCGCTGACGAATGCCGGTGCGGGTCCGGATCCAGTCGTCGCTGGTGGCGACGCGCTGCGCGAGCTCGGCGTTGGTGAGGATCGTGGCCGGCAGGTAGCGGCCCGTTCCGGCGATGCGACTAGGCATCGGGTATGGCAGCCGGGCTGGGTGTGGCCAGTGCAGCGGGCGCAACCATCGGCACCGCTGACGCCATGGCCTCGATCTGCGCCGCGATCTTGTCCAGCACGCCGTGCGCCACTTCGACGTGCGCCTTGCGCAAGGCATAGCGGAAGCCCAGTACGTCGGCGCCGCCGTGACTCTTCACCACAACGCCTTTGAGGCCCACCAGCGTGGCGCCGTTGTAGCGGCGAGGATCGATCCGGCGCTTGAAGGCCATCAGCACCGGATACGCAGCCAATGCTGCGGCACGCGTGAAGATATTGCGCGTGAACTCGGCGCGCAGGAAATCGTAGAGCATCGCGGCCAGGCCCTCAGAGGACTTCAGCACCACGTTGCCGACAAAGCCGTCGCACACGACGACATCCGTGGTGCCCTTGTAGAGATCGGTGCCCTCGACGTTGCCGTAAAAGTTGAGGCTGGAGGCCTTCAGCAACTCCGCGGTTTCCTTCACGGCGTCGTTGCCCTTGATGTCTTCCTCGCCGATGTTGAGGAGGCCCACCGTGGGACGTTCGATGTTCTCGACGGCGGTGACCAGCGCGCTACCCATGACAGCGAACTGCACCAGTTGCGCGGGCGTGCAATTGACGTTGGCACCAAGATCGAGCGCTGTCGTGACGCCCTTGCGCGTGGGCAGTTGCGACGCGATGGCCGGGCGATCGATGCCTGGTAGGGTCTTCAACACAAAGCGCGCGATGGCCATCAGCGCGCCGGTGTTGCCGGCAGACACGCAGGCCTGCGCCGTGCCATCCTTGACCAGGTTGATGGCCACGCGCATCGACGAATCTTTTTTCTTGCGCAGCGCGTCGGCAGGTGGTTCGTCCATCGCCACCACTTCGCTGGCGACGTGCAACGTGATGCGGTCGCGGGCAGGCGAGCGAGCTTTGGCCAGCGCAGCGGTCAGCGGGGCTTCGAGCCCCACCAGGATGACGCGGGCGTCGGGGAACTCCTCGAGAAACTTGAGCGCAGCCGGAAGCGTGACCGTCAACCCGTGGTCGCCCCCCATCGCGTCTACGGCGACCGTTACGGTCTTGCCGTTGGACATAGCGTCAAGCCAAGGCCAGACTTATTCGTCGTTCTTGGTCTGGACGACTTTCTTGCCGCGATAGTAGCCGTTGGGGCTGATGTGATGGCGCAAGTGCACTTCGCCGCTGACCGGCTCGACGCCGAGCGTGGGCGCGGTGAGGAAGTCGTGCGCGCGATGCATGCCGCGCTTCGACGGCGATTTCTTGTTCTGCTGGACTGCCATGATGATTTCCTTTCGCTGCGTTTCTTTTTACGTTTCAGGCGCTGTCCGGACGCATCGGTGCGTACGGCAGCGTCAACAACAATTCGTCTTCCACCAATTCAACCGGATCGAAGATGTGATCGGCCACCAACACTTCGTCGTCGCTGCCGGCGTCGAGGGCATCGGCCTCGGCTTCGTTCTTGGCCAGCACCGCGATGGTCCGCTGCGCGACCGGGTATTCGAAGGTCTCGAGCGACCGCTGGCACTCCAGGGGCACGCTGCCGTCGAGAGCGATCGACAGTGCCGGCCGGCCCGCACTGTCAACGGTGCCTTCGATGCGCCACCGGATGCTGCCGGGGCCTTCCGCCAGACGATCGGCCAAACGTTCCGACTCGGCCACATCGAGCACACCCTCCATCGCACCTCGCTCGCGCGCGAGTTTGAACGCGTCGAAAGTCCCGGGCGCCTTGGGCTGCTGCGAGGGACGTTGGGCCATGGTGGGGGTACGCCTTGACTGCCGGTGTGGCCAAACGCGAGATAATAGCCCGAAACCGCAGGTATGTCAAAGAAAGGTCAGCAAAAACAATGGGGAACGCAGATCGGCCGTTGGTGCTTGCCTCCACGTCACGGTATCGCAGCGAGTTGCTCCAACGGCTGGGCTGCCCATTCGAGGTCGCGGCGCCCGGTGTGGACGAGACGGCCCATCCCGGGGAGGCTGCCGGAGCGGCAGCCCTGCGGCTGGCGGAGGCCAAGGCCCGCGCCGTGGCGGCGCAATATGCCGATGCGCTGGTCATCGGGTCGGACCAAGTGGCAGACAGCAACGGCCGCCATGTCGGCAAGCCGGACACCCGCGACGGCGCTCTTGCCCAGTTGCGGATGCTGTCGGGGCAAACGGTCACTTTCCATACCGGCGTGGCGCTGGTCGACGCCCGTAGCGGCCGCTGTCAGGTCGAGTTGGTGGATGTGGCCAGCACGTTCAGGGTGCTGACGGACGCGGAAATCGCCACTTACGTCGACTACGACCAGCCATTCGACTGCGCCGGCTCCGTGAAATCCGAGGCGCTCGGCATCGTGCTCTTCGAGCGGATCGTCAGCGACGACCCCACCGCGCAGATCGGCCTGCCATTGATCGCGCTCACGCGACTGCTGCGCGCCGAAGGCTTCGATGTGCTGCGCCAGGCTGCCCGGTGACCGGATCCCTCTACCTCGTGCCCAACCTGCTGGGCGTCGTGGCCGACCCTGCGGACGTGTTGCCGGCGCGCACGCTGGCAGTGGCGCGGGCCCTCACGCACTGGATCGTGGAGACCGAGAAGCCGGCACGGGCCTTCCTCAAGACGGTCGGCGTCAGCGTACCCATCGCGTCGTTGCATATTCGGCCGCTGCCCGACGTGCGCGATGCCAGAATGCTTGAAGAACTGCTGGCCCCGGCGCGTGGGGGTCACGATATTGGTTTGCTGTCAGATGCGGGCTGTCCTGGCGTGGCCGACCCGGGCGCACCGCTGATCGCAGCCGCGCATGCTGCGGGCATCGCTGTGGTGCCGCTGGTGGGGCCATCCTCGCTGTTGCTCGCGCTGATGGCATCCGGCATGAACGGCCAGCAGTTTGCTTTCCATGGGTACCTGCCCGTCCCCGCGACTGAACGCGCGACGGCGCTGCGGCGCCTCGAGGACGACTCAACGCAGCGCAAGTGCACGCAGCTCTTTATCGAGACGCCGTATCGCAACACGGCGATGCTCACGACGATGGTCGCCACGCTGCGGCCCGAAACGATGGTGTGCGTCGCGGCCGACCTGACACTGCCGACGCAATCGATCATCCGGCAGCACCTGTCCGCCTGGCGGCGCGTGGACCTCGCGCAGTACGACAAGCGCCCGGCGATCTTTCTGCTGCTGGCCTAGGTTGTGTCCGGCGAATCCTGGATGTAGCTCTTCAGCATCCGGTTCTCGAAGCTCTGCTCTTCGTAGACCGCCTTGGCTACGTCGTGGAAGGACACGACGCCGAAAAGCGTGCCGTCATCCATCACTGGCACATAGCGCGCGTGGCGGTCGAGCATCGAGCGCCGCAATTCCATCACATCGATCTTCGTGCTGGCGATCAGCGGATCGCGCTCGTAGATGTCGGCCACCTTGAGCTCGCCTAACGCGCCGTCGCGCGCGGCCAGCCCCGCCAGCACTTCGCGGAAGGTGAGGAGTCCCGCGAGCTTGCCGTGGTCCATGACGACCAGGGACCCGATGTCCTGCGCCGCCATCGCGCGCACGGCTTCGAGAGCCGTGCGTTCGGGCGAGGTCGTGAACAGCGTGTTGCCCTTGATCCGCAGGATTTCGCTGACGAGCATGGGGCCTCCGTGGCACGCGGTACCAAGCGCCGCGTCGCGTTCAAGACTACGCCTCGAAGCCGGGCCGGCGCAATGCCGCGCTGCCGGCGATTACCTGTAGAGCACCTCCGGCAGCCACAATCCGATGCCCGGGAACATGTACAGCAGGACCAGCGCGATGATCTGGATGCCCATGAACGGAAGCATCCCCGCGAAGATCTGGTTCAGCGTCACATGCGGTGGTGCCACGCCCTTCAGGTAGAAAGCCGCCATTGCCACCGGTGGCGAGAGGAATGCCGTCTGCAGGTTGAGTGCCACCAGCAGGCCGAAGAACAGCGGATCGATGTTGAACTTGGCCAGCAGCGGAATGAAGATCGGCATGAAGATGACGATGATCTCGGTCCACTCGAGCGGCCAGCCCAGCAGAAAGATGATCGCCTGCGCCAGGATCATGAACTGGATCGGCGACAGGCCCAGCGACAGCACCCAGCGTTCGATCAGTTCCTGCCCGCCCAGCAGCGCAAACGCGGCGGAAAAAATCGAGGACCCGACGAAAAGCCAGCACACCATCGCCGACGTCTTGGCGGTGAGGAATACCGATTCGCGGACAGTAGGCAGCAGCTTGACCTGCGCAGTGGCGACCACGCACCACAAGCCGGTGGCGATGATCGACACCCAGCCCACCCACATTGGTGGGCCGGACTCCAGCACCTCAAACTTGAGCAGCAGGAACCAGACGACGGACAGGGCCAAG
>Ga0105046_10006885_pt1 | contig 17970 bp, 14 predicted proteins | sample MAT03_FD_78385 | JGI IMG/M metagenome (GOLD analysis project Ga0105046, IMG submission 78385) | Freshwater microbial communities from Lake Fryxell liftoff mats and glacier meltwater in Antarctica - MAT-03 (megahit assembly) | ecosystem: Environmental > Aquatic > Freshwater > Ice > Liftoff...
GGGGCAAAGGTCAGAATCAAAGGACCACTAGCAAGCATATGATTCTAGTGGAACTTTGAATTTGACATTCGTTCAGTCCGCGGGATGTCGGATGGGATGCGAATGTCAAATTCGTTCCACTAGGTCGAGCTGCCTTGCCCGCTTTCCCCTGAAATACGCCTTCACCCACGGCTCCTCGCTCGCCAGCATGTCCTTGATCGTGCCCTCCACGAGAACCCGCTTGTTGCCAAGCACCGCGACCCGGTCGCAGGTCGAGAACAGGCTGTCCAGATCGTGAGTCACCATGTAGACGGTCAGGCCCATCGTATCCCGCATCTTGACCACGAGTTCGTCGAATTCGGCCGCGCCGATCGGGTCGAGGCCCGAAGTCGGCTCGTCGAGGAACACGATTTCGGGATCGAGCGACAGGGCGCGCGCCAGCGCCGCGCGCTTGATCATGCCGCCTGAAAGTTCGCTCGGAAACTTCTTCGCGGCATCGGGCGGCAGGCCAACCAGTTCGATCTTCAGCAGCGCCAATTCGTCCATCAGCGCCTGCGGCAGGTCAAGATACTCACGCATTGGCACCTGAATGTTCTCCAGCACGGTCAGCGCGGAAAACAGCGCTCCGTGCTGGAACAGCACGCCGACGCGCATGTCGAGCCGCATCCTCTCGGCCTCGTCGGCCTTGTCGAGATCGACGCCGAAAAGGGTGATCGTGCCCGAGCGCTTCTTGTTCAACCCTAGAACCGTCCGCAACAACACTGACTTCCCGGACCCCGACGCGCCAACAAAACCGAGGATCTGGCGGCGCCGAACATCAAGGGAGAGATTATCGAGCACAACGTTCTCGCCAAAGGCAACGGTCACGCCGCGCACCGACAGCACGACGTTGGCGTCCGCGTCGGGCGCATGGTCGTCGGGCGTTTCGATCTGGGCGGCTTGGCTCATCGTGCCCCTAGAAATCGATCGCCGCATAGAATACGGCGAACGCCCCATCAAGAATGATCACCACGAAAATCGACTTCACGACTGAGGCGGTGACATGCTTGCCCAGCGATTCCGCGCTGCCGCCAACCTTCAGCCCCTCGACCGCACCGATGATGCCGATGATGAGCGCCATGAATGGCGCCTTGATAAGGCCTGCGAAGATGGTCGACACGTCGATCGCCACTCGCAGGCGGTCGATGAACTGCACGGGCGGAATGTCCGAATAGAGCCACGTCACCAGGATGCCACCGCCAAGTGCCGCGAAATTGGCGAGTATGGAAAGGCATGGCAGCGCGATCACCAGCGCCACCAGGCGCGGAAATACCAGCACGCCGACAGGGTTGAGCCCGATCACCGTCAGCGCGTCCACCTCCTCGCGCATCTTCATCGAGCCTATTTCGGCGGTAATGGCGCTGCCCGAACGACCTGCGATCATGATCGCAGTCATAAGTACGCCCAGTTCGCGCAGCACCAGGATGCCGACTAGGTCGACCACGAATATATCGGCGCCAAAATAGGAGAGCTGGTAGGCCCCTTGCTGCGCGATGATTGCGCCGACGATACCCGACATCAGCACCACCACCGGTATCGCGCCGACGCCCATGCGGTCGATCTGCGAGAAGATCGCGGCCATGTTGATGCCATGGCCGCGCCCGAGCTTCATTTGCCCGCCACGTATGGTAGCGCCTAGTATGTTCATGGCGCCCAGAAAGTCGTCACGCATCTCGTAGACACGTCCGCCGATCGCCGCGAGGATCAGGATGATGAGGTTTGTCGGCTTTTCTGTGCGGCGACTTGTCTTGTCCGATGCGTCGGCAACTGCTCCAATCAGGATCTTGGTGACCTCGTTTTGCCCTTCCAGACGGGTCTGCGCGCCCTTCTCCTGGGCCGCCCGAACAAGCCGCTGGATAAGCCACGCACCGGCCGTGTCCATGCGGCCGACCGCGGAGATGTCTATCACCAGGGCCTTGAGACCTTTACGGGTGGGAATAGTCCGCATGGCCTGATCGACGCTCGCAACCCGCCGCGTCGTCCAGTTGCCTGCCAGCCGGCAAGTCAGCACACCCCCTTCATCGCTCTCGGCAATGCGCGGTTCGAGGTCCGAAGCCGGGTCCTGGCCTGTACTCGCTGCTGTTTGGACGTTGATAACCATGGTGAATCGTCTTAACCCGTCGCGCCACGGCTGTCGAATTGACGCCGACGCCTCAGGGCCGCTGCGGAGCGTTTATACATGAACCGTGTCCTTTCGGTCGCCGAGGAACGTTTTCCTATCGCCGGCTCATTCACCATTTCGCGCGGCTCCAAGACCGAAGCGGAAGTCATTGTCTGCACGGTTTCCCAGAATCTGAAAGCCGGGCGCGGCGAATGCGTTCCATATCGCCGCTACGGCGAAACCATGGAAAGCGTGCGCGACGATATCGAGGCGGCATCGGCGGCCATTGCCGGCGGCATCGGCCGCGACGCGCTGTTGGCCTCCATGAAACCTGGGGCGGCGCGCAACGCGGTCGATTGCGCGCTCTGGGATCTCGAGGCCAAATTGACAGGCGTCAGCGTGGCGGAAAGGCTCGCCATCGCCACCGCAAGGCCACTCGAAACCGCCTTCACACTCTCCCTCGCCTCGGCCGATGCCATGGCCGCACAGGCGCGCGCCAATGCGTCCCGTCCGCTGCTCAAGGTCAAGATCGGCGGCGAAGGCGACATCGGGCGCATTCGCGCTGTCCGCGATGCTGCGCCGCTCAGCCGCCTCATACTCGACGCCAACGAAGGCTGGACCGACGACAACATCCGCGAAAACCTCGCCGTCGCCGCCGAACTCGGCGTCGCGCTCGTCGAACAGCCTCTACCCGCCGGTAGGGACGCGATTCTCGGCCGCATCGAGCACCCGGTTCCCGTCTGCGCCGACGAAAGCGTCCACACCGCCAACGGGCTCGAAAAACTCCGCGGCCTCTACGACGCCATCAACGTCAAGCTCGACAAGGCCGGCGGACTAACCGCCGCGCTCGCGTTGCGCGATCGCGGCCGTGAACTCGGCTTTTCCATCATGGTCGGCTGCATGGTCGGCACTTCGCTGGCCATGGCGCCGGCGGTGCTGCTCGCCCAGGACGCCGATTTCGTCGATCTCGACGGCCCGCTGCTGCTTGCCCGCGACCGCGAGCCAAGCCTTATCTATCGCGGCTCCCTGGTTTCGCCACCCGAGCCGGAACTCTGGGGCTGACGGCCGCGCCGCCGATGCAGGCGAGCCCGACCGCTGCCACGACCGCCATCACGTAGAATCCGTCTGTGCCGAGCCGCTCATAGAGCGGCCCCGACGCCAGTGTCACGGCGGCCATCGAAAAGCCGGTCGCGAAGAACGCCACGCCCTGCGCCGCGCCGGTACGCTCCTCGGGCGCCGTCTCCCCTATCATCTTCTGCAGCCCGATCAGAAGCATGCCGGTGGACAGCGCATGCAGGCTCTGCACGAAGAAAAAGCCAGGCAAGCCAAGGCCGGCCGGTTCGATCAGCGGATAGGCGATCCAGCGCACCATTGCGGCTACGCCGGCGATGCCGAGCACCGCGGTTGCCGGGATCGAGCCGATCAGCCGGTTGAAGACCATGAAGATCACCACTTCGGCAACCACTGCCCACGCCCACAGCATGCCGATCACGCTGTCGCTTATCCCGATGGTTTTCCAGTAGATCGAGACGAAGCCAAACAGAAAGCCATGGCTGGAATTGATGATGCCGACCCCCGCCACGAACATCAGGAAGTAGCGGTTAAACAGTTTGGGCGCCGCCTCCTGCAGGCCGGCGACAGAAAGCGGCGAGGCGCGGCGCGGCCGTCCGAGGCGCGGCGTCGCCAACGCCGCGACCAATGTCCCCAAAAGCCCTGCGGTAATCATGACCGGTACCGCCGAAGCGCCGGTGGCGGTGAGGATCAGCCCGCCCACAAAGCTGCCTACCAAAAACATCAGCGAGCCCCATATCCGCATGCGCGGATAGCTGGAGCCGAACCGTCTCACGCCTGAAAGCGCCAGCGAATCCGCGAGCGGCGACTGCGGCGTCCAGACGATCGCCAGAAGTACCGACGCGACAAGGACGATGCCGTAGCTCGGCGGCAGGAAGTAGCCGAGCGACAGCACTACCGACGCCGCGCTGATGGTAAGCAGCATATTCGCGCGGTCGCTGGCCCGGTCCGCCATCGCCATCATGATGGGCGTGGTGACGACGCGCAGGAACATCGGCGCGGCAAGCACGATACCGATCTGCTCGGCGGTGAACCCATTCGCCTCCAACCAAAGCGGGAAATACGGAAGGTGGATGCCGAGCGGCAGGAAGATCGCACCGAACAGCAGCGAAATCCGGAGTTCGAAGTGGCGCGGCTTGATGATTTGCTCAGGCTGTAAGGGCGGCAAAGACATGAAGAACGGCTGGTCCGGGGGGCGCTCGCGGGATCGTTTGCCGAGAGTCGCTCCCCCTTAACACGGGCGCCTTGGTTGCGGAACCGACTGGACCAATCGATCCTTCTGGCGGAGCCGGCGGGCCGGCATGACCAAGCACGCCGAGCCGCATCGCGCGGCGATCCGCCGGCCGAAGGCCTGCCGCCTTGGCCGACTCCGGATCGGCGCGGCGGGCCGCTTTCTTGCGATCGATCTGCATGGCTCTATGGTCAGGCTGCCTCGACCGTGCGCCCGTCAGGCAGACGGACGCCGCGCCCGTCGACCACGCGCCCGTCGATCGTCACCGGCATGAGATGGTCGATCGGCAAGGGCGTGGTCGCCGTGATGTGTGGCCAGTGGATGATCTCCATGCGTCCATCGAGATGCTCGACCACCGCCGTGCAGCTTTCCACCCAGTCGCCGGTGTTGATGTATTGCACGTCGCCCATCGTCTCGATCGCGGCATGGTGGATGTGGCCGCAGATCACGCCATCGACTTCCGAGCGCCGCGCCTCTTCCATCAGCACGTCCTGGAATGCACCGATGAAGTTCACCGCCTGTTTCACTTTCACCTTCGCCCAGGAGGAAAACGACCAGTAGGGCAGGTTGAAGGCACGGCGCACCCGCGCCACCAGCCGGTTGGCCAGCATCGCCAGTTCGTACGCGCGGTCGCCGAGATAGGCCAGCCAGCGCATGTTCATGACAACTGTGTCGAACTGGTCGCCGTGGATGACGAGGTATCGCTTGCCGTCGCCACCTGTATGGATCGCCCTGTCAGCGACAACGATACCGCCGAAATGTACGCCCTGGAACATGCGCAGGAACTCGTCGTGGTTGCCGGCGATGTAGGTGATGTTGGCGCCCTTGCGGGCCTGTCGCAGCAGCTTCTGGACCACGTCGTTGTGGCTCTGCGGCCAGTGCCACGAGCGGCGCAGCCGCCATCCGTCGACGATGTCGCCGACCAGGAAGATCGTCTCGGCCTCGTGATGCCTGAGGAAGTCGATCAGGTAATCTGCCTTCGCGGCGCGCGATCCCAGATGCACGTCGGAAATGAAGAGAGTTCTGAACTGCTTGGTGGCCTGGCCCGGCATGGTCTTGCAACCGTTGCGTTTGACGTGCCTATGCCCCGATTCCTGCAACAACAGTGTGACGGTTGCGGTTTTCGGCAAGCGTTCTAACGTGCCCGCTCGATCGAATCTGGAGGAGTTCGCCATGGATCTGGGCATTCGCGGGAAGAAGGCCATCGTCTGCGCGTCGAGCAAGGGGCTCGGCCGCGGTTGTGCGGAGGCGCTTGCCGAAGCCGGCTGCGAGCTTGTCGTCAATGGCCGCGATGCGAGGGTGCTGGCGCGCACCGCCGCCGAAATCCGCGACCTCTACGGCGTCTCCGTCATCGAGGTGCCCGGCGACGTCGCCGACCCGACTATCCAGAAGCAGTTGCTCGCCGCCCTCCCCCAGGTCGACATTCTCGTCAACAACAACGGCGGCCCGCCCTACCGTCCGTTCAGCCAACTCGACCGCGAGGCGATCCTCAAGGGCGTCGTCAACAACATGGTCGCGCCGCTAGAACTCATCCAGGCTGTGATGGACGGCATGGCCGAGCGTGGCTTCGGCCGCATCGTCAACATCACCTCGCTGTCGGTCTACAAGCCGATCCCCGGCCTCGACCTGTCTTCAGGCGCGCGCGCGGGCCTCACCTCGTTCCTCGCAGGCGTAGCGCGCACGGTTGCCGACCGCAACGTCACAATCAACCACATCCTGCCGGGCAAGCTCGACACCGACCGGCTGCGCGGCCCGCACGAACCGGGCTCGATCGAGGACCCCGCCGAGGCTGCTGCCCGCAAGGCCAAGCAGGCCGAGGACGTCCCTGCAAAACGCCTCGGCACGCCGCAGGAGTTCGGGCAGGTGTGCGCCTTCCTCTGCTCCGTCCACGCCGGCTACCTGACCGGTCAGAACATCCCGGTCGATGGCGGACTTTACGTCAGCGCATTTTGACCGATTGACTCAATCTCTCGGCGGATCGGCAAAAGTCTCTGGAATGGTAGCCCTTCTGCCACCATCATCTGACAAAACCCTTTGCGCGGTAAAGTCTCGCAAAACCAAGCGCGCGTGTTAGAACGCGCCCAGCGCGTGACTGGACGCACGCATGCGAACGGGATCTTGCCTATGGATGATGCGGAAACGGACAAACAGAAGAACGCGCGTTTCGACCTCGATCAGGCGGCTCTGTTCTTTCACAAATATCCGACACCCGGGAAGCTCGAGATCCAGGCGACCAAGCCACTCGGCAACCAGCGCGACCTGGCACTCGCCTATTCTCCGGGGGTGGCCGCTCCCTGCCTCGCCATCCGCGACGACCCGGCGGTCGCCGCCGATTACACAGGCCGCGCCAACCTCGTCGGTGTCGTCTCCAACGGCACCGCCGTGCTCGGCCTCGGCAACATCGGCCCCCTCGCCTCCAAGCCCGTCATGGAAGGCAAGGCCGTTCTTTTCAAGAAATTTGCCAACATCGACGTTTTCGACATTGAGATCGACGCGCCCGACATCGAGCGCATGGTCAGCACGATTTCGGCGTTGGAACCTACCTTCGGCGGCATTAACCTGGAGGATATCAAGGCGCCGGAATGCTTCGAGGTCGAGGAGCGGCTGAAGGCGAAGATGGCGATACCCGTCTTCCACGACGACCAGCATGGCACCGCCATTATCGTCGCTGCGGCTGTTCTCAATGGCCTCGAACTTGCCGGCAAGAAGATTTCGGACGTGAAGATCGTCACCTCCGGCGCTGGCGCCGCGGCGCTTGCCTGCCTCAACCTGCTGGTTTCGCTCGGCGCGAAGATCGAAAACATATGGGTAACCGATCGCTTCGGCGTCGCCTACAAGGGCCGCGTCGAGGAGATGGACCGCTGGAAGGATCCCTACGTCAAGGACACGCCTGCGCGAACGCTCGCCGATGTAATCCCCGGCGCGGACGTCTTTCTGGGTCTCTCAGCCGCAGGCGTACTTGGCCCGGAGTTGCTGAAGGACATGGCTGCCAGGCCGCTTATCCTGGCGCTTGCCAACCCGACGCCGGAGATCATGCCGGACCTGGCTCGACAGGCCAGGCCCGACGCCATGATTTGTACCGGCCGGTCGGACTTCCCCAACCAGGTCAACAATGTGCTCTGCTTCCCCTACATCTTCCGGGGCGCCCTCGATTGCGGCGCGCGCGCCATCAACGAAGAAATGAAGATGGCTGCCGTGCGCGCTATCGCGGCACTTGCGCGCGAGGAGCCGTCGGACGTCGCGGCCCGCGCCTATGCCGAGGAAACGCCAACCTTCGGACCGGATTTCCTCATCCCCTCGCCCTTCGACCCGCGCCTGATCCTGCGCATTGCTCCGGCGGTCGCCAGGGCTGCCTGCGACAGCGGCGTCGCGGCGCGCCCGATCGTGGATTTCGACGCCTATATCGACAAGCTGAACCGCTTCGTCTTCCGTTCCGGCCTCGTCATGAAACCGGTCTTCTCGATGGCCAAGGCCTCGCAGGCCAAACGCGTCATCTACGCCGACGGCGAGGATGAGCGGGTGTTGCGCGCCGCCCAGGTCGTGCTTGAGGAAGGCATCGCCGAGCCGATCCTCATTGGCCGCCCCAACGTCATCGACGTTCGCCTCAAGCGTTATGGCCTGCGCATTCGTCCGGGCGTCGATTTCGAACTGATCAACCCCGAGGACGACCCGCGCTACCGCGCCTATGTCGATCTGCTGATCGAACTGATGGGCCGGCGCGGCGTGACGCAGGAGGCCGCGCGCCTGATGGTTCGCAGCAACCCGACGGTCATCGCGGCACTCGCCCTGAAACGCGGCGATGCCGACGCCATGATCTGCGGGCTCGAAGGCCGCTTCGAGCGCCATCTGCGCAACGTCACGCTGATCGTCGGCCGGCGCGCATCTATCCAGGACCGCGACTTGTCCACACTGTCCATGCTGATCACCCAGCGCGGCGTTATCTTCTTCACCGATACCTATGTCACCGTCGATCCGACGGCCGAGGAAATCGCCGAGATGACCGTGCTTGCGGCCGAGGAAATCCGGCGCTTTGGCATAGAGCCCAAGGCGGCGCTCTTGTCGTTCTCCGATTTCGGATCGCGTGACGCGCCGAGTTCGATCAAGATGCGCATGGCAGCGGAAATCCTCAGCAGGATCGCGCCGGATCTCCAGTTCGACGGCGAGATGCATGCCGACACCGCACTGTCGGAAGCGCTGCGCCAGCGCGTCTATCCCCACTCGAATTTGAAGGGCGAGGCCAACCTGCTGGTCTTCCCGAACCTCGATGCCGCCAACATCACGCTGACCGCCGTCAAGCAGATGATGGACGCGCTGCATGTCGGTCCGATCCTGCTAGGCACCGAGAAGCCGGCCCACATCCTCACGCCGTCGGTGACCTCGCGTGGCGTCGTCAACATGACCGCGCTGGCGGTCGCGGAAGGCGCCCACCGCACGCAGGAACTTGCCCAGACGAACCAGGAACTCGCGGTTCCGTGATTGCGCTTCGGACAGCCGGCAACGACAAGGCCGGAACGAAGGGTTAACCTCGTCGCCGATAGAATCGGCGCTCAACCGGTCGATCGCCCGTGGAGTAACAGGGAATGGCGGCAGCGCCGCTCAGGCAGGGATGGCGCGCCGTATTGCTTGCGGCGGCGATTTCGCTTGTCGCGCTTGTTCCAGACGCAGCGTATGCCGCCTCGCGCGTCTGCCGCCAGCTTGAGGCCGAGCTCGCATCGGGTGGAGGCGGCACACGCTCGTCGGGCCAGTTGCGCAAGCAGGACGCAGCCATCGCCAAGCAAAGCGAGGTGCTGCAGCGCGCCAAGCGCCAGGCGCGGGGTGCCGGCTGTGGGTTCAAGCTTTTCGGCGGGTCCGGCAATTCCTGCGGCGCGATCAACGATAAGATCGACCGCATGGAGCGCAACCTCGACGGCCTGCAGCGCAAGCGCGCGCGGCTTGCCGGGGGCGGCTCCGGGCGTTCGCGTGCCCAGATCATGTCGGCCTTGCAGGCGAACGGCTGCCGTGACGATCAGGTCGCCGAACGCCGACCCCCGCAGGGCCTCGACGGCACCCGAAACCTGCTCGACAAGTTGTTCGGGGGCGGCATCCGCGAGCGCCGATCGAGCGAGGAACTCGGCGAACCGGGCTTCACCCGCGAGGACCGGCACGTGCGACGCGTCCCCCAGGAACTCGAGGGAGGCTGGGTCAACGACGACGGCCGAATCCGCTATTCGGCCCCGCCCGGCCGCTATCGCACACTGTGCGTGCGCACCTGCGACGGCTACTTTTTCCCGATGTCTTCGTCCTCGACGCCTTCCGACTTCGAGCGGGACCAGGCGAACTGCCAGTCGAGTTGCCCGGGTTCGGAGACGCAGATCTACTACACCCGCCCCGGCCAGGAATCGGAGTCGATGGTGTCAGGAATTTCCGGCCAGCCCTATGCGGACCTGTCCACGGCATTCCTCTACAAGCAGACCGGCGTGCCAACCCCCGCGGGATGCACCTGCGGCGTGGCACGCAAGGACCCGACCGGGAACTACAGCGTCATCGCCGGCAATCCGCCGCCGCCCGCTGTCGAGCCAGAACCGTCTCTGCCCACCCCGACCGCACGGCCGGATCCCGCCGCCGATCCCGAGACGCTGGCCAACATCGATGGTGGGCTCGACGCCGACGCCCTCAAGCGAATGGCCGTCACCCCCAAGGTCAACACATCGAAGATATCCGTCGACGACCGCAAGGTCAGGGTCGTCGGGCCTGTATTCCTGCCGGACCCAGAAGCAGCAGCAGATCCGCAAGCTCCGGCCCCGACGCAAGTCCAGTGAGAGCAAGCCTGATCGGCTCGTAGAGCGGCTTGCCCTTGCGGCCGCTCTTCTCCTTCACGGCACCCATCCATGCCTTGAACGTGTCGTGGTCCCAAGGCTCCGGCGGCAGCATATCGAAGGCATCGCGCACAAAGGCGATGTCCTCGTCGGACAGTGCTGCAGGCGTTTCCGGCCCCTGCCCGACAATCCGCCACCAGTCGGCGGCATCGGCGAGCTTTTCCAGATTGCCGCGCACCGCAAGCCAGAACGCCTCCGCCTTGTCGCCTAGTACGCCAAGCGCCGAAAGCCGGTCGCGCGACTCCGAAAACGGCATCTGCCTGAGAAGGTCGCGGTTCAGCGTCTTGAGGTCATCCGGGTCGAACTTGGCGGCCGACTTCGATGCCGTCGCCAGGTCGAACGCCTTGGCGAGTTCCGACATCGACGGCATCGCCACGACGTTTTGCGACGTACCGGTCAGCACCGCCAGCGAGCATACTGTCATCGGCTCCAGCCCGGCTTCGCGCAGGCTGGCGATCGACAGCGCGCCGGTTCGCTTCGACAGCGCCTCGCCGGTCGATGTGGTGAGCAGATTGTGGTGCCCGAATTCCGGCGGTTCGGCGCCCAGCGCCTTGAAAATCGCGATCTGCACCGCCGTGTTGGTCACATGGTCGTCGCCGCGAATGACATGCGTGATGGACATGTCGATGTCGTCGGTCACGGAAGGCAGCGTGTAGAGATAGGTGCCGTCCTCACGGATCAGGATCGGATCCGACAGCGAGGCCAGATCGATGGCCTCCGCGCCGCGCACGAGGTCGGTCCACTCGACCTCGGTACGTTCGGTCTCGAATGGTTCGTTGCGGAAGTTCGGCAGCATGAAGCGCCAGTGCGGCTTGCGCCCGTCCGCCTCGTATTCCGCGATCTGCGCGTGGGTAAGCTGGAGCGCCTCGCGCCCGTAGACCGGCGGCAGGCCCCGCGTACGGCGCACCTTGCGCCTGAGGTCCAGCTCTTCCGCCGTCTCGTAGCAGGCATAGAGCAGCCCGTCGCGCTTCAGGCGCGCGACAGCATCCTCATAGAGGTCGAAACGGCGCGACTGGTATTCGGTCGCATCCTGGAAGATGCCCAGCCAGTGCAGGTCGTAGAGGATTGCGTCGGCGTATTCCTGCTTCGACCGCGCCACATCCGTGTCGTCGAAGCGCTGCACGAAATTGCCGCTGTTCTTCATGGCGAAAAGCCAGTTGAACAGCGCCGTGCGCGCATTGCCGATGTGGATATTTCCGGTGGGTGATGGTGCGAAACGTACTGTGACAGGCATTTGCGGGGCCGTATCCGATGGTTGGCTAAGTTACAACACAAAAAGCCGCCGCCGCCGGGAGCGAGACATAAAGCAAGCAGCGCCTGTTGGAAAGGCAAGGTCGCCATACCCAAGGGGAAGCTGCCCAGCCAAATGGCCGGGCAGCCAGTGTCAACCGATCCTGGTGCCGTCTTCCTCGAACAGCCCGCGCGTCAGCTCCAGCGCCTGCCGCTCGAACAGCCTCCGATAGATGCCGCTCTCCTTGCGCACCAGCGTGGCGTGCTTGCCTTCCTCGACGATCTCGCCGCGGTCGAACACCAGAAGCCGGTCCAGCGACTTCACCGTCGACAGCCGGTGCGCGATGACCAGTGTGGTACGTCCGGTCATCAGCCGTTCCATCGCCTGCTGGATCAGCACCTCCGATTCCGAATCGAGGCTGGACGTAGCCTCGTCGAGGATCAGGATCGGTGCGTCCGCCAGGAAAGCGCGCGCGATCGCCACGCGCTGACGCTCGCCCCCCGACAGCTTGACGCCGCGTTCGCCGACCAGCGTGGAATAGCCTTTCGGCAGCCGCACGATGAAATCATGCGCGCTGGCCAGTTTCGCCGCATGCTCGATCTCCTCCTGGCTGACGCCCGGCCTGCCATAGGCGATGTTCTCCGCCAGCGAGCGATGGAACAGGATCGGTTCTTGCTGCACGATCGCGATCTGCTGCCTCAGCGACGCCTGGCTTGCCTCGGCGATGTCCTGCCCGTCGATCGTGATTCGCCCCTGGTTCACGTCGTAGAGCCGCTGGATCAGCTTTACGAACGTTGTCTTGCCCGAGCCGGAATGGCCCACCAGCCCGACCCGTTCCCCAGGCCGGATCGACACCGAGAAGTCGCGGTAGAGCGGCAGCCGGTGGCCCCCGTAGTGGAAGGTGACGTGCTCGTACTCGATGCCGCCGCTGCCGATGCGGATCGGCCGCGCGCCGGGCCGGTCGGCAACGCCGAGCGGCTGGCCCTGCAACTCGACCAGCTCCTCCATGTCGTTCACCGACCGCTGCAGGTTGCGAATATGCTGCCCGATGTCGCGCAGATAGCCCTGCAGCAGGAAGAAAGAGGTCAGGACGAACGCGATGTCGCCAGCACTCGCGCGCCCTTCCGACCACAGGTACAGCGCGAAGCCGATGATCGCGATGCGCATCAGGAGCAGCATCACGCCCTGCACCGTGCCGTTGATCGTGCCGCGCCTCCAGGTGCGCCACGTGCGGCCACGCCACTTGGCAAGGACGGTTGCGAAGCGCGCTTCCTCGCGCTCTTCGGCGCCGAACGCCTTGACCACGGCGTTGCAGCTCACCGCGTCGGCCAGCGAGCCGCCGAGCTTGGTGTCCAGCGCGTTGCTCAGCCTTGCCGCCGGCGCGACATAGCTGAGCGACATCACGACGGTCAGTCCGATGTACACGACCGAGCCCGCCGCCACGACGAGACCCATCGAGAACCAGAAATAGCCGAGCAGCACGGTCGAACCGATCAGCATCACGATCGACGGCAGCAGCGCCATGAGGATCGTGTCGTTCAGGAGGTCGAGCGCCCACATGCCGCGCGTGATCTTGCGCACGGTCGAGCCGGCGAAGCTGTTGGCGTGCCAGTCGGTCGAGAACCGCTGGACGCGATGGAATGCGTCCGCGCCGATGTCGGCCATCATGCGCAGCGTCAGTTCGATGATGCCTATAAAGGCAAGATGCCTGAGCACAGTCGCACCGATCGCCAGCACCACCAGCCCGGCGAATGCGGCCACTGCCCCATGCCAGGCCGCCGGGTCCGATGCGCGACCGCTTGCCACCGCGTCGACCAGCCGGCCCGCATAGAGCGGCGTCAGCACGTCGGCCATGGTAGCCGCCAGGAATGCGGCCATGATGAGCGTCAGCCGCACCGGCTGCCGCCGCCAGTGGGTGAAGGTAAATCCAAGAACGCTGCGGAATGCGCCGCCGCGCAGGTCGATGCGAAAAGCCATGATGTGCAAGGCATCCTGTGCGGACGCCATCCTCGAAAAAAGCCGGTAATGAAAGGCGCGAGACGAAAGCGGTGCTCGCGATGTCAGGGCTCGCCAGGAGCCCGCAAACCTTGGGGACTAAATCCCTGAGGTCAGGGAGGGGACGTGGAATTCCAGCATTCAGACCTCCCTTTTCGAGTCATCAGGTGAGGGCTTATAGCCATACCCGGGCGCTTCGCCAACCCCTCTCGTGGAATCCGAAATGGTCAAGCCGGGATCGCTGCTCGGGCTCGCACGCGCCGCGAAACCTGGAAAAGCAGCATCGACACGGCGAAGCAGTAGAGGCCCATCGTCACGATCTGGCCGGGGTAGCTGATGCCGCGGTCGATCAGGTAGCCGGTGATGCCCGGCCCTCCGGCGGAGGCCAGCACCATCGCCGAAAACACCAGCGCGCGGATCGAGCCCAGATGTTTCAGGCCATAGATCTCGGGCCACACCGCGCCGAACAACGTCGTCGAAAGCCCATTCGAAAAGCCCAGAAAAGCCATGAACAGGAACGGCGTCCACGAAGCGGTGAGCAGCGCCGGGATCATGCATGCCACGCCAAGCGGAACCAGCACGAATGGCAGCAGCGTCAGCCCGGAAAAGCGGTCGATGAGTTGTCCCGAAACCAGCGTGAAGACGCTGTTGACCAGTGCCGACATGGCGAATGAGGCCGCAAACACGCCGAGCGACCACCCGCGCAGCTCAACCAGATAGACCTGATGGAAGAAGATCGTGGTCACGATGAAGCCCGGCGCCATCACGCCGAGCATCATCAGGTAGAACATCGGGTCGCGCAGCACTTCGCCCCGTGTCCAGTCACGCGCATCGACGATGCGCCGCACCGGATCGGTGGCGCGCGGCTTGCGGTTGACGGAAACGAGCGCGGCGATGACCGGCAACGCCACCAGCATCAGCGTCGCCGCGCCGATTAGCCAGCCATTGCGCCAGCCCACCGCGCCTGCGAGCGAGACGAAGACGATCGGCAGCACCGCGTCGCCCAGATTGTGGCCAAGGATGATGACCGACAGAGCGCGCCCGCGCTGCGCGGAAAACCAGCGCGCGGTTGCCGTATAGGCGTTGTGGACCATCATGCCTTGTCCGAACAGGCGCAGCAGATAGACCGCCAGCACGAGCAATGCGACGCGATGCGAGACTGCCATGAGCACGCCGGCGGCGGCCAGCATAGGCACCACGAACAGCGTCACGGCGCGGACACTGTAGCGGTCCACGATCATGCCGAGATAGGGCAGCGTCAGCGCGCTGCCCAGCGTCGCGATCATGTAGACCGTGCCGAAGCCGCCATGGGTCAGGCCATATTCTTCGCGGATGCTGCCGGCCGACAGCGAAATGAAGAAGGTCTGCCCGAACGAAGAGAAGAAGGTGAAAAGCAGCCCGCCGGCCAGCCAGCGTGCGTTGTCGCGCAGGAAGAGGAAAAATGTGCTCACCCGGCAGCCGCCCGGTCGAGCCGCATCTCGTTGCCGTCGGTGCAAGGACGAAAACCGTAGCGCTCGTAGAGCCCATGGGCGTCCGACGTATTGAGCATCTATGTCTGCACGGTGCGCAGGTCCGGATGGCCGAGCAGTGCTTCCACCAGCGCCTTGCCGATGCCCTTGCCGCGATGGTCGGGCCACACGATCACATCTGAGATGCGCGCAAACACCGCCCGGTCGCCGGAAGCCCTTGCGAACCCGATCTGCCGACCATCGATCAGCGCCATCACGCACACCGAATTCTCGAAGGCCCGACGGTTGATCTCGTCGGTGCGCTGCCCGGCCCAGTAGCTCGCCTTGAGCAGGTCGCAGGTCGCCCGGAAATCCAACTGCGCGAGATCGTGCGAGATTTCCATGATCTCGTCGTCCGGTCCTATTCCCGGTCGCGGAACTTGTTGGTGATCGGATAGCGCCGGTCGCGCCCAAAATTCTTGCGCGTGATCTTCACGCCGGGAGCCGCCTGGCGCCGCTTGTACTCGGCGATGTAGAGTAGGTGTTCGATGCGTGTCACCGTCGCGCGGTCGTGTCCCCTCTCCACGATCTCGTCGACGCCCATCTCGTTCTCGACAAGGCACTCCAGAATGTCGTCGAGCACTGGATAGGGCGGCAGCGAATCCTGGTCCGTCTGGTTTTCCCTGAGTTCCGCCGACGGCGCCTTGTCGATGATGTTTTTCGGGATCACCTCACCCGAGGGTCCGAGCGCTCCCGGCGGCACGGTCGTGTTGCGCCAGGCCGAGAGCGCGTAGACCTGAATCTTGTAGAGGTCTTTTATGGGATTGAAGCCGCCGTTCATGTCTCCGTAGAGCGTAGCGTAGCCGACCGACATCTCCGACTTGTTGCCCGTCGTCACAACCATCGAACCGAACTTGTTGGAAATCGCCATCAGGATCGTGCCGCGCGCCCGGCTCTGCAGGTTCTCCTCGGTGACGCCTTCCTTGGTGCCGTCGAAGAGCCCCGCCAACGCATGCGAAAACCCCTCGACCGGCTCGAAGATCGGCACCACATCGTAGCGGCAACCAAGCGCACGGGCGCAGTCCTCGGCGTCCTTGAGTGAATCCTCCGACGTGTAGCGATATGGCATCATCACGGCCCGCAGCCGCTCCTCGCCCAGCGCATCGACCGCGAGCGCGGCGCAGATCGCCGAATCGATTCCGCCTGAGAGACCGAGCACGACGTTCTTGAAACCGTTCTTGTTCACATAGTCGCGCAAGCCCAGCATGCAGGCGCGATAGTCGGCTTCCTCCTTTTCTGGGATGCGCGACATCGGCCCGTCGACACACAGCCAGCCGTCACCGTTTCTCTTCCACTCGGTTATCGCCAGGGTCTCCTCGAACTGGCTCATCTGGAAAGCGAGCGATCGGTCCGCCTGTATGGCGAAGGACGCACCGTCGAAAATGAGCTCGTCCTGACCGCCGAGCTGGTTCGCGTAGATGATCGGCAAGCCGCACTCGATCACCTGCCTGATGACCACCTGCTGGCGGACATCGACCTTGCCTCGATAGTAAGGCGAGCCGTTGGGCACCAGGATGATTTCGGCACCGCTCTCGGCAAGCGTTTCGCAGATGTCGACCTCGCCCCAGATGTCTTCACAGATCGGGATTCCAAGCCGAACGCCCCGGAAGTTGACCGGACCCGGCATGTCGGGGCCGGCCTGGAAAACCCGCTTCTCGTCGAACTCACCGTAGTTCGGCAGGTCGAGCTTGAAACGCTCGGCTATGATCTTGCCGCCGTCTGCCACGACGACGGAATTGTGGACACCGCTCTTTCTCTTCAGGGGCGTTCCGACGATGAAACCCGGGCCGCCGTCAGCCGTATCCTTGGCGAAGTCGATTGCCGCCCGCTCGCAAGCCGCGAGGAAGGCCGGTTTCAACACCAGATCCTCTGGCGGATAGCCGGCGAGGAAGAGTTCCGTAAACAGGACGAGATCCGCACCCTGCCTTGCGGCATCTGCCCTAGCCTCGCGCGCCTTGGCGAGGTTTCCGCCCACGTCGCCGACCGTCGGGTTCAGTTGCGCGACCGCTATGCGCAGGATGTCTGGAGCTTTCTTTGCCATGGTTCAGCGATGTAGCGCGGCGCTCCGACGCCCGCAATGCCGTTGGCAACAGGCATTCCTTGGGCCACTAATCGCCGGCGTATGCCTGCAAAGTCTCGGGAGAATTGTTCTCGCCGATCGACATGGCGAGGATGCGCGAGATGTGCATGCGCGGCAGCCCCGTCTCTTTCGCCCAAGCGTTGATCTGGCCGTGGATCTTCTGCTGGTCCTTCTTCGATCCCGGCGTCTCCGCGATATCGAGCCCGGCGTCGCGCAGCGCCAGAACCATGTCGCGTGACAGGATGTAGGTGTCCCAGCCGAGCCAGCGCAGGAAATACTGTCCCGTCGCGCCGCCGAGCCGGCTGCCGTGCTTGCCGAGATAGGTCGTCAGCCCGATCTGGTCGTCGGCCGGCCACGCCGCCATGAACTTGCCGAAGCTGGCATGCTCCCTGGCGATCCGCTCGACGAACATCGCGTTCTCGCGCACCGCCATGATCTTCTGGCCGTTGCGCACGATGCGCGTGTCAGACGTCAGGTCGTGCCAGAAATCTTCAGGCTGAAAAAGCAGCGCTTTCGGCTCAAAACCGAGAAATGCCTCTTCGAATCCGGGCCATTTCGCCTCGATCACCCGCCAGACGAAGCCCGCCGAGAAGACGCGCTCCGCCATTGTGGAGAGGATTCGATCATCCGTGGCCCTGGCCAGCGCGGCGTTTTCGGGCTTTGGCCCAAGCAGCTTGTCCAGCGCGGCTTCGCCGCCCTTGCGCTTGGCTGCGCGCTAGCGGATCTTTCTGAAACTCGTCATCGCCTGCCCTCGATTCCGGCGGCATTTTGACCGCCAAGCATACTCTTACAGGCCGGCTGGCGGCCGGCAAAGCCTAGAGCGGGACGCCCGTCGCGGCCTCCACGATAGCCAGCCCCCACACGATCAGCGCGATCATCA
>Ga0105046_10006886_pt1 | contig 17970 bp, 13 predicted proteins | sample MAT03_FD_78385 | JGI IMG/M metagenome (GOLD analysis project Ga0105046, IMG submission 78385) | Freshwater microbial communities from Lake Fryxell liftoff mats and glacier meltwater in Antarctica - MAT-03 (megahit assembly) | ecosystem: Environmental > Aquatic > Freshwater > Ice > Liftoff...
CTCAAAAAAGAGCGGAACGCGGTGATCCTGGCGCATTTCTACCAGGACGCCGACATCCAGGACGTCGCCGATTTCCTGGGTGACTCGCTGCAGCTGGCCCAGGAGGCGAAGAAGACGACCGCGGACGTCATCGTCTTCGCCGGGGTCCATTTCATGGCCGAGACGGCGAAGATCCTCAACCCCGAGCGCATCGTCGTGGTCCCCGACATGAACGCCGGCTGCTCGCTCGCCGATCGCTGCCCCGGTGATCGCTTCCGCGCGTGGCGCGCCAAGCATCCGGATGCCGTGTCGATCTCGTACATCAACTGCTCGGCCGAGGTGAAGGCGGCCAGCGACTACATCTGCACCTCGTCCAACGCCGAGAAGATCGTGCGCGCGATCCCGGCCGACAAGGAGATCCTCTTCGCGCCCGACAAGAACCTCGGCCGCTGGCTTTCCGAGCGCACGGGTCGCGCCATGCGTCTGTGGCCGGGCAGCTGCATCGTGCACGAGACGTTCAGCTTGCGCCGCATCATCGCCCTCAAGGAGGCGCACCCCGATGCCAAGCTCATCGCCCACCCGGAGTGTGAAGAGCCCATCCTCAAGCTGGCAGATTTCGTAGGGTCGACGACCAACCTTCTCAAGTTCACCATCTCCGATCCGGCGACGAAGTTCATCGTGGGGACGGAGAGCGGCATCATCCACCAGATGAAGAAGGCCTCGCCGCACAAGACCTTCATCGACGGCCCACCGGAGGATGCTTCGTGCAACTGCAACGAGTGTCCTTACATGCGGCTCAATTCGATGGAAAAGGTGTACCTGGCCCTGCGCGATCTCCAGCCTCGCATCGAGATGGACGAGACGCTTCGTCTCGGCGCACGCCGCGCCATCGATCGGATGCTCGAGCTGAGCTGATGGTGGGCTGACGCTGGGCTGACGATCTCGCGCTTCAAGGCTTGCGATCGGCGGCGCATGCGCGTCGAATCGCCCGCAAGGCATGGGCCAACCGTCGTCCGCTCATCCCGAAGCTCGCCTCGGTCAGGTCATCCGCGGCAAGTGGACGCTCGAGGGTGTGCTTGGTACCGGGGGGATGGCCGCCGTCTACGTGGCGCACCACGCGATCGGTCGCCGCGAGGCGATCAAGATCCTCCATCCGGAGGTGGCGCGCGATCCCGAGCAGCGCAAGCGCTTCGACCAGGAGGCGCGCGCTGCCAACCAGCTCGGCCACCCCGGCGCGGTCGAGATCCGCGACGTCGACATCACCGAAGACGGCTGCCCGTTCATGGTGATGGAGCTGCTCGAGGGCGAGACACTCGGCGATCTGGCGAACCGCCAGGACGGCCTACCCCTCGCCGATTTGCTCCGTTTCACCGACGACGTTCTCGACGTGCTCGTCGTCGCGCACGCGCTCGGCATCGTCCACCGCGACATCAAGCTCGGCAATCTGTTCCTCACCAAGGACGGCCGGATCAAGGTCCTCGATTTCGGCATCGCGCGCATCGCCTCGTCGCACATCACGCGGGCCGGCGCGCGGCTCGGGACCACGGCGTACATGCCGCCCGAGCAGATCCGCGGTGAGAAGGTCGATGGGCGCGCCGACCTCTTCGCGGTGGGCGCGACGATGTTCCGCATCATCGCCAAGCGCCGCGTGCACGAGGCGAAGTCGGAGGCGGAGCTCATCGCGAAGATGGCGATGTCGCCCGCGCCGCTGCTCGCCACCGTTGTCGATGCACCGCGGCCGGTGTGTCTCGTCGTCGATCGCGCGCTCGCGTTCCGTGTCGCCGATCGCTACCCCGACGCCCGCACGATGCAGCTCGACGTGCAGGCGGTTCGTCGCGGCGAAGCGCCGCCTTATGCCGCGGGCGCGGCGCCGATGGCGAGCGCAGGGGCGGTGGGCGCCACCCGCGCGGAGGGCTCGCATCGAAGACCGCTCGACTCGAACGCAGCGACGATGGTGCCGCCGACTCGCGCCGCCGAGGCGTCGTCGCTCGTCGTGCCGCCTTCGAGTCGGCTGGGTTTCGAGCCGACCGGCATCTCCAGCAACGCAGCACCGGCACCGCCCGAGAGCGTCCGCATCCGGGTCACGCCGTCGGTGCGGGGGGACGAGGCGACCGGCTACGACGCGTCAGTCACGGTCGTGCCGATCCGGCAGAGCCCGGTCGTCCTCGAGCCCACGTCGGCCTCGGCGCGCGGCCCCGACGTCGCGCCGCGCAACCTGACGCCTTCGCGCCTCGTGGGGGCTTCCCAACCAACGGCTGTCGTCACCACGGCGAGGCAAGCGCCTGCGCAACCGAGCGCAGCGCAGCCCTTGTCATCGCAGCCGAGCGCTTTTCAGGCGATCGCGTCGCAGCCCGGGGCGCCGTCGTCAATCGATGTGGCGACTGCGGGCGCTGTGCCTGCCAGCGGGCCTGCCAGCGGGCCTGCCAGCGGGCCTGCCAGCGGGCCTGCCAGCGGGCCTGCCAGCGGGCCTGCCAGCGGGCTTGCCAGCGGGCAGGCCGGCGGTGATGTCCCGGCGCACTCTGCCTGGGGTGGTCCGCCGATCGCCAGTCAACCATCGAAGCGCGCCCTTCCCCTGGGAGTCCTGGTCGGCATCGCGAGCGTCGTGATCGGCGTGCTCGCCGTCTGCCTCGTGTTCGCCTTGGGAGGAGGGGACGCTGAAGGGCCGAAGTCGCGGCGGCCCGCGACTCTTTTGCCTTCGTCGACTCCGCTGCAACCGCTGCCCGCCGAGCCGGCGCCCGCCGTCCCTCCCACCGCAAAGAAGCCCGCGACACCGGTGCCGCGGGCGAGCGATCCTGGAAAGTCGGCACCCGCGCAGACCCAGAAGGCCCCACCGGCTCCACCAGCGAGCTCGGCGCCGCCGCCTCCGCCGCCCGCGACCTCCGCGCCGCCGCCCCCGCCTTCGGGGGCTCCGGCTGGGCCACCGGGTCGCGGTGGGCCTCCCCGCGGAAAAGGGAAGGACAAGGACAAGGAGAAGGGCAAGGACTGAGCGGAAAGCTGTTGGCTCACTCCGCTGCGCTGACATCTGGCGAATTGCCGCCTTCGATCGTCGCCTGTGGTGCTGGCGGCAGGGTGCTCTGCGCTGCAGCTTTCTGTCGCCGACCGCGCAGCGCCATCAGGCGATCGCGCTCCAGGGCGGAGGCGCGCATAATCGAACGCGCGAGATCGAAGTGGTCCTCGCAGGCGTCGTCGATGTCCGACTGCGTGAATACCATGACGATGGCATCGGTCTCGGCGATCGCCTGGAACTGCGCCGGCCAGGCCGTCATCGCCACGGTGTCGAACAGCATCTGCCCCCGCCCGAAGCGGGCCCGGATGGTCGTCTCGCTCTGGCGCGCGATCTCGACGACGCCCGCGCACACCACGAACACTTTGTCGCCAAAGGCGCCGACTTCGAACAGCGTTTCGCCTCGCGACAGGTACTGCACCTGGGCGATTCGCGACAGCTCGACCAGGGCCTGCACGCTGGCGCGCTCGAGGCACGAGACCTCGCGCAGCGCGACCAGCTTGTCGATGGCGCTCATCTCCAGCCAGGCAGCGCTGCCGTCATCGGGGACGGCTGCCGGGAAACCGGCATCTCCGCCCAGCGTGACCTGGAAGTTCGCGAACAGGTCGGAGGGCACGTCGCGTCGCAACTGCGTCAGATAGTCCGGGTGATCCTCGAGGATCTCGAGCCACTCCTCGGCCGGCAGCTTCATCGCCTGCACGTCGGTCACGGCAATCGCGGTCCGAGCGCGCTGTCGCTCGAGGATCACGTCGAGGATGCCCACGACCGCGCCTTCGCCGAAATGAAACGGCTCGTCGTTGTCGTCGTCGGAGACGAGATCGACTTTGCCCGACGTGATCCAGTACTGGGCGTCAGGATCGTCACCCGTTTTGTAGAGCGTCGAGCCGGCCGCAACTTCGACATCCTGGATCGCCTCCGACATCGCGCGCGCGATGCCGGGGCTGGGCTTCGAGAGCACCAGCACGCGCAAGAATAGCTCGCGTTGCAATCGGGTCTTGCGATCGACCTCCATGGTCCCTCTGCAGAGTGTAGTCCGGTCACGACGACGCGCGCTCACCGTCGCACATCGCGAAGGAAGTCGGGCGCGAGCGCGCCGGGCACCAAGGCGAGGCAGACCCTTGGTCGTGAGGATCAGGACGGCGCGGGCGGAAGCATCGACACGGTGCTCGGGTTGAACGACGTGCGCTGGCTCGTCGGGGATCGGCTGCCCAGCTCACGCAACTCGGGTCGGGCATCGAACACCTGCTCCACGTCGCCGCGGAGCGCGAGCAGACCGAGATCGAGCGCATGGAACCCGGCTAGGGCGGCGACCAGCGGCTCGGGATCCTCGAGAAGGCGGCGGATGGCCTCGACGGGCGCCTCCGGAGCGAGCCGCGGCAGCGCCGGACCTGCTCGTCGCACCCGCTCTGCTGCGGTCAGATCGTCGACCACCAGGCGCAGCAGATCGCGCAGCCCCGGCACCCGCAGGTTGAGCGCGTCGAGGAACTCCAGCGCGTTGGAGCGCACCCGCTTGTCGGTCGATCGCACCGCCGCATAGACGCCGCGGATGTCCTCGTGGCGGTGCGCGATGTGCAGGCAGCGGAACGCGCGCTCGAGGCTTTGACGGATCTTGTCGTCGAGGAGCCCGCGGAGGACCGCGCCGCTGCCGGTGTCCTGGGTGGGCCAGCCTTCCATCGGGCGATCGAGCGCGATCCGCACGCCGACCAGGCGCAGGTGCTCCTGGAGATTCTTGATGACCTCTTTTTCGAAAGCTTCGCGCTCGAACTTGAGACCCGACTTGTGCAGCGTCGCCTCGTTGGCGAGCCGGCCCAGGCCTCGGAGGATCTTGAAGCGCGTCGCGCCATCGCTCTCGACCCGCATGCGCTCGGTGAGGACCTCGACGGCCTGCTGCGTACCGAAGCGTGACAGCGTGCGCGGCAGGTGCAGGCGTACGCGCGAGTCGGTTTTGGGCGCGCGCATCGCCACCACGATGGCGTCGAAGGCGGGCTCGCCCATCGCCACCAGCGCGTCGCGAACGGCGTTTCGTCCTTGGCGCGCAGCCAGGCGGAGGATCAGGTCGGGAATGAACTTCACGTCGCCGACTCGCTGCACGGCGGCGGCTACCAGCGAGGCGTCCAGACCGCGCTTGCGATCGCGCGCCAGCGCTTCGGTCACCACCGGCGTCCAGCGCGCGTCACCGTGCTCGCCGATCACGCCGAGCAACGCGCTGCGACCGCGCACCCCGTCGGCACCTGGCGCGTCGAGGATCGCGAGGATGCGACGATCGCCCATCGGGTCGGCGTCGCCGAGCCGCCGCTGCGCCAGGAAGAACGCAGCGTAGGCGCGCACCACCTCGTTGGTATCGACGAGGCCCCGTGCCACTGCGTCGCTGAAGCCGGCAGCCGCGAGGGAGCGCACCGCGGCGGCGCGAACGCTGGGAAGCTCGTGCGCGAGGAGCCGCTCGGCGAGCGGCGGCCAGTCTTTGCGGTCCGGCTCGGCGATGATGGCGAGCGCCCGCTCCAGGACCTTCGGCGACTCGTGGTAGAGAATGAGCCCTGGAACGAGGCGCGAACGCCGCCCGTCGTCGAGCACGTCGAGCGCCGCGACGACGCGCTCTTCGTCGCGACTGGACAGCGACTCCATCAGGGCCTCGACGCTCGGAAGATCGAGGTCGCCGCGCCCGCTCGGCGCGATCTCGCCGAGGCTCAAGGCCTTTCGGAAGAGATCGAGGTACGGCTTGCGCACCATGACGGCGACGCCGAACCACAGCGCCGACAGCACGAAGATGATGCCGCCGAGGATGCGCGGCGTCGCCGCGTCGAACGCAGACAGCGCGAGGATGCCCCCCGCGGTGAGGGCCTGCACGCCGCGCCCGAACACCGTGTCGAGCAACGGCTTGGCGCGATTGCGCGTCTCCGTCGCGACCGGCAGGAGGAGCAGCTCGCTGGTCACGCGGTGCAGCGAGTGGCGAAGCGCGCCGTCCGCGCCCTTGCCGCCGATGGCGACCGGCAGGCTCTGGCCGGCGACCGCGGCGCCGGCGCCGGCGATCACCAGCAATGAAGGCAGCCCTAGCAGCGCGTTGGCGACACCGAAGCGACGCACGATGGCGCCCGCCACGAAGAGCTGCACCACCAGTGAGACGGCGTTCTGGATCGCGTAGTACGACGCGAAGAACGAGCCCAGCTCGGCCGTCGGGATCTCCTTCGCAGCGACCGACTTGAAGAGGTAATCGACGGCGAGGACCGACGCGGTACCCAGGCCGGTCATTGCCGCGACCCGCGCGACATAGCCGTCCTTGGCGATGAGACCGAGGTCCTTGGCCCAGCCGAAGACGCTCACGTTCACTGGCGTCGCGGAGCGAATCTGAGGATCGGTCTGCATGCGGGCCAGAGCGCCGCCCGCCAGGAGGAAGATGCCCGCCCCGACCGGCAGCAAGGTCCCGACCGACGTCGCGCGCATGAGCCCAGCCGCCAGCGCAGCTCCTACGGTCGCACCGATCACTCCGCCTGCCGCGATGGGGCCGAACAGGCGCTTGCCCTGGGCGACGGTGAATTGCTCGCCGGCGAACATCCAGAACTGGAGCATGAGGACCGTGCCCATCACCCCCGACAGCACGTAGAAGCCGAAGACCAGCGCCGGTGTCATCGGCCGCAGCCACAGCACGATGACGAGGTAAGCGCAGGCGAGGAGCGAGAACACCAGCGCGGTGCGCCGCCCGAATCGCTGCGCGAACGCCGTCGCCAGGCTGGCCGAGGCGAGCGAGCTTACGGCGAGAAGCACATACACAAGGGTCAGCTGCTGGGGCGGCAGCTTCGATAGAAACATCGCATCGCGGGCGGTCTCGAGGATGGTGTGACCCCCCACGAGCAAAGCGAGCACCGCGCCGATCCACAGCGTCGGACGCGCTTCGCCCTCGCGAAGATCCACGAACCGCGACACGACCCCCATCGCCGCCGCGACCATGGCAGAGGGCGCCCTCGGCCGCCACGCGGCTCGTCCTCCCGGGCCTGGCGCAGCGACTTCGTCGGGCTACCCTCCAGTGCACACCATGGTGAACCCCGTCCAGAACATCCCAGAGTCCGGGGTCGACGAGCGCATGCGCCAGGCCGTCGCCGGTCTCGGTGTCACCCTGGCCGTTCTCGTCGCCTTTGCCGCGTTCCATGCGCCGATCTGGCTGGTGGCTGCGCTGTTCGTACCGTTCTTCGGCGTCTCGCTCCTCGCGCTGCAGAGCCTCTACGGCATGTGCGTATTCATGGGCAGCAGGGGCATGCGTGACCTGGGCGAAGGCGCCGAGAAGGTCGCCTGCACGATGACGTCCTGCGGCCTCCGCGCGCAGTCTCGTCGCATCTGGCTCACGTCGTTCGGCGGTGCTGTCGCGATGACCGGTCTGGCTGTCGCAGCCATCGCGATCCGCTGAGCGCTGACCGCTCGAGGACGGCTGGAAGCTAGATCAAGCCGGGGATCGGGTCGCAAGGACCCTTCACCAAAGGTTCGATGAACGGCCGGAACTTCGAGACTGTGCCGAGACCCGCCATCACGCTGGCGAGGCCCCACTGCAGGCGGTTCACGAACGTGAAGTCCTGCGGCATCTTCGGGACCTTCGGCAGGTGGGGCATCGTGTCGCCTTCGCGGAAGGCGATCTTGCGCAGGCCCTTGCTGAGGCTCGTGACCGCCTCGCGCGCCTTTTCCCGTGAGCACTCCCACTCGCCGTGGGTGGTGATGGGCATCATCAGCTCGAGCGTGTAGCTCCGGTAGAGATCCCAGGTCTCGTCGTCGGGGTCGTAGCCCAGCACCTCGACGCAAGCGCGATCGAACTCGGCCCAGTCGCCGTCGATCGCCGCGCGCATGTAGCGCTTCATGTCGGCGACGAGCGCGGGCGGGAGCACCTTCACGCAGCCGAAGTCGAGAAAGCCCACGCGGCCGTCATCGAAGAACCGGTAGTTGCCCGGATGCGGGTCCGCATAGAGGACGCCGTGACGCAGCAGGGCACGGAACGTGAACCGCCAGATCGCGGTGCCCGCGCGGTTGCGCGCTTCCTGCGAGGCGCTCGCGCAGAAGTCTGCGTAGCTCGCCCCGTGGATGAACTCGGTGGTAAGCACGCGACGCCGGGTCCGATCGTGGTGCACCCGCGGGATGATGATGTCGGGGTCCTCCGCTTCGATGCGGCGGAAGACGTCGGCCATCTTCGCCTCGCGCCCGTAGTCGAGCTCGTCGCGGAAGACCTGGCTGATCTCGTCGATGGTCTGCTTGGAGTGAAGCTTCTGGGTGATCGGCGACATCATCGACTGGAAGAACTGCAGGCTCTTCAGGTCGGCCTCGATGGCCTTGTCGATGCCGGGGTATTGCACCTTCACCGCGACGTCGTCGCCGTGCCGGGTGGTCGCGCGGTGCACCTGCCCGATGCTCGCCGCGGCGAACGGATCGGCTTCCCACGTGGCAAACAGCTCGCTCGGCGGTTGACCGAACTCCTCGACGACGACCTTCACTGCGGCCTCTGCGGACAGCGGAGGTGCCTTGTCGAGGAGCTTCTTCAGCTCCTGCTGGAAGCGCTCTTCGTAGCCGGGCGGGGCGAGCCCATCGATGTAGCTTGCCATCTGCCCGACCTTGAGAGGCAGGCCCTTCATCTCGCCAAGCGTCTTGAGGAGGGCTTCTGCGGCGTTTCGCGCGTCCTTGGCGAGCTTCTTTCGCGCCTCGGGATCGTCCTTCGCGGGGGCCGAGAAGCCGAGCGCCCGCTTCGCTCCTGCGAATGCGAGCGGGCCAGCTTTCGGAGCGAGGGCTGCGAGCCTAGCGAGGCGGCCCAGCCTGGACGTCGGCGGCCTGTCCTTCGGGGAATCGTCGGACATCTGGAACAGCAACTTCTAAGCCGTGAACGCGAGGGACGCAAACGGCGAGCGCACGTTGGCTCTGGACACGAGTTCAGCGTTTCGAGTACCTGATCTCCCCCCATGAGCGAACCGAGCGCGATCATCGAGGCCACCGCATCGAAATCTCTGGCCCCCGCCCGGGCCTACGATCCGGTCCCGGATCTCTCGGTCGAGCTCCAGCTGCCGCCCAGCGCGGTGAGCGCCGTCGTGAAGCTGCTCGCCGAGGGGGCGACGGTGCCGTTCATCGCGCGCTACCGGAAGGAAGCGACGCAGGGGCTCGATGAGGTCCAGATCCGTGCCATCGAGGAGCGACGGGCATACCTGGTCGAGCTCGAGGAGCGGCGCGCCAGTGTGCTGGCGGAGATCGACAAGCAGGGCAAGCTCGAGCCGAAGCTCGAGGCGAAGATTCGAGGCGCCAAGACCAAGGCGGAGCTCGAAGATCTCTATCTCCCCTTCAAGCCCAAGCGTCGCACGCGCGGAATCATCGCCAAGGAACGTGGGCTCGAGCCGCTCGCCGACGTCATGTGGTCGCAGGCCCTGGACGGCGATCCGGCAGGTCTCGCTGCCCCCTTCGTCGACCTGGCGAAGGAAGTTCCGGACGTCGCAGCAGCGCTCGCGGGTGCACGCGACGTGTGCGCCGAGCGCCTCGCCGAGAGCGCAGATGCTCGCAAGCTCGTCCGCGAGGTGATGAGCAAGGAAGGGACGCTTCGGGTCTCCAAGGCCAAGGAGCTCGAGGGCAAGGTCACCAAGTTCGACACGTACGCCGACTACGCCGAGGCGGTCGCCGGCATCCCGTCGCACCGCTTCCTGGCGATCCGCCGGGGCGAGGCGGAGAACGTGCTGCGCGCCTCGATCGAGGTCGATGTGCCGTCGACGCTGGTACGTCTCAACGGTCTCGCAGGCGTGAAGAAGGCGTCACCCTGGGCGGCCGACCTCGAGAAGGCCGTGACTGACGCCTACAAACGGCTGCTTGCCACGACGGTCGAGGTCGATGTTCGCGTCGAGATGAAGATGGCCGCCGATCGCGCCGCGGTCGCGGTGTTCGCGCAGAACCTGCGCGAGCTCCTGCTCGCCGCGCCCTACGGCGCCAAGGCGGTGCTGGGCATCGATCCGGGTCAGCGCACTGGCTGCAAGTGCGCGGTCGTCGACGACACCGGCCGCATGCTGGCCCACGAGACCGTCTACCTGGTCCAGGGCGAAAGCTCCGTCGAGCGCGCGCGGCATACGCTGCGTGAGCTGGTTCGCAAGCACCCGGTTGGTGCCATCGCGGTCGGCAACGGCACGCACGGCCGCGAGACGGAGGCTTTCGTGCGCGAGGTCCTCGCAGCCGACGGGCTGACCGGGGACAAGGCCGTGATGTGCGTGCCCGTCAGCGAGGCCGGCGCGAGCATCTACTCGGCCAGCGACGTTGCCCGCGAGGAGTTCCCGGATCTCGATCTCACGATCCGCGGCGCGATCAGCATCGCGCGTCGTTTGCAGGATCCGCTCGCCGAGCTGGTGAAAGTCGACCCGAAGTCGATCGGCGTGGGCCAGTACCAGCACGACGTGCAGCACGCGCTGCTCGCGAAAAAACTCGACGAAGTCGTGGAGAGTTGCGTGAGCTCGGTCGGTGTCGAGCTCAACACGGCGAGCTGGTCACTCCTCGGTCGCGTCGCGGGCATCGGCCCTTCGATGGCGAAGCGGATCGTTGCCTTCCGCGACAGCCGCGGCAAGTTCACCAAGCGTGCCGACCTTCTGAACGTGCCGGGTGTCGGGCCGAAGACCTTCGAGCAAGCCGCCGGCTTCTTGCGCATTCACGGCGCCGAAGACCCGCTCGATGCGAGCGCGGTGCATCCGGAGCGCTACGCGCTGGTCTCGACCATCGCCGCCGATCTCGGCGTGCCCGTCACCAAGCTGGTGGGTGACGCGGCACTCGTCGCCAAGATCGATACGAAGCGCTACGCCAGCGGCGACGTCGGCGAGCTCACGCTGCGCGACATCATCGCCGAGCTCGCCAAGCCCGGGCGTGATCCGCGCGCCTCGTTCGAGCCACCGAAGTTCCGCGACGACGTCCGGGAGATGAGCGATCTGGTGATCGGAATGGACCTGGAAGGCGTCGTGACCAACGTCACGGCCTTCGGTGCGTTCGTCGACGTCGGCGTCCACCAGGACGGCCTCGTCCACGTCTCGCAGCTCTCCGACCGGTTCGTCAAAGACCCTTCGGATGTCGTGAAGGTCGGCGACCGCCTCAAGGTGAAGGTCCTCGAGATCGACATGGAGCGAAAGCGCATCGCCCTGACCGCCAAGAGCGGGCAGGTCACGAGGCCCGCTCCGAACCCGTCCGGGCCGAACCACGGAGGCGACGGTCGCGATCGTCGTCCGCCGGTGCGCGACAACAAGACGGCTGCACGACCGGGGTCGAAGAGCCGTGATGTGCGGCCGAACGGTGGCAACGGTGGCGGCGAGAAGTTCGCTTACAACCCGTTCGCTGCGCTGGGCCGCAAGTAAGCGGTCACCGCTGTCAGCTCGGCTGCGACTCGGGCGGCTCAGTCCGCGGCGTGCTCGATGCGCGCCGCGGTCGTTCGAGCGGTGGAGACTACCTGTCGTTCTTCGGGATGCGGAGCTTCGGCTTCTCCTTCGGGTCCTTGCTGTCGCGTTTGCCATCGGCATCCCAGACGCAGATCTTCGTCTTGACCTTGCTGTCGTACTTGCAGAGCGACTTGGTGGACTGCTCGCGGCGGCACTCCGCGTCGGTGTTGCACTTGGTGTAGAGGTTCTGGCTGCGGCAGACCTCCTTGCCCGACGGGTTGCAGAGGCCGCGGCCGCTGGTCGTGAGGCAGCACTGGCGCCCGACGCCGCAGTCGCGATCGGTGTCGCACTGATCGACGCGACGCTCGTTGGGCGGTCCGAACATGCCGACCGCAGCAGGTGGGGGCGAGCCGGCCGGCCAGTTGGCGGTGAAGCCGCGGGTCTGCTTCTCCCACGAGAAGACCGCTTCGAGGTTCTGGCCCGCCTCCCACGGGTAGACCAGGGTCGTTGCGCCGGTCGCGGTCTTCATCGCTTCGCGCGTGCCCTGGCGGGTGATGTTGATGTCGACCGGTGCGCCGGAGTCACGTCCGGCGAAGCCACAGGCGACCCTGATCCACTCGCGGAGCTGCTTGACCTCGCAGCCAGCGGCACCCGCGTTGGCGACGTTGGCAGGCGTCGCGCCGGCCCACTCCTGCGCCGCCGGCGGAGCCGAAGGGCCAGCCGGTGCGGGCGCGCCATCGGGAGCGGCGGGCGCCGGCGCGGCGGGTTCAGCAGGTGCTGCCGAGTCGGCGGCGGCGTCGTCCTTCTCCTTCTTGCAGCCTACGAACGCGACCGAAATAAAGGCGATGCCGGTGAGACCGACCGCCACGTGAGCGAAGAAGCGAGCTTTACGCATGGTGGGCGAAGGCTCGCCGACACATGCCGGGTGCGTCAATCCAGGAACTCGACCCCGGTGGCCTCGATCTCCAGCTTGGCGAGGGCGCCGTGCGCTGCACCTCCACACGAGTCCTTGGCGCCGCATTCGTCTGCCGGTGCGCCGGCTTTCACGGTTCCTTCGACGCGCGCGCGGTGCCCGTCGGCGTTCTTGGGGACGTAGAACTTGTGGTCGGCCATCTTGACGTGGGCGCGGCCCGAAGCGTCCTCGATCTCCATCCAGCAGCCGGCCGCCTTGCAGACCGATTTCACGATGCCCTCGGTGCGAACCTTCTGGCCGGCGAATTTCGCGGGATCGCCCGCGATCGAGGTCAACGCGGTGGGAGCGCCTTCGGCGATGGGCTCGCCGAACTTCGTCTGCGACAGCACGCTCTTGTCCGGTTTGGCGACGTTCGCCGTCGGCGCGGGTGCGGCTGACGTGGCGGCGACCGGCTCGGCCGACGCCTGGGCGGGTCCTGCAGAATCGGCGCTGCAAGCGGCAAGCGAGGCGAAAACGGAAGCAGTGAAGAGCGTGAGCGCGACGACGAGCTGCTTCATGGCGGCGTCAGTCTGCCTCTCGGTAGGGCGGGAGCCAAGTCCAGCGCACGTCGATTCTGCCTCTCGGTAGGGCGGGAGCCAAGTCCAGCGCACGTCGATCGCGCGCGTCCCCTCGTGTAGCCTCCGCGCCCGATGGCTCCGCGGTGGGTTGGCGCACGGACGCTGGTGGCGGGTGCGCTGGCGCTCGCTTTCCCTGGCGTGGTGCTCGCCGACGAGCCGCGGATGGTCGCTGTGGCGGAGCCTGCGCCGAACGCAACCTGGTACGACGGCGTGTCGACCGAGCCTGGGCGACCGCGCCCGCTGCCGGTCGAGACCGCTGCGCCAGCCGAGGTCCCCACCGAACGGCGCCTCGACCTCGGTGTGGGTCCGGCGTTCGTCGCGCGCTTTGCCGGGAGCACCGCGGGCAACGACTCGAGCGAGGTCACCTACGTCCCGACCCTCGGCCTCGAGATGCACCTGCGGATCCCGATCTTCCAGGACGTGGAAGTGTCGCCCTATCTCGTGCTGGCGAACCACACGGTCGACGTCCCCGACGGGTCGCTCGGCGTCGATGGGTCGATCGACACCGGGTCGGTGACCGCCATGAGCTTCGGGGCCCGCATCGCGCGTACCTTCCAGCTGCTCCCCGCCGTCCGGGTGTGGGCCAACGCCGGCGTGGGCTACGGGCGCATGGAGTTCGGCCGGATGATCGCCCAGGAAGGCGCGCGGCCCGCCTGGGAGATCCGCGATCGCGGCGCGTCGTTCGTCGAGTTCCCCTTCGGCTTGGGCGGCGCGTACACCATCGTTCCGCGCTGGCTCAGCATCGATCTCGAGGGCGCGGCTGGCCCCGTCGTCGACAAGAGCGGCACGGCCTTCGCCACGACACGGGCGATCGACGACGCCGGCCTCGTGCGGCGAGTCGGTGCGCTCCCCGAGGTCGAAGCCACGCTGGTCGTCGCGCTCGGCATCTCGCTCATTCTGTAAGATCCGACGGAACAAGACGGCGCTTTCGTGGACGACGCACCCCTCTCTTCGTCGCGCACTGCGCGCTCGTCTCCGCCCCGTGTCATCGCGGTGGCCGGGACGATGGGCGCGGGCAAGTCGAGCATCGTCGCCTGGCTCCGCGACCAGTTCGGGATGGTGCCGTTCTTCGAGCCGAACGAGCAGAACCCGTACCTCGAAGACTTCTACGGCGACATGAAGCGGTGGGCCCTCCACTCGCAGCTCTTCTTTTTGGTGCGGCGCTTCCAGATCCACAAGGACATCGACGCACGCGCGAAGGGGGAGGGCCGACCCATCGTCCAGGACCGGACGATCTACGAGGACGCCGAGATCTTCGCGGAGCACCTGCACCGCGCGGGGCACATCGACGATCGCGACTGGGCGATGTACCAGGACCTCTATGCGACCTTGCGGCGCGAGATCCGACCTCCCGATTTGCTCGTCTACCTGCGCTGCCCGATGCGCACGCTGACCAAACGCATCAAGCGGCGCGGGCGCACCTTCGAGCAGACCATCCCGACGGCGTACCTCGCGTCGCTCGAGCAACTCTACGAGGAGTGGTTCGCGCGCTATGCACTGTCACCGGCGATCGTGGTGGAGACCGACAAGCTCGACTACGTCGAGGATCTGTTCGACCGTCAGGAGCTCTTGGAGACGATTCGCGCGCATCTGTGAGCGCTCCCTGCCGCTTCTTTTCGTCACGTGGTTCGCCGCAGCGCGCGGAAACGGCAACGAGGCGCAGGTCACCACGCCCGAATACGCCTACGCTGCGCCGAGTTGATGATCGACGTCGCCGTCGCTCCCGGGAGCCTCTTTGCCGATAAATACCGCGTGGTGCGGGAGCTCGGCCGCGGCGGCATGGGCATCGTCGTCGAGGCCCGTCACGAGCTTCTCGGAACCCACGTGGCCATCAAGGTCCTGAGCGCTGCTGCCCTTGCACAAGAGGGCGCCACCTCGCGTTTTCTTCGTGAGGCGCGGGCGGCGGCGGGCCTCAAGAGCGAGTTCGTGGCGCGCGTGACCGACTTCGGGACGCTCGGCGACGGGCGCCCTTTCATGGTGATGGAGCTCTTGGAAGGCGAGGACCTCTCCGCCGCGCTCAAGCGAGGCATGCCGCGGAGCGAAGCCATCGACGCCATCCTTCAGGTCTGCGCCGGCCTCGCCGAAGCACACGCCGCCGGCATCATCCACCGCGACCTGAAACCCTCGAATCTGTTCCGCACGCGGCGCCCGGATGGCTCGTTCTGCACCAAGGTCCTCGACTTTGGCATCTCCAAGCTCACCAAGCCCGATGCCCTGGTGGACGCGACGACCAAAAGCTCGGTGCTTCTCGGCACGCCCTATTACATGGCTCCGGAGCAGGTTCGATCGAGCAAGGACATCGATGCGCGCACCGACGTCTGGCAGATGGGAGTCGTCCTGTACCAGGCCATGACCGGCGCTTTGCCATTCGACGGCGACAACGTCGGGATGCTCTTCGCACAGATCCTCGAGCTGCCGCCGGCCCCGGTGCGACAGTACGCTCCCGACCTTCCGACTCCGATCGAAGAAGCCATCATGGCATGCCTCGAGAAGGACAAAGAACGACGGGTCCCCTCGGTCGCCTTGCTCGCGGGTCACATCGCGGACTTCGGCAGCGCCGAGGGGCACATGGCCGCGCAGCGTGCCCGCGCGATCGGCGGTGGGGTGAACGTGGCAGCACCGACCGACCTTTCGCTCGGGCCCAACCGACGCGATGGATCGCGTGGAGGCGCCGATTGGACGGAGGCCCCCGTGGCTTCGCGGGCAACGACCTCGCCCCCGCGTCGCCTGTCGCCCTTGGTTTGGCTTGCGGTGGGCGGTCTGGCGATCGTGCTCGGAGCAACGACGGCCTTCGTGCTGGCCCGCAATGCGTCGCGAATGGCGTCCCACGACCCCGCTGCCGCGCTTGGGGAGCCGGCGCCGCGCGAATCCACCGCGGCCTCCGCCGAGCCCGCACCTTCGACCTCCTCGATGGCCCTGGTCGAGCCGCTTGCCCCGAGCTCGAGCTCCGTGCCGTCGCCGTCATCCGCGCCGTCGCCGTCATCCGCGCCCTCGTCCGCCTCCGCCCCGTCCGCTCAGCGGCCTCTGCCCAATCGACCTCGTCCCCAAGTCCAGCGGCCGCCGGGGCGTCCGGAGCGGCCGACCCTCAACTAGCCGCAACTGGCCACAAGCCAGCCGCCAACTCACCGCGGGCTACCCGCGACGACGTGTCGAGCCATTTTGACCTCCAACGAACATCCACAGCGCATGCCCCCGGCCGCCTCGCTTCGATCGTCGCGATTCCGCGACTTCACGAGCGTATCCACGCTGGTCGTCGCCCTCTCGACGCCCTTCGCCGCCTCGCCCGTCTTCGCCCAGGAAACGACCGCGGAGGCGGTGTTCGAGGAGGGCGCGAAGCTCTTCGAAGCGGGCAACTACGCCGCGGCATGCCCGAAGCTCAAGTCCGCGGTGAGCCTCTCGCCCGGCGAAGCGCTGGGCGGCAAGCTCCTCCTCGCGGGGTGCTACGAAAAGATCGGGCGCTGGGCGAGCGCCTGGGCCCTCTACCGCGAGATCGCCCCGAGGGCGGCGACCTCGGGACAGGTGGCGCGCCAGGACCGGGCAGAGGCGGGCCGCGCGCGCGTCGAGCCGAAACTGGCGCGCCTACGGATCGCCCTCGGGCCGGGCGTGGCAGCGCTCCCCGGGCTGACGCTCGATCGCGATGGGGAGGTCATCCCCCAGGAAGCTTGGGACATCGCGATTCCCGTCGACCCGGGAGTGGTGGTCATCACCGCCAAGGCGACGGGCAAGCGTGCGGTGTCGATGCGCATCACGGTCGCAGACGCCGCCGCGACCTCGACGGCGACCATCGATCGCCTCGAAGACGAGACCTCGCCGCTTCCGCCAGCCGTTGCCCCGCCGGCTCTCCAGGTTGGCGAACCGACGGCGGCGGACGCGGATGGCAACGAGACAGTCACTACGGACGAGGGCGGTCTCACCGGCCTCGGTATCGCCGGCATCGTCGTGGGCGCCACCGGTGTCGTCGGCCTGGGCGTGAGCGCGCTCGTGGCGGCCGGCGCCAAGTCGAGCTGGGACGACGCCGTGGCCGCGGAGGATGCGCAAGCCGTCGACGACGCGCGCGGGACGGGCAACGCCGCCACCGGCGTGTTCGTGGCGGGCGCCGTCCTCACCGCCGCGGGGGCAACGCTCCTGGTGATCGATCTCAGCCGCGATCCATCGCAAGCCCCCTCGGCGCGCCGATTCGAGCTACGTACGTCGGGGCTCGGCGCATGGGCCCGAGGGACGTTCTGATGAATCCGATTCGATCGGCACCCTGGTCGTGGGTCGCCATCGCGATGCTCGCGGCGATCCTGCTGCCCGCCTGCAACGCAGTCTTCGGCCTGGAGGACCGCTCCTTCGGCAGCGGCGGAAGCGGTGGTGGCGGGACAGGCGCAGGTACGGGCGAAGGCGGCGCGGCAGGCGCGACGGGCGGCACGAGCACCACGAACGGCCCTGCCGGCGGCGAGATGTGCGCCACCGAGGACATCGCGCGATCCGGCGCTTTCGATGCCGGCTGGGAGGGAGCGTGGACCGCGAACGACCTCGACGTGTCCATCGAGCTTGCGGCAGAGCAGCCCGTTCTGCACGCGATCGTCGCCGGGGGAGCGACGGAGGGCGCCCTCATCAACACGCCAGCGACCGCGCCTGCCTGCGCGGACCGCTGCATTCGTACCAAGTTCTCGTTCTTCGCGTCTTCAAACTTCCAGCTCTACGTGTATCTCGAGAGCTACGCCGACCCGCCAGGCCCGCGCATCGGACTCGTCGACTTCATCGCCACCGCAAACGATCCGTTCGACACGCTCGATAGCGGCCCCGCATGTCGTCTCCCCGCCTCGTTCCCGTCCGTCGATGCGCTGGTTTTCCAGGCCCTCGCAGGAGGAGACTTTCTCCTCGACGACGTGATCCTCGACGTGTCGGAGTGCCCGCCGGATCCACCACTCTGCGACGAGATTTGAGCCGGATCGACGTGGCGCGGGTGGCAACTCGTGGCCAGAGGCTTCGTGGGCGCTAGGAGGGCGCTGGTTTTCGCCGATACCGCCCGCGATCCCGGCAGCGCGCGTGCTCACGTCCAGGAGGACGTTCCGCGCGACGCGCCACCGGCCTCGCTCGGTCTCGACGAAACCCAGGCGC
>Ga0105046_10006887_pt1 | contig 17970 bp, 13 predicted proteins | sample MAT03_FD_78385 | JGI IMG/M metagenome (GOLD analysis project Ga0105046, IMG submission 78385) | Freshwater microbial communities from Lake Fryxell liftoff mats and glacier meltwater in Antarctica - MAT-03 (megahit assembly) | ecosystem: Environmental > Aquatic > Freshwater > Ice > Liftoff...
ATCGTCACGGTCGCGGCTCGCCGCCTGGAGCGCGTGCCTCGTGCATCGCAGCGGTTGGTCCACCCGGGAGACGTCATGGTGGACAACCGATACGCAGCCTGGTGTGCGATCTCGGCGTTGGCGCTGGCGGGTCAGGCGGTGCCCGCACAGTCGTTCGAGCCCGCCCTGTCGCTGGGCGTGGTGGCGCCGCTCGGTGGCGTGGCGAATCGGCGCACGGTGGGGCCGGTGATCCGCGGGACCGTCGACATCGGCGATTTGCTGCAGCACACCCGGCTGCGGGTGGAACTGGAGCATGCGACGATGCCGGGACGTTGGGTGTCGAACGCCGGCACCTCGTGGCACTCCGGCCCGATGCGCGCGGCGAGCGTGACGATCTCGCTGGTCCGGCGGCACGGTCCGAGCCAGGCGCGTCCGGATACTTCGTGTTCGGCGTGTCGCGGCAGTGGCTGTCGATCACCGGCAACCCGATCCCATACGGCGGCACGGTCGGCGCGCGCATCGGTGGCGGCGTGACGTGGCGCGTGGGGGGCCGGCGGCTGTTTGCGGAGATCACGCCGCATCTGGGCTTCACGGACTACGGGACCAGCGAGGACAGTCCGGTGACGTACATCCCGATCGTGGCGGGGATCCGGTTTTCGCAGCCGGTCATCGACGTTCGTCGTGCAGTCGCCGAGCGGGGCATGCCGCCGGATGAAAGTGGACATTCTCGAGTGACCGCTGGTATTCTTGCGGTGTCCGCCGTGCCATCCGGGTGCCGTTCCCGGCCTGGTGCTCCCCCCCTTTCGATGACAGGCCACTGGCTTGGAGAGACGTGCAGGCGCCCCGGTGCCGGCCTCGCAGGCGCCGCGATCGTCCGCGGCAGTCGTTACATCTCAGGTGCGACCGCGAATGGGGCGGTGGTGTCTCTATCGTGTATGCTGTTCACTCTGCCCATGACGTCACGCCATTCGCTGCGATTCCCATATGCCCGCCCCTGCATCGTTCCGCCGTCTCCTCGTCCTGCCCGTCCTCCTGCTCGGTGTCGTCGCCGTGCCCGCGTTGCTGCCTGCGCAATCAGCCTCTGCGCTGCGGATCGGGATCGTCGACTCCCGGGTCCTGATGCAGGAGATGCCGGGCCGTGCCAAGGCGGAGTCGGAGTTTGCGCTGGAGAGTGCGAAGGCGCGCGAGCTGGTGCGGACCGCGACGGATTCGCTCAAGCACGCCATCGACGAACTGACGCGTGACGAGGCGGAGTTGCGTCCGCAGCAGCGCGAGGCGGTCGTGATGGTCATCCGGGCGCGTGAGCTGGCGCTGGAGGACATGGTGGCGCAGCTGAACCTGCTGGCGCAGTACCGCCTGCAGGAACTGCAGGCGCCGCTGCGGGAGCGGCTGCAGGTGGCGGTGCGAACGGTGCGCGCGCGGGAGAAACTCGGACTCGTGATCGACCTTGCCGCCGGCGGCAGTGTCATCGATGCGGACGAGGCGCTGAACATCATGCCCCTGGTGCTGGCGGAGCTTCGCCGGATGCCGGCCACGCCTCCAGCCGCTCCGCGCTGATACAGCCTGCGGTACGCGCCGCTCCCGGCCCCGATACAGGCTGGCTGCGCCGCAGACACACAGGCACGACGCCAATCGACGGAACCGCGCCGCCGGGCCTACCTTGGCTCATGTGCCTCCGCTCCCGATTCCGCTTCGTCACTGCCGCCGTCGTGGCGTTCCTCACTGCCGCCGGCACTCGCCCAGGCTGGGCACAAAAGGCTGACACGACGACGCTCCCACGCGTCCTGATCATCACCACCGGCGGCACCATCGCCGGTGTGCAGCCAAAACCCGGCACACTCGGCGACTACCGCGCTGGCGCGCTCGGCGCGAAGGAACTGCTCGCCGCAGTGCCGGTGATCTCGGACTATGCACGCATCGAGACGGAGGCGTTTGCCGCCGTGGCCAGCACCATGATCACGCCGGCACAGTGGATCGCGCTGGCGCGGCGCATCGACGACGCACTGCGCGCGCAGCCAGATCTCGCCGGCGTGGTCGTCACACACGGCACCGACCGACTCGAGGAGACCGCGTTCTTTCTCTATCTCACCGTGCGATCGGAGAAGCCGGTGGTGGTGGTCGGAGCACAACGCCCGGCGACGGGGATCAGCCCCGACGGGCCGATCAACCTGCTCGCCGCCGTGCGCACCGCCGCGTCACCGCGATCGGTGGGCAAGGGCGTGATGGTCGTGATGGACGACAGGCTGATCTCGGCCCGCGAGGCGCGAAAGTACTATCCGCGCGCCGGCGGCTTCGATGGCGGCGAGATGGGAATGCTCGGCGTGATGTCGGCGTCGGGTCCCGAGTACTTTTTTGCGCCGGTGCGGCGCCGCGGGCCTGCCAGCGAGTTCGACCCGACGGCGCTGACGACGCTGCCTGACGTGGATCTCGTCTTCGCCTATCCCGGCGGGACCGGCCGGCAGTACGACACGCTGCCGGCCGGCGTGGTGGTGTCGTCGACGGGGTTCACGTGCGCCGAGACGGGGTCGTATCAGCACCTGGCGCGCAGCGGGGTGGTGGTGGTGACGGCGTTCCCGAGCGGCGAGCATGTCGCAGCGCAGCGGGTGCGGCGTGACAGCGTGGGTGCGAGTGCGGGCGGCGGCGGACGCGAGTCGTGCCCGGATCTGGTCAGCAGCGGGCTCTACACCGCGCCGTGGGTGCCGTCGGTGGCGGTGCAGCACCTGACGCCGCAGAAGGCGCGCATCCTGCTGATGCTGGCGCTGACGAAGACGCGGGATCCGCGCGAGGTGCAGCGGTACTTCGACACGTACTGAGCACGGCGCAACGTCTGTGCGACCCCACGCTCACCGATGCGCGATCCCGTTACCGGTTGCAGCTGTGCGTGCCGCCTCGTGAACCACGTTCGGTCTACACCCTGCCATCGATCACTCTGCGCACCGTCTGCGCCAGCGACGCCAAACTGTACGGCTTCTGCAGCATGGTCACTTCCGAATGCACCACCCCGTGCAGCAGGACTTCATCATCCATGTACCCCGACACGAACATCACCTTGCATGTCGGCAAGAGCTTCGTGATGGCCTCGGCCAGCTGACGTCCGCCAAGATGCGGCATGACGACGTCGGAGACGAGCAGGTGAATGGGCTTCGGATACGCGCGCGCCAATTCCAGGGCGGCGTGGCCGTCGGCGGCAGCAAGCACCGTGTATCCACCGGCCTCGAGCGCGCGCTGACCCAGAGCACGGACGGCATCGTCGTCTTCGACCAGCAGAATCGTCTCGGTGCCACGCGGCAGGTCGCGGCGTGGTGCGCGCTCCTGCAGTGCGTCGGCGGCGTCGGCGACGCATGGCAGATAGACGCGAAACGTCGTCCCTCGTCCTGGCGCGGTGTCGACGGTGACGTCACCGTTGGCCTGCTCGATGATGCTGCGGACGGTGGCCAGGCCGAGGCCCGTGCCCTTGCCGACGCCCTTGGTCGTGAAGAATGGCTCGAAGATGCGCCGTCGTGTATCGTCGCTCATGCCGGTGCCGGTGTCGGTCACTTCGAGCAGGACGTGTGCTCCTGCCTGAAGCGCACCGATCGCCGTCACGACGCTGATCATGCTCGTGCGCAGGGTCAGTTTTCCGCCGGTCGGCATCGCGTCACGTGCGTTCACGGCGAGGTTCACCAGCACCTGCTCGAACTGCCCTGGATCGACGAGCACTTGCGGCAGTGACGACGAGCGTTCGGTGACGAGGATGATGTGCTCTCCGAGCAGGCGCTTGAGCAGTTTGCCGCTGTCGGCGACGACGTCGGTGATGTCGAGCATGCGCGGTGACACGACCTGCTTGCGACTGAAGGCCAGGAGCTGTCGCGTGAGCGTCCCGGCCCGTTCTCCGGCCTTCTGGATCTCGACGGCCAGCTCGAGTGGCTCGGGCTGCGAGCGCAAGGCGTGCGCGAGCAGCTCGCTGCAGACATCGATCACGGTCAGCAGGTTGTTGAAGTCGTGGGCCACCCCGCTCGCCAGCTGGCCGACCGCCTCCATCTTCTGCGCCTGCCGCATCTGCCCTTCCATCTGACGACGCGCCGTGACATCGGCCTGGACCCCGACGAAGTGCGTCAGAACGCCGTCGTCGTCCCACACCGGGGAGATCGTCAGCTCGTTCCAGAACGGTGTCCCGTCCTTGCGATAGTTCAACAGTTCGACGGTGCATCCCTTCCCGGCACGCACCGCGTCGCCAACGGTGTGCACCACGTCCGCATCGGTCTCCACACCCTGCAGCATGCGACAGTTGTTGCCAAGGAGCTCCTGTCTGGAAAATCCCGACATCTGCTCGAATCTTGCGTTGACGAAAATCATCGGGTGGTCGTGCGCTCGCGCATCCGTGATGCAGATGCCTGACGAGACGGCGCGGATCACCCGATCGCGCAGCTGCAGTTCGGCGTCGTCCCGCCGCTTCTCCGCATTGAACTCGAGCGTGTCGAGCGCGAACGACACGATCGGCGCGACCTCACTCAGCGTCGTAACGAGGTCTGGTGTGAAGAAGCCAGGCTGGCCAGCGTACAACGTGAGCACGGCGGCGACCGTGCCGCGCACGTACAGCGGGAAGGCGGCAGAGGCAGCGAAACCAACGCTGTGCGCGCGAGCCTGCCACGGCGCGGTGCTGTCGTCGTTGGCAAAGTCATTCGCGATCGCGGGCTGGCCCAGCCGTGCGGCAATTCCGGCCGGACCATGCGAGCGCGGGTCCGACTCGTGGAGTGTGACCACGAGATCGGCGAGGTACCCCTCATCGATGCCAGCCGATGCGACCACGGTCAGACGCTCCCCGTCGGGCACACCGATCCATGCACACCGGAAGTGCCCTGTTTCGGTGGCGATCCGACAGACGTCGGCAAAGAGCGCGGCAGCCGACTGACATACGATCGCGGCGCGACTGGTGCGCGAGATCATCGCGTAGAGATCATTCCGGACGCGCAGGGCATCGCGGTACGCGTGCAGCTCGGTGACATCGTTCACGACGATGCCGATCCCGACGATGACATCGTCCTGTCGGAGGGCGAAGTAGCTCGTCAGCCATTGCCGGTGCTCGACGCCGCCCGGACCAGCCCCGATCGGATCGTGAATCTCCACGTTCGCAACCGTCTCCCCGCGTAGCACGGCCTCGTAGAATGGCGCAGTCTGGGACCAAAACTCCGGTACGACCTCGGCAGGCGTTCGGCCGATGTGATCACCGGCGGCGAGGCCATCGATCGCGGCCAGCACGGGGTTCACGAGCTGGTAGCGAAAGTTGCAATCGAGCACAGCCAGCCCGGCCGGCACGCGCTCGAATACTGATTCGAGTAGCGACATCTGCGTCGCCAGCGCGGCCGTGACGGACGTGGCAGCGGGCTCATGATCAGTGTACGCCATGAAGTCCAATTCGATGTGAAAGGTCACTCGGGCCACGGCACGTGGCGCCCGGGTGTCGTGGTGAATAATAGCGGGTGCAGGTGCAGGCATGGATCGGCATCACCAGTCGGTCGGTGCCCACCGACGAATCGTGGCGTGGAGTGGCCACCGACGAGGCGACAGCGAATGAACACCATCGATGGCCCGTCGCCCAATACCGGTGCGGCTCGTGGTCCGCTGAGTCAGCTGTCTGGCGCCAGTGCATTGCGCCATGTGCTGCTGGGTATGCTACCTTGCCCGCGTGCGACTGCCTGCCCTGCTCCTGCTGACCCTGGCGGCCTGCGCCCCGCCCGCGCCGCGCGCGCCCCTCCTGCGCTGGGGCGGTGACGCCGAGGGTGGTGCACCGTTCGTCGAAGCGGATTTGTCGGCCCCGGCGACGGTGCGCGGCTTCGACGTGGACATTGCCGGCATGATCGCGGCCGGCCTTGGACGTCGCGCGCAGTTCACGCAGGTGGCGTGGGCGTCGATCGAGCCGTCGGTCGACCGCGGCGACTTCGATGTCGGCATGTCGGGCGTCGAAGACCGGCCCGCACTCCGCGAGCGATACGCGGTGAGCCTGCCGTACTTCGAGTTCCGCCAGGTGTTGGCGGTCCGCGCGGCGGACACGGCACGTTATCGCACGCTCGCCGACCTGCACGACCAACGCGTGGGGACGCTCGGCGGCACCGGTGCCTACCGGCTGCTGCTCGACGCGCAGACGACGCACCATCTCGTTCCGGTGTCGTACGACGACGATGTGCATCCGTACACCGATCTCACGGCGGGACGGGTGGAGGCCGTGTTGCTCGATCACGTGCTGGCCGAACGCGCGCTGCGTCGCAGCAGCGGGTTCGTCATCCAGCCGACGACGATTGCGCTGGGGCACTACGTCGCCGTCTTCGCGAAGCGGAACGCCGCACTGCGCGATTCCACGGACGCCGTCCTGCGCGCCCGCATGGCCGATGGGTCGCTCGAACGAACGTTCCGCGCGTGGGCGGTGTGGGACGACGCACAGGCGCGGTACCAGGCACGGGTACTGACGACACCGCATTCCGCGAGCGGAACGTCGCTGGCGATGCCGGGCACGTCGGCGCTGCCGCCGAGCCAGTGGAGCGCGCTCGTCGCGTATCTCCCCGCGCTGCTTCGTGGTGCGCTGCTCACGCTTTGCATCTCGGCCGCCGCGATGCTGGTGGCCGTGGTGCTGGGCTCGATGATCGCGGCCGGTCGTGTGTACGGATCGGCGCTCACGCGCACGCTGCTCTCGGGTTACGTGGAGGTGGTGCGCGGCACGCCGGTACTCCTCCAGCTCTTCGTGCTGTACTACGGCCTGAGTGACGTCATCCGCCTCCCGGCGCTGCTGGCCGCGATCCTTGGGCTGGGGCTCAACTACGCGGCGTACGAATCGGAGATCTATCGCGCCGCGCTCGAGGGCATCGCACGCGCGCAGCTCGAGGCCGCGCGGACGCTCGGGCTGAGCGAGTGGCAGATCTTTCGGCTGGTGCGTGGACCGCAGGCGGCGCGCGGCGCACTGGCGCCGATGACCAACGACTTCGTGGCGCTGCTCAAGGATTCGTCACTCGTCAGCGTCATCACGGTGGTGGAGCTCACGAAGCAGACGGCCATCTACGCCACGAATGTCGGCTCGTGGGCGGTGCCCGGGGCGCTCTGCGCGGTGCTCTATCTCGCACTGTCGCTGCCGCTGTCGCGCGCGGCCCGACGGCTGGAAGTGCGCTGGAGTGCGCGATGACGCTCGCCGCGGGCGCACCGGCTCTCGTGATCGACGGCCTGCACCTGTCGCGGGACCAGTGCGACGTACTCCGCGGCGTGTCGATCACGCTGGCCGCGGGTGAGGTCTGTGCGCTGATGGGTGTCTCGGGTGCCGGCAAGAGCACGATCCTGCGCGCGGCCGTGGCGCTCGAGCCATTCGACGCGGGCCGTGTGCGGGTGGGCGACGTGGAGCTCCGTGCCGGGCCGGTGCCGAAGGAGTCGGAGCTGCGCGCCTTCCGCCGGCACATCGGCATGGTCTTTCAACAGCATGCGCTCTTCAGTCACCTCACGGTGCGTGAGAACATCACGCTTGCACCGGTGCATGCAGCAGGGGTGTCGCAGCGCGAGGCCGATGCGACGGCGCGGCGGCTGCTGGAATCGCTCGGCGTCGCGCACCGCGCCGATGCCTACCCCAGTCAGGTCTCCGGCGGCGAGGCGCAGCGCGTGGCCATCGCTCGCGCCCTCGCGCTCGATCCGCAGGTCCTGCTGCTGGACGAGCCGACGGCCGCGCTCGATCCGGCGCGGCGTGGCGCCCTCGCGGAGTCACTGCGCCTGCTGGCGCAGGGTGGACGCGGTCTCCTCATCACGACGCACGATCTCGAGTTTGCCAAGGAGGTCGCGGACCGCGTGATCGTGCTTGCGGCAGGCGTCGTCGTCGAGGAAGGAGCGGCGCGTCAGGTGCTCGAGGCACCGCAGCACGAGGCCACGCGAGCGCTGCTCGCCTAGTGGCGCGCAAACGAAGTTCGGGAAGCAGTCGCCGGTCGGAGCATCCCGGCCGCCGGCGTTGGAAATGCAAAATGGAAACGGCACCAATGGCCACCCCCGTCATTGCGCTGCTCGCGACGTGAGACAGGTGCGGTGCGTGACACCGTCACCAGCTATCGGCGAGGCCGAGCAGGTTGCGGAAGAATCGAGCCGTCCGCATCGAGGACGATCGCCGTCGCACCGAAGTCCTCGCGCGAAAGCTTCCGAATGAACGACAACGTGGCTCCACTGCTGTCAGCCGCTACGCCACGCCCCGTCCGTTGAATGAACGGCACGACGCGCGCGCCGGTCACCTGGCCGGTTCGGGCCAGATCGATCTGCAGGACCGCCGTCAGATTCTTCGGTGCGTCGAGCTCGAAGCCCGCCGCCGTGACGAAGTTGCCGAGCGAGTACGCGATCAGGGCCCCGTCGTACCACTCCATGCCTCGCAGGACGTGCGGGCCATGTCCGACCACGACACTCGCCCCTGCATCGATGACGGCGCGGGAAAAACGCCGGAGGTCGCCACGATCTTCGCCGACGAAGCGCTCCGGCCCGTCCGGCACATGGGCCGCGCGCGACCCCTCGGCACCCGCGTGCATGGTCACGATGACGATGTCGGCGTGACGGCGCGCGCCTGCCACGACCGTCCGCGCAGTGGGAATGTCGCGCACGTGCAGCATGCCGGGCGACGCGGCGAAGCCCACAAACGCAATGCGGAGGGCGACGCCTCCGACCTGCACGGTGTCGGTGCGAACACCGCTCCCCTGCCCGTAGTATCGGATTCCCAGCGCCGTCAGTGCGGCTCGTGTCGTCGTTCGTCCTGCCTCGCCGAAGTCATTGCTGTGGTTGTTCGCGAGATTCACATGGGTCACGCCGGCGTCGCGCAGCCGCGCGGCGTACCGTACCGGCGTCCCGAACGCGTAACACGCGGTGGACCTCGGACTGCACTTGGACGACCGGCCACCATCCACGAACGGCCCCTCGAGGTTCGCGATGACCATGTCACCGCGCAGTGCCGAATGTGCCGCGTCGAGCAAGCCGCGCCCATCGTTCGCAGGAAGACCGGCCGGGAGCGTGATGGTGCCGAGATTCACGTCGCCGACAAACGTCAAACGCACCGGCGTGACTGCCGGACTCGGACTGCCCTGTGGCGCCTGGGCCGCCAGGTCACACGTTCCGATGAAAAGCAGTGCGAGAAACAGAACGGGCGGACGGAATCGGTGTGGCATCTGTGCACGGTTGGCGTGAGATGGTGCTGGGCAGAAGCACGACGGCGACTGGTTCTTCGTGGCACTGTGCTCGTGCGGAGCCGACGAGGCAGTTTCCGACTGTCGCGGCAGACCTCGATGCGTCGCTGACTCCAGTGCAACCCGCGAGTCACCTCTCCTGACGAGCAAATCATCTCGCAGCGCTGCCGGGGAGAATATACTTCCCCGCCGTCGCCGGATTTCTACGCAGCCGATAGCCATCGCATGGACAATGTCACCCACGCCCTCGCCGGCCTGCTCATCGCCGAGTGCGCGTATCAACTCCGCCATCGCGAAGCTGCCACCGACCCCGAGCGCGATGCGCCAGCCTCCTCACGGCGCCGGGGGCGCACCATCACCGCGATTGCCGCGATGGTCGGCGCCAACCTCCCCGATGCCGACCTGCTCTACTCGGGCGCCGGTGGTGATCCGCTGGCGTACATGCTGCACCACCGCGGGTACACACACACCGTGGTGCTTGCATTGGTTGGTGCCATGGCACTCTGGGCGATCGCGCTGGTCATCCTCCGCCGGGCGTCGCGCTCGGCGCTCACCGGTACCGACAGGTCGTGGCTGCTCGCCACCCTCGTCATCAGCACGATGAGCCATCTCCTGCTCGACTGGACGAACAGCTACGGGATTCATCCGTTCTGGCCGTTCGACTCGCGCTGGTTCTATGGCGACTCGGTCTTCATCGTCGAACCGTGGTTCTGGGTGGTCACCATCCCGACGCTGGTTGCTGCCTCCACCAGCCGTCTCGCACGTGGACTCCTCGTACTCGTGCTGCTCGCAGGACTGGCGCTGGCGTGGTGGGTGTCGTTGGTCTCCGTCGAGGCTGCGGCGGCGCTGTCGGTGGGGGCCGTGGTGGCGGTGCTCGCCGTCCGGGCGATGACGCCGCCTGCGCGAGCCTTCGTGTCGCTGGGTGCCTGGATCACCGTCACGGTGGCCATGGCTGCGGGTACCAGCGTTGCCAGAGCCACGGTCGCGCACGCGGTACACGCCCGCGCGACCGGCGCCGAGTTGCTCGACGTGGTGGTCACGCCGCTGCCAGCCAACCCACTGTGCAGCGCGGTGATCACCGTCGAGCGTACGGGTGACCGCTACGTCGTGCAGATGGCGCGTGTGAGCGCAGCACCTGCGCTCGTGAACCCCGGATCATGCGCCGTGACGGGCAACGGGGGGCCGACATTCTCCGCGTCCACACGTCCGTCGACACGGGCAGTGCAGTGGGACCGCGAGTGGAGCGCATCGATCGCCGAACTGTCGCTGCTTCGCCAGACGAGCTGCACGACCAGCGCTGCGCTGCGCTTCCTGCGCGTCCCGGTGTGGCGACTGGAAGACGCGTCGACGGTGCGGATTGGCGATGCCCGCTTCGGCGGCACGGCACCGGGCATCGTCACGCTGAGCGTGCCACGCGTGCAGCCGAACTGTCCGGAGTCTGTGCCGCCGTGGACGCCGCCGCGATCCGACGTGCTGCAGCTGCCCGTGACCGCCCCCGACCGGTGACGTGCCGGCCGCTCGACTACTCGCCGCAATCGATTCCCCGTTCCGCTCGATAGGGCCGCTCGAGGGGTCCGCTCGAGGGGTCCGCTCGAGGGGTCGGAGTCGTCGATCGGCGCGAGCAAGGACTCTGACCCCTTGATCGGTCGACCCCTCGATCAACGCCATGAGCCGGGGTTTGTCCGCCCCCGCCATCCACCACCGTCACCGACTCCCCACCCCGCGCACCCGCCAGATCACGTTCCCCACATCGTCGGCCACGAGCAGCGCACCATGCGTGTCCATCGCCACACCCACCGGCCGCCCCATCGCCTTCTCGTCGGTACCCACGAAGCCGGTCAACACATCCAGCGGCTGTCCCGACGGTGTACCCTTCGCGAACGGCACGAAGATCACGGCGTAGCCGCTGCGTGGCGTGCGATTCCATGACCCGTGCTGGCCCACGAACATTCCCTGTCGGAATGCAGCCGGCATCGCCTCACTGCCGGACCACGCCAGGCCGAGTGACGCCGTGTGCGCGCCGAGCGCGTAGTCCGGGACGACGGCGGTGGCCACCAGGTCCGGGCGCGCCGGCTTCACGCGTGTGTCGACGTGGTCACCGAAATAGCTGTACGGCCAGCCATAGAATGCACCATCACGCACCGCCGTCATGTAATCCGGCACCAGGTCACCGCCGATCTCGTCACGCTCGTTGACCGCCGTCCAGAGCGCGTGCGTGGTGGGTTCGAAGGCGAGCCCCACGGGGTTGCGGAGTCCTGATGCGAGGATGCGATGCGAGCCGGTGGCGATGTCGACCGCCCAGATGGCGGCGCGCTCCGTCTCGACCGCCATGCCGCGCTCGCCCACGTTGCTGTTCGACCCCACGGCGACGTAGAGCGTCGCGCCGTCCGGCGATGCAATGACGTTCTTGGTCCAGTGATGATTGATCGTGCCGGCCGGAAGCGAGGTGATCACCACGCCGGCCGACGTGATCGTCGTGTCGCCGTCGCGATACGGAAAGCGCACCAGCGCATCGCTGTTGGCCACGATCAACTGGTCGCGCACCAGCGTCATCCCGAACGGTGAGTACAGCTGCTGCAGCAACACGAATCGACGATCGGCCATACCGTCTCCGTTCGTATCACGCAGCAACGTGATGCGATTCGCGCTGGGCACCGCACCGCCGGCCTTCTTCTGGAATCGCTTGAAAAACCAGCCCTTGATGCCCTTCGCATCATCGGGCCGGTCCGGCGCATTCGTCTCGGCCACCAGCACGTCGCCGTTCGGCAAAACGTAGAGCCACCGCGGATGATCGAGACTGTCGGCGAAGGCGGTGACCGCGAGCCCCGCTGCCGCCGTCGGACGTACTCCCGCCGGCCAGCGATTGACTGCGGCGACATTCACGAGGGGGATGAGCGAGCGCTGCGGCTCGGGCAGAACCGGGGTCGGCCCCATGCCGGCGGAGATCGGGAGGCCTGCCTTTGAGCCGCAGGCGGCAATGGCGAGAAGCGCAGTGGCGCGCAGTGCGCTCGCACAGCGGCGCATGGCGGAGGCAGTCATGAATACACTGATCGAGAGAGTCAGAGGCTCACGCGCAGCCCAACCGCCTCATCAGGTCGCCGGAGATGGCACGCTGGTGCGGACGTCACCGAGAAAGATAGCGACGCGACCGGCGGTGATCACCCGACCGTTCACGATTGCGAGCGGAGTGGAGACGGCGTCCGATCGGTGAGTCGACGCGACGCGTCTCGACCGTCGATGGACAGGCGTCAGCCGACCACGACGGGTGCACGCGAACTCGGCAGGTTCCGCGATGGACGCTGCCACGTAAGGAGCGCCGCGAGGGTAATCAGCACCGCATTCGCTCCCCACATCGCGACGATCGGTGACAGCACCTGCTGGTCCGCGAGCGCCTCGCCGGTCATCAGGAGCACGTAGTTCGCCGCGAGCACGACCACACTCGCACCTACGGCAAGCCACGCGCCGCCGCGTGGAATCCGGAACGCGATCGCCATGCCGGCCAGTGCCAGAACGATACACGCAGCCGGGAGCGCGAGCTTCTTCTGGGCTTCGACTTCGAACGCGGCAACTCGCGCGATGCGCCCAGCGCCTGATGGAACGTTCCGCGCGGCTGCGCGCAGCGCCGCAATCGTCATCGTGCGATCGTTCGGCGTGCTTCGATCCTGGGACAAATACATGAACAGTCGCACGTTCGTGCGCGGCACGAGCTCGGCCGTGATCACGAACGCGAGCACCGACATGCCTGCTGCTGCGGCGAGCACAGGCAGCACGAGGCGGCGTACGCCGTGGCGTGTGTGCCGAGCCACGGTGAGCGTGCCGTTGGATCCCAGGCGCGTAAACTGATGCAGGACGGCGACGAGCACGGACATCGGGATCGTCAGCGCGGCGACGAATGGTCCTGCGAGTAGCAGGACCTCGATGACCTGGCCATTCGAGGCGCCCGACTCGCGCAGCGTCGCCAGTGCACCGGCAGCGAAACGCATCAGCAGCAGCGAGGTGAAGGACACGAACGCAATCGCGAACGAGCGTGCGTGACCGCTCAGGTGCTGGCGCGCGGTGGGCAGTGGTGCCTGCGGCGTGTGCCTGTGCGTCTCTCCAGTGTCTGCGCCAGCCGACGGCAGGCCGCGTTCGTGAATGGTCCGCTGCGCGCGTGCGTCCTGCCGTGGGTCCATCGCCGCGGACACCGACAGCACCTGTTCGTACGCGGCACGCGCCGCCACGTCCCAGAGCGCGCGCGCGACGGTGAACGCCACGCTCCACTGACCCTGTGCGCCCGCCGCTTCGAGTTCGCGCGTGAAGAGCGCCACCATTGCATCGCCGTGCTTTCGCTGCAACTCGGCCGGCAGCAATCGCAGCGCCATGCGATACACCTGCACGGCGGTCACGCGGAGCCCAGAGCGAGACGCGTGCGCGCCGCACGCGCGAGCGAATCCAACCGGTCGGCTTCCCGTTCGAGCGCCACGCGTCCCAGTCGCGACAGGCGGTAGAAGCGTTCACGCCCCGAAATTCCTTCCGGACGCTCGTCCTCGGCAACTTCCTCCAACCATCCCTGCCTGAGCAGGTCCTCGAGCGAGCCGTACAACGTGGCTGGCCACAGGCGTACGCTGCCGTCGCTGAGGGCGCGGACGTCGTCCTGGATGGCCGTCCCGTAGCGCGGCGCGGCGGAGACGGAGAGGAGGATGAAGAAGTGGTGCGATTTCATGGGCGAGGCGGGTTGGCAGCAAACTATGATTGTATAGTATGCTCGAATAGTCGAAGGCGCAAGGCCGCCGCTATCACCTTCCCGTGTCGCCGACCGTGTCGTATCGTCAGGAATCGATCGCGGCCGAACGCTGTTCGAGCGGGGCGATCAGGCGAAGCCGCTGGTGCCTTGCTCCGCGCACGGCTCGCTGAGTCCGGGTCATCACACGACGACGGAGCCCTGCCGTGAGCGCTGCCCGCCTGCTGTCGATGATCGCGTTGCTCGCCGCCTGCGCGCGCGAGTCTGCACCGCCGCCGCCGGAGCATGCCGTCGATGTCCGCGCGCCGTTCGTCGTGCCGACCGTGACACTGGTCCCGGTGGACACCGTGCGTGTCACGAGCCCCGTCGGCAGCGACTGCAATCGCCCATCGTGGTGGGTTGGCGACACGCTCTTCCAGATGGTCTCCAATCAGCATCCATGGCGGAGCCGCGGCGGACGCGACGCCGCCAGCGCGCAGCCGTTCGAGTCGATGCGCTTCACCGACGATGATCCACGATTCCGCTGGGTGCCGTCGAAGCAATGGTATGAACACGACATCAACTCAGCCGACGGCCCGACGCCGACGAAGATGCGCTGGATGGAAGGGGTGTACCGCCAGCCAGGCACCGGCGTGCTCTACGGGCTGTACCATCTCGAAGAGGGGCCGTACGTCCGCTGCCCCGCACCGAACGAGCGTCCCTACCTCTCGGTGCCGCACATCGGCCTCGGCCGCTCCACAAACAACGGCCGCACGTGGGAGAACCTTGGCGTCATCATCAGCGACGGCAGCTTCGCGATCAGCTGCGACTCGCCGGTGCGGTTCTTCGCCGGCGGGGTGGGCGACCCGAGCATGGCGGTGGGGCCCGACAGCACGTACGCATACATCGCATTCACCGACTACACGGGTGACGACGCGCGCTCGCAGGGCATCCAGCTCGCGCGCATCGCGCTGGCTGACCTCGATGCACCGCTCGCGGTGGATGGCACGAGCAAGGCACGCCGGTGGCACGCCGGCGCATGGGCGGCACCGGGACTGCAGGGCACGCCCGGTCCGCGCGTCGGACAGTCGTGGACTCCAGTGCCACTCGGACAGGCCACGCCGCTGCTGGCGCCAACGCGCTCGTGGCTCCGCGAGGATGGCGGCGGCTACTGGGGGCCGTCGCTGTCCTGGAACACACACGTCGGCGCGTTCATGCTGCTGCTGAACAAGGTGTCCGGCGCCAAGGCGTTCGACGCCGATGGCAACTACCTCGTGTTCGTGCCGCAGATGGCAGCCCCGGCGCCAGTGCCCGCTCGGCCGATCCGGCTCGACTCGCTGCCGAACGGCCCAACGCCGTCGTGGTACGTGCAGGCGCTGGGTGATCCGGTGATGCGTGGGACCAGCGCCTGGACCGGGCAGGATGCGCGGCTGTTCCTCGGCGAGTCCTCACATCTCCTGATCCGGTTCGGCGCGCCGCAGCCGTAGCGTCGTGGTGCGCCCTCGGGTCGGCGACGCGAGCGGTGGCGAGGCGCCTCGCTGATGATCGTGCACCTGCGCGAGCGCGGTGACCGCCGCACTGGCCCCGGCTACGGCACCGTCTTCCGTACTTCGAAGTTTGGCGTCATCCCCAGGTTCTGCATCGTGAATGCATATGAATCCGCCGCACCTTCCAGCGCCTTCGTCAACGATGACCCACCATGCCCCGCCGCGACCTCGACACGGATCAGCACCGGGTTGGCACCCACGTGCGCCTGCTGCAGCCGCGCCGCGAACTTGAACGAATGCGCCGGCACCACACGATCATCATGATCGGCCGTCGTGATCAGCGTCGCGGGGTATGCAGTGCGGTCCTTCAGATTGTGCAGCGGTGAGTACTTCGACAGGAACGCAAAACCGTCGGGCGTATCGCTCGAGCCGTAGTCAGCCACCCAGTTCCAGCCGATCGTGAACTTCTGGAATCGCAGCATGTCCATCACACCCACCGCCGGCAGCGCGACCCTGAACAGCTCCGGCCGCTGCGTCATCACCGCGCCGACCAGCAGCCCACCGTTCGAGCCACCCTGCATCGCAAGGCGGTCGCTCGAGGTGTAGCGATTCGCGATCAGCCACTCGGCCGATGCGATGAAATCGTCGAAGACGTTCTGCTTCTTCTCCTTCATTCCCGCCTGATGCCACGCCTCGCCGTACTCACCGCCACCGCGAAGGTTCACCGACACGTACACGCCACCCTGCTCCAGCCAGGCGATGCGTGAGGCGCTGAACGACGGGAGCGTGGTGATGTCGAAGCCGCCGTAGCCGTAGACGATCGTCGGGTTGCGGCCATCGAGCACGAGGCCCGTCTTCGCCACGATGAACATCGGGACTTTCGTGCCGTCCTTCGACGTGAAGAAGACCTGTTTCGTCTCGAAGTGCGACGCATCGAACGGCAGCACCGGCGCGCGCCACGGCTGGCTGGTGCCGGTGGCGAGCGTCAGGCGATACGACGTCGGTGGGGCGGTGAAGCTGGCGAAGGAATAGAACAGGTCGCGCACGCCACGCTCGCCGCCAACGACGCTGGCGGTGCCGAGCCCTGGCAGTGCGATGTCGCGCTCCTTCGTACCGTCGTACCTGTATTGCACGAGACGTGTGGTGACGTCCTTGAGGTACGAGGCGATCATGCGCCGCCCACCGGTGCTCACGGACGACAAGACCTCCGGCTGTTCGGCAATCACCGTGGTCCATCGCGCCTCGTCAGGGTGTGCCGGGTCGATGCGGACGACGCGTCGGTTGGGTGCGCCCGCGTTGGTCAGGACCAGCAGCGCGGCGCCGTCGTTGTCCACCACGCCAAACTCGCGGTCGAAGCGCGTGATGATCGTCGTCCAGCCGGTGTCGCGGGTGGTGAGGTCGCGCACGGAGAGCGCATTGCCATCGCTGCCCGCGCCGCGGTCGGAGACGGTGAGCACGAGGTAGCGCTCGTCGTCGGTGGTGCTGACGGTGTGGAAGCGCTGCGGGTGGGCGGCATCGGCGAACACCAGCCGGTCACGCGACTGCGGTGTGCCGACGGTGTGGTAGAAGACCTGATGGTTCTCGTTACGCGAACTGAGCGCCTTGGTGGTGTCGTCGGGTGTGGGGTAGCGCGAGTAGTAGAAGCCGTTCCCATGCCAGGCGATGCCCGAGACCTTCACCCAGCGCACGCGATCCGGCAGCAGGCGGCGCGTGGCCGGGTCCATGACACGGATCTCCTGCCAGTCGGAGCCCGATTGCGACAGCATGTAGGCGAGGCGCGTACCGGTCGCGTTGAACGACAGCGAGCCGACGCGCGTGGTACCGTCCTTCGAGAGCGTGTTCGGATCGAGCAGCACGGCGGCGCGACCGTTCAGGCCACGCTGGATGTAATACACCGACTGGTTCTGCAGGCCGGTGTTCTTCGTGTACCACACCCAGCCCCGTTCACGGATGGGGGTGGAGGTGCGCGGATAGTTGGACAGCACCTTGAGACGCTCCAGCAGTGCGTCGCGGTAGGGAATGCCCTTCAGGTAGCCGAAAGTGACGGCATTCTGCTCGCCCACCCAGGCGCGCACGGCGCTGGCCGTGTCGTCCTCCAGCCAGCGGTACGGGTCGCGGACCGTCGTGCCGTGGTAGTCGTCCACGTGCTCGACCGTGGCCGTACGCGGGTAGGCAATGGGGGTGGCCGACTGCGCCGCGAGCTGCGACGGCGTGGCGGCGGAGAGGGCGCCGAGCATGACGAGCGATGGGGCGAGCGAGTGGATCCGGGGCGTTCGCATGGCGGGGCGGGGCTGGGCTGGGCTGGGCGAGGCTGGGCGGAGAAGCGAGGTGCTGGGCATGCGCTGACGGACCGACATCGGAACATGTGGGCCGCGTGGAGCAGGCGCCACCCGCGCGCGGTCATCTTCTGGCTTGGACGCGTTGCGCGTCTCCCCACCCGTGGACGCAGCGTTGATCGACCTGCCGCTACCCGAAACGGATCCGCACCATGCCGAACACCGCGCACGAGCGGTGCTGCCCGCCGCGCGGCTGCTGGTGCCGCTGACGGAGACGGTGGGTGGACTGCGGTATCGCGTCGTGCTCCCGGCACCGATTCACGCCGGGCAGGCCGGCGGTGACACGCCGCTGCCGGTGGGACGGG
>Ga0105046_10006888_pt1 | contig 17969 bp, 15 predicted proteins | sample MAT03_FD_78385 | JGI IMG/M metagenome (GOLD analysis project Ga0105046, IMG submission 78385) | Freshwater microbial communities from Lake Fryxell liftoff mats and glacier meltwater in Antarctica - MAT-03 (megahit assembly) | ecosystem: Environmental > Aquatic > Freshwater > Ice > Liftoff...
CGATGGGGATGATCCCGTTTCCGCCGTGGACGCGGATGGCTTCCTTCAGCAGCGCGACGAGCGCGACGCCTTGGTCTTCCGGGGAAAGGTTGCGGACGTATTCGGCCGGCGACAGGCGTGCGGGTGCGGTGACGGTGGCGGGCATGGCGGAACCTCCGGGTGGGTCGGGGCCATTATATACCCCGCGCCTTGCACGCGCGGCCCCCGGTTTCGCATAATACCCGCACCCCCGGCGCGGCCTCGCGGACTGTTCCGCCGTCCGCCCCGGCGTGGCATCCCCGCCGGACCCCCGTCGGCCGACACTCCCGGAGCTTCTGGTGTCCACCACGCCCCCCAGTAGCAAGTTGAAGATCTTCAGCGGCCGCGCCAACCGCCCGCTGGCCGAGAACATCGCCAAGCACCTCGGAGTCGCCCTCGGCAAACTGAACCTGGGCAACTTCCCGGACGGCGAGACGTCGGTGCGGATCGACGAGGACGTGCGCGGCCGGGACGTGTTCATCGTCCAGCCGACGTGCCCGCCGGTGAACGAGAACCTGATGGAGTTGCTCGTCATCCTGGACGCCTTCAAGCGGGCCAGTCCGGCGCGGATCACGGCCGTCATCCCGTACTTCGGGTACGCCCGGCAGGACCGCAAGGACGCCGGCCGGGTGCCCATCTCGGCCAAGCTGGTGGCCGACCTGCTCACCGCCGCCGGCACCAACCGAGTCCTCTGCCTGGACCTGCACGCGGCGCAAATTCAGGGCTTCTTCAACATCCCCGTGGACCACCTGTACGCCGAACGGGAGATCGCCGCGCACGTCAAATCGCTGAACATCCCCGACAACGAACTGGTGGTGCTGAGTACCGACGAGGGGAACGTGAAGAAGGCGCTCAAGTACCAGCAGCGGCTGAAGGGGCAACTGGCGGTGGTGGACAAGAGGCGGGCCAACGCCGAAGAAACCAAGGCCGAACACCTGATCGGGGCGTCGGTGGACGGCAAGACGGTGGTCGTGTTCGACGACATGATCTCCACCGGCAGCAGCATGGCCGGGGCCATCCGCACCGCCCGCGCGCACGGGGCCAAGCGCATCTTCGTGTGCGCCACGCACGGCCTGCTGGTAGGGAAGGCGGTGGACAACCTGAAGGACCCGGCTATCGAGAGCATCGCCGTGACGGACAGCGTGCCGGTGACGAAGGAGAAGTTGGAGCGGCTGCCCTCGGTGCGCGTGATCTCCGTCGCCCCGCTGTTGGCCAACGCCATCCGCCGCATCCACGAGGATCAATCCATCAGCGACCTGTTCAAGGACGAGGCCACCGTCGTGACGGGGTGAGGGCTTTTGGGCCGGGAGCTTGCGACCGGCCCGCCCCGGCGACACGCCGACAGTTGTTTTCACAAAACCGGTTTCCCCACGATGCGCATCACCTGCCCGGATTGCAAGAACGTCGTCCTCCTCGACGACGCCGACGCCGACGCCGGCCGCGAGGCGGAGTGCCCCCGTTGTCGCGGCACCATCCTGGTGCCGGACGCCGACGACTCGCGGTCGCCGAACTGGGACGCCGGCGGCCCGATCCGGCCGTGGCGCGGGCGCGGCGTCACGGCGTTAGTCCTCGGCCTGCTGTCGGTGCCGGGGGCCGCCTGCTGCGGGCTGGGCGGACTGCTCGGCGTGGTCGGTTTTATCCTCGGCACCATCAGCCTCCGCACGCCGAGCCGGGGGGCGGGCATCACCGGCGCGTTCTTCGGCGCGGTCGGGGTGGTGCTGTCGCTGGGTGTGCTGTTGTTCGTGTTCACCCTACAATCGGCCCTGCAACGCCCCGTGCCGCCGGCCGCCGACGACACCCCGCCGCCGTTCGCCGGCAAGCTTTAGCCCCGGAGCCGGACCATGCCGAACGTCGTCTGCCCGACCTGCGGCACCACCCTGGCCGTCACCGACGCCATGCTCGGCGGGGAGGTGCAGTGCGGCCAGTGCCAGCAGGTGTTCCGCACCGCCCCGGCCCCGCCCGCGCCCAAGCGACCCGCCCGCCGCGAGGACGCGGACGACGAGGACGTCGTTCGCCCCACCCGCCGCCCCCGACGGTATGTGGAAGAGGAGGACGAGGACGACCGCCCGACCCGCCGCCGTTCCCGCCGCGACGACGATGAATACGACGACCGCCCGCGCCGACGGCGGTCCCGCTCCCGCCGGGAGGACGACGAGTACGACGACGACCGCCGCGACGCCGGCGGCAACGGAATGGCTGTCACTGGCATGATCCTGGGCATCATCGCGGTGACGGCCGAAGTGCCGGCCATGATGTTGACCGCGTTCGGGTCCATCTTTTGCTGCGGGCTGGGCGCGGTGTTCACTTGGCCGGCCCACGTCCTCGGGGTGGCGCTCGGCATCACGGGCCTGATCCTCGGCGTCATGGGGATGAAGAAGGAGGAGGGGAAAGGAATGGCCGTGGCGGGGGTGGCCACGTCCATCGCCGCGCTGGCGCTGGCCCTCATCAGCATCGTCCTGATCGCCGCCGGGTACTCGGCCTGGCAGCGGGCGGCGAACAACGGCGGCATCTTCATCCCGCCACCGAACAACCCGCCGATTCGCCGCTGGTGACGCGGCTTCCCCGTGGAGGGTCCGCCCGTGCGACACGCCCTGTGCCCGGCCTGCCGGCTGCTGCTGGACCTCCGCGACGAGTGGCTCGGCGGGAAGGTCGAGTGCGGCGGGTGCGGCACCGTCTTCACCGCGCCCGCCCACTGCCCGAAGGCGGTCGCGTTCGACGACCGGGAGGCCGGCCGCCCGCGCTACTCCCGCTCCGGCCGTCGCCTCCGTCCGCTGCCGGAACCGCCCGACGACACCGACGGCACCACCACCACCCGCCTGCAACCGGGCCACGGGTCGGCCGTCGCCGCGCTGGTGCTGGGCATCGTGTCGCTGGTGGTCGGGTTGCCCGCGAGCCTGTGCTTCTGCCCGATCGTCCTGACCGTCCCGTCGGTGCTGGCCCTGCTGTTCGGGTTCCTCGGCCTGCGCACCGAAGGGCGGCAGATGGCCTTGGCCGGGCTGGTGATGGGGGCCATTGGGCAGGTGTTGGCCGGCGGCTTCCTGCTCTTTTACGGGTCGATGATGAAGAACATGATGGCACTGGCCCCGCCTCCGGCCGTCGCCGCGCCGGCCCCGCCCGTGATGGTCGGCCCCGGCGGGCCGCGGCCGGGCGGGGGCTTAAAATAGGGGTCCGGCGGGGCGGTCAGAACGCCACCACCCCGGACACCAACTCGGCGTGCGTAATGGGGCGGTCGGCCGGGAAGAGGACGTACGCCGCCGGGGTCGCGGAGCAATCGACGATCAGCTGCTTGGTGTTCGGCACCTCGTACCCGATGTCAGTCGGGATGTGGCCGGTGACGATCAGTTCCGAGTCCACCTTCCGCAGGAACGTGTCCGCCGTCTCCTGGCTGGTGTCGCGGCCCCAGGTGATGCCGTACACCACCCCGCCGGGCGAATAATCGGCGTCGGTGAACGTCTCCTGTTGCAACTGCACCAAGCTGAAGTTGGGCAGGTGCCGGGCGGGGATCATGGTGTGGGACAGGAACACCGCGTTCGGCGTCCGCAGCGCGACCGGCAGGGTGCGGAAGAGCGTCAGGTAAGCGGCGTAAATGTCTTGCCAGGCGTCCCCGTAGGCCGTCCGCACCCCGGCGACGAACCCCTCGTTTTGGGTGGCGTCCCCTTTGCCGATGATGCGGTTCGTCATCTGCGACAGTTCGTGATTGCCCGGCAGCAGGTGAACCCGCGTTGGGAACTGGCACTTGAGCGCCGCGAACAGGTCCACCAACTGGTGCGATTTATCCCCGCCGTTCGGGTATTTGAACTCGCTATGAATGACTTCCTGCAACACCAGATGCCGCTGCGGGTGGGTGGCGAGGTCGGCCGCCTTCAGCACCACTTGGAAGTTGGCGATGTGCCCGTGCAGGTCGCCGGCGACGAGAACCTCGGCGCACTCTCGCAGGTGGACGAGGTGCCCGACGCGGCCGGGGGTGCGGGCCGCGAACTCGGTCGCGCGGCGAAGTGTCGTGAGCATCCGATCCGGGGCCGGCATGACGTGTCCTCGACGGTGCCAGTCATTCTACCGACTGGCCGGCGGGTCCGTACAGTAGCGGGTGCCGTGAAGACCTCACCCCCCGGCCCCCTCTCCGCCCCGGCAGAGGGGGTGTTCAAAAGGGAAACGTTGTCGGTCCGCCGTGTTCCGGGCTTGGTTCTCCTGGGTGGTTCAAAAACGCCGTGCGGAGCGACCATGACCGGTGCGGGTTGAACACCCCCTCTCCGGGACGGAGAGGGGGCCGGGGGGTGAGGTCTTCAAGCAGATGGGAACGCCCCGAACCTTCTACTGATACTGGCTCCTACACCCCCCACCCCATCCCCCCGTGAGGCCCGTGCATGTCTCCGCTGTTGCTGTCCGCGATGCTGTTATCGGCCCCCGTGCCGGCCGCCGCGCCGACGTCCGATTGGGTCGAGTTTCGCGGGCCGAACGGCACGGGCCACTACTCTGGGCCGGCCGTCCCGACCACCTGGGGGCCGGACACGAACGTCGGCTGGAAGACGCCCGTCCCCGGCAAAGGCTGGTCGTCGCCGATCCTGGTCGGCGGCAAACTGATCCTGACGACGGCGGTGCCGGCCGACGGCGGCGGGTACGAACTGCGGGCCGTCGCGGTGGCCGCCGACTCCGGCAAGGTCGACTGGAACGTGACGGTGTTCGACGAGCCGGCCAGCGCCCCGAAGGGGCACGCCAAGAACAGCCACGCCAGCCCGACACCGCTTTCGGACGGCGAGCGGGTGTTCGTCCACTTCGGGCACATGGGCATCGCCTGCCTGGACCTGGACGGCAAGGAACTGTGGAAGACGCAGAAGTACCCGTACAAGCCGACGCACGGCAACGGCGGGTCGCCCATCCTCGTCGGCGACGCGGTGGTGTTCAGTTGCGACGGGCAGGACAAACAATTCGTCGTCGCGCTGGACAAGAAGACCGGCAAGGAACTGTGGAAGACCGACCGCAAGTCGAACGCCCGGCTGGCCTTCTCGTTCGCCACCCCGCAACTGATCGACCACGCCGGCAAGAAGCAAATCGTGAGCGCCGCCAGCGATTTCGTCGCGGGTTACGACCCGAAGACCGGCAAGGAGTTGTGGCGGGCGACGTACCCGAAACCGGGCTGGTCGCTCATCACCCGCCCGGTGTACGGTCATGGCCTCGTGTTCATTAGCACCGGCTATACGAGCCAGCACCTGATCGCCCTGAAGCCGGAAGGGACGGGCGACATCACGCAAAACGTGGCGTGGAAAACTGCCAAGAACGCGCCGAACACGCCCACCCCATTGCTGGTCGGGGACGAACTGTACGTCGTCGCGGACAACGGCTTCGCGTCCTGCCTGGACGCCAAGACCGGCACCGTCCGCTGGTCGCAGCGGCTCAAAGGCCGGGCCTTCTCGTCCTCGCCGATCCTGGTGAACGGCACGGTGTTCGTCACCTCCGAGGACGGCGTCGGCACGGTGTTCGAGGCCACCCCGACGGAGTACAAGCCGGTGGCGACCAACGACATGAAGGAGAAGACGTTCGCCACCCCGTTGCCGGCCGCCGGCAAGCTGTACCTGCGCACCGAAACCACGCTGTTCCAGTTCACCGAGAAGAAGTGAAAACCAAGCGATTGTTTTTGGCGAACGGCGCGGCGTCAGCCCGCCGGTGAATCAGAACTGGCGGGCCGACGCCGTGCCGTTCGCCTGGAAAAATTCGCTCTCTTAACGGAGTTACGTACCCACATGGCCGAGAAAAAGCCCGTCCCGACGCCGGTTCGCCCGGCCCCGATCCACGCCCTCACCCTCCCCGTCCGCCGGTTCCTCCGCATCGAGGCCGCCAGCGGCGTGCTGCTGCTCGTCTGCGCGGCGGTGGCGATGATCCTGGCGAACTCGCCCGCCGCCGAAGCGGTGGCCCGCTTCTGGCACACCCCGGTCGTCCTCGGCGTCGGCGACTGGGTGCTGACCAAGCCGCTCGACTGGTGGGTGAACGACGGGCTGATGACGATCTTCTTCTTCGTCGTCGGGCTGGAGGTGAAGCGGGAGATCGCCGTCGGCGAGTTGCGGACGGTCCGCAAGGCGGCCCTGCCGGTGATCGCCGCGATCGGCGGCATGGTCGGCCCGGCGCTGGTCTACCTGTCGTTCGGCCACGACCAAGCCGCCCGCCGCGGGTGGGGGGTGCCGATGGCCACCGACATCGCCTTCGTGGTCGGCGTCATGGCCCTGTTCGGCCCCCGCGTGCCGCTCGGACTGAAGGTGTTTTTGCTGACCCTGGCCATCGCCGACGACATGGGGGCGGTGATCGTCATCGCCCTCGTGTACACTCCCGATGTGAACATGACCATGTTGGCCCTGTCCGGGGCCGGGTTCGCCGTCATCATCCTGATGAACCAACTCGGCGTCCGCCCGGTGCCAGTGTACGTGGTGGTCGGCGCGGCGACGTGGCTGGCCATGTATAAATCGCAAGTTCACCCGACCGTCGCCGGCGTGCTGCTCGGCCTGCTCACCCCGTACACCGCCTGGATCAGCCGGGAGACCCTCCGCGGGGTGCTGGACGAGTTCACCACCAAGGCGGCCGCCGACCCGGACCAGACGGACATCGAGCCGGCGGACATCGCCCCCATGCGGTTCGCCGTCACCGAGGCGGTGGCCCCGCTGGACCGGCTGGAAACGATGCTGCATCCGTGGGTGGCGTTCGCCGTCATGCCGATCTTCGCGCTGGCCAACGCCGGGGTGGTGGTGGACGTGAGCGGGCTGACCCATCGGGTGCCGATGGCCATCGCGGTCGGGCTGTTCGTGGGCAAGTTGGTCGGCATCCTCGGCTTCAGCCTGCTCGCGGTGAAGATCGGTCTGGCCGCCCTGCCAGAAGGGGTGAATTGGGGCAAGATGGCGGCCGCCGCCGTGTTGGGCGGAATCGGCTTCACCATGTCCATCTTCGTCGCCGGGCTGGCGTTCGAGGGGCACCCCGAGTTGCTCATCGAGGCGAAGGAGGGCGTCTTGCTGGGGTCGCTCGTCAGCGCGCTGGTGGGCGGCGGACTACTGTGGGTCAGCCTGCCGAAGCCGGAGGGTGATGCGAAGTAGGTCCGTGTGGACGGCGGGAGAGGGTGCCGCAAGGAAATGGATGGAATGCGATTCCCCGGACGCCGAGTCCCCAGTTCAGGGGGCTCGGCGTCCGGGGAATCGCGGGTCGACAAGGTGAGTCGGCGTCAGTCGCCGCACAGGCTCTCGTTCAGCTTGGCCAGGGCTTCGCTCTCGATCTGCCGCACCCGCTCGCGGGTCAGGCCGAGGGACTCGCCGATCTCCTTGAGCGTCCGCGGCTCCTCCTGGTCCAGCCCGAACCGCATCCGCAGCACCGTCGCCTCCCGCTGGTCCATCTTCTCCAGCAGAACCAAGACGTGCTTCAGGTCGTCGTTCTCCACCATCTCGGTGTCCGGCGACTTGCTCCGGTTGTCCATCAGCATCTCGTCGATGCTCCACCCCTGCTCGCCCGGCTGCTCCGTCTGCGGCGCGCTGTTGTAGACGCGGATCGCCTTCTTGATGATGTTCAGCTTCTTCTTCGGCAGGCCGAGCAGCTTGGCGATCTCTTCCGGGGTGGGCGGGCGGCCGAGTTCGTCGGTCAGCTTGTTGGTGGCCCGTCGCCACTTGGACAGCAGTTCGACCATGTACGCCGGGATGCGGATGGTCTTGGCGGTGTTCACCAGCGCCCGCTTGATGCTCTGCTTGATCCAGTAGCTGGCGTAGGTGCTGAACCGCGTGTTCATGTTCGGGTCGAACCCCTCCACCGCCCGCAACAGGCCCAGGTTGCCCTCCTCGATCAGGTCTTGCAGGGCGAGGCCCTTGCCGGTGTACCCGCGGGCGATGTTCACCACCAGCCGCAGGTTCGCGCGGACCATGCGGTCGCGGGCCGCGGTGTCCCCGACGCCGATCCGCCGGGCGAGGTCCTTCTCCTCGTCGGCGGTGAGCAGGGCGGTCTCGTTGATCTCCCGCAGGTACGTTTCGAGCGGGGATTGCACGGCGTCGGTGCGGAGTCGGCGGAGGCGCGACATTCGGTGTCCATCCTGTGGTCGGGGCGAGACCGTCCGTGAGGGGCGATCACTCTCACGGGTTGGCGACGGGGAACCGGTCGCCGGCCGGTCGTCGGGCTTCGTTCGGGCGACCCGCCATGCGGTATCGGCCGAGGAAACGAGAACGCGGCAGGTTGCGCGGCGGGACCGCGCGAATATCGGGAGCAGTCGTCGGCAGCGCGGGCACAAGTGCGAGAACCGTTACCACGAGGACTCTCGCGCGGCACCGCACCGCGCGGGGGATTCCGACGACGCTCTGAGGGGACCGTCGCGGGCGAACGGAATCTTATAGAGCGGTTTCTCGCCCGAAGCAATCTTCGTTAACAAACTGCACGATTTTCCCCGATTCGCCGGTGGAATCGGTCGGGATGGTCATCCGGCCGCCGGAATTGAAGTGGGGGTGTAGGATTCGCCGGCGGCGCGAGCGGAAATGACGGCGGCCCGGTCCACCAGGACCGGGCCGCCGTGTTCGCCGGGGCGAGCAAGCCGCCCCCGGTTTACTCCTCGGTGCCGGGCAGTTGGAACAGCGGGCCGCCGCCGCCGGTGCCGCCCCGCAGGTCGCCGCGATCCTTGTCGCGGTCGCCCTTGCCTTTGCCGCCTTTCCCTTCCTTCTTCGGCCCCTGTTCGGCCGCCTCGGCCTCGGCCCGCTCGGCGGCCGCGATGGTCTCGTCGTCCGGCATGTCGGGGATGATGTCCGGCACCGTCGGGTCGTCCACGTTCCGCATGGACAGGCCGATCTTGCGGTCGGCCTGGTCCACCCGCAGCACCTTCACGTCCACCTCGTCGCCCACCTTCACCACGTCCTCCGGCGACTCGATCGGGTTGTCGGACAGCTCGGAGATGTGGAGCAGCCCTTCCAGACCCGGCTCGAGTTCGACGAACACGCCGAAGTTGGTGAGCTTCGTGACCTTGCCGCGGACCTTCTGGCCGGGGTTGAAGCGGCCGGGGATGTCCCCTTCCCACGGGTCGTTGCCCATCTGCTTGAGGCCGAGGGCCACCCGCTTCCGCTCCTGGTCCACGTTCAACACGACGCAGGTGACTTTCTGCCCCTTCTGCACCACTTCCGACGGGTTGGACACCTTCCGCACCCAACTCATGTCGGAGACGTGCAGCAGGCCGTCGATCCCTTCCTCGATCTCGATGAACGCGCCGTAGCTGGTCAGGTTGCGGACCACGCCCGACACCGGGGTGCCCGGCGGGTACTTGCGGGCCACCTCATCCCACGGGTTGGAGGTGCATTGCTTCATCCCGAGCGAGATTTCCTTCTTGTCGTGGTTGATGGCCAGCACCTGCACCTCGACCTTGTCGCCGATCTGCACCACCTCTTGCGGGTTGCTGATCCGCTTGGTCCAACTCATCTCGGAGATGTGGACGAGGCCCTCGATGCCCGGCTCCAGCTTGACGAACGCCCCGTAGGGCATGATGTTGACGACCTCGCCCTCGTGCTTGCTGAGCACCGGGTACTTGGCCTCGATGTTCTTCCACGGGCTTTCCGACTTGTGCTTGAGCGACAGCGCGATCTTGTTCTTCTCGCGGTCGATGTTCAGGATGTAGACTTCGAGTTCCTGGTTGATGCGGACCACGTCGTGCGGGTTGGTGACGCGGTGCCAGCCCATGTCGGTGATGTGCAGCAGGCCGTCGATGCCGCCCAGGTCCACGAACGCGCCGAAGTCGGCGATGTTCTTGACGATGCCCTTGCGGACCTGGCCGACGTCCAGTTCGGACATCAGCTTGGACCGCTGGCCCTCGCGGCGGATCTCGATCAGCTTGCGGCGGCTGACGACGATGTTCCGCCGCTGCTCGTCGATCTTCAGGATCAGGCACTCGATGGTCTGGCCGAGGTACTCGTCGATGTTCTGCGGCCGGCGGATGTCCACCTGGGACGCCGGCAGGAACACGTTCACCCCGATGTTCACCAGCAGGCCGCCCTTGATCTTCTTGAGCACCTGCCCGGCCACCACGTCCCCTTCCTTGTGCTTGGCGAGGATCGCCTCCCACTCCTTCTGCCGCTTGGCCTTGCGGTAACTCAGCAGGATGGTGCCGTCTTCCCCCTCCAGCGTTTCGAGCAGCACCTCGACCGAGTCGCCCACCTTGGGCGCGGTGCCGATGCCGTCCTCGTCCCGCCACTCGTCCAGCCCGACCAGCCCTTCCGACTTGTACCCGATGTCGATGACGACGGCGTCGCCGCGGATCTCCAGCACCTTGCCCTGAACGATCTTGTTGCTCTCGTACACCTGCTCCTCGGCCGGCAGCCAGGAGGTGATGTCGTTCAGGTCGATGCCTTCGGTGCCGGTGAAGATGTCTTCGTCGTCATCGCGGGTAAACTGGCGGAGGAGGTTGCGGTTGACCATGAGGAGGTAGGGACGCCTTGTGCGGTGTGCGGGTGCCCGGCGGGAAAATGGGCCGGAGACGCGCGGGGTTGGTGGAAATCGCTTGAATACGGGCGGTCGCGCGACCGTCAAACGTCGGACAAACGATCCCACCACTTTACGGCCGCGCCGCCCCCGCGCACAGGGCAAGTGGCGAAAAACCGCGCGGCAATCGTGTTGGCGAACGGCGCGGCGTCAGCCCGCCGGCGAATAAGAACCGGCGGGCTGACGCCGCGCCGTTCGCCAAGAATAACGTATCCCAACTGCCACCCCGACCCGTAATCCTCCCGGACCCGGACATGCGCCCGAACCGCGTCAAGCGACTCCTCCGCAGCGGCCAGCCGGTCGTCGGCACCTGGCTGTCACTGGCCAGCGTCACCGCCGCCCGCTTCCTCGCCCGCTCCGGGTTCGACTACCTGAGCGTGGACGTGGAACACAGCCTGGCGAACGTGGAGACCACCACGCACATCATGGGGGCCGTCGCCGACGCCGGGTGCGTGGCGCTCGCGCGGGTGCCGAGCAACCGCCACGACCACATCAAGCGGGTGCTGGACAACGGCGGGCATGGCGTCGTGGTGCCGATGGTGAACACGCGGAAAGAGGCGGAAGAGGCGGTGTCGGCGTGCCTGTACCCGCCGGCCGGCACGCGGTCGGTGGGCGGGTCCGTCCACGCCCTGAACTGGGGCGCGACGCCGACCGACTACTACGCCAAGGCGAACGACGAAGTGCTGGTGGTGTTGCAGTGCGAACACATCGACGCGGTGCGGAACTTCGACGCGGTGTTCGGCGTGCCGGGGGTGGACGCGGTGTTCGTCGGGCCGAACGACCTGGCCGCCAGCATGAGGACCGCCGACGGCAAACCGCCCACGCCCGACGACTTCCAGCAGGCCCTGCGGGACATCCTGGCCGGGTGCAAGCGGCTCGGCATTCCCGCCGGCATCCACACCTTTTCCGCCGAGGAAGCGAACGCCAAGATCGCCGACGGGTGGCGGTTCCTCGCCGTCAGCAGCGAGTTGAAAATGATGGTGGACGGGGCCGCGAAGATCGTCGCGGGCGTCGGCAAGGTGGCCGGCGACTTGGCGAAATACTGACCGACGGCCGGACCGGGCGACCGTATTCGCCGGCGGGTCCGGCTGATAAGATCACGCCCATGCGCGCCGACCTCCTCGCCCTCACCGCCGCCGACTTGGCCGCCCTCACCAACCCCGGCACGGTGAAGCGCGCCCGGAGGGAACTGGACGAGGCCGAAGTCACCGGCACGGTCCACGAGTCGCCGGCGGGGGAAGTGTCCGTCATCTGGTCGGACGGGCCGCGGTGCGAAGTCCCGGCCGGGGCCACGCTGGTGCGCGGGAGTTGCACCTGCGCCGCCCTCGCCCTCTGTCGGCACCTCATCCGCGCGGTATTGCAGTACCAATTCCAACACCACTCCACGACCGCCGTGGCGGTGGACGCCGCCCCCGTCCCGCTGCCGTCCGGCCCGTGGAACCCCGGTGACATCACCGACCCGCAGTTGAAGGCGCTGTACGACCCGCGCGGGCAGGCCTTCTCCCACATCAAAGCCCTTTACAACAAAGGCATTTTGGCCGAAGTGGTGCGGTCGTCCAAACCGACGGTGCGGCTCCACCAGCCGGCCGCCGTGGTCCGCTTCATGGTGCCGCACGACGCCCGCTACACCCACTGCGATTGCGCCGACCCGTCCCCGTGCAAGCACGTCCCGCTCGCGGTCTGGGCCTTCCGCCTGCTCCCGCCGCACCAACCCTTCGGCGTGGTGAACACCGGCGGCCGCGCCGCCCCCGTGCCCGCCGAGGTGCTGGACGAGGTCGCCGCGCTGACGGTCGAACTGGCCGAAGCGGGCTTCTCCGGGGCGACTCAGCAATGGGCCGACCGGCTCACCCGGCTGGAAGTCCGCCTCCGCGCCGAGGGGCTGACGTGGCCGGCGGACGCCGTGGGCGAACTGATCGAGCAGCGGCAGCGGTACGCCAACAACGACGCCCTGTTCGCGCCGGATCGGGTGGCGGAAGTGGTCGGCGAGCTGCTCGTCCGCCGCGCCGCCATCGCCAACGACACCGGCGAACTGCCGCAGCAACTCATTCGCGGCACCGGTCAAGAGGGCGTCGGCAACCTGGGCAAATGCCGGCTCCTCGGCCTCGGCACCGGGGTGACGGTCGGCCGGCACGAAGTCGAACTGGTGACGTATTTGATCGACACCGAGACCGGCGGCGTGGCCGTCATCTCCAAGGAGTTCGCCGACCCGAAGCCGGAGACCAAGCAGGAGCCGAAGACGTTCCCCGAACTGGCCCGACACGTCGCGGCGAAAGGGGAGACGTTCGCGGCGCTGGGCGGCGGGGAACTGCTGACCGACGGCGGCAAGCGGACGGTGGCCGGCCGCCTCACGTTCACGCGGGTGAACCTGAGCGTGAAACCGCAGGATTTCAAATGGGAGGCGCTCAAGCCGCCGGTCGCGGTGGACACCTTCGCCGAGGTCGCCGCGCGGCTGGCCGCGCTCCCGCCGGCCGCGCTTCGGCCCCGCCGCGCGGCCGAGGACTTCCACGTCCTGCCGGTGGCGGCCGTCACCGATGCCGGGTTCGACGTGCCGTCGCAGACCGTCCGCGCCACCCTCACCGACTCCGCCGGCGGGGTTGCCCACCTGCGGCACCCCTTCACCACCCGCGGCCGCACCGGGGCGGAACGGCTGCTGGCCGCGCTCGCCGATTCCACGACCGTGCTGAAATTCGTCGCCGGCCCGGTGCGGCGGAGAGCGTCCGGCGGATTGCTCGTCAGCCCGGTCTGCTGCGCGTTCGAGAAAGACGGCGCGCGGTTCGCCGTGCAGCCGTGGATCGACGGGGCGAAGGACGAAGCGAAGGGCGGGGGCGAACGGGTCGCGGCGGAGCCGGTCGTGTCGCCGATCCACGAGGTCTTTCGCCAACTGCACGCCGAGACGGAGGAGGTGTTCCTCGTCGGCCTACGGCGGGCCGGGCCGGACGTGGCGAAACGGTGGCGGGAGTTGCACCGGCGGGCGGAGTCGGTCGGCCTGACGCGGGTCGGCGAGTTAATCGGTTCGGTGGCGGAGGGGCTGGATTTGCGGGCACACGTCGTCCGCTGGGACTCGGCCCCGACCGCCGGGGTGCTGCTGGAGTTGTGCGCCCTCGCCCGCCTCGCCCGCGACGTGGGGTGACGCCGTGGCCGGAACGGGGTACGGACTTGTCGGAGAAACTGTTGGCCGTCACCGTACCGGTGAACCCTGAACTACGGAAACTCGTGGAAGCGATGCCAGCGGAGCGAAAACGCCGACCGGGTTCTGACGCACCAGCGCAACGGCTTTGGGAGTGTGCCGCGAACACTCCCACTTTGGTTCTCGAAGGAAAGACACGGACGCGAAGCTCGTGGCTCGTTACGGCATCGATTGCTCGAAGTTCGGCCGCGCCCGGCGATCCGGGCGGGTGGCGATGGCGAGAAATCGAACACTCATACGCCAGTCCCAGATGGCGATAGAAGCGGCGGGCCGATCCGGAGCGGCCCGGATCGTGCTATGCTCGACCGGGTGGCGGTGAACACCGGCTACCGCGTCGCGGAATTGGCCGCATTGACGGTCTCGTCGTTCGACCTGACCGCCAATCCCCCGGCACCTACGCCCGCGGAAAAGCGGCAACGGGTGAGGAAACCAGTCCACTCGTGAACGGATACACGGTACCGACGGAACTACTTGCCCGCCAAGGCGAAAGGGCGGTTGAGGACGATCAAGGCGAGGTGAGGACAGTGCCCCCGGGAGGATTCGAACCTCCGACCACTCGTTTAGGAAACAAGTGCTCTATCCCCTGAGCTACGAGGGCGGCACGCGGTAAGATCATACCCGCCGGGCGGCGGGCGGCCAACCCGAACGTCGGCCGGCACCGCACGGACACCGGAGTCGGTCGCCATGTTCACCCTGCTCGTCGCCATCGCCGGGGTCGCCCCCGCCCAACCGCCGGCGCTCACTTTCACCGCGGGCCGCGCGTCGGACCCGCAACCGGTGTCCGGCACCGTCGCCAAGATCGGGCCGGGCTTCGCCGTCGATTTCACCGGGGCCACGCCGGCCGTCGGCGCGGGCGACCTCCTTTCTCTGGCTCGCACCGACAAACCCCGGCCGGCGTACCCCGCCGGGCCGCACGTCGTCCTCGCCAACGGCGACCGACTGGGCGGCACCGTGTCCGGTGGCAACGGGCTGTCAGTAACGCTGCGAACCGCCTTCGGCAACGGGCAAGCGGTGTCTCTTCCGCTGGCCGCCGTGGCCGCCGTGTGGGTGATCCCGCCGCCCGCCGACGCGCCGCCGGACGTCGCCCGCTACCCGTGGGTGGACGCGGGGTAAAAGCGGGACGCACTGCTGCTGCGCAACGGCGACCGCCTGCACGGACGGTTGGAAGCGGTGGCGGCCGACGGAGCCGGGCTGCGCTTTAAACCCGACGGCGAGAAGGCCGCCAAGCCCTACGCGATCTCGACCGTCGCCGCGCTCGCGCTCGACCCGACGCTCGCGCGGGTGCGAACCCCGAAGGGGCCGTTCGCCCGCCTGACGCTGGCCGACGGTAGTCGCGTGAGCATGGCCACCCTGCTTTCCGACGGCGGGGTGCTGACCGGGGCGACCGTCACCGGCGCGAAAGTGAGCGTGCCGATGGGCGAACTGATCGCCGCTGACATCCGGCGGGGGAAGGCCGTGGAGTTGGCCGACCTGAAGCCGACGGCGGTGAAGGAGGACGGCTTCAACGGCGTGGTGTGGCCGTGGGTGACGAACCGCAGCGTCCGTGGCAAACCGCTTCGGCTGACGACGGCGCGCGGCGTGGAGGTGTTCGACTCCGGCCTCGGCGTCCATTCCCGCTCGTCGATGACGTACAAATTAGCCGGGAAATACAAGCGATTTGAAGCGGCCGTCGGGTTGGACGCGGTGTCCGGGGCGCGCGGGGCGGTGGACGTGCGGGTACTGGTGGACGGGCAGGATGCGAAGCTCGACGGGCTGACCGGCCTAACCGCGTCGGCCGGGGCGAAGGCGATCCGCGTGGACGTGAGCGGCGCGAAGGAACTCACCCTGGTGGTGGACTACGGCCCCGGCGGGGACGTGCAGGACGACGTGAACTGGGGCAACGCCCGGCTGGTGGAGTGAACTCAGATCACCGTCCCCGGCGGCGCATGACTTCGGCGAGGATGGCTCGGATGCGGGCGGCGTAGGCTTCGGTGGTGTGACGCTCTCGCGCCACATGCCAGCCGGCGTCGCCGTGCCGCATGGCCTCGGCCGGGTCGCGGACGTAACGGGTCATGCACGCGGCCAGCGCGTCCGCGTTCCCCTTGTAAAGCAATCCCGTGCGGCCGTCGTCGATCAACTCCGTGGTGCCGCCGCCGTCGAACCCGATGACCGGCCGGCACGCGGACATCGCCTCCGCTGTCACCCGCCCCATCGCCTCGTTCGGCGAACACATGAGCGCCACGTCCGCCGCCAAAAACGCCCGCTCCGGAACGTACCCCCAGAACTCCACGCGGTTCGCAACGCCCAACTCGGCGGCCAGCGTTTTGCAGCCGTCGTAGTACGCCTGATCGCCGGTGCCGCCGGACCCGCCGACGAGCAACAACCGCGTGTCCGGGTGTTTCGCGGCGACCTCGGCGAACGCCCGGATCGTCACCGCTTGCCCCTTGCTCTCGCGGAACCGACCGACCAGCACGAACGTGAACGGCTGCTCGCGGTCCCGCAGCGTCTCGGCTTTTTTCCGGCGGTCGTCGAACTCGGTCGCCCGCGCGACGCCGTTGTACACGACGTGCGAGTTGGCCGGCGGAGCGTTGCCGAGGAACGCGCGGCGGAGTGCGTGCGACACGAAAACGGTGGCGTCGGCGGTGCGGAAGATTCTCCGCGACAAGCGTTTGCCGAAGTCCGGGTCTAGGTCGTAGTCGCGGTCGCCGAACTCGCGCAGGTGCCAGACGTGGGGCAAGCGCAGCCGGGCCGCCGCCATCGCGCCAATGGCCATGACCGACGAGTTCGTGTACACGAGGTCGGTTCCCCACTCGCGCAAGCGGGCGGTAATGATCGACAGCGTGCGGACGTTGCGGACCAACCGCGTCACCGTGCCCCACAGGCTCGGCTTCGACGACACCCACCACTCGAACGGGATGACGGCGGTCGGCACCCCTCGGCGGGCGAGCGTTGGCAGCAGGTCGCCCTCGTCCGGGCAGACGACGTGCGAGCGGATACCGTACCCGGCCAAGCCTTCGATCAGGTTCACGAGCGACAGGTTCGCCCCGTACAGCTCCGTGTAGTGGGTGAAAAAGGCGATGCGGAGCGGCGGGGCGTCGGGCATCGTCTCACCGTACCGGGGCGGCGGCGGGGTGTCGAGGCAAAGAGTTCGTGGGTCGCTCTTGACAAATGTCCAATAGTGTGCGAAATTCTCCCTGTCTCACCGGCCGGGGGTCGGCGGGAATCCTGTTCCCACGATGAGGGTTGACCATGCGGACGTTCACGACGGTGGCGATGCTGGCGGTGTTGACGGCGGTTCCGGCCGTGGCCCAGCAGCCGGACCAGCCCAAGCCCGGCCCGGAACACGCGATGCTGAAGGCGCGGGAGGGCACCTGGGCGACGGTCATGAACGCCGGTGGGACCGAGTGCAAGGGCACCACCACCTACAAGATGGAGTTGGGTGGGCTGTGGCTGTGCGGCAGCACCGAGGTCGATATGGGCGGGATGAAGTTCGCCGGCAAGAGCCTGGACACCTACGACGCCGCGTCGAGGAAGTTCGTCGGCGTGTGGGCCGACAGCATGGGCACCAAGCCGATGACGCTGGAGGGCACCTACGACGCGAAGACGAAGACGCTGACCAGCACCACGCAGGCGCCCGGCCCGGACGGCAAGGTCGTCACCTGGAAGGCAGTGGACAAGCAGGTCGATGCCGACACCATCGATTTCAAGATGTTCGTTGGCGACGCCAAGGAGCCGATGTTCACTATCACCTACAAGCGGAAGAAGTGACCGCCGCGTGACAAGTTTCGGGCTTCGGGGTAGAATCGGGAGAAGACCCCCCAGGAGGAGTTGCCAGGCCGGCCGACACCTCGCGGTTCGAGTACACGCCGGAAGAGAAGGCCCGCATCCCGGCCAAGTTCCAAGGCGGAGTTCACCGCCGACAACATCGAGGACGACGACGATTCCATTGTCCGACTCATGGTGTCACCCCGTTGCTCTCACAACCCACTCAACCGCCGACGGACGTCCGCCCCTGAGTGGTCTTCCGTCAGCGGCAGTGCGACTTCGGCCGCGAGGCATCGAGTGGCGGTCGCCGTCGTCGGTCAGGGCACGGCGAACCGCCGGGCAGTACCACCGCACCGCCTCCGCCTCGTCACACCGGCCGGAAGACGGTGCCACCCGACGAAACCCCAAAGACGGACTGGCCCTGAATTGCCACCCGCGATCACCCAGGGTGTGCCATTTGATTTTGGCACGGGTGGTTTGGCACGGGAGTTCAGGCGGCGGTGGTGGCCCACGCCTCGTGCCACTCGGGGGTTTCGATCAACGCCACCAA
>Ga0105046_10006889_pt1 | contig 17967 bp, 15 predicted proteins | sample MAT03_FD_78385 | JGI IMG/M metagenome (GOLD analysis project Ga0105046, IMG submission 78385) | Freshwater microbial communities from Lake Fryxell liftoff mats and glacier meltwater in Antarctica - MAT-03 (megahit assembly) | ecosystem: Environmental > Aquatic > Freshwater > Ice > Liftoff...
CCTCTTCTCGAAGAAGTTCGCCGTAAAGCGCATTCGAGCCGACGAAGAGCGCAGACCGTCGATTGGCCGCATGCGGTGGCGAGCCCGACGCTGCCAGCGTTTTCAACGTTACCCGTCTGCACGCCCCGCACGCCCCACACGCCCCGCAAGCCGAAAGAGCACGCTCAAAACCGCACCCGCACCCCCGCCGAGAGTGCACGCCCGGGCAGCGGCACCAGGTCACGCAGCGTTTCCACCGTGCCGGCGTTGAAGGCCAGTTCGTCGGTGAGGTTGTCCAGACGAACGAACCACAACCCATCGGCGCCCAGTGCCGGCAGCGGGCCGCTGGCCGACAGGTTCAGCAGGGTGTAGGCCGGCGTCTCGCGGTCGAATGCAGGCACGCGGGTCTGACGCGCGCTGTGGCGCAGGCTGACGGCGGCGCGCAGGCCTTGCCACGCCACTTCCAGCCCGGCGCGCAGGCGCAGCGGCGCCAGCCTGGGCAACGCCTCCTGGGTGTCGAGGTTGACGCCATGCACGAGATCCAGGCCGCCGGTGAAGTCCAGCGTCCAGGGGCTGCTCAGCAACCGCCAGCGGCCGTCGACTTCGATGCCGCGCAAACGCGCGCGCACGGCGCTGAAGGCGTACTCGGGCACCTGGGCCGACTCTTCGCCATGCGCATCGTCTTGAGCTTCGTCCCCGGGTGAACCATGCACATGCGCATGCGCATGCGCATCGACCTCGATCTGGCGGCCGGTGGCATCCAGTGCGATGTAACGCGCGAAGCGGGTCTGGTAGAGGTTCAGCGACAGGCTGTTGGCGCCGCGCTTCCAGCTCAGCCCGGCTTCGAGGTGGCGACTGCGTTCGGTCGGCAAGGTCCGGTCGCCGCGCTCGAAGGCGGCGGTTGCGATGTGCAGGCCGTTGGCGTACAGCTCGTAGTAGGCCGGCGCGCGTTCGGTGTGGCCGACGCTGCCCTGCAACTGCCAGCCCGCAGCCAAAGGCCAGACCGCGCCCAGCGAGGCGCTGCGCGGCGTGAAGCGACGCGTCGAGGGTGTGCCAAAGCGCTCTTCTTCAGCGTTCTGCGCGTCCCCTTCGGACGACACACGCACCTGCTCGACCCGTGCGCCGGCGGTCAAAGCCACGGGCCCGAGCGCGAACTCCTCGACCACGAAGGCGGCCTGCGAACGGGTGCGCGTGCCGGGCACGAAGGCCTCGGCGCCCAGGGCAGAGAAGTCCAGCGTCTCGGTCTGCAGGCCGAACACGCCCTCGACACCGCCCAGCGGGGCGTGGCGAAACTCTGCCCGTGCATCCAGGCCTCGGCTGGCGAACACGGTGCCGACCTCTGAGCCTTCGAATTCGGTGTGCTCATAGTCGGTATGGCTGGCGCGAACGGTGGCTTGGCGCACGAAGCCTCCCAGTCCACGCAGTTCGCCGCCCAGACTGATGCGGTCGCGCTGCATGCGGATGGTGACTTCTTCTTCGGCGGTCACGCCATAGCGGTTGCGCATCGTCTCGACTGCCGCGCCCAGGTAGCCCTGCTTGCCGACCCAACTGGCGCCGACAGCGCCACCCTCGGCGCGGCTGGCGGAATTGCGCACGCGCCGCGCCGGGTCGAGCGGCTCACCTTCGGCCACCGGGGTGTACAGCGGCACCCGCAGGTTGTCGCCGCTGCGGCCGTAGGCGTCGGCATGCCAGGCCAGGCCGGCGCCGCCGCCCTCAAGCACCAGCGCGCCGGCCTTTTCGCTGGCCGCTCCGCCGCCGCGCAGTTCTGCCCGCCCGGACAGGCCTTGGGCCGGTGCACGCGGAATGCGGTTGTCGATGCTGTTGACGACACCGCCGGTGGCGTTGCCGCCGTAGAGCAGCGCCGCCGGGCCGCGCAGCACCTCGATGCGCTCGCTGATCAGCGGATCGGTGGCCACGGCGTGGTCGAAGCTGAGGTTAGAAGCATCGCTGGCCACGCCGCCGTTGTCGAGCAGGCGCACGCGGTCGCCGTCGAGGCCGCGGATGACCGGCCGGCTGCTGTTGGGCCCGAAGTAGCTGCTCGCCACGCCGGGCAGCCCGTCGAGGGTCTCGCCCAGTGTGGCGGCGCGGCGCAACACCAGGCCGTCGCCGGCCAGCACGCTGACAGGCTGGGCCACGGCCGCGCGGCCGAGCGGGTTACCGGTGATGACGACGGTGGTTGGAGTGGTGGAGGTGGAGGTGGCGGTGGAGGTGGAGGTGGAGGTCTGTGCCTGTGCGGCGCAGCAGGCCAGGGCCGCAGCGGCCAGCAGGGTCAGGCGATGGAATGGAAAGGAAGAGGTTGTCATGGCGCAATAGATGAACGGCGCCGCCGCCAGCGAGGGCAGCGTCGCACGAGGATGGAAGAGGAGCCGTTTGCAGCCAACAGACGCTGCAGGGGCAACGGATGGCGATACACAAGCCAGGTCAGGCGCGCAGGGCGCGCGAGGCGCACAGTCGCGCGGTCTCAGCCCCTGGGCGGGGCGCGCGCCTGGTAGGCGCAGACGGCGGAGCGACTGCGCGCCCTGACGTCCGGCGGCAGCGCGACGGCAATGGGCGCAGGCAGCGCAGGCGCGACTGCGGCCGCCAACAGCAGGTCGGCATGGCCGAGCAGCTGGTCGTAGAGCCGGCACTCGGCGCCACCCGCGTCATGGCCGAAGTGGTCAGCGTGGGCAGCATGGGCGCCATGTGCGTCATGTGCGTCATGGCCATCATGGCCTGGATCACCGCGATGATCACGGTGACCGTGATTCAGTGCTTGCGACTGCAGCACTGGCGCCGACCCGCCGTGAGCCACTTTGTGCGCCAGGCCGGCAGCCTCCACTGCCAGCAGCACAGCGGCCAGCAGCAGCGCCCGCCAGGGAGTCAGCCAAGCGCGCAGCCGCATCGCTTCAAGCTGTGGGTGGGGCAACGGCACCGCGTGCCTGCATCAGGCCGCTTCGGCCTGGCCGTTGACACTTGAAGAGGGCGGTATTCAACGGGCTTGCGGACTTGTTCAGCGGTGGGGACGGGGTGTTCTAGCGCGTCGCAACGCAAGGGCAAAGCGCCTGAGCGCGGCAGCCTTTGCAGTCAGCCAACGAGACTAGCACGGCTTGGGGATCACAGACGTCGTCTTTGCCGACGGCTGCTGCGCCTTGGCCCTGCAGCGCCACGTCCAGCAGTTTGAGTTTGCGCAGGCAGCCGCTTTCGTGCAGCACAAACGACCCCCGGCCTTGCCAGCTCAGGGCCAGTTGGGTAGGCAGTTTGCCTGGCTCGATGTGGGCTGAGATCTCGGCAATCTCCAGCGCGGGGCGGCTGCAGCGCATGCGGGCTTGTCCAGATCGGGTGGCTTGATTTCGCATTCGCGGTCCAGCGTAAAGACGGCAGGGCCTTCTTGCTCACGCAGCCAGCTTGCCAAGGCGGTGGCTGGTGAGAGCTGGGTCTGCAGCGGCTGCAGCTTCTTCGGCCTGGCCATCGGAGCGGCGACGAGTACGTCGTCCGCCTTGTGCGCAAGTAGCTCAAGGCGGGCGCCGCGAGGGACTTGTTCAGCGTTGCCCTAAATGAAGGGGAATGGAGCGTCAGTGCAGTTTGGGCTCGAACTGCGCGGGGAGAAAACGCGCCTGCTGGAGTTTGACCGCTATGCGGCTGAACGCAGACAGCGGCGCAGACTGGGCAAGCCCAAGACCTTCACGTTCCTGGGATTCATCTGCCTTTTTGGCAAGCCTCGGCGCGGGCAATTCTTGCTCGTGCGCAAGACGAGAGGCGACCGGATGAGGGCGCTGCCGCTTCTTCGGCGGCACAAGGGTGCGGCCGCATTTCATGTTCGTTGAGTCGGTGACCATCGAGGGCCGCACGATGCCGAGGTTTGCCGTCATGGCGTGAGCATCGCGGTGGGTTCACTGGCGAACAAGCGAACGGGCCGAAGGTCATCCCTACCTCATGTGGCCTCGACTGCCCAGGCGTCGGCTCCTATACTGATTTGCCTATGGCTGGACATCGCATTCCTGGCCCACAAGGGCTTCAAGTCATCGAAGAGCAGATTGACGGCGGTACCCTGCCGCGCATCGCCATGCCGATGCCCGGGCCCAGCGCGCGGCATCGCTTTGACGACGACTTCGCCGAGCTGGCGCGGTTCGATCACGAGCCTGCCGAACCGGACGGCGGCGGCGGCGGCGGCACCAGCGACGAGGAAGCAGACACCGACCCCTCAGGAAAAAGACCTCGCGCCGAACCGGAGGTCATACCCACCCAGAAGAGCACTTACGGGGTCACGTCACTGAAGATGCCCGCGCAGTTTGCGCCGAGCTTCGAGAAAGTCGGCAGCTTCACGATTGACGATCGTGATGACATTGCGCCTGCGGGGTTGTTGGAACTGTTTCACACCGTCAAGGGTGCGATGGACACCACCAAGCCGCTGTGGACACGCAGCCTGAGCAGCAGCGAATCTGACGAAGGCAAACACGAGCTGAAGTGGGACGGCAAGATCAGCGGCCACAGTGGAGGTGCAGACTATCCAGGCGACTGGCTGTCGCCGCACTTTTCACCCTACAAACTACGCATCACGCTGAAGGGTGGTGCCCCTGAAAAACAAGAAGTCAGCTTCAAGATCGTAGTCGCCGAGATCGCGCTCGAACTCAAGAACGCCGACGGCAAGTTGCTGATGATGAACGACCCCGAACGCCGCTTCGAGACGACTGCCACCGTCAAGCTCAAGAGTGCGGCCGGCAATGCGGTGTTGACCAAGGTGCCCGTGCGCGTGGATTTCAGCTTTGCCGATCCCCCGGCTGACAACACCACCAAGACTGACTCCTTCAAGCATGCTGACCCGAAATGTTTGGGCAAAAAAGTCGACCCCGATGCGCTGCATTGGGCGGCGCAAGGCAGTACCACCACCACCAGTCCCGACAGCTGCAAGTCGACCGGCGTCGTGCTCACGCAAGTGGCCGAAGGCGCCGAGCAGGGCAAGTCGAAAATTGACTTCAAACCCTCGGGCGTGGGCGGCGACGACTTCAAGCTGAAGGCCACGGTGAAGGACTCTGGCGACGCGGAGCTGTTGCACAAGGAAAGCGACACCTACACCGTATGGCGCTTCGTTGATTTCACCAAGGTCTATGAAATGGCCGGTCAAACCCATGTCTCGAGCCATGGTTCAACAGCCAACATTGCGCCAGTCTTCGATCCCGCCTTTGTGCGCTTCACCGCCGTTGCCCCACAGGCCATCACGGCGGCGCTGAGTGTCAAATACATCGGGCTGTGGGTCGACACGACAACACCACAAAGCTCCTGGGCCACGATGCAAGCGAAAACTGCGGCTGAGACGCCCACCGCCGCAGAGATCGCCAACGCCACGTACGCCGGCGCAGATCCCGCCTTGGTGGCCACACGTGACACCGCTCGCGCGGGGATCAAGGCCAAGGCGCAGGCCTGGGCCACACGCATCGACAGTGCCTTCCATGCAGCCATGCCGAAATGGGTCACAGCCGCCGGCATCGCTGCCGACGCGCTGGTGGCCATTCAGTACTACCACCCAAAGTATTCCCCTTTGGGTGGCGACGAGGTGACCAACGAATGGAAACTGGGTGGCGCCTCGGTGCCGGCCTGGCTGACTGTCGATGTATTCCCGAAAAGCGGCGGCGGCCACTACTACACCGGCAAGAACCCCGACCAGGCTTGGGTCGGTTGGGCCGGCCTCAGCCACGGCAATGGCCGCGTCACGGTGCCCAAAGGAAACGACGAAGCCACCGTCAAGCAGGTGGTGCGACACGAGGCCGGCCACGCCACGAAGTTCTTCTTCAAGCGCGACGTTTTTGGGGCGTCGCTGGACCATTCCGCCTCGCAAGCCGGCATCATGTATTTCACAACCGCTGGCGGCACCACGTTCACCGACCGCGAGAAGAAAATTCTGCGCGGCATCAATCCGTGAACGCACGCGTATGGATGGCAGTCGGGGTGGCTGCCGTGACGGCCGCAACGAGCCTCCATGTGAGGTCAACCGCCGCTCCCATCGAGCCCGGCCCAGCCGGCGCCTCCAGCGGCGCTGCACCAACCCCGACGCCCGTTGAAACAGCGGCGCCGATTGCGACGCGCGCTCAGCGCCCGTCCCGCACCATGCGACCGCCATCGAAAGGACAGACTCTGATGCACATCACCCTGCAAGCCGCGCCGCAAACCGCACTCGCCAAGCCACTGCTGCTGGACGTCACGATCAGCAACCCCGGCAGCCACGCGTTGGAAATTGATGATCCGGCGCAGTCATTGGCCATCGAGTTTCATTTGGTCGACCAGCGCACCAGAGAAGACCTGAGCTTTACCGCAGGCAAACTCACCGCCACCACGTTCGGCTCGGCCGATCAGTACGCGCTTGAAGTGCCGACCAAGCGGTTAATCACCATTGCCCCAAAAGGCTCGCTCTCGTACAGGGTGGATGCCAATGCCAAGCTGTACTTGAGGCCAGGCGACTTCGATGCATTCGTCTCGCACAAAGAGAGTCAATCGAATCGTGTGCCGGTGAAGGTCGTGCTGACCCGTGATTCGGTGGCACTGCTGTTCGCCACGGCGCGCGACGCGCAGATGGACTACAGCCGGCGCGAATGGGCCACCGACCGCTTGGCGAGACTGTATCCAGGATTCAAGCTGAGCCTGGCTTTGCCCACTGAGTCAGCCACCGCGCGCAGCCAGCAAGAAACTACCAACGCCCCGGTCTATACGCGCTTTGCCGAATGGTGGCGCGATCAGTTGACCGCGCCCGATCTGGATCAGCGGCTTGACAAGCTGCGCTGACGTCCACAACGAACGGCTTGCAGTGCGGGTGAGCGAGCCGAACGCCATTGGCAGGACAATGCCGGCGTCGCGGCAGCCCTGCTGGCCAGCCTGCCGTGGCAAGCCGTCCACGCAGCAGTGACGGCCTGGCAGTCTCTTGAGCGCAAGGTACTGGCTGCTCTTCGCTGCCGGCCTGGACGCGCTGGTGTGTCGCAGCTCGCTGCGACGGCGCCAGGTCTTGCCGCCGACCTTCAACTTGGCATTTGTCGCCCACCCAAGGCTTCGATCAAATCCGGTATCAGTTGTGACAACTCACCGGTGGTCAGCGCCACATCGGCGTCAAAGCCATCGTCTTTGCCGTCGGTTGCTGCGCCCTGTCCTTCCAGCGCGACGTCCAGCAGCTTGAGTTTGCGCAAGCCGCCGCTTTCATGCAGCACAAAAGACACCCGGCCTTGCCAGCTCAAGGCGAGTTGGGTGGGCAGTTTGCCTTGTTCGATGTGGGCTGCGATCTCGGCGATTTCCAGCGCGTGGCGGCTGTAGCGCACGGCGGGTTTGTCCAGATCGGGTTGCTTGAGCTCGCACTCGCGGTCGAGCGTGAAGCCGGCAGGGCCTTCTTGCTCACGCAGCCAGCCTGCCATGGCGGTGGTGGGTGAGAGCTGGGTCTGCAGCGGCTGCAGCTTCAAGGTGCCGCCCATCAGCTCGTTGAGTTGGCTCAGAGCCGCATCGGCGCGCTTCATGCTGCTGGCGCCGACCACCACGCGGCCTGCCTTGGCGTCGATCCAGATCGGCGTGCTGCTGCGTTTGGGGAAGGCCCGGGGCAACAGGCTGTGCACGATCTGCTCTTTGAGTTCTTTGACCGCTTTGCCCTTGGGCCGCCGGCCGCTCTCGGCTTCGATGTTGTCGAGTTGCAGCTCGACCTGCTCGTTGATGACGCTGGCGGGCACGCCCTTCTTCTCGGTGCACAGCTTCAGGATGATCTGGCCGCCGATGCTCTCGGCCAAGGCGCCATGGGCCTGGCCGCGCGGGGCCACCCAGCCCACCGATTCGGCCTGCGATGGGCCACAGGCGACGAAGCTGTGGCTTTGCAGGGCTTCTTCAAGGCTCGACAGCGCTGGCGCTTGCCAGTCTTCGATCAGAAAAATCAGGGCGTTCTTCAGCATAGGAGGTCAGTGCAAGTCAAAGGGGGGCAGGAGTGCAGGAGTGCAGGAGTGCAGGAGTGCCGATGCAGCGGCGAGCCATCGACCGTCACCGCGCCTGAAGCGCCGGGCCGTGCTCTGGCGTGTCGAGTCAGCTGGGCGAGTAAGCCAGCCGTACGTAGATCGGCGCAAAGGCCTCGGCCTGCGTCAGCTCCAACAGCCTTTCGCGGCTGAGCTCCAGCGTGGCGATGAAGGTCACGATCAGCATGGGCACCCCACGGGCGCTGTCAAACAGCTCGTGGAACTCGACAAAACGCTGGCCTTGCAGCTTGCGCAGCACCAGGCTCATGTGCTCGCGCACCGACAGTTGTTCGCGGCTGATGGTGTGGTGTTGCGTCAGTTTGGCGCGTTGCAGGATGTCCAGCCAGGCCAGACGCAACTCGTCGGCGGCGACATCGGGCCAGCGTGGCTCCAGGCTTTGCTCGATGTGGATCTGCGCCCGTAAAAAGTCGCGGCCGACGACCGGCAGTTGATCGATGCGCGCTGCGCCCAACTTGATCTGCTCGTACTCGACCAGGCGGCGCACCAGTTCCGCACGCGGGTCTTCTGGCTCTGCACCATCAGGGCTTTTCTTGGGCGGCAACAGCATCCGCGACTTGATCTCGATCAGCATCGCTGCCATCAGCAGGTATTCGCTGGCCAGCTCGAGGTTGTGGCGGCGGATCTGGTCCACATACTCCAGGTACTGGCGTGTGACGCTGGCCAGCGGGATATCCAGGATGTTGAAGTTCTGGCGCCGGATCAGGTACAGCAGCAGGTCCAGCGGGCCCTCGAAGGCCTCCAGAAAGACCTCCAGCGCATCGGGCGGGATGTACAGATCGTGGGGCATCCGAAACAGCGGCTCGCCGTACAGCCGCGCCACAGCCACCTGGTCGACGACCTGAGGGGGGGCGTCGTCGCGTTCAGGAGGCAATTCGGGCGCCGGTCTGCTGCGCGCCGGGGTGGCGGTGCCGGCGTTCAATCGCCCGTCTTGGTCTGGTAGACGTAGGGCTGCTGCGGCACGTTGGCCGAAGCCCAGGCAGCGCTGGCGGTGCGGTCCAGGGTTTTATCCCACAGCAAGGCACGGCCGGCGCGCTGCTCAGCCTCCAGGGTCGGCTTTTTGGCCTTCAGCTCTTCAATGAACTGGGTCACGTCGGAGGTATAGGGCTTCCAGAACAAAGGCATGGGCGGGGTCTTGGTGGTCAGAGGCAAAATAGCCCCTGATCTTAGTGCCTGATGTGTTGGGCCCCGGCATCGGGCCCTGTTATTGGGCGCTGGCATTGGGCGCAGGATTGTGTCGGCCCGTCATGGCCAGAAGGAGAGTTGGGTGAAAACATCTGTGTCTGCTGTGCTGTGTCGCAAGTGGGCCGCTGCCGCCGTGCTGGCCGTCTTGGCCTTGGGGGGCTGCGACCGTGTCTCGCAGCTGGAGGAAGGGGTGTCGACCGAGGTGCAGGTGCGCAAAGAGTTCGGCGACCCGGTGACGATCACCGTCGAGGCCGATGGTTCACGCACTTTTGACTACCCGCGCCAGCCCGAAGGTTGGACCAACTACTTGATCAAGATCGGCGCTGACGGCAAAGTCGCCTCGATCCGGCAATTGCTGACCCCCGACAACTTCGCCCGCGTCACGCCGGGCCTGAGCCAGCTGGAGGTGCGCAGCATCCTGGGCCGTCCGGCGCAGATGAAAAAGTACGACCTCAAGAACGAAGAGATCTGGAACTGGCGCTTCAAGCAGGACGGCCAGCAGTCCAAGTTCTTCGGCGTGACCTTTGATGCTGGCGGCCGCGTGCTGGGCACCGGCGTGGGTGACGACCCGCGTGAGATGAAAGGGTCCTGAAGCTCAGGCGTCAACCCGTGGAGACCGAGCTCAAGTTCCAGATCCCCCAAGGCCAGCGCGAGGCGGTACACGCTGCTGTGCTGGCGCTGGGCGCAGACTGCACCCGTTTGCAGGCGGTGTACGCAGACACGGCGGACCAACGGCTGGCCAAAGCGGGTCTGGCCTTGCGTTTGCGGTTGGAGGGCGAGCACTGGGTGCAGACGCTGAAGGGCCGGGGCGACGGCATGCTGCAGCGGCAAGAGGATGAAGTGCCGCTGGGCATGGCCGCTGTGGCGCCCGCCTTTGATCCGCAGCGCCACCGTGATTCGGAGGTCGGTCAGCAACTGCTGCTGTTGTTGGCCGACGGGGCTGCGCTGCAAGAGGTCTACCGCACCGACATCGACAGGTTGCATGCCAACGTGCGGGCGCCGACATGGGCAGCAGGGCCGGATTCACCCGCATCGTCACAAAGCCGCATCGAGCTGGCGCTGGACCGTGGGCAGATCCTGGCCAACGGCCAGCGGCGGGAGGTGCACGAGATCGAATTCGAGCTCAAGTCAGGCAGCGTGCAGGACCTGCTGGCCGTGGTGCGGCCTTGGTTGCAACAGCACCAACTGTGGTGGGATGTGCGCACCAAGTCAGAGATGGGCTACCGGCTGGCCTTCAACCAGCGGACGAAGGCAGCAGTGACCGGTCCCGCAACAACCGCCAGCGCGACCCTGATGCAATGCTTGCAACATGCCTTGCCCAACGCAGCAGAGATTGCCGATGGGCTGGGTCAGACAGCACATGCCGAGCAACTGCATTTGGCGCTGCAGCAGTTGATGGCCTGGATGGAAAGGCAGCCACAAGCAGGCGATGTGGCCAGCGTTGCCGACATCGACTGCCGATCACCCCAACAGGTCCGCGCACATTCGTTGCAGTTGTTTTTGTTGCAAGCTCTGCAAGCGGCATGCGTCATCCGTGAGGGCGACGCTGAACAAGTCCCCGCGAGTGTCCGCGCCCTGGTTTGAGATGGGATGCAAGGCGCAAACCGCAGACATAGCCCGGGCTATGGCGAGGATTTGCAACGCCGCAGGCCGCCCGAATCAGGGATGCGGGCGCCGCGAGGGACTTGTTCAGCGTTGCCTTAGCCATTCTCGGAGTGCCAGACCAGCGTGACTGATCCGCTGCCGTCCAGGTCGACTACTTCGGCTCCGCAAATGGCTTGACACTCCGCAGCAGCGCCTGCGCCACCGCGATGTCGGGCACGATGTTCTCCGCCCCTATCAGCTGCTCGAAGCCGGCACGCCGGATCAGAGACAGAGGTTGCTCGTTGACATTGGCCAACACCAATCGCACGCCAGCCCGGAGCAGGGTGCGCTGCAACTGTTCCATCGCATCCAGCCCTGAGCTGTCCAAAGACACCAGCCGCTGCATGTCGAGCACCAGCGCCCGCGTGCCTTCGGGCAGCTGTTCGCTCAAGGCTTCGACCTTGGCCACCGCGCCAAAGAACAACGAACCGTAAAGTGCCAGCGTGTGCACACCCGGCACAGTCTGCACCTCAGGCACAGGCTTGACGCTGAAGAGCGTGCCCATGCGCCAGATGAAAAAGACGCAAGACAACACCAGCCCGACCTGCACCGCCACTGTCAGATCAAAGACGATGGTGAGCAAAAAGGTGCCCACCATCAGCGTGCGGTACTGCGCCGTGAACTGGCGCAAGCGCTTGAACTGGTGGCCCTCGAACATGTTCCAGGCCACAAAGAGCAGGATGCCGGCCAGCACCGCCAGCGGCACATGCGAGGCCAGCGGTGCTGCCAGCAGCAGGATCAACAGCAGCGTCAGCGCATGCACGATGCCGGCCACGGGGCTGCGTGCGCCGGCGCGCACATTGATCACCGTGCGGGCGATGTTGCCGGTGGCCGGGATGCCACCAAAAAATGGCGTGATCACGTTGGCCACGCCTTGCGCCATCAATTCCTGGTTGGGATCGTGGCGCTTGAACTCGCCCATGTTGTCGGCGACGCGGGCGCACAGCAGCGACTCCACCGCGCCCAGCAGGGCAATCGTGATGATCGGAATCGTCAACTCACGCAGGCTGCTCCAGCTCATGGCCGGCCATTGCAGACTCGGCAAACCACTCGGCAGCTCGCCAAAGCGTGAGCCGATGGTCTCCACCGGCAGGTTGAACCACCAGGTGATCAAGGTCAGCGTCACCAAGGCCACGATCGGTGCCGGCAACCTGGAGGCCATGCGCAGTGGTCGGCGCTCACGCACCGACGCCGGCAGCGCACCCCCCGGCTTGAACAGCAGCGGCCAGACCGCCAGACCAACGATGCACGCCAAACCCAATGCAAAAGCCGTGATGTTGAAGCTGTGCAGGTTGGCGCCCAAAGTGCTGATCTGTGAGAAGAAGTCGCCTGGCATCTTGTCGATGTCCAGACCCATCAGGTCACGCAATTGCGACAAGGCGATCAGCACCGCAATGCCATTGGTAAAGCCGATGACGATCGAGACCGGGATGTAGCGCACCAATGCGCCCAGTTTGAACAGGCCCAACGTGAACATCAGCATGCCGGCAACGACGGTGGAGATCAGCAGGTTGGCCAGACCGTAGCGCTCGACGATGCCGTAGACGATGACGATGAAGGCGCCCGCCGGCCCGCCGATCTGCACCTGCGAGCCGCCCAGAGCAGAGATCAAGAAGCCAGCGACGATGGCCGTGATCAGCCCTTGCTCGGGCTTGACGCCGCTGGCGATGCCAAAAGCCAGGGCCAGCGGCAAAGCCACGATGCCCACGGTGATGCCGGCGCCCAGGTCGGCGGCAAAACGCTGGCGGTCGTAGTCTTTCAGCGCATCCAGCAAGCGCGGCCTGAACGGGTGCAGGCGGCTGCTGGGCATCCAGGGGTCGAGGATCTAGCGCACCCGCATGCCGGGCAAAGCGCCTGGCCAGGGTTCCAGCACAAACACGCCAGGGTGCGCCATTTCGTCGCCGTGGCTGGCGGCCAGCACCATGCCTTGGCTGAGCCCGAACTTCATCTTGCGAGCCGCCAGGTTGGCCACCACCACCGTCAGCTTGCCCTGCAATTGCTCAGGCGGGTAGTGCGCGGCGATGCCGCTGAAGACGTTGCGGTAGATGGCTTGGCCCTGTGCGTCAACGCCGTCGCCGACGTCCAGGGTCAGTTGCAGCAGCTTGGTGCTGCCGGCCACCGCCTGAGCGGCCACGATGCGTGCGATGCGCAGATCGACCTTGGCAAAGTCGGTGATGGTGATCTCTTCGGCCACCGCCTCGCCGCCGGGCAAGGATTGAGTTGATGGTGTTGGGGCTGCCACTGTTTCTGTCGCTGCCGCTGCCGCTGTCGCGCTCGTTGGCGTGGTCGTCTCGTCACCTGGTTGCGGTGGCGTGCCCAGCAAGGATTGCAACTGCTCAGACCTCACGCGCTGCATCAGGTGCGTGTAGGCGCCGATGGTGTGGTGTCCCAGCGAGCGCTGGGCGTCGGCCCATTGCAACGGCTCGATCTGCAAGAAGTGTTCGACCTTCTGCGCCAACGCCGGCACAGCCGGCTTGAGGTAGACGGTCAGCACCTTGAAGGCCTCGATGCAGACGCTGCACACGTCGTGCAGCACGGGCCCAAGATCGGGCTTCTTGGCCAGCTCCCAGGGTTTGTGCTGGTCCACGTAGGCGTTGACGCGGTCGGCCAGCAGCATCACTTCGCGCAGCGCCTTGCCGAATTCGCGTTCGTGCCAATGTTGGTGGATGGTCGGCGCGTGCGCACGCAGGGCATCGAGCAGGATGCGGCCTTCCACCCCCACATCGGCAGACAGGCGGCCATCGAAGCGTTTGTTCAAAAAACCTGCAGCGCGGCTGGCGATGTTGACGTATTTGCCCACCAGATCGCTGTTGACGCGGGCCAGAAAATCGTCGGGGTTGAAGTCCAGATCTTCGACTTTGGCGTTGAGCTTGGCGGCGATGTAGTAACGCAGCCACTCGGGGTCCAGGCCCAGTTCAAGATAACGCAGCGGGCTGATGCCGGTGCCGCGGCTCTTGCTCATCTTGGCACCGCTGACCGTCAGGTGGCCGTGCACGAAGATGTTGTCTGGCACCTTGCGGCCGCTGAACTTCAGCATGGCCGGCCAAAACAGCGTGTGGAAGGTGACGATGTCCTTGCCGATGAAGTGCACCTGCTGCACTTCGGGGTCGGCCAGATAGGCCTCGAAATCGATGCCCAGCTGGTTCAGGTGCGCCTGCAACGAGGCCAGATAGCCCACCGGCGCGTCGAGCCAGACATAAAAGTACTTGCCCGGCGCGTCGGGGATCGCAATGCCGAAATAGGGCGCATCGCGGCTGATGTCCCAGTCGCCCAGCAAGGCCTGGCCGTCTTCGCCGCGCTTGAACCATTCGCGCACCTTGTTGGCCACCTCGGGTTGCAGCCGCCCGTCCTGGGTCCAGCTTTCCAGAAAGGCGACGCAGCGCGGGTCCGAGAGTCTGAAGAAAAAGTGCTCGCTGGTTTTCAGCACCGGCGTGGCACCGGACAGCGCAGAGCGTGGGTTCTTCAGATCGGTGGGGGCGTAGACGGCGCCGCAGACCTCGCAGTTGTCGCCGTACTGGTCTGGTGCGCCGCAGTTGGGGCAGTCGCCCTGGATGAAGCGATCGGGCAGGAACATGCCTTTTTCCGGGTCGAAGAACTGCTCGACGTCGCGCTGCTCGATCAAGCCTTGCTCGCGCAATGCCAGGTAGATCTTCTTGGCCAGCGCGTGGTTCTCCGGCGCATCGGTCGAGTGCCAGTGATCAAAGGCGATGTGAAAGCCTTCCAGGTACTGCGCGCGGCCGGCGGCGATGCCTGCGACAAAGTCATGCGGGCTTTGGCCGGCTTGCTCGGCCGCGATCATGATCGGTGCCCCGTGCGCATCGTCGGCGCAGACAAAGTGCACCTCATGGCCGCTCATGCGTTGCAGCCGCACCCAGGTGTCGGCCTGGATGTATTCCATCATGTGACCAATGTGGAATGCCGCGTTGGCGTAGGGCAGGGCAGTGGTGACGAAATATTTGCGGTGCATGGGGTGATTCTAGGGAGGGTGGTGGTGGTCTAGACTGACAGCCCGCAATCGGCGCCTTGCTGCGCCGCTGCCCTTACTGCAATGACTGCCATCCATGGCCCCCATTCCGTTGTTGAACTTCACACGCCTGTTCAGCGTTTCGTCTTTTTCTCCTGCCGAAAGCACCACCCCATGTCCCAAGCCCCCACTGAAGCCCTGTTGCTGCAGGCCCTGCAGTTCGTCTCCGACCCGCTCACAGGCAAAGACTTCGTCAGCAGCAAGGCGCTGAAAAATCTGCGCATCGACGGCGATGATGTGGCCTTTCAGCTGGAGCTGGGCTACCCCTGCAAAAGCCAGCATCCTGCCTTGCGCAAGGCACTGGTGGCGGCTGCTCGCACCGTGCCGGGTGTGGGCAACGTCAGCGTGGAGATCAACACAAACATCGTCAGCCACGCGGTACAGCGTGGCGTGAAGTTGCTGCCCAAGGTCAAGAACGTGATCGCCATTGCCTCTGGCAAAGGCGGCGTGGGCAAGAGCACAACGACTGTCAACCTGGCGCTGGCGCTGGCTGCAGAAGGCGCCTCGGTGGGGATTCTGGATGCCGACATCTACGGCCCCAGCCAGCCGATGATGATGGGCTTGAGTGGCCGGCCCGAAAGCGAAGACGGCAAGACCATCCAGCCGATGGAAAACTACGGCGTGCAGGTGATGAGCATCGGCTTCTTGATCGAGCCCGACCAGGCCATGATCTGGCGCGGCCCGATGGCCACGCAGGCGCTGGACCAGTTGCTGAACCAGACGCAGTGGCGCGATCTGGATTACTTGCTGATCGACATGCCCCCGGGCACCGGCGACATCGCCCTCACACTCAGCCAGCGCGTGCCGTTGACAGGCGCGGTGATCGTCACCACGCCGCAAGACATCGCCTTGCTGGACGCCCGCAAGGGCCTGAAGATGTTCGAGAAAGTAGGGGTGCCGATCCTGGGCATCGTCGAGAACATGGCGGTCTACTGTTGCCCCAACTGCGGCCACATCGAGCACATCTTCGGCGCCGACGGCGGCAAGCGGATGGCGGCGGAATACCGGGTCGAGCACCTGGGCGCGTTGCCGCTGACGATGGCCATCCGGGAGCAGGCCGACAGTGGCCGGCCCAGCGTGGTGGCTGATGCAGAGGGCGAAGTGGCGGGCATCTACAAGGCTGTCGCACGTCTGATGGCAGTCAAGATTGCCAACCAGGCCAAGGACTTTTCGGCCAGGTTTCCGACCATCAGCGTGTCCAAGAGCACCTGAACCGGTTGCTGCGACAGCAGTGCTGCGGGCTGCTGACTCGGCCAGTCCCGCCACGAGTGTCGCGACAATCTGCCGCCTTCGAACCCTGAGACAAAGCCCGACATGCACGCCGTACTCAAGCAACTCCTGACTGCAGGCGCCGATGGCGCACCTGCGTTGTCCGCACCTGCCCGCGCACCGCTGAGCTTTGGCGGCTTGCGTCAACTGATCGACGACACGCTGGCGGCCCTCAACGCCTGGGGCATCGGCCGCAACGACCGCGTGGCCATCGTGCTGCCCAACGGCCCGGAGATGGCCAGTTGCTTCATCGCTTGCGCCAGCGGCGTGGCGAGCGCGCCGCTGAACCCCGCTTATCGCGCTGACGAGTTCGAGTTTTATCTGAGCGATCTCAACGCCAAAGCGTTGATCGTCGAAGCAGGCAGCAGTTCGCCGGCGATGGAGGTGGCCATCAAGCTGGGTGTTCGGCTGATCGAGTTGGTGCCCCAACTTGAAGGGGGCGCGGGCAGTTTCGTGCTCAAGGCGAGTGCCGCTTCTGCTGCCGCCGCCACCGCCACCGCCAACGCCAACGCCAACGCCAACGCCGACGCCAGCAGCAGCACCACCTCCAGCACGCAGCTGGTCGACGCAGCGGGCGGCTACGCGCAGGCCGATGATGTCTCGATGGTGCTGCACACCTCGGGCACCACCTCGCGGCCCAAGATCGTGCCGTTGACGCAGCGCAATCTGGCAGCCTCTGCGCAGCACATCCGCAACACCTTGCAGTTCACGGCGCGGGACTGCGGCTTGAACATCATGCCGCTGTTCCACATCCACGGTTTGATCGCCGGTGTGCTGGCACCGCTGGCGGCCGGTTCGCAAGTTTTTTGCACGCCTGGCTTCAACGCCCTGAAGTTCTTTGGCTGGATGGACGAGGCCAAGCCGACCTGGTTCACCGCCGTGCCGACGATGCACCAGGCGATTGCCACCCGGGCCTCCAAGAACGCCGAGGTGATCCGGCGCCACCCGCTGCGTTTCATGCGCTCATCATCGTCCAGCATGCCGCCGCAGGTCATCAAGGAAGCTGAAGACATCTTTGGCGCGCCACTGATCGAGTCCTACGGCATGACCGAAGCAGCGCACCAGATGGCCAGTAATCCGCTGCCGCCACGCGTGCGCAAGCCAGGCTCAGTGGGCCTGGCAGCGGGGCCGGAAGTGGCGATCATGGCTGAAGACGGCCAGTTGCTGGCGCAGGGTGAGATCGGCGAAATCGTGATCCGCGGCCCCAACGTCACTGCGGGCTACGAGTCCAATCCCAAGGCCAATGCCGAGGCTTTCACGGCCGGCTGGTTTCGCACGGGCGACCAAGGCACGATCGACACCGAGGGCTACATCAGCCTGACTGGGCGGCTCAAAGAGATCATCAATCGTGGCGGTGAGAAGGTCAGCCCGCGTGAGGTTGACGAGATCCTGATGGACCACCCGGCCGTGGCCCAGGTGGTGTGTTTTGGCATGCCGCACCCCAAGCTGGGCGAAGAGGTGGCCGCAGCCGTGGTGTTGCGTGAAGGCCGGACTTGCACCGAGCGTGAGCTGCAGGCCTTTGTCAGCAGCCGTGCCGCCGACTACAAGGTGCCCAAGAAAATCCTGCTGCTGGCTGAGATCCCCAAAGGCGCCACCGGCAAGCTGCAGCGCATCGGGCTGGCGCAAAAACTCGGGCTGGGCTGAACCGCACGGCGCTGAGCCGCCTCGAGCAGCCACAGCCGCTCGGAACCAGAGCCGCCAGCGGGCCGAGAGCCTTGGCGGGCCAAGAGCCTTGGCGGGCCCTTTCGGTCGCTTCCACAGGGAAGTCCTGACCCATGGAAGAGGCGATCAGGTGAACCTCGACACCGATTCGGCCAATGTCCGCCTGGCCCATTTGCAGTTCGGGGGGCAGAGGAATGACCTGACCCAGGACACTCGCAGAAGTCTGACTGGACCGGC
>Ga0105046_10006890_pt1 | contig 17964 bp, 21 predicted proteins | sample MAT03_FD_78385 | JGI IMG/M metagenome (GOLD analysis project Ga0105046, IMG submission 78385) | Freshwater microbial communities from Lake Fryxell liftoff mats and glacier meltwater in Antarctica - MAT-03 (megahit assembly) | ecosystem: Environmental > Aquatic > Freshwater > Ice > Liftoff...
CGCAACGGCAATCGCCAACTCAAAATTGTTACCAGCCGCCGTGAACGCCAACGTGGCCGACCGGCTGTAGTCAGCGCCGAGTTTTTTGGCCATGAAAAAGCTGACGAGGAACATGATCGCAAAGTAAATCACCAACGGCAGCGCAATCCGCGCAACATCGAGCGGGATTTTCACGATGGTTTCGCCCTTGAAACTGAACATCGCGACGATGGTGAACAACAACGCAATCAAGGTTACCGGCGCGATGCGCGGGATGAATTTCTGCTCGTACCACTGCCGGCCTTTGGCCGGCAGGAGAATGGCCCGGGTCAGCATCCCGCCAAAAAATGGGATGCCGAGATAGACCATCACACTCTTAAAAATCTGGCCGATGGTCACCTCCACCACGCTGCCGGCCAGCCCGAACCACGTCGGCAACACCGTGATGAACACCCACGCGTACACGCCGAAGAACAGGATTTGGAAGACACTATTGAGCGCGACGAGGCCGGCGGCGTATTCACTGTTGCCTTTCGCGAGTTCGTTCCACACCAGCACCATGGCAATGCAGCGGGCGATGCCGACCAAAATCAGGCCGGTCATCTACTCCGGATGGTTGTGCAGAAACAGAATCGCCAAGACAAACATCAACACCGGCCCGATGATCCAGTTTTGCACGAGCGACAGCCCGAGGATTTTGTAATTGCGGAACACTTTCCCCATTTCCTCGTACTTCACCTTCGCCAGTGGCGGATACATCATCAGGATCAACCCGATGGCGATGGGGATGTTCGTCGTGCCGACATCGAACCGGCTGATAAACGCAGGCGTGCTCGGCACGAAATGCCCCAATGCCACGCCCGCGCCTATCGCGAGAAAAATCCAAAGCGTCAGATACCGGTCAAGGAACGAAAGTTTGCGTAGGATGTGTTGGTTCACGATTTTCCGTTAGGTTGTTTGGTTGGCGTTGGTAACCCGACCGTCTTTGACTTGGTAAATGTGGTCGAACCCTTCGATCATGCGGCGGTCGTGGGTGACGCAGATGACGGCGCTGCCTTTTTCACGACCAATTTGGCGAAACAACGCCATCACACTTTTGCCGCGTTCGGTGTCGAGCGCGGCGGTCGGTTCGTCGGCGAGGATGACTTGCGGTGAGTTGGCCAACGCGCGGGCGATGGCGACCCGTTGTTGTTCACCGCCCGACAGCTTTTCGGGCAGATGAGATTGCCGGTCGCCGACACCGAGGTAGTCGAGCAGTCCCTGCGCGATGCCGATGGCTTTCACGCCGGTAACGCCGTTGATCTGGAGCGCGATCAGCACGTTCTCGCGCGCGGTGAGGAACGGCACGAGGTTGTGCGCCTGGAAAATAAATCCCATGTGCTCCCGGCGAAACCGGCGCAAGTCGCGCACTTGCCAGCCGTTGTCGTAGAAACAGGTTTGGCCGATACACACCCGGCCGCTGGTCGGCTCGATGATCCCGGCAATCGCTGTCAGCAGCGTCGTCTTGCCGGAACCGCTCGGGCCAAGAATCGCGACGAGTTCGCCTTGGCGAGCGACGAGGTTGGCGTCGCGCAACGCGGTCACGGCGGTGTGGCCGCTCCCGTACACTTTGGTCAACTTTTCCACGTGGACGACTTCCATGATGCTATCCTGTCAACGCCGCGCCGGCTTCGACGCGCAGCGCCTTTCGGATGCCCATCGCGCTGGCGATCACGCAGATGGCGACGACGACGCCCAGCAACATGAATTGGTCGCTGGTCTCGACCACGACCAGCCGCGGCCATTTATCGAACGTCAGGTTGCCGAGTACGACCGCGATGCCGAACGCGATCAGCCCCAGCGAAAGCGATTGCTGAAGAATCAGGCCGACCACGGTGCGGTTGGGCGCGCCGATCAGTTTGAGCAGGGCGATGGGTTTCAGCTTGTCGAGCGTCATGGTGTAAATGATCTGGGCGATGATAACGGTGGCAATGATCACCAACAGCGCGCGGAACAACCCGAGTTGCCGGCGTGCCTTGTCCACATTACCCTGCAACACGAGTTGCGATTGCTCCTCAGCGCTAAACACGGTGAAATGCCCCCAGCGTTCGATAGCCGCCACCACCTCGCGCGGATCAGCCGACGGATCGAGCCGCACAAGCACCGCGTTGACCTGGTGAAGGTCGGGGTTGTCGGCAAACTGCCGGGCCAGCGGACCGGACAGCATCGGCTGTGTCGGTAATGCCCGCTCGTAGGCAACCCCGGCGCGCTCGCGGGCGTTGCGCACCGCCCAGTTGTCTTTGACGAACTGGATTTCCTGCGCGTCCGCCAAGGAGAAAAACGCCACGGGATCGCCGCCCGACCCGACCGCGCCGCGCGTCAGGCCGACGACCGTGTAATCGTGCAACCCCAGCCGGAGCGTCTCGCCCAGCACCAAGCCGATTTTTTGGTCGGCGACCATTTCAAAACGTTTCTGCTGCATCGGCCGGCCCGCGACGATCCGCGCCGGCCCGCCGCTGCCGGTCCGCAAATCATAACCGACGACCGCGAAGCGCAGCGGCTTGCCCTGTCGTTGGCGTTGAATCGTATAAAACACGAACGGACTGGCCTCGCGCACGCCCGGCACGATGGCGATCCGGTAACGCACATCCTCCGGTAACCGCGATTGTTCGGCGAACGGCCCGCGCGTGTCGCGTTGCACGACCCACAGATCGGCGTTGGCGGCACGAATCAACACCAGCGCCTCCTCAACCAGTCCCCGGTAAATCCCGCTCATGGACATCACGATGGTCAGCAACAAACCGACGCCGAGGCAGGTTAACGCGAACCGGCCGCGGTGGTAGTTGATGTCGCGGATGGCAAGATTCATTTTGCCTTCGTCGCGCTGACGCGCTGGCCGGCTACGATCGGCTTCTTGCCGAGCAGCGGCTGCGCGATCACCACGTCGTTCTCCGTCAGACCGGCTTCCACTCCCACACTCTCGCGTCCGATCAACCCGAATTGCACTGCGCGCCACTGCGCCCGGCCACCGGTAATGAGGAACACGCCGCGTTTGACCAATGCGCTCTTGGGAATCTGCAAAGCATCGGCCTGGCGGGCGGTCTCGATGAACACATCGGCTTTCTGACCGACAAAGAAGTTTGCTGGCAACTGTTCGGCCGTCACGTCCACCTGACGCTCCTCCGTCACCCGGTCGGCCTCTTGCGCCAGCCGCGCCAGCTTCCCGGTTTGCGGGGCGGACGGTTGCGCGCGAAAGACGATGTGGGCCGGTTGGCCGACCGCGAGCTTGCCGCTGGCGCGTTCGTCCACCATCGCCTGCACCCAGAGCTGCCGGGGATCGGCCACTCGGAAAATGGGTGAGCCCGGCACCACTGTCGAGCCGACTTCGAGGTTGCGAGTAATCACTAACCCCACAACAGGACTGACGATTTGCGTGTCCGCCAAGCGTGCGCGGGTGAAGCTGAGTTCCGCTTCGGCGGTTTTTAGGCGGGCCTCGGCCACCTGCATGTCCGTGGCCGTCCGATCAAACTCAGCCTGCGAAATAGTTCGCCCTTCCAATAGCGACCGGCTGCGGTCCAAGTCGAGTTTGGCCTTGGCCAACTCCGCTTCGGATTGGCCGAGCTTGGCTTCGGCAACACTCACCGAGTCCGCGAAGTCCGTGGCTTCGAGCCGTGCCAGCGTCTGGCCGTTGGTTACGCTGTCGCCTTGATCCACCAACACCTCGGCGACCTTGCCGATAATCTTGCTGCTGACGCTGACCACGACTTTGGACTCCAGCGTGCCGGTGCCAAAAACTTCTTCGACCAGCACACCGAGCTGTGGTTTGACCACCTCCACTCTTACCGGTGTAAAGAATTTGAAGCGCACGGCGACCGCCACCACGAGCGCCACCAGCACCCACGCGACGACCTTCAACACCTTGGCGATTGGGAAACCACTGTGCATTTCAGATTTGTTATTCATGTTCCAAACAACGCTCCATAAATCATGCCGGCCGCGGTGGACAAACCGACCACCAACAGCACGTACACCACGGTTTTTTCCGTGCCCATGATGGTGCGCAACACCAACATGCTTTGCAACGACAACGCCGGCCCCGCCAGCAACAACGCCAACGCCGGCCCTTGTCCCATCCCGCTGCCGATCAGCCCTTGCAGAATCGGCACTTCCGTCAACGTCGCGAAATACATGAACGCGCCCACGACCGCCGCGAACAGATTCGCGCCCAGCGAATTCCCGCCCACCGCCCGCGTGACCCATTCCGACGGAATCACGCCCTCGTGACCGGGTCAACCAAGGAAAAAGCCCGCCGCCAGTACGCCGAACAACAGTAATGGTGTGATCTGTTTGGCAAACGTCCACGTGGCTGAAAACCATTTGCCGGTCTCGCCTTTGTTCGTGCTCGTGAACACCGACAACCCCACCGCCCCGACCACCCGCGCCACGCCGAGATTCAACCCCAACACGCGCCCCGTCATTGTGATGGCCAACACGTTGATCGCCGGCCCCGAGTACAGAAACGCCGTGGCCGGTCCCAGTCCCGCGCCCATCCGGTAAATCCCCGCGAACAACGGCAGCACCGTGCATGAACACACCGCCAGAATTGTCCCGGACACCGACGCCACCGCGTACGCGAGCACCTTGTGCGCTTTCGCGCCGAGATACTTCAGCACCGCCGCCTGACTGACAAACACCCCGATCGCCCCGGCGATGAAGAAGGCCGGTATCAGGCACAAGATGACGTGTTCGCGCGCGTACCACTTCACCAGCTCAAACGCTTCCGTCACCGCGCCGTCAAAGCGCGGGATGCCCACCGGCAGATAGACGCAGGCCAGAAACAGCCCGACAATCAGCGCCAACGGTTTCCATTCCTGTTTCCAGTTCATTGGAATTCTTTCATGGCGCCGTATAAATCAGCCACACGCCGCCCAGAATTACCAACACTCCGCAGACGCTCTTGATGGCGGTGACACCTTTGGAGTTTTCGTTCCAATTCAGAAACCGCTGCACCATCTCGGTAAACGTCCCGGCCAGCACGATCACCGCGCAATGGCCAACGCCATACGCCAACAGCAGCGCCGCGCCGTAAAACGGATTCGTCTTTGCCAACTTGAACGTCACGCCGAGCACCGGCGCCATGAATGCAAACGTGCACGGGCCGAGGGCAATGCCGAACACCAAGCCGAGGATCAACGCCGCCAGCAGTCCCTTGCGCTTCAGGCTCACCTGACCGGGACCCGACCACGACAGCGGAAACACGCCGAGCAGATGCAGTCCCACCACAAAAAAGATGGCGGCCACGAAATAGTTCCCGTACCGGCCCACGTCACCCATCATTCGCCCGGCCGCCGCCGTGATCGCGCCGATGGCGGCGATGGTGATGAGAATGCCGACGGCAAACAGCGTGGCCGTCCAGAACGCCCGGCGCACCGTGACTTGGCCTTGTTCGCTGATGAACCCGACGATGAGCGGAATACTGGCCAGATGACACGGGCTGAGCACGATGCTCAGAATGCCCCAGACGAACGCCGCGCCCAGCGCAATGAGCGGCGCACCTTCGACCGCATGGCTGAGGTTGGTGAAAAGCTGCTCCATCACAACTTCACGCCGAGTTCCTTCCAATGGGCGAGAATGTCCTCTCGGCCGTAGAAGCCGACGTGGCGGAATAGTTCCTTGCCGGTGGCGTCGAAGAAGATTTGCGTCGGGATCATCTCGACGTCGTACTGCTTGCCGGCCTCGGGATTCTGCCACACGTCAATGAACTCGACGTCGAACGTGCCGGCATACTCCTTCTTCAACTCCTCCAGAATCGGCGCCATTTTCTTGCACGGAATGCACTTGGTCGCGCCGAGATCAAGCAGTTTGGGCAACGACTTGTTTGACACCGCCACCAGCGCGGGCACCGGCGGCGGGTCTTGCTTCTTCAGCACCACCGCCGCCGCCACCAGTCCGGCTAACGCCAGCACGATGGCGATTTTCACCGGTGTTTTCACTGGAGCAACTTCTTGATGTCTGCCGGTGCGAGTGCTTTCCCGACGACCTTGACGACGCCGTCCACCGCCAAGGCTGGTGTCAGCATCACGCCGAACGACATGAGGCGGTTCAGATCGGTGATCTTTTCGAGTTCGTACGCCATGCCGAGTTCTTTGGCTGCGGTTTCCGTATTGGCCGCCAGTGCTGTGCATTTGGCGCAGCCGGTGCCCAAGATCTGGAGCCTCTTCATGGTTTCCTGCCTTGGATTTCGAGGCTGGTGATGTAGTCCGCGGTCGTCGCGCCAGCCGGCAGGTGCGCGAGAATTTGTTGGTAGAGCGGGTCGTTCCACTCCGTCAGCCCGGTCACGTAATCGGATTTGGGTGTCAGCCGGATGTCCATCAGACCGGCCGCGCGCGCCATCTGTTCGGTCTCCGACACGAGCACCGCCCCGGCCACACAACCGATGAGCGCCTCCACCATTTCACGAATGGCAACCGGCAATGGTTGCAGCAACGCGAGGTCGGACACGGCCACGCGACCACCGGGCTTGAGCACCCGTACAATCTCGCGCCAGACCTGCGGTTTGTCGGGTGACAAATTGATGACGCAATTGGAAATGACGACATCCACCGAATTATCGGCCACCGGTAAGTGTTCGATCTCGCCGAGGCGAAACTCGACGTTGTTCAAACCAGAGACCGGTATGTTTCGGCGCGCTTTAGCCAACATCTCCGGTGTCATGTCCACGCCGATGGCGCGGCCGGTCGGCCCGACTTTCTTGCCGGCTATGAACACGTCGAATCCGCCGCCGGCACCGAGATCCAACACGACCTCGCCCGGTGTGAGCGCAGCGATGGCGGTGGGGTTGCCGCAGGACAGTCCCATGTTCGCGCCTTCGGGCAGCGCGGTGAGGTCGCCGGTGGTGTAACCGATGTGGCGCACGAGTTCGTCCGCCGCGGCCGGCGACGAACCGCAGCAGGACACGCCACTGCCGCAACACGAACTGTTGGTTACGGCAATCTTGCCGTAACCTTCCCGGACTTTGGCGCGAACTGTTTCAGCTTCATTCATGATTCACCTCAACAACAGCGCGGCGATTTTAGTTTGGTGCGTCGCGCCAAATCTTTCTGCAAAATCTCGACTTCTTGAAAACATCCCCGCAGACACTTCAACAGCGCCGCATGCACGGGATCGCGCGCCTCGGTCAGCGAATAGATCACCCATTTACCTGCCTTGCGTTCCGCGACTAATCCGAGGCGCCGCAGATACGCCAGATGGCGCGAGATCTTCGGTTGCGGCACACGCAAGACCAGTTGGAATTCACAGACGCATTGCTCGTCTTGCGCCAAAAGGTTCAGCAACCGCAGCCGAGTCTCGTCGGCGAAAGCTTTGAATAGTTGATCGGGCTTATCCACGAATAAACTCCTCCACCCATTGCCGGATCTCATCGCGCACCCGGCGAAACACGGCCAGCTTCTCCGCCTCGGTGCCGGTCGCGTGCGCGGGGTCGTCGAAGCTATGGTGGATCGTCCGTGTTGCCCCGGCAAAGACCGGACACGCTTCCCGGGCGTTGTCGCAAACAATCACCAACACATCGAGCGGCTGCCCGTCAAACTCCGCGATGTTCTTCGAGTGGTGACCGGAAATATCCACGCCTCCCTCGGCCATCACTCTGATCGCCAGCGGATGCACGTAGCCGGACGGCTTCGCGCCTGCGCTGAGCGACTCGTACCGGTCGCCGCCGAGATGCCGAAGCCAGCCTTCGCCCATATGGCTGCGGCAGGAATTACCGGTGCAGAGAAAGAGGACGCGTTGCTTGCTCACAGCGGCTATCATATCCGCTTAGGCGAATGTGTCAACCGACTGCGTCTTTTCGGGCTAGAACTTGAACACGGTGTCCATCTCTACTTTCAGCAATTCCTCGCCGCGCTGACCGCGTGTGTTTTCGCTGTTGTTGGGACGGTCGCTGATTTTTTCCGTCAGCAGGGCCGTGAATGCGAACTGCCACCAGTCGCGCATCTGGTAGGAGCCTTTGAATACGTGCCCACGCCGGTCGGTGCCGCCCAGCCCCCAGTCGGAGTCGCTGATCGCGTCCCAGGTGGCGTCCGCCTCCAAATATTTATATTGGTAAGCAACCTGCCATTCCCCCTGCTTCTTGGCACTGCCAAACGCGATCTGTCCGGTCCAGCCATCCGTTTGGTCAGGGGCCACGGTCTGCGTGGAGCGGTGGAGTGTTTCGTGCGCTTTCGTAACGTTGTGGAGATACTCCCCACTCAACGTGACGACGGCCGGTGTGCCGAGAAACGGTTTCGCGGCGACGGTCACCGCAATTTCGCTCCGGCCATAAACGACTTGGAAGTCATCCAGATAATACAGCGTCGTACCGGTCCCGCCGGGCTGCGCAGTGGCGTTGCCGCGATTCCCAGAGGTGCTCTGTGCGGCCGGTGTCGCCGCCCCCACCGGCTGGCTACCACTCGCCACTCCCATGCCGGCCAGATTGAAGGTCTGATAATAGCCTGCGGCTGTGGTGAGTTTGGCCGAGCCGATTTTGGCTTGCGCGCCGGCCTGGAACTCGAGCAGATAGGGATCATTCGAATCGGCGCTGATTTCATCGAGGATGAATTGGCCGAAATTCACGAACAGGCGATGTTGCTGTTTGTCGCCAAACTTGAAACTGAGCTGTTCCGCAACGCCTTCGGGCGTCACGTCATGATCCCACACCATGGGCGAAGCAACACTGGTTTGCCAAATCGGATTGGGCATCTTGCCGCCGGTCACCTTGACCCAGTCGCGCCCCGGTGGCTGCAAGGTCACGTAGGCTTGATCAATACTGATTGGCTTGTGCGAAAAAGTGTCTTGTAATGTTTGATTGGTGCCGACGGGGTCCTCGCCGCCGGAGGCTAAACGCAATCCGAGTTGCGCCCAGTCTGTGAACTTCGTCTCCAATCCGAACCGAAGCCGGAACCGGTACCGCCAGCGGTCTACTTGGCTGCTCTGATCTTCGTTGTCGGTAAAATCAATTCGCACGCGGAGGTCGCCGAACCATTTCATCTCTTGGATCCATCCGGCCACCTTCGTTTTGTCGAGCGCGGCGACTTGCGCCGTCAGTTGATTATCCCACTCGGCCTTCACCGTGTCGGCTTCCGCTTGGGTGATCGTGCCTTTTTTGAGCAGCAAATCGAGCAACACGTTCCCTTTGTCTTGTGCCGGACTCGACATCACGGTGCAGCACAAAAGAAAACCCACCGTAACCAGTAAGGAAGCATTTCGGTTCATAATTATACGACGGCTGTGGCAGTTCATTTGACTCGGGCAATCGCAATGCCGTCCGGTTGTCCGCGCAAAATGGGGACGAGGATACATTCCAGCGCAGGATGAGCGGCCAGTTTACGATTAAACTCGCGGATCCCATCGCTGCCGCCGCTCGGGGATTCGGTCACGCGACGGAGGACGTTGTCGGCCAAGATCAACGTGCCGGGGTGCGCAAGTTTCAGCGACCAGTCGAGGTACGCCGGGTACCCGTCTTTATCGGCATCAATGAATATGACATCGAAGGCCGCCGCGCCGGCTTGGATCATCGCCTGCAATGTCGAAAGCGCCGGCCCGACGCGCACCTCGACTTGTCCCGCCAGGCCGGCGCGGGCAAGATTGCGACGGGCGACGGCGGCATGCTTCTCCTCCAGTTCCAACGTGATGAGACGTCCGTCAGCCGGCAAACTCCGAGCTAACCAGATTGTGCTGTAGCCACCGAGTGTGCCGATCTCGAGAATGCGGCGCGGATTGACGAGCCGGGCGAGCAAGTAGATGAGTTTGCCCTCATTCGGAGACACATTAATCTCCGGCAATCCGCCGGCCTGCGCATCCCGTAACGCTGCGTCGAGCGCCGCGTCCGGGGGCACACAGAGATCGCTGATGTACCGGTCAAGTGCCGCCCACGAATCCTCCGAGGAAGTTGTCATAGGCACCCTGATAGGGTTACCGCTGCGGTTGTGTCAAGCCCGGCGAGGGCCATGAGACTTTCGTTGCCGGCGTGAATCTGCTACAGACTACGGCGTATGCACTTCCCGGATCCAACCGAGAAACAGGCCAAACTGCTTTGGCTCGCGGCGACAGCCTTGGCCGTTGCGATTCTGATCGCGGCAGCGGGGACTGCTTTGTGGGCGTTGGGCTGGGTGTTGAACCGGCTCGCGGCGGTGCTGCTCCCGCTGGCAGTCGCGGGCATCCTCGCGTATTTGCTCGATCCGATCGTGTGTTGGTTCGAAAGGCGCAAGCTATCTCGGCCCCGCGCGATTACCTGGGTTTTGATTCTGCTGACCGCGCTGTTTCTGCTGCTGCTGGGCACGGTCGTGCCGCGTTTGGTGACGGAGACGGGGTTGTTGATTGATCGCACCCCGGGGTACGTCGAACAGTCGCGGACCGGGTTTGACGAATGGTATCAGCGTTCCGCGTGGGGCGCGCGGGCGCAAGACTTGTGGCAATCGGATACGGGCGCGCGCCTCCGCGAGTGGTTCCAGAACGTTGCGCCACAGATCGGTGAGTGGGCGTGGGAAAAACTGGGCAGCGTGTTCAGTGGTGTGAGCTGGGTGCTCGGGTTTGCGTTGGTGCCGTTCTATCTCTTCTATTTTCTGCTCAAGAAAGACGCCATCGTCAAATCGTGGACGGATTACCTGCCGATCCGCGAATCGAAACTCAAGGAGGAGGTCGTCTTCGTCATCACCGCGATCAATGATTCGTTGATCGTCTTTTTCCGCGGCCAGATGCTCGTGGCGTTGGGCGTGGGTGTGATGGTCGCCATCGGCTACGGGATCATCGGTTTGAACTACGCGCTCGTGCTCGGGTTGGTGGCCGGCGTGTTGGGGATCGTGCCCTACCTCGGCGGGGCGGTCAGTCTGGTTCTCGCGCTCGGGCTGGCCGGTTTCCAGTTCCAGGACTGGCTGCATCCGGTATTGGTGCTGGTCGTGTTCGGCGTGGTGCAGTTCATCGAAGGAACCTTTCTCTCACCGCGCATCATCGGCGACCGGGTCGGCATGCATCCGGTCATGGTGATTGTCGCCGTCTTGGTGGGCACGTCGCTGCTGGGCGGAATCGTTGGCGGAATCCTCGCGATCCCGCTCGCCGCCGCGCTACGCGCCGTGCTGAACCGGTACGTGTGGAATTCGTCCCGCGAGGCAATGAACGGTTCCGGGTTAACTGCCGCCAAGCCGGCCGGTCGCGATCAATCCGAGCAGCAATAATCCAAGCGCCAGCCGGTAGCCGATGAACACCCACAGCGTGTGGCGCTTGAGATAGCCCAGCAAGAACGCGATGGATGCGTAGCCGACGATCCCCGATAAAATCGTCGCCACAATCAGGTTCCATGTCACCGCCTCCGAGGCAAACAGCGAATGGCGTTGCTGCACCAGTTCGTGCATCCCCGCGGCAAAGACGGCCGGCAGCGAGAGCAAAAAGGAAAACCGCGCGGCGGTTTCCCGCGTCAGCCCGAAAAACAATCCGCCGGCAATCGTGCACCCGGACCGTGAGGAACCGGGGATCAACGCCACCGCCTGCGAACAGCCGACGGCGATTGCCTCCCGCCAACCGACGTCCGCCAGTTCTTTGCCGTGCGGCCGGCGTCGGGCAAACCATTCGGCCACACCCAACACCAACGCCAGTCCGATCAGCGCCAGCGCCATCACGAGCAGCGAATCGTTCATGTGTTTGATCTGCGGTTTAAGCCACAACCCACCGATCACCACCGGCACGGTACCCACCGCAATCATCCAACCCAGCCGGGCCTTGGGACCATTGGTAAACACATCACGAACAATCGTGATCACATCCCAGCGGAAATACCACAAGACGGCAGCCAGAGTTCCGAGTTGAATGACCGCTTTGAAAGCCAGATCCGGGTTCTGCCACCCCAACAACGCCGGCACAATCGCCAAATGCGCGGTGCTACTGATCGGTAGAAATTCCGTCAAACCTTGAACGATGCCGAGAACTACCGCCTCCCACAATGTCATTCGGGATGCGCCTCGTTCAAGCGAGCGAGCCGGCGTTGGGAATCCGCAATGATATCCGGCTGGGGCGCCTCCGTGCTCAGTTCTTGATAACTGCCTTTGGCGCGCTTCCAATTCTTCTGCTCCTCAAAAATTTTCGCCGACTTATACTTGGCTTCCGCGGCCAGACTGGCGTCCGTATCGAACAACGCCACAACCGTCAAGTAGCTCTGGAGCGCCTCGGCTGCGTTACCCGCTGACTGTTGGCAATCGCCCGTCAACACCAACGCCTCCGCCACGGCCTGCTCCTCGTCGATGCTGATGGCTTTCTTGTCGAGCAACGGCTTCGTTAACTTCGTCAACAGCGCGAGTGCCTCGGGACATTTCTTTTGCGCCACCAGAATCGCGGCGTATTTGGCGTCCAGCCCAACGACTTTGGGCGAAGTCGGATACCACACGCGGAACCGATCAAACAACCCCTTCGCCTCCGTGAGATTCTTCGCGCCGACCTGCGCATCGCCGAGCTTGAGCACCGCCGCCTGGATCCATTCCAAATCCACACCGGCCAAGCGGTCCACCAGCGGTTTGAGTCCCTGAACCGCATCGCCATACTTCCGTTGTTCCAATGCGGTGACCGCTTTGGCGTAACTTTCTGGCTGCGGCACGTCAATACTGATCACTTCACTCTTGCGAAGAGTCACCTCGCCCATCGCGATCTTGAACACGATGCCATCCGTCTCCACGCGCACGACTTCGCCGGTGTGACTCGCCGCCGACGTGGTCAACACCTCCGCTGCCGGCGCGGCTGTCGCCACCATCGCCCCGAACCCGATTACCAACCATGTCCGATTCATCTTCATCAACCAAACCTCTGAAATGTTTTCTGCAACAACTGCACCGCCGACACCGTGCCGGCCTTGGCTTGCGCCTCCGCATTCAACTTCGCCTCCAACGCATTCTTCGTGGGCCGCTGCACCTCAAAGAAGACTCCGAAATAGCCGGGAAACGGCGCGACTGCCAGCTTAAAAGCGGCAATTTCGTCGGTCACATCGTGCTCCGCCGGCACCGGGTTGAACACCCCACCCTTGCGCGGATTCGCCGCATCGAACGCGCCGGGATAAAACTCCGTGCATTCACTCAGACATTCGATCACCGAAAACCCATCGTGATCCATCGCCCGCTCCATCACCTCCAACACGTGATTGGGCAAATGCGAATGGGTCCGTGCCACAAACGTCGCCCCGCCCAAGATCAACTTCTTCATCGGATTGATCGGTTGATCAAACGCCCCGTGCGGATCCGTCTTCGATTTGAAACCCAGCGGCGACGTGGGCGAGGTCTGCTTCTTCGTCAGCCCGTAAACCGAGTTATCCATGATGACGTAGGTCATCTTGATATTCTTCCGGGCCGCATGATCCAGATGATTGCCGCCGATTGAAAACGCATCCCCATCGCCGCCGAACAAGAACACATGCAAATCCGGCCGCGTCAGCGAAATCCCGGTCGCGAAAGGCACCCCGCGCCCATGCAGGAAATGCGCGCCGTGCGCGTTCACAAAATACGGGAACCGCGACGAACAACCAATCCCTGCCACGCTGGTAATCTTCTCATGCGGCACCTGCCGGCGCTCCATCATCTTGAAGTAAATGGATAACACACTGAAATCACCGCAGCCCGGGCACCACGTCGGGTGATCGGCCACCAAATCCTTGCGCGTATATTGGGGCACTTGCACAGTCGCTGCCATCATCCCGCCTCCTGTTCCGCGCCGGCATCCGCCGACACACTGCCCACTTCCCGGCCGGCCAATCGGGCATGCATTTGCTCCAGAATCTCCCGCACTTTGAACGGCAAGCCATCTGTCTTCGTGATCCCGCGAATCTTCGGATCGCAAAACCGCGACCGCAACAGCCCAGCCAACTGCCCGTAGCCGTACAACCCCTCATCATTCAGTTCGACGACAAACACATTCGCAAACCCACCCAAAATCTCACCGATCCCCGGCTGCAACGGCATCAAGTACTGCAAATGCAGCGCGCTCACACTCTCGCCGGCGGCGCGGGCCTGCTCGACCGCTTCCCGAATCGGCCCCAGCGACGAACCCCAGCCCACCAACAACACCTGTCCCGCCGGCGAACCAAACAACGCCGGCGGCGGCAACTTCTCCGCCAACCGCTGCAACTTCCGGCGCCGCTTCGCCACCATCAAAACATGATTCGCCGGCCGGCTCGCCGGATGCCCGCTCTCATCGTGTTCCAACCCGGTCACCACCGGGTACCGCCCATCCACCATCGGCGTTCCCGGCGGCGCGTGATGCGCCACACCGTCGGCGGTATTCTCGTACGGCTGAAAATTCGGCCCACGCGGCGCAAACGTCGGCGCAATATCTTGCACAAGGTTCTCGAAGTCCGGCATCGCAAACGACTCGATCCGCGTCGCCAGCGCCTGATCCGTTAAGATAATCACGGGGCAACTATATTCCCGCGCCAACTTCACCGCCGTCATCGTCGTGTAAAAACAATCTTCCACCGTCGCCGGCGCGATCACGATCCGCGGCGCATCCCCGTGCGCGCCGTAACAGGCAATGTTCAAATCGCTTTGCTCCACATTCGTCGGCAAGCCGGTGCTCGGCCCGCCCCGCTGCACATCCACAATGACCAGCGGCATCTCCGCCATGATCGCCCAACTGATCGCTTCCGACTTCAGCGACAAGCCCGGCCCCGAACTTCCCGTCAACGCCACATGCCCGGCATACGACGCGCCGCACGCCATCGCCACCGCCGCCAACTCATCCTCCGCCTGCACAAATGTTCCACCGTACTTCGGCAGTTCCACCCGCAAAATCTCCATGATGCTTGACCACGGCGTGATCGGATACGCCGCCCCGAAACGCACCCCGGCGGCAATCGCCCCGAACGCAATCGCCTGATTCCCATCCGTCACCACCCGCGCCCGGCCTCCCGCGTTTTGGGCGGGCATGAACGCAAAGTGATCCGTCAATTCCCCCGCATTGTAAGCATACCCGGCATGAAACGCCCCGACGACTTTCCGGTACACATCGTCGCCCTTCGATTGGTAGTAGCCCTGCAACATCTTTTCGAGTTTGGCGACATCAAGGTCGAACATCCGGGCGATCACCCCCAGCACGAACATGTTCTTCCCCTTGTCCTTGCCGGTACCGCCAATGGACTCCACCGTCACGCTGGTGATCGGCACCCCCACCGATCGGTAGCGCTTGTCATCGAGATTCGGCTGCACATTGTCGCTGTCGTACAACAGAATTCCCCCATCGCGCAGTGTGCGAATGTGGTTCTCGTAGGAATGCTGATAAAACGCGACCAACACATCCACTTCATCACCCGCGCTCAACACCTCGCCGGTTCGCAAGCGCACTTGATAGATGCTGGGACCGCCCGAGATCGTCGCCGGGATGGTCATGTACGTCATCACATCCTTATCCGTGCGACCCGCGAGCCGGGCCAAAAAGCCGCCAATCGCCTGAATTCCATCCTGCGAATTTCCGGCAAAACGAATGACAACGTCGGTAATCGTTTTCGCAGAATGCGCCACAGCCGGGCGGGAAGAAACAGCGTCGCTAGCGATATTCTCGTCGGTCATCAGCTTACCACTCGTTACCGGAGATCCATCGGCAGTCGGAATGATTGTCATCATAACAAAGCCCCTCGCGCTGTCAACCAACCCGCCGGTACCCGAAAAGAAGTTGCTTCCCACTGCCGCACTGCGCTAAGTTGCGCGGCACTCTGAGGAGTCAATATGGCCGAGATTACGACCGATAACGCCAACCGCACTGCCCGTGAGTTTTACAGCAAAGCCCTCGGTTCGCTGGAACGCAACAGCCTCGACTACGCGATCGAAATGTTCCGCCAAGCCCTCGCGATTGAACCGAATTTCGTCCATGCCCGCAAGTACCTCCGCGCCTCCCAACTCAAAGCCGGTGGCGGCGGCGCCTTCAAACGCGTGATGTCCGCCGCTCGCGCCGCACCCCAGCTCACCAAAGCCAAAATGACCATCCCCAAGAACCCGGGCGAGGCCATGAATCTGGTTGAGCAAGTCCTCACCACCGACCCCAAAAACGGCCAAGCGCTCCTCCTCCTCGCGGAAGCCGCGGATGCCGGCCAATACTACGAAACCACCGTCCTGACCCTCGAACACTACACCAAGCTCAACCCGCGCGACAAAAACGCTCTCCACTGGCTCGCCCGCGCCTACCAAAGCATCAAAAACTTCGAGGCCGCGCGCGACACGTACGAACAGATCCTCCAAAACCATCCCAACGATTTCGAAGCCCAGAAAGCCGTCAAAGACGTCGTCGCCCACGGCGCCATGCAAGACGGCGGCTGGAACGAGGCCGGGTCGTATCGCGATGTGATGAAGGACAAGGACGAAGCCATCGCCCTCGAACAACAAGGCCGGGTCGTCCGCGCCGAGGACATGCTGGACAACCTCATCCGCGAAAACCTCGAAAAACTCAAACACGACCCCGAAAACCCGGTGATCGGTCGCGAACTCGGCAAGCTCTACGCCCAAAAGGGCGAATACGACACCGCCCTCCGGTATCTCGAAAAACTTTTTAACGCCGAAGGCGGCTCCGATTCCGCCTTGGAACACGAAATCGGCGCCGTGAAATCCAAGCGACTTGAGCAGGGCATCGCCATCAAGCGTCAAGCCCTTGCTGACAACCCGGCGAATTCCACCATCCTCGCCGACGAAATTGCTCAACTCGAACGCGAACTCGATCTCGTCAAACTCCGCGAAGCCGAACGCATGGTCGAACGCTACCCCAACGACCTCGCCTACCGCTTTGATCTCGCCTACCTGCTCATGCGCAACGACAAGGTCAACGAAGCCATCGAACAGTTTCAGCGTTCCGTCGGCCAACCGCAAAAACGCATCGCGTCCCTAAACTACCTCGGGCAATGTTTTCAAAAACTGGGCCTGCATGACCTCGCCGTCGAGCAATACCTCAAGGCCATCGAGGAAAATGTCACCATGGACAACACCAAAAAGGAGCTGATCTACAATCTCGGCACCGCCTACGAGTCCATGGGCGAAACTGAAAAGGCCGTCACGGAATACAAAAAGATCGCCGCGGTGGATTTCGGCTACCGCGACATCAAAGAAAAGATCTCCCGCAAGCCGGCGCACTAATCGCCCACGCGCGCCCACGCGGCGCGCAAATCATCACCGCCGGTTCGATCCACCCACACCGCGTGCATCCCCACCGCCTCCGCGCCGCGTACATCTTCCGTCACCGAATCCCCCAGATGCACCGCCTCGGCCGCCGCGACACCGGCCGCCCGCAACGCCGCCCCAAACATCTCCGCCGCCGGCTTCTCCACGCCGACTTCGCACGAAATGGTCACCGAATCCCACTCGCCTAATCCGAGATTCGCCAACAACGGACGCAACCGTTCGTCCCAATTTGAAATCAGCCCCACCTGCGCCCCGCGCGCCCGCACCGCCGCCAACACAGCCGGCACTTCCGGAAAAATCTGCCACGCCGCCGCGCGCGTAAACTCCGCATACAAATCTTCAAAATACCCATCTGTCGCCCCCGGCACCGCGGCGAACACCAACTGCCGCCACCATTCCCGGCTCGAACTGGTCAACCCACCGACCGCCGGCAACTGTTTCCAAGCCGCCCGGAACGCGGCCTCCAATTCTGCCGGCTCACGCACGATCCCGTGTCGCGCCCCCACGCGCGCATACACCTCCCCCACCGACGGCCAAGGCCGCACCAACGTTCCCCCGACATCAAAAAATGCGGCGCGGATCACTGCAATGTCATCTCCCGGTCACTCACCCCGCCGGGTCGCAACACCTGCAACGCCTCGCCCACGAGAAACAGTGAGCCGGTCACGACAGCCAGTTCGCCTGGCTGACACTTTGCCAACGCCTCCCTGACATCCGCGGCAATCATCGCCGCAGGGAACTGCTTCACCAATTCAGCAGGCGGAAGAGTGCGTTCGTTGCGCACGGGCACACACACGACCCGGCGCGCCGCCGGGGCGAGTGTCTCGCAAACGTGCCGATA
>Ga0105046_10006893_pt1 | contig 17963 bp, 16 predicted proteins | sample MAT03_FD_78385 | JGI IMG/M metagenome (GOLD analysis project Ga0105046, IMG submission 78385) | Freshwater microbial communities from Lake Fryxell liftoff mats and glacier meltwater in Antarctica - MAT-03 (megahit assembly) | ecosystem: Environmental > Aquatic > Freshwater > Ice > Liftoff...
AACGTTCACGGTGAACTTGTCGGTGTGAACGTGGCGATCCGTGCCGGCGCACAGAACATCGCCTTTGCCTTGCCGATCGACAATGTTCTCAAGACGGCCTCCGAGATGATTAGTACTCGCAAGCGGACGGGCCTGAGTCATGGCATGGTCGTTCGAGATATGGTCGATGCAGCCGAGAACCCGATCAAGCGTTGGGCGGTCGTCGATCGCGTCGAGTCTGGGAGCACTGCCGAACTTGCGGGCTTCCGAACGGGCGACGTGGTTGAGAAAGTCGGCGACGTGTCGGTCAAGTGTTCGCTCGACGTTGAACGCGCATTTCTCGAACAATCGGTCGGAACCAAGATCGAACTCGTTGCTCGCCGCAGCAAGGATGAAGTAAAAGGGTCGATCGCCCTGAAAGCAAGCGGTCGAGCAGTGCCAGCGATTCCCGTCGCCGCCGGTGCCGGAGACCCGACCTGGAAACGGCTCGGCATCAAGGTTGATACCGTTAGTGCCGAGGCAGTTGCCAAGGTCAACAAGGATCTTCGTGGTGGGTTGCTCATCACGGAAGTGAACTCAGACAGCCCGGCCGCACGTGCCGGCTTCGTTCGTGGCGACATGCTGATTGGCCTGCATCAGTGGGAGACGATCACCTCGGACAACATCTCGTTCGTGTTGAACCATCCCGACCTGGCCAGCTTTTCGCCGGTCCGCTACTTCCTGATCCGCGACGGCCAGCTTCGCCGTGGGTTTTTGCCGGCGATTGAATAACGGAATAACGCTTCACTTCTCCCCCTCTCCACTTCGAGGAGAGGGGGGAAATCTCCTATCATCCCGTGATGAAACACTATGTCACTCATCTCGAAGGCGCGATCGATGGAACTCGTCTTCCATTTGGTCAACTCCACGGTCTCCACAATGGCCGGCCCATCTGGGTGAGGTACGACCTCGCGGCCATCCGAAATGCCGTGACCCCGGCAGAGATTGCCACTCGCCCGCCAAGCCTCTGGCGCTATCGCGAACTGCTGCCTCTTCCGATTGATGTCGAGCCCGTCACTTTTGGCGAGGGCATGTCGCCACTACTCCCTTGCCCCAAGCTCGGTCAATCTCTCGGTCTGAATAATCTTCTTGTGAAAGACGAGTCCCAATTACCGACCGGCAGTTTCAAGTCTCGCGGCATGACGATGGCCGTCAGCATGGCCAAGTGGCTTGGTGTGAAGCGGCTAGCACTTCCGACGGCGGGCAATGCCGGTGGAGCGGCGGCCGCTTACGGTGCAAGGGCCGGGGTGGAAGTTTTTGTCTTCATGCCCGAAGATACGCCTGGTGTAAACCAAATGGAGGTGTTGCAGTTCGGTGCCAAGGCTTTTCGAGTCAATGGCCTCATCAACGATTGCGGCAAGATCGTCGGCAGCCTGAAGGACACGACCGGCTGGTTCGACCTTTCCACCTTGAAAGAACCCTATCGCATTGAAGGTAAGAAAACGATGGGACTGGAACTGGCCGAGCAACTTGGCTGGCGCTTGCCCGACGTGATCCTTTACCCCACGGGCGGCGGCACGGGCTTGATTGGCATGTGGAAAGCCTTCGCCGAACTCAAGGAACTTGGCTGGCTGAAGTCGGACAAGATGCCTCGGCTAGTCAGTTGTCAAGCGGAGGGCTGTGCTCCAATCGTGCGGGCATTCGATAAGGGAGAACGATTTGCCGAGTTATTCCCGAACGCTAAGACCGTGGCCAGCGGCTTGCGAGTGCCCGCGGCCATCGGCGATTTCATGATTCTCGATGCCATTCGAGAAAGCGGCGGGCGCGCGGTCGCCGGCCGCGAAGCCGCCATTGGCCCCTGGATGATCCGGTCTGGTAGTGCCGAGGGAATCAGCATCTGCCCCGAGACCGCTGTGTGCTTCGATGTTCTGGAGAACCTGGTTAGAGAAGGCTGGATTCGACAAGACGAGCAAGTCGTCGTGTTTAACACTGGAGCAGCGCAAAAATACATCGAGGCACTTCCACCCAATCTTCCCAAGGTGGACAAAAACGGCGATGTACTCAAGCAAATCGGCTGGTAGTTTTTGCAGAGTGCAGGGCGGTGCGCGCTGAGAGTGCAAATCACGAAATCTGATCGCCTTGTGTCGAATGCCGAGATTTTATGGAACCGAAAATCGCCACGGAATTCGCTTGCTCAGGGAAATTACTCGTGGATAATAGCATGTGAATTTTGCGCGCGAAGTGTTTTAGCCTTTTTGCCAGGCGAACGGTTCGGCTCTACGGGATTTTTTGCCCCGTTCATGAGGCTAGTCCCTGGAGTTCTGCAAGCATAGAGGAACGTAGCAGGCAGCAAAGATTCTTTGGTTTTTCATTTCGGCGGCGCGGGAGGGTCAGAAGTGGGGTGGCGCGTTTTGACCGTAGCAGGAGTGTTGGCTGCCGCAATCGCTACACTTCTGCTGATGTACACTGAGGAGCTACCTGCTCCGAACTGGATCCGACTCTGGGGAACGGGCTTCTTGGTCGTTTTCCTCGGTTGTCTCGGTCTCGTTAGTTACTTCCAATCGGTCGAGGATCGATTGCGTCGCTTTGCGACCTCATTGCTCCTCACGTCGGGTGTTCTGCTGGCCGCCAAGGTTCTCGTCGGCTGGACCGTCGATATCCAGCTTGAGGGTTTTTTCAAGTTCCTGCTCGCCCGAGGAAATCCCGGTGTTGACATAGGGGCGCTTGTTGTAGCGATTGTCTTTACCAGCCAAGCGTGTTGGCTGATCTGGCTTGGCCACAAAATTCTCCTAGTTCGAGATCCTCCAGTGTCTACTCCGCTCGTACCTCTGGGCACTCAAGTATCGGTTCTTACACCTTGGCAGAGAATCGAGACATTCCGAGGCTCTATCGAGTACATAATTTCGGAAGTCACGGGCGCCTGTTCCGCGACCACTGAAGAAATGCGTCGTCTCATGACCGTGGCCTTCCTCGCGACTTCCCTGCTTCCGAAATCGCTTGGTAATCCACTGGCCCGTACGCAAGCTATTCCACTCCTCCACGATGGATTAGCGCATTTCGAGCGTGTGCTAAATGATCTACTGAACACTTATGGAAATCTTCGATCACTCCTCGAAGTCCAGAAAGTACTCAATGCCGTCAAGAACAATCTGAAGTCCTTTGGAACTGCATGATGGGAAGACTCGTGACTGGACCTGACGATTCCGTTAAGGGAATCAAAACCTTTGAGTCGCAACTACCGGCTGAGAACGAAGTCTGGTCCGGGTCTGAACGGGTGCGCGTTTGGGTGCTTTCGCACTTAAAGAAACGCTTTGGTTCTTCCCTCACGAAGGAGGATCGCGAAGACGCCTTTCAAAACGCTTGGATCGGTTTCTCGAAGGTTCGATCCAAGCCCGATGTGATTCGGAACCCTCTGGGCCTCCTAATAATCATCGCCGAGCGACGGTGTATGGACCTGTTGAGGCAAACGGGCCACGTTCCCCTCAAGGGCTTGCCCAAAGATGTTCCCGGATCTAACTCAGAAACCTATCCGGGGGAGGTGCTCGACCTGTTGCTCTTGCTTCCCGATCTTCAGCGGGAGATTGTCACTCTTCGATTCGTTGAAAGTCTTACATTGCGGGAGATTTCCGAACGGCTTGAAATGTCCATCAGTACAGTTTTTAACCAATGCCGCGAAGGGGTTGCCGTGCTTCGCGATCACCTCGGGTTACCACTTGAGTGAGGTCACGCCAGATTCCCGCTTTCGACTCGTCCTGGGCAGACCAGGCTCCCCGGTGCGAAAAAAAATCTTTTCTTTCGAAAAAAACTGCTCTCTCAACGACTATTAGGGTGGTGGGGAAGACAACCTTCCCAAACATACCCAATCCAGGAGCGAAGCATGTTCTGTACAATCCGCGACTTTCCTGCACTGGACGTCTTTTTATACTTCTCACGGCCCGAGTTGATACTAACCCGAAGCGTAAGCGAGGAACACAACTCCTTCCCTCGCTTACGCTTCGGGTTAGTGCGGGACGTCTCATTATCGACCGCGAGAAGCATAGCCCGCGATAGGAGCGGAGCTAACAGCGTCAAGCGAGAGTTTGATTGTGCCCGGATGCGCATTGCGGTACTGGCGCAGCGGTCACTGCCTGCACCCGGAAACATCTGGGGAACATTGTGGCGGTGAAGATCGAAGAGTCCACTGTCCCAATTCTTTCTGAGAGGAGGTCTACGATGAATCTTAACCATATCCTTCTGCGCGTCGATCCGAAGTGGCATGTCGAGTTTCGTCTCTATGTGACTACCGGCAAGGCTTCTGAGGAGTTCGTGCGGTACTTTGAGGCAACTCCCGCATGCCAGGAGGCTGCAGATGCTGCGCTGGTTGCTCTCTTCTCCCCGTTTGCTGAAGTGCTGCGAAAGGAAGAGACGAAGCCGCAGGCACAGAGAGAACGTGAACCCGTTTCGTAAACAGATTGTCGTGCGGTTCCGTGTCCGGGCAGACTGACGCCGCAGATGCGTGAGGCAATTTCAACAGCGTTACGGGTGCTCTCTGGTCCAAATACCGGTTCGAGGTTTTCAGTCTGGATCGTCCTGGCGTATGCGCCAGTTCGATTTCAGAATTCGTCGGGGGATAGCGCCGACATCTTTTGAGGCATCGCTCACGACACTTTGTCGCCCGCTCTCTTTCCATGCGCTTCTCCGGCGATGAGCGCCGCGCGCGATTTTCAAACAGGGCTGCCTTCCTCAGCCCCTTCCAAGGTCGATTTTGAGCTAGCCGGGACGTCGAAAACCCGGGGGAAGGGCCGCGCACAAGATGGCCTCGACAGCTTTGCTTTCCCTTTGCCCTTCCATTCCCCGACTTCCGACGCTATGGGGTCCACCACGTTTCATTCCGTCGGAAGTTCCTTGCCCCCTCTCGCCCCGCAAGAGGAAAGCGTGTCGAAAGGCTATCTTCCGAGTGCCTGAAAAAATTATCCGATTTCGTGAACAACCCTCTTGACCGGTATAGTGTATACGTGTACACTATATTCTTTGGTGGGTGAAGCGGCTCGGTCTTCGGCCGATCGTGTACCCGCCTCGTTCGGTGCTGCGAGTTTCCCCGCCCGAGTGGTCGGCGTCACCTGGAAGTGTCCCAAAATGTCCCAAAATGTCCCACCCAGCAAAAAATGTTTTCTGGTTCTGGCTTGCCTATTCGCCTTCGCATCAATGTCTAGCGCCCAGGAACTGCACAAGAATCCATTTTCTGGCAAGTCCACGCACTTCGTCAAAGGGGAAGACAACGTCAAGGCGGACGAGAAGGCTCACGAACTCTCGGCCGATCGTTCGCGTTCTCTGCCGACTTCCGAACGCATCTGGCTGAGCATGGGGGCGGGTAAAAACGAGAAGAACTATGCTTACTATTACTACCCAACACCCGCAGCACCGCTGACCGAGGACGTAGCAGCCGAGCTGTGGGTCCACTCCAATCGGGCCGGCGTCAAGCTTTTGGCTCGGATCGTTTACCCGAAGATTCGCAATCCGAAACAACTCGACGAGCCGATCACGCGGTTGGTCGAACTCGATACTTACAAGGCCCCGGCCGGCGGCTGGCAAAAGCTGATTCTGAAACGTGCTGAAGACATCATCAAAGAACAAAAGCAGGCATTGCGTTTGGAGATGAAGGGGGACCCGGATATTTCGGGGGCGTACATCGATCGCCTGGTCGTCGATTTGTACACCGGCCCCGGCGAGATCGAGGTCTTCCTCGATAATCTTGAAATCGGGCCGGTCAAGGCGGGTTCCGCTCCGCCATCGGGTGTTGAGCCGAAGAAGACGGACATCCTGCCAAAAAACGCCGGCCGGGCCATTCCTGTGGAATTTAATCGCGGCCAACTCACGGTCGGCGGCAAGCCGGTCTTTCCGCGGTTTATCCGTTATAGCGGCGTCCCGTTGCACGTACTGAAGGAGGCGGGCTTCACGGCAATTTCCGTGGGACCGGATGTTTCTCCCGAGTTGCTTGAAGACGCCATCGACAATTATCAATTTTGGATTGTGCCCCAGATTCCACCGTTGCTCGAAGGCAATCCGGAAAAGCCGGCCAATCCGCTGATGGCTCGCGATGCGGAGGCACTGGCCATCGCCATTCGCAAGTTCCAATCGGGCGATGGCGTGCTCTTCTGGGATCTCGGGCCGGTTCGCTCGGAAGACTACAGACGAGCTTCTCGTACAGTCGAGGCGATTCGCACGGCTGATTCTCGCCGTCCTGTCGGTGCCGATGTGTGGGACGGCTTCGGCCGATTCGCGATTCCCTTGCAACTGATCGGCACACATCGCGATCCGTTGATGACCTCGCTGGAACTCGATCGCTATGGCCAATGGCTGGCCCAGCGTCAGATTCTCGCGTCGGGCTCGAAGTTCACCTGGACGTGGATTCAGACGCACATCCCGGACTGGCAGGTGAAAATGCTTTACGACAAGCCGGTGACGGAAGCGTTTCAGGAACCGATCGGCCCGCAGCCGGAACAAATTCGCCTGTTAACGTACCTTGCTCTCGCCAATGGCTGCAAGGGACTTGGTTTCTGGTCGGATCGTTTTTTGGCCGACAGCCATCAGGGTCGCGACCGCCTGCTGCAACTGGCTTTGTTGAATCAAGAAATCGAGATGCTGGAACCGTTGCTCTTGAACACAACCGGCGACATTCGCTGGGTTCACTCCTCGCATCCTTCCGTGAAAGTGGCGATCTTGCGAACCACGGGCAAAGGCTTGTTGGCGCTTCCCGTTTGGCTTGGCTCGGGTGCCCAATACGTTCCTCCTCAAGGGGCCGTGCAGGGGTTAACGTTCACGATCCCGCTGGTGCCGGACGGTGCGGAACCGTGGGAAATCACGCCGGTTCGTGTGCAATCGCTCCAGAATCAAATTCGTGTCACCCCCGACGGGATTCAGGTCACGTTGCCCGAATTCGATATGACCGCAGCCGTGGTTTTCACGAGCGATCACGCTCACGATGGCTTGCTGGCGGCGTGGCAGAAGCACACACGCCGTGTCAGTCGCACTGCGGCATCGTGGGCCTGTGATTTAGCGGAATTGCAATTCAAGAAAGTTGTCACTACTCATGTGAGCCTCGAACGTGTGGCCCCGCCAGTAGAGGATGCCAAGCTACTTCTGCGTGAGGCGGAGAAACACTTGCTCGATGCCAGACGGGCACGCACAGGAAACAACGACGAGACCGCTTACAACGAAGCCCTGCGTGCCATGCGGCCTCTCCGACTTCTAATGCGCGAGCATTGGGAAAAGGCCATCAAGACGCTGGATCATCCCTGTGCAACACCCTATTCGGTAAGTTTTCACACCTTGCCGCGACATTGGGAACTCGCCCGCATGCTGCGCGAGTGCCCGCTTGGCGAGAACGCGCTTCGAAGTGGAAACTTTGATGCCTTGAAACCCACGGATGCCCGAGGCGTTGCCGTCACCACCTTGCCCGGCTGGACCGAGCAAGAAGTGGCACTCGACGAGGTCGTGACCAGCGTTCGAATTGTCAGCAGCGGGGAGGCGAAAGATACCGAACCGAAAAAAAAAGAAGGCCCTGCTCAACCCTACCTGCCAACGAGTTGGACCAAGCGACTTGAGGATCCCATCCCGCCGAAGCCCGTCCTTGGCACCGGTGTGCTCAAGCTCACGGTTAGCCCCAAACCCGTGGTCTTGAAAAAAGGCGAGAAGGCACCGCTCGAACCGCAAGCACTTGAGCGCGTGTTCCTCGCTGTGAATACTCCCGCTGTAAAATTTACGCCGGGAACCTGGGTCCGTATTAGCGGCTGGATGAAGTTGCCGGACACGATTCGGGCCTCGGCCGATGGTGCCATGTTTTTCGACACCACGGCCGGAGAATCTTATTCGATTCGTCTGAATGATCCCATCAAGCACAAGGATCTACCGATCTGGAAGCAATACCACTTTTACCGAAAGGTTCCTGCCAGCGGAGAATTACGCGTCCGCTTGGCGCTGACCGGTTTCGGCACCGCGTACTTCGACGATATTCGCGTCGAACCGTTCATCGGCAGTGAAGGCAAGCGGGTCGGCGAAGCCGACGTGCTGCCGGTACGAAAGTGAGGCCGATTCCCGTACATCATCTCGATGATTCCGCGTAGCATCTCCCAGGCCATCGTCGGCGATGGCACGTTCCTTGCCTCCGATGATTTCGACGAAAGCTGGCGGCCCGAGGTCGAACGCATCGTCGAAGCCTTCGGGCTTCGCGCTGGAGTATCGGCTCCCGAAAGCCTGTTCGTTGTACCATTCAATCGCCGGCAGGTGACAGTCGTTTCAGTGCTTGGGCGGCGATTCCGTTTTCTCGTTCTCCAGCGCACCCTTTACAACGTGATCCCCGATCCGTTCGCGATAATCGCACGATTTCCGGCGAATCTGGACAACGCAGGCACCTTGCCTTCACTTGAGTGGCCGGAAGAACCATTGCCGAAACGGACGGTAGAATCGCTAGACGGGATCTTCAAGAACGGCGATGGCCCATTCTTGCTGGGGGCGTGCCAAACTCTCGTCGATAGCGGACGAATTCTTGTCGTTCGCGAGCAACCCGATACGAAGCGTCTCCACGATCTTTGGCTTCTATTGCCCGACAGCACACGCCGGAGCACGTGGTTTGCCACGTTCGCCTACTCGATCGAACTCCAGCTCAATCTGGTCGTGCTTCCCAATATTCCCGAGGATGGCATACCGATCGGCTACCTGAACGAAGACCAAACGCGGGATTATCCCGAGAGCCGGTACGAACGTGAATTGCAGGTCGCCGTGGAGAGTGGCGATCAAAGAACCGTCGACCGTTTGTTTGCACGTCGTACCAGTGCGGAGACCCTGAGGCTGGCTCTCGCCATTGTGCTCGGCATGGCCTTTCTGACCATCGTGTTACGCATTGTCATGTCGAGGTAAAAATCATGGATGCCGAAAAGGCGGCCGAGAGAGTCTTGTGCATTCCCTCGTCCCAGTTTCAAATCGCCGGCGAATTCCACGGGTTTCGCCCGTTCGACGAGGCCTACCGCGAGTTGCTCCTCCGCCCGGCCGAGATGAGTTATCGTCCGCGAGGCGAAGTGGAAACGGACCCGAGCTTCAAGCAACTCATTCCTTATGTCGTTCTGCGCTGCGAGGGAGAACTGTTCCACTACACGCGAGGAAAGAGCGGGACAGAATCGCGCTTGCGAGCATTGCGCTCGATCGGCCTGGGAGGACACATCAGCCAGGAGGATAGCTCGACCACGGCTGACCCATACCGGACGGGGATGTTGCGTGAGTTGGGCGAAGAGGTCGAGATCCAATCGTCCTGGATCGAACAGCCGCTCGGATTCATCTACGATGGCCGCTCGGCAGTCGGTGAGGTACATCTCGGCATCGTGCATCTCTTGGATCTACAGGAGCCGTTAGTTTGGCCACGAGAAGCCGCGATTGACGAGGCTGGCTTCCTTCCCGTACGCGAGTTGTTGCGACACCGGGACGAATTTGAAACCTGGTCGCAGTTCGTCCTGGAAAAACTGGCACAATAATTGTCTGCAGAATGAGAATTGACGCCTCCGACAAAATTGCATCCGAGCCGCGCACGCAGCGCAGCGGAGTAAGCGGGAACCCGCAAGACGCTAAACCGCTTACTCCGCTGCGCTTCGTGCGCGGCTCTGTATCGATTCTTGGGTGATGCGGCGCAAGATCTCGCAATCGACTGGCCGGGCGAATCCCCCTCGGTATCCTTGTGAGGTATCTTCTCGCAACAGGACACTCGATGACTGAAGCTCCCACGAATTCGTCGCCGCCTTCCAACCGGGCCGCGTTGTTCACTGTTTTTTTTGTGATCTTCATCGACTTGTTGGGCTTCGGAATCGTTCTGCCGCTTCTCCCACGCTATGCAGCGAACTTGCTTTCACCTGCCGGCATTCCGGAGCATTTGCACGGCCTGACGACCGGGGCTTTGTTCGCCGTCTTTTCTCTCATGCAATTCATCTTCTCGCCGATTTGGGGGCGCGTCTCCGATCGCATCGGGCGGCGACCGATCCTGTTGATTGGCCTGGCTGGTTCGGTTGTGTTCTATGCCCTGTTCGGCTTCGCCTCCGCAGGCATTTTGGCGGATGGAAAAACGTCTCCCGATGATGCACGCTTCGCACTGTTGCTCATGTTCGTCGCACGCATCGGTGCGGGAATCTCGGGAGCGACCATCTCCACGGCCCAAGCCGTCATCGCCGATAGCACATCCAAGGAAAAACGAGCGCATGGCATGGCACTGATCGGCATGGCCTTCGGTGGTGGCTTTACGTTTGGTCCGCTCCTTGCCGGGGCCGCATTGATTTTCGCGCCGGATCGCCCCGAGTTTGCAGGCTATTTCGCCGCAGGCTTGTCGTTAATCGCCTGGCTATTGGCGATGTTCAAGTTGCCTGAAACACTCAAGCGAGATGGTCAATTGCCGCCACGCGGTTGGCTCGACGTAAGAGGTCTCTTTTCGACACTGCAAACCCCGACGGTTGGCATTCTCGTCCTGACGTTCTTTCTCGCAACTTTTGGGTTCGCCAAGTTTGAATCGACACTTTCCTTGTTGACGAAGGAGATGGACTATTCGGACCGGGATAATTTTTGGATCTTCGCCTACGTCGGCTTCGTGTACATGCTCGCCTCCGGATACAATCGCAAGCTTCTGAAAAAGATGCATGAACTCAAGCTGATCCGAATGGGCGTTGCCTTCGGATTTCTCGGGCTCGTCGGCTTGGCAGCCGTCGCGGTCGGCACGGAATCTTCGTTGAGGCCGACATTGTTTTTCATCTCGCTGGCTTTCGGCGTGATCGGCTTTGCGTGTATCACTCCGGCAGCCCAGGCGCTCATATCGAGGAGGAGCGATCCGAATCGGCAGGGTGAAGTTCTCGGCATCAATCAGTCCTTCTCGGCGCTGGCACGAATCTTTGGGCCGATCGTGGGCATCTCGCTGTTCTTTATCCCGGGCACTTATCACGTGTTGCCTTATGCTGCTTCGGCGGTCATGTTGCTATTCGTCATTGGCTTGCTCAGCCGGCTCAAGCGCGACTGATTTTGACGATTGTGGCGAATTTGCAGCGTTCCAGCCGGTTTCCCGGCGTCGCATTTGTTCGATTTTGAGGAAAGTGCGCGGGCTAACGATTACGCTTGCAGGGAGTACACACTGGATTGTTGGTGGAACAACCTCCCCGATGAGTTATCCGTCCACGATATTAGCAGGCCTTTGTTTGTTGAGCGGCTGCGCGAGCGTGCCCTCGCGCGTCACCACGTACAAGCCGCCCGTCCCTTCGCAGGGAATCGTATTCGTCACCAACGGGGCTGGCGGCAACACGGAAGCAACCGAGGCCCTGGCATATGCGGTCAAGAAGTCCAAATCACCTTTGTCGATCCGTACTTTCGAGTGGACCCACGGCGCGGGCCGAGCGGTAACGGACATGACGGATGTTGAGCATGCCCAGGAGCAAGGCCGGCTTCTTGCCGAAAGAATTATCACCTATCGAGCAACAAATCCGAACACGCCAATTTACCTCTTGGGTTACAGTGCCGGCACGCACGTGACCCTGGAAGCAACGAGGTGGCTGGATCCAAATAGTTTGGAGCGAGTGATCCTGCTCGCACCAGCCGTCTCGTCGGAGTATGACTTGAGTGCTACTCTTGCCACGGCGCGTCAGGGGATCGATGTCTACACGAGCCACAGAGATCGTCTCTATTTGGGGACAGGCACGGACATCGTAGGTACAGCCGACGGCCTGCGTGGAGTTCCGGCTGCCGGGCGTGTCGGTTTCGATCCTCCAGCACCTCTGGATCCCAACCTGGGACGGCGGTTACGGCAGCATCCGTGGAATCGAAGTGTTGCCTGGACCGGCAACGACGGCAGCCATGCAGGGCCCTTGCAGTCGACTTATCTACGGGCTTACATTTTGCCGCTGCTCGCTGCACCTACCGATCGTTAGTAGATCTCGCCAGCAAGCCTGTCGATCGAGCAAGCAGCCTCTTAGAATGGCATGGAAGACATTCACAAGGAACACGTATGCCGAATCTCTCGATGCTCTTTGGTGCCCTGCTCGTTGTAATTGGGGTGGTGGGTTATCTGGCACCAGAGGAACTTGGCAAAGTTGGAGAGAAGGGGACTTCTCCCACGGCACTGATACCGGCAGTGCTCGGCGCGTTGCTATTTCTGTGTGGCGTGATCGTTACGATGGCTTCGCACACTCGCAAACACGTCATGCATTTTGCCGCGCTTCTCGCCCTGATTGGGGCAATCGGTGGTTTCATGCCCCTCATGCGCAGCAACATGGACTTCAGCCTGGCTTCGTCAAGATCCGGCGTGATGATGATCGTACTTTGTTGTGTGTTTCTGGTTCTTTGCGTGCGTTCGTTTGTTAGGGCCCGCATCGCACGAGCCGAGGGATTTCCAGCGAATCCGAAGATGGAGTGACGGTTATTTCTTCCCCGTCCCCTTCGTGAACGTAATTACGTGCTGCCAGGGAAGTTTGCTGGATGTACTGGTGTGCTTCAGATCCTTGAACTCGGCCATCTCGCGGATGACTTGTTTTTCCGTCATTTTGTGAACGAGTTTGATGGGCACTTTTGGATCCTCCAGGCGGAACTCGACAAACACGATTCGACCGCTTGGCTTGAGGGCTTTCACCATTTTCTCCGCCATCTCGTGCGGGTACTCGAACTCGTGGTAGACATCGACTAGAAGAATCACGTCGACCGATTCGTCTTTCAGCTTGGGGTCGGCCTCGGTACCGAGAAGCGGTTCGATGTTCTCGACCTTTTCTTTCTTCATCCGATCGCGAATGATGTCGAGCATCTCCTTCTGAATATCGACGGCAACCACTTTTCCTTTCGCCCCAACGAGCTTGGCCATTCGGAACGTGTAGTAGCCGCTGCCGGCACCGATATCGGCGACGACTTCTCCTTCCTTGAGTTTCAGCAACTCGATGATCTTGGTTGGATTTTCTTCTTCCTCGCGCTCTGGGCGTTCAAGCCAGCTTGCCGCAAGATGGCCCATCACATGGGCGATTTCCCGCCCCATGTAAAACTTGCCGATGCCATCGCGATCGTGCATGGAGCGCCATTCGTAACGCCCCTCTTTGCGATCCTTTGCTGGTGCTTCTTGGGCAAGCGCCAGGGTAGGAAGGAGAAAAATCGCGATGGCAGGAATACGCGTCATGACGTTGTCCACTCCAGGACGATTGCGGTTATTCTGTTGGCGAGCAGAGCGGCGTAAGCCACCCGATAAAGTCGAGCGCCGCACTGCTCGCCAGTGTGATCGTACCCCGAAGTGGGGTCGAATGGCAAACCGTTTCGCTGGTTTTCACGCGAGGCACGACTATTATAGCGTTGTCGGCGTCACGTATTCACAATCAAAATTACCCTTGGGCACATGTCCAGCTCCGCACCTACGAAGCGTCAGTACTCGAGGAACACTCTCTCCTCCGGCAACGGCGTTTTCGGCTGGCTGAAGCCGTTTGTTTCCACCACCGTGGGAATGAAAGTTACCACGGCCTTGACCGGGGCCATGCTCACCGCTTTCGTGGTCGTACATCTCGTCGGCAATCTCAAATTGTTCGCGGGGCAGGATGCCATTAACTCCTACGCCCACTTTCTGAAAGAGCTTGGGCCCTTCTTGTGGGTGGCCCGCGCGGGGTTGCTGGCGATCTTTGCGCTGCATTTATTTCTCGCGCTCTCCTTATCGCGTCGATCGTTGGCTGCCCGGCCCATTCCCTACTGCTATCCTGCCACGATTCAGGCCAGCGTCGCGTCACGGACCATGCCCTGGACCGGATTGGTGATTCTCTTGTTCGCATTGTTTCATCTCGCACATTACACGTTTGGGGTGGTTGGCACGACGAAGGCAAGCGACCTTTCAACCGGATCGATCGTCAACGCGAGCTATCTTGACCTCGTGGACTCGAACAATCATCACGATGTTTACTCCATGGTCGTGGCCGGGTTCAAGGAACCGCCGATCTCGATTCTGTATATCCTTGCTCAACTGGCGCTACTCGTGCATCTCTCGCACGGGATTGGCAGCGTGTTCCAAACTTTCGGGCTGAATACGCCGCGAATGCAGCCGTTTGTCTCTCTCGCATCGAAGGGACTTGCGTTCTTGGTCGTGGCAGGAAACATCGCCATCGTGATTGCCGTGTGGGCAGGGTACATTCCGGAAGTCGACAAGTTTGTGCGTTAGGACTGTAAGCATGTTGACCCTTGATGCCAAAATTCCGACCGGCCCGCTCGATCAGAAATGGACCAAGTTCCAGTTCGAGGCCAAGCTGGTCAACCCGGCGAACAAACGCAAGTACTCGGTAATCGTCGTGGGAACTGGCCTGGCGGGAGCGGCCGCGGCTGCGACGCTCGCGGAACTCGGCTACAACGTGCATGCTTTTTGTTACCAGGATTCACCCCGTCGAGCCCACTCGATCGCGGCCCAGGGCGGAATCAATGCCGCCAAGAATTACCAGAACGATGGCGATAGCGTGAATCGCCTCTTCTACGACACCATTAAAGGCGGCGACTTCCGCGCTCGCGAAGCCAACGTACACCGACTCGCCGAATGCAGCGTGAACATCATCGACCAATGTGTTGCCCAGGGAGTGCCTTTCGCACGAGAATACGGCGGCTTGCTTGCCAACCGTTCCTTCGGCGGAGCCCAGGTTTCGCGCACGTTTTATTGCCGCGGCCAGACCGGGCAGCAACTCTTACTCGGGGCCTATCAAGCACTCAGCCGGCAAATTGCTTACGGCAAAGTGAAAATGCATCCCCGCACCGAGATGCTCGATCTCGTAGTCGTGGACAATCGGGCTCGGGGCATCGTTGTTCGCGACCTTGTGACCGGTCAAGTTTCGTCTTACTCCGCCGACGCCGTGCTGCTTTGTACCGGCGGGTACTGCAACACCTATTATCTTTCGACTAACGCGGCAGGCTGTAATGTGACGGCGACTTTCCGCGCCTACAAGCGAGGTGCCGCCTTTGCCAATCCGTGCTACACACAGATCCACCCGACCTGTATTCCCGTGGCCGGGGAGCATCAGTCTAAGTTGACGCTCATGAGCGAGTCGTTGCGAAATGATGGCCGCGTTTGGGTTCCGAAGTCGCCTGGCGATGTTGCCAAGCATCCAACAGACATCAAGGAAGATGAACGCGATTACTACCTGGAACGCATGTATCCGAGTTTCGGCAACCTCGCACCTCGTGACATCGCCAGTCGAGCATCCAAGCGCGTTTGCGACGAAAACAAGGGCGTTGGCCCGGGGGGCCGTGGCGTGTATCTCGACTTCGCAGCCGCCATCCAGCGGGACGGGCTCAGCAAGGTGCAGGAAAAGTACGCCAACCTGTTCGAGATGTACGAACGCATCACAGGCGAGAACGGCTATGAACGCCCAATGCGCATCTATCCCGCCCTTCACTACACGATGGGCGGCCTGTGGGTGGACTACAATCTGATGTCGAACATCGAAGGACTATTTGTTCTCGGCGAGGCAAATTTCAGCGATCACGGAGCAAATCGCCTCGGCGCTTCCGCCCTGATGCAGGGACTTGCCGATGGATACTTTGTCATTCCGTACACTCTGGGCAACTACTTTGCGACGGCGAAAAAAGAGGTGCTGCCCACCGATCATCCGGAGTTCAAACGGGTCGAGCAGGACGTGTCGGGTCACGTTCAGGCCATGCTGAAAGTGAAAGGCAAAAAGACGGCCGTTGAATTCCATCGTGAACTGGGAAAAGTGCTGTGGGATCACGTTGGCATGGCCCGTACCCGTCAAAGCCTGGAGACTGCCATCCAGCGGATCCAGGAACTTCGCGGCGAATTCTGGCAGAATGTGAATGTCACCGGAGTGGACGCGGATCTGAACGTCGCCTTGGAACGAGCCGGCCGAGTGGCCGACTTCATGGAGTTCGGCGAGTTACTCGCGAAGGATGCTTTGGCACGAGAGGAGTCGTGCGGCGGGCACTTCCGCGAAGAGTACCAGTACCCCGACGGTGAAGCCAAACGCAACGACGAGAAGTTTTGCCACGTTGCCGCGTGGTCATATGCCGGGGCAGACAAGGAACCGGTTCGGAATGTCGAGCCTTTGAGTTGGGAAGTTGTGCATCCAACGGTGCGAAGTTACAAGTAGGCCTCTGACTGCAAACGATTACTATGCGATTCAATCTCCATATTTGGCGTCAAAAAGACCGGCACGATTCGGGCCGCATGGAAATATTCCCTGCTGAAAACGTCTCGCCCGATATGTCGTTTCTGGAGATGCTCGATGAGGTGAACGAAAGTATTATCAAGCAGGGACATGACCCGATTGCTTTCGATCACGACTGCCGTGAGGGCATTTGCGGTTCTTGTGCCATGACCATTAACGGCATGCCTCACGGGCCGGAGCGCGGCACGACTGCCTGTCAATTGCACATGCGAAAATTTCGCGATGGCGAAGAGATTTACATTGAGCCCTGGCGAGCACGGGCATTTCCCGTCGTGAAGGATCTGGTAACGGATCGTAGTGCTTTCGATCGAATCATTCAGGCCGGTGGTTTCGTCTCCGTGAACACGGGCGGTACTCCCGATGGGAACACGATTCCGATTGCCAAGGAAAATCAGGAACGGGCGATGGACGCGGCCGCGTGCATCGGCTGCGGAGCCTGCGTGGCGGCCTGCAAGAATGCATCGGCCATGCTGTTCGTTTCCGCGAAGGTGGCTCATCTAGGTAGTCTGCCCCAAGGCCAGGCGGAACGGCGCGATCGTGTGTTGTCGATGGTTGCCCAGCACGATGCGGAAGGATTTGGCCACTGCACAAATCAGTACGAGTGTGAGGCGGCTTGTCCGAAGTCGATTGGCGTGCAGTTCATCGCGCAACTCAACCGCGACTTTATTCGCGGGGCGTTGAAAGTGATCAACAAACGCGAGTCCGCCGCGGGCGAGGCGGCCGGTTAGATCCCTGAGACCAGGACCACTATTGATTCACTTACATTTCCATCGCTATCGACGACGGTCACTTTCACGGTGAAATCCGCGTTCGTCGGCCGCTGAAAAGTAACGGAGAACTTTCCGTTCGCGTCCACGATGGCTGTTTCATTCACGCCATCTCCTCGAATCGTTATCAAGCAGCCCGCAAGTGTCTTGTCGTCGATAGCGGCACCACCGATCGTCACGAGCCCGGACTCTCCGCAAATTCCTCGTGCTTCGGTCACCACCGGAGCGGCACCGCGCGGAATATTGACCTGCGGATTTCCTTCCAGCCGCACATAAGCGTAGTCTGGAAATGTGACGATTACTGCCAGTGGGTCGGCCAGGGAACTGGGGCCTTCTCGGCTTTCGAGGGATTCGACAGCCAAGTGAACCCAAGGCACCGTCCGACGCAGGTTGCGAGTCATGATTGCGGCTCCATAGCGCCCACTGGTAAGGACTAAAATCGAAGTTACCGTAAGCCACGCAGGGCATTCGAGATCAATATGCCGGTTATTCCAGGAGTTTCGGGCGAGGGGTTCTGTATGTAACAGATTTGCGGATTGTGCCGATCTGCTTGTAGATACCAAGACTGCAAATTGTCCGGATCGAGGCGGGCGCTCGTGATCGTCAGCTGCATACGTGGCGTCATAGCCGATACACATGCCACGACAGGTCCGATTGTGGCAATCCTCAACTCCGAATGATCTGAAATCGCGAGACAGCGTGCCCATACGGGCCGATGGTAAGTCCATCTGCCGCCTAAGTGTGGCTAAAGGGACATGGAGGTCCGCGATGTCGCGCACGTTAATGATCGCTCTTAGTTTGGCATTGTTGCCGGCCTCGGCCTCGTTCGCCCAGACCAGGGCAGTCGGGGACAAAGGCAAATTGTCCTCGGGCGTGATCCCGGTCGGACTTTATGGCGAAGCCAAGCCTTCTGCGAGTTGTTCCAATTGTAAGGTAACACAGGCTTCGGGATCCGTGACCGGCAAGCTCTACCTCGATCAGCCTGTTGCACAAGGAGACTACGGCGACTACCTTCGTCATCAGCTCATGTGGGACCGTCACGAGTGTTCGCCTGACG